>Ga0209138_1000754_pt1 | contig 29766 bp, 46 predicted proteins | sample SaaInl3SG_22_DNA_FD_184645 | JGI IMG/M metagenome (GOLD analysis project Ga0209138, IMG submission 184645) | Marine microbial communities from expanding oxygen minimum zones in the Saanich Inlet - ESP_153SG_22_DNA (SPAdes) (version 2) | ecosystem: Environmental > Aquatic > Marine > Intertidal...
TTCCACATATACAAGCAGGGTTCGATGTATTGACTACCTTGCCTGAGTGGTATCATCAGGTATTATTTTTAATTGTGTCTGCATCCTTTGGTGTCAAAGGTGTTGGCAGTGTAGTAGATAAACTCAAGAAAGGAAAGTAACATGGCTAGAGATCCCGGTGCCGATCAACGTATGATGGAGTTTGAAGCGTCTCTTCGTAAGGCTACTCAAAGCAAACCAAAGGTCAAAAAGCCTCATGCAAGCTGTCGGACTCCAGAGACCTGTATAGCTCAGAATCGTTGTCGCAAGACTGGCAAAGCCTTAGTCAACGGTAAGGTCGCTAAGTAATGTCTTTGTATAAAAACATTCACGCTAAGCGTAAGCGTATCAAGGCAGGCTCTGGTGAGCGTATGCGAACCCCAGGATCTGCAGGTGCTCCAACAGCTAAAGCGTTCAAGAAGGCGGCACAGACTGCTAAGAACAACAGTAAGCGTAGAGCAAAAGGTAAAGCATGACCATCAAGTATCGTGGTGAAACATTTAGCGGATACAACAAACCAAAGAGGACTCCTAACGGGCCTAAGAAGTTTGCTGTATTAGCTAAAGAGGGCGAGACTGTTCGCTTGATTCGTTTTGGTGATCCCGATATGCGAATTAAGAAATCAGACCCAGACAGACGTAAGAGCTTCCGTGCAAGACACCGGTGCGATACAGACAAGCCTAGTAAGCTGACTGCTCGCTATTGGTCTTGTAAGAAATGGTAGTTCTTGACTTTTTTATAATTTTATGGTAAACTAGCATGGCAACAAAAGTATCAAGTGGAGCGGTCTTAACAACTTCTCTTCAAGACATTTACGAAGTTCCGGAACACAAAGAAGCTCATTGGGTGTTGATGTATATTGTAAACACCAGCGGCTCTAACGCATCCGCAACCGTCAACTTCTATGACGCTTCAGAGACTGCTACTTTACCCCTCCTTTCCGGCTACACGATCAGTTCTAAAGACTTCTTTCAGATTGGTGGTCAATTCAACGAATTTATTTACATGAACACCGGCGATAAGATCACCGCATCGGCCACTCACTCGATGACTATGCTGGTCTCGATCATCGAACATAACTCCAATAGGTAAGCTATGACCTACTTAGAACTTGTAAACTCTGTACTGATCCGACTCCGGGAACGTGAAGTCACGGCTGTTACTGATAACGCATACAGTAAATTGATTGGTCAATTTGTTAATGATGCAAAGCGTCAGGTTGAAGATGCTTGGAATTGGAATGCATTACGAACAACTTTAACCGCAACGACTCAACAGGGTATTTACAGTTACGAGCTCAACACAGCCAACAATCGATTCCGTATTCTAGATGTCATTAATGATACATCCAACTGGTTTATGGAGCATCGTAGTTCTGCTTACTTAAATGATGTGTTTTTGAACATCGATAACCAATCTCAATCAGCACCGAGATATTACGGAATCAACGGCTCAAGTAGTGATGGTGATGCCTACATGGATATCTATCCTATCCCTGATGGTGTGTATGATGTTCGTATTAACATTGTCAAACCACAATCTAACTTAACAGCCGATGCCACAGAAGTGCTTGCTCCCTCGGAGCCTATTATTTTAGGTGCGTTTGCTCGTGCGGTCGCAGAGCGTGGTGAAGACGGTGGGCTATCATCCGCTGAAGCCACTGCTTTAGCGTCAAGTTCGTTATCTGACCACATCGCTATTGAGGCTAACTTATATCCACATTCACTCGTCTGGAGTGAAGTCTAATGGCAGGGCGTCTGCAGGCTGTCACTTTAGCCGCCCCCGGATTCTACGGACTCAACACTCAAGAGTCTGGGATTACTATCTCCAGTGGGTTTGCGCTAGAGGCGACAAACTGCATCATTGATAAGTTTGGTCGTATTGGTAGTCGTAAGGGTTGGACTACTTACTCTAACACCTCTGCAAGTGTGACAGGCGCTGTTAGAGCCATTAAAGAATACACAAAAAGTGACGGTGCATTAGAAATTGTATTTACTGCTAACAATAAACTATGGAAGCTAGATAGTAATCGAGATCCCGTTGAGTTAACAGCCGATGATGCTAGTGCAATTACAATTACTGATGATGATTGGCAGATTATCACTTACAACAATCATGCAGTTTTTGTCCAAGATGGTCATGTCCCTGTTTATTATGACGGCTCTGCAGACACTTATAAAGAATATACTAGCGTACCATTCACACATTTAAATTGTGGTGCCGCTTGTTTTAACAGAGTCTGGGCCGCTGAAGAGTACACTGTTTACTGGACAAAGATTCTAGAGCCTCAGAGCTTTACCGGCACCGGCGCTGGTCAGATTAACATGCGAGAGATCTTCGGGGAAGATGATAATGTAGTTGCGATCAGTAATTACAATAATCGTCTTGTGATCTTTGGCCGTCGAAACATCGCTTTCTTTTCAGGCGGTGAAGACCCCACAAGCACTACATTCCAAATGGTTGATCACATTAAAGGTATCGGTTGTATTGCAAGAGACTCGGTACAGAATGTTGGTACGGACGTTGTGTTTTTGAGTTCTGAAGGTGTACGCTCTATTGGTCGAGTTATCCAAGAGCAATCATCACCTATTGGAGATGTTTCAAAAAACATTAGAGATGAGGTTGTACAGTACTCATCAGGCGAATCAGCCAACCGTATCAAAGCAATCTATTCTCCTAAAGACGCATTTTACTTGTTAACCCTACCAGCGACAGGTTTTACATATTGTTTTGATATGCGAGCTCAGTTACAAGATGGAAGTCGACGAGTAACGAAGTGGACAGACATCAACCCTTCCGCTTATACGGTTTTAAACAATAATGATTTAATGGTTGGTCAGGTTGGATACGTTGGTCGGTATCAAGGCTATGATGATAACGGCTCAACCTATCGAATGAAATACTACACAAACTATTTTGACTTCGGTAACGCTACAGTCGAAAGTATTCTAAAGAAGATCAAGCTGGCTATTCTCGGTGCGACCAATCAATCAGCGGCTTTAAAGTGGGCGTTTGATTATAATGTTGATTACTCCTCAACAGCATTTACGTTATCTGAAGGCATTACATCAGAATATAATGTTGACCAGTATTTCTCTGATGACGATACAGACAATGAAGCTGAATACTCTTCTGGCGTTGTCTTAGATAATATCTCATTAAATTTAGGCGGTCGTGGTGCCGTATTACAAATCGGGTTGGAAGCAGACGTCACTGGCGGTGCTTTATCAATTCAAAAATTGGATATCTTTGCTAAGAACGGGAAACTAGTCTCATGAGTAATTATGTTAAAGCAACTAACTTTGCAAGTAAAGATAGCTTGCCTGTTGGAGACCCTGACAAAAAGGTTAAGGGGACAGAGATTGATAATGAACTAAACTCCATTGTCAATGCTATCGAGTCTAAAGCGGATTCAAATTCACCTACGTTTACAGGTGTACCTGCGGTCCCTACTGCGACAACCGGTACAAGTACCACTCAAGCGGCTTCAACAGCTTTTGTACAGCAAGAAGTCACTGCGGCAACAGGCTCTCTCGGTACGTTGTCAACACAAGACGCGACAGCAGTCAATATTGACGGTGGTACGATTGATGGTACAACAATTACTGCCTCTGGTGCTACAATAACGAGCTCAACCTTTGGTGGGGATGGTTCAGCCTTAACAGCCTTGAACGCTACTCAATTAACATCTGGTACGATACCAACCGCTAGAATCCCGGCGGCGACTGCTTCAACTCTTGGCGGTGTTAAAGTTTCACTGTCTGGAACAACTCTGACAATTAGCACGACCTGATATGGCTATTACATTTAACGGTAATGATCTAAACTGGTATACGCATACGATTGTGTATAACGGGACGACTGTGAGCTCTCCAGACGCCCCCGGCGATGTGTATTTTGGAGCCACTAGAGTGTTTGGTCTTGATGGTACATACGAAACATTTCTTTACTCTAACGGGTTGGCTCCAGACTCAGCAAACTTTGAAAATACAATCGTGCCTTATTTCCAAAACCAATTGGCAGATGCTTTCCACTCTCAAGGATATACTGCGGGGCCGGGGCAGGATTCTAACTATAGAGTGTACCTAAAGGAAGGTTACCGCCTTGTGTCTAGTGATGGGACTTTTACTGGTAGTGCATCACCGGGCACTGCAATTAATTTTTATGAGGGTAGAACTGTTACAGGTATTAATACCTCTCACAACGGCGGGACTAGTTTTTCATTCTATCGAGATAACGGTATCTAATGAACGAACATTTACGAGTACATTTCATTAATCTAGAGCTCCCTGAAGTTGCATCTCAGTGGCTCTTAGATGTCTGGGATGTCCTCCAAGGATTAGACGACTGGTACGATAACGACGAAGTCTCCAAACAAGAGAAACATAATGTCATTTATAAGGTTCTCGTACTATTACCGGCGAGTCCTTTTTATCAACAGTTTCAGTCTTCGTTAGCGCCTGTTATGTCTAACCTAGTTCTGAAGTGGTGTGCGTCTAATCAGATGGAAGAGTCCGGTGAAGCCAATGAAGTCTCTTACGTCTGGCGAGCCGCCTACTATGACTTAATTTTAACAGTGGTGACACTTGTTCACGGATTTGAGGATGCGACTAAGGTATCTTCATATATCGCTAAAATGTATGGTGAAACATACCAAAGTTACTTAGAGGAATTTAGCAATGCCTGATCCAGTCAGCGCAACAGTCGGCTCAGCCGCAGTCGGTCTTGTAGGCGCCAATAAAGCCGCCGCCGCTCAACGTGGTGCCGCAGATAGAAACGCCGCCGCTCAGATTGAGGCCGCACGAATTCAAGCAGAAGCGAACAAGTTTCGGCCTGTCGGTGTAACGACTGCATTTGGCGGTACTCGTTATGCGATGGACGATGAAGGTTACCTGACCGAAGCTGGTTACGACTTATCACCAGAGCTTAAAGCACAACAAGAGCAACTTATGGGACTAGCTCCCGGTGCGTTGACGCAGGCTCTAGCGACTGATGATTATTATGGTCAACTAGCTCGGCAATACGCCGGTATGGGCGAACAAGCGTTAGCAGGGATCAACCTAGACCCTACACAGGCCGCTCAAGAGCGTGTCGCTTTGATGCAAGAACTAGCGGCTCCAGGACGCGCAGAGTCTCAAGAAAGACTCTTCAGCGACTTAGCCGCTAAAGGCTTAACAGGTATCGCTGTTGAAAGCGGTACAGGTGCTCGTGTTAATCCTTATATGGCCGCCCTTGCTCAAGAACAAGAACAACAAAACAAAGCAATGGCTCTAGAGGCTTTGACGAGAGCACAGAGTGATATCGATACTCAACTTGCTCGAGGCCAAGGACTGTTTGGTACAGGTCAGAGCTTTGAAGAGTATCAGGCTGGTCGTCTTGGTCAGCAACTGGCTCCGTATCAGGCGCTTCTTGGGCAAGCACAAAATCTGGAAGCCTTGGGTGCAGGTGCTCTGGATCTCGGTTCTGCGTTAGCGGCTCGTGAGCGTACAGCGGCACAGTCTGCAGGGGCGGCAACCGCTCAAGGGATGCTCAATGCTTCTGACATTCGTACACAGTCGGCAATGAATACTGCGAATCAACAAGCGGCTCGTTGGTCTGGTGTTGGTAATACATTAGCAGGCTTAGATTACTCTGGATTGTTCAGTCAGCCATCGGCGCCTGTTTACCAATCGAGTACTCAGCAGTCTTTTGCGGCTCCTAATTATCGTCCTAACATTAAAGGTACGGTAACTCAGGGTTCATTCACTCCGGGTAAATCATTTATTTAATAGGACCGAACATGGCACTTAAACAATCAGAAATTCTAGGACTGTTTACATCACCAGAAGATGTTCGGGCCTTACAACAAGAGCAGATTAACACAGGCGCTCAAGCCTATGGTGATCCAATTACTCAACAGCTTTACCGGTCTACAGCGAATATAGCGACTGGTGTTGGGGGTATGCTTGGTGTACAACCTAAAGGAATGGCAGAGGCTTCAAAGATTGAAGAGATTCGTAAGTCTGTTCCTTTTGATGCTGAGAACCAATCACAATATTACACCCAACTCGGCCAGACTTTGATTAATCAAGGCTTGACTAAGGCAGGTATACAGGCTTTAGAGTTAGCTAAGCAGGCTAAACTAGACGAAGCTAAGGCGGCTAAGGACGCTACTGGTACACTTGGCTCAGCCGATAAGAAAGCTATCCGAGAAGCCAGCACAAATGCCCGCGCCGCACGAGGCCGAGCTTCTCAAGCGAAAAACCTTCGTGATCGTTATTTAACTGAAGCGCCTATGAGCGGTGTAATTGGATCGTTCTTTGGTAGCTTTAAGAGCTTTGTTGGTGGACAGACTGAGATCGATAACTTAAAGAAAGAATACGAAGGTCTGAGAATTGCTGATGGTCTTGCTAATCTTCCACCGGGAGCGGCTTCAGATAAAGACGTTGAGTTAGCACTGTCTAGATTCCCCGGAAAGGACGACAATGCGGCTTACATCGGACGATTCTTGAATGGTCTTTATAAGATGTCAGTCCTTGATGCTGAATATAATAATTTCTATGCGCAATACCTGTCTGACAACTCCGGAAACTCTGCAGGGGTTGAAAAGGCTTGGTTAGATCGTGCTGAAACGATTGATTGGGAAGGTAAGTACGGCGTGACTTGGGATGCTACCGAAGAGGGCGTTACAGATGAAGAGCCTCAAGAGATTGGTGTTGGTGAATCTGTAACAATTGATGGAGTGACTATTGAGAGGGTCAACTAATGCCAACATATACAATTAATGGTAAGACCTTTAAAACCGATCAGCCTCTAACGCCTTCACAGCTAAAGAAGCTAGCTCAGCAAACACTTGCACAGGCTGTCGAGTCTACCCCAACCGATGAAAATGCGGAGCCGGGATTCTTTGACAAAGTTAAAGCCTCTGCGGTTGATCTAATGCCTGAACTTGGTGGTCTCTCAGGAGCCGCCGCAGGTGCCGCATTAGGTGCTCCACTTGGCCCTGCAGGTGCTGTTATCGGTGGCGCTATCGGTGCATTTACTGGTGCAGGTGCTGGTGAAGCAGGTCGTCAGCTTGTGACAGGCGAAGCAGGTAGCTTTGAAGACATCGGTACGCTCCGCGCAGACACCGATAAACTAGCTCAAGTAGTCGGTACAGCCGCTCAAGAAGGTCTACTAGATATTACCGGTGCAAAGGCGATTGACGTTATTGCTGATGCAGGACGTTTGGTTGGTAAGATATTACCTAAGTCTAAATCCGCTGATGATGTTGATGCTGTTATTGAATTACAACAAGAACTTAGACGCCGTGGTTCATCGTTGCGAGGTACTCAGGCCAAACCAGATGATGCTGTTGTTGAAGGTCTAGAGTCAGCCGCAGAAGGTGGTATTGGTGTTGGATCTAAGTTTAAGACGATTGCTGATGCACAACAACAGTATATGGACGATCAGATTGATGCGCTAATCCGTAGCCAGTCTCGGCTCTCTACAGAGCAAACTGGTGACTTGATGCATAATTTAATCGAGAACACTAGGGTGGCTTCATCAGAGGCTTATCAGAAGGTCTTTGACGCTTTGGAGACAGCGGGACAGGGTGTTAAGATTAATATCCAAGGTATCCGTAACTTTGCTATGGCAGGTAAGTACGATGCAATGGAAGGGCTAACAAGGAGTGCCAAGGCAATTGCCGCTCGTGGTGGTAAAGTTCCTTTATTGGATTCACAGATCAAGTCTGCGTATGATGACATCTTGTCTCTTACTCCTAATATGTCATTCACAACAGCGTTCAAGAAACTCAAAAGGCTAAAGAATCGTCTTACAGCACTCAAGGGTGACCCTGCGGCTTCATCGTCTCAGGCTGTTGCCGAGCTTACAGGGATTGTAAAGAACTTTGAAGAGCAGATGCTTAAGCAGGCCGGTAAAGTCAAGCCTGAACTTGTTGAGCAGTACACAAAAGCTATGCAGACTTACTCTAAGTCTCAGCGTACTTTGTTTAACGACACGATGGTAGAGGCTCTAAAAAAAGACCCAGAGCTTGTAGCACGAACATTATTATCTCCCGGTCGTACTACTCCAGTGAAAGACATCAAACGGCTTGTCGCAGAGGCTAAGAAGCTAAAGAAGTCTGGAGAGTTTCAAGGATCAATCACAGATCCTCTAAACGGCCTGCGTAGGTCGTTCTTAGAAGGTGCATTGTCTGGTGAAGGCGGTAAAGGTATCGAGCAGATGCGTGGCTTGGAATCTAAACTGGCTGATCCAGAGTTTCGCAGAACCTTTGAAGCCTTGTTTGATGCACAGACTGTCGGGAAGATTGATAAACTAATCAAACAGGCTCAGATTCTCTCTCGGGGTCCCGGCGGTGAATTAGCCCTGTCAATTCGATCTCGTCAGGCCTCTGGTGCCGAGGCAGTGATTAACCCTAAGCGTGGTCTTACAGACAAGGCTGTAGGTGTTGTTGTTGCTATGTTGCCTAACATGATGGCTAGGTACATCACGAAAGCAGACGAGATTGATCGGTTGTTAAACTTGACTAAGACGATTGTCAGAGCTTACGAAAACCAACAAAAGATCCCTGCTTCTGCAATGCGTGGTATCTTAACAATGGCCGGTGGTACGGGTGTTGGTATTGAAGATGAGAGGCGTATGCAAGAAGTTGAAGCTCTTCGTCAACAATACGGAGTACAATAAAAAAAGCCCCGACTAGCGGGGCAAGGCTCACTGGAGAGTGAATCTATTCATAGAACTCAAAGACTTCCCCGATCATAATTTTAATAAAGGGGATGTTGATAACAAAACCATCAAAGAAATACACTTGGGCCTCATCGATATCTTCACCGTCCTTCCAACCTAGGACCGGTTGAGACTGCACAGTCTCTGCAGACAATCCAAATACATGATGAAATCTAAAAGTTACCATCCCCAGTCGTCTCCGTCTAATCCATGTGCGTTATAGTCTGTTACTCGTTTCTCAAAGAAATTAGAAATCGAGGAACCGCCGAGAAGCTCCTCCATCCACGGTAAAGGGTTCTCCTTAACCTTCCAGTTCGTCTTGAGACCAAGTTGGAGTAATCTCCGGTCTGCCAAGTAACGGATGTACTGCTTGACATCTGCCGCTGTAAGACCTTCCAAGTCACCCATCTCATACGCAAGATCAATAACCTTGTCTTCAAGTTTGACTGCAGTGCGGAACATCTCGTAGATGTCTTTCTTGAAATCATCATTAACAATCCGTGGATGCTCATCACAGAACTCCCTGAATAACTTAGCCATCCCTTCAGCGTGTTGGCTCTCATCTCGTACTGACCACTCAACAACAGTACACATCGCAGGCATCTTACCAAAGCGCTGATAGTTCAACAGCATTGCAAATGCACTAAACAGGCTCATACCTTCATTTAAGACAGAACGAGCAATAGCAAGAGCAGTTCCAGCGTGGCTATGCACATCAATGTCACCCATAAAGTCAACCTTCTCAGCCATCTGACTGTACTCAAGGAAGGTTGTAAACTCTGTTTCGGGTAATCCAAGTGTGTCGTTAAGAAGCGCATAAGCCCTCTGGTGAATAAATTCTCGTGATGCAAACGCAGTCAACATCGCTCTGATTTCATTGTTCTTGAACTTTGGAATGTAGTACTCTAGGTAGTTGGTACCGACTGCAACGTCCGTCTGAGTGAACAAGCGTAAGATCTGTGTGATGTGATTCTTTTCAGATTTACTTAACACATCAGACTTCCAATGGTTAACATCTGTCTGTAATTCTAACTCATCCTCGATCCAGTGGATGCGCTCATGCTCTGTAGCATAGGTAACTGCCCAAGGATACTTGAATGGTTTATAAGTGGTGTTACTCTCCAGTAGACTCATTTAACTCTCCAGTTCTGATTGGTTTTGATATATGACATTCATTAAATTATTGTTGTGATATTGTAACCGTTCGACTTCTGATTGCAATGCAACGATTGTATCAAAGCAGTCATTCAGTAGTCTCTTATTAAATGGATCACAATCTTTAATTAATTGTAATCGTTTAAGAATTGTTTTTGTTTCGCTCAAGGACTCTTAACTCCAACTCTAGACCAATGATCTTGGCGTGTAAATCCCTCGCCTTATCCCACTTCTTTTTGCACTGAGCTTTCAGTAGCTTCAGCCAAGTCTTCTTTAGTTTCAGGTGCAAACCCATACTCTTCGTTCTCCTTATCTACAGCCATCTCAAGCAACCGTCGAAGACCAATACTAACTAACAGTTTGGTCGCATCTGGGTCTGTATCTACAACGATTGTTGCAGAGCCATCCTCATGTTCAACGTAGTCTTTGACGTCAATTGTTCCTGCTTTCATGTGTTCAACTCCTTTAGCTTGGCTTCAACCATGTTGCACAAGTCAACCCAACCCTTGCTGTCATCTGTGTGCCATTCCTCAAATATGGCGTCTTGATCCTCATCTGATAGCTCAACCCACTCACGCTTAGGTACTTCACAAGTCCCGTGATACTTGTCGTGATCGCCACTCATGTTTCTCTCCTTTGCATAGATATACTATGCATAGATAATTACATTTTATGTAATGTATTCCCATTTTTATGCGCTTATAAGCGTACACGAATGCACTATAAAAGCAACATATGTGTACACTATAATGTCCATTTACACTTAAAAGCAACATATATGGATACTATGTTATCCCTGACAACTCACACAGGCATCATCGTCTTCAAAGTCCTTCAGCGCATTACGGTCTACCTTAGTGCCAACCTTCTCAGCCGTAACTCCCGCAGTCGTGCGGAGGTAGTATAGCCCTTTAAGCCCTTCCTTCCATGCCTTAAGGTGGACTTGATTAACGATAGCCTTGTCTGTCCCTGACGGGAAAAAAACGTTAACGCTTTGTCCTTGGCATATGAACTCTTGCCTTTTGGCGGAGTGCTCGACAACCCATGTTTGATCCAGTTCAAACGCAGTTTTAAACGTGTCTTTCTCACTGTCGGATAAGCACTCCAAGTGCTGTACAGAGCCTTCATTCTCAAGGATGCTTTGCCAAGTCTTCTTGGTGTTTTGACCATGTTGCTCTAAGACCTCTTCCAAGTATGTATTACGAACCGTGTGAGCTCCCGCTCTTGTCCGGTGCACATAGCAATTAGATATACGAGGCTCAATAGAGGCAGAGCAACCGCATAGGAGGCTACTGTTAGCGTTAGGAGCGATAGCCATAAGATGCATGTTTCTAACACCTGTGCCTTCACCATCAGGACACTCACCACGCTCTGTAGCCAATTGATATGTCGCTTCAAGTGCCTGCTCCTTGATGTCTTTAAAGACTGTATAGTTCTCACTTGCGGCCTGCCAAGACTCCCACGCTATTCCTTTGCTTTGGAGGTACCCGTGGAACCCCATTGCTCCCAGACCGATGCTACGTTCTCTGTATGCTGAGTAAACAGCTTTTCCAAGTTCTTCTGGTGCGTGGTCAATAAAGTATTGAAGGACGTTGTCCAAGAGTCGGATAAGGTCTCCAACCATTCCGCTTGTTTTCCACTCGTCGTACTTTTCGAGGTTGACTGAGGAGAGGCAACAGACTGCTGTGCGCTCTTCACTTGTTGCGAGATGGATTTCGTTGCAGAGGTTACTGCCATTAATTGACAATCCAAGTTTTCTTTGAGCTTCCGGTAGGCTTCTTCTGGCTGTGTCGATAAAGTTAAGGTAAGGACTGCCAGTTCTGAAGCGAGCTTCAAGGATTCGTTGCCACAGTTTACGAGCTTGGACTGTATCTCTAACAGTTCCTGTGCTTGGGTCGATAAGGTTCCATTCGGTATCATTGATTACACTCTCCATAAATTCATCAGTGAGGTTCACTGCGTTAAATAAATTAAAACACTTGCGATTGATGTCACCACCCGTCGCTACTTTGAAGTTGACAAACTCTTCAATGTCAGGATGGCTTACGTCTAGGTACGCCGCATAGCTTCCCTTCCGTGTCTTCCCCTGCTTGTAGGCTGTCATCTGACTGTCGACTACCTTCATGAACGGGATTGGGCCGGGGGCTTTGTTGCTGATCCCACGAACGTCTGACCAGTGCCCACCCACACCGCCGCCCTTTACGGAAAGCCATGCTACTTCACCATTATGTTCAATAAGGCTATCAAGATTGTCCCCCACATAAGTAAGGAAACAGCTAATAGGCAAGCCACTAATCTTTCCATTCGGTTCCGGGGCATTGCTGAGGACAGGGCTCGCAAACATGAACCAACCTTTTGAACAATAGTCGTATATACGCTGTGCAAAATCGAGGTCACCGCCACAGTAGGCCACACTAGCACGAGCAAAAGCCTCCTGAGGGGATTGCTCATGGTCGAGCATATAGTAGTCTTCCATAAGTTTAACTGCGTGGTCGCTGAGGCGATTATCTCTTTCATTGTCAATCGTTATCCCTAGGTAGTTTGTCATTCACTTCTCCAGTATTTTTCTTGTGTGGTTGCCCTTGCAAAACCACAAGGGCGAACCTACTATTTTACCACAATTCTATCAGTTTGTCTAGATAGTGTTTGGCTTTTTGTAAGTCTAACTTACCACCTTTCTCCTGAAAACGTGCCATGTACTTGATAACATTCCCTAAAATAAATCCCTTGAATTGCTCTTCTGTCATCCAACATTCCATAGCATCCCAAGGCTGTATCTCCTTGTTCGTGTAGTGGGCACCACCAAGCTGATAGTTCCTAGCCATCTCACTTAAGTCACTCATCGGACTTACCTGTGTAGATGCCTAGGTCATCCTTAAGTTTAAATGAGTAACCATAGGAACCCTCAAGACAATTGACAACATCTTCCAGAATCTCACGCCACTGGACATCATAGTCATACTTGTTGTCTATCGTGACACTTTTACCGCAGTGACGAAACTCAAACGTCATGTACGCTTTGTCGTCTTCATCTTCAAACACACTATCAAATCTACGACTCATCTTCTAAGTCCTCCATAAAGTAATCTATCTTAGATTCTATTTTATCGTTAAAACGATCTACCAGTTCCTCTGAGGTGATCTCAAGTACCTCAAGTACACTGATCTCATCCTGTTGTTTCAAACGATCACACACGTCGGTAAATGTTAGCATACTTCCGCTTCCTTAAGAAGTTCAGTAATGGTTTCGACAGTGTAGTACCGAAAGCCGTTCTTGTCAGCCCATTCAGACATTGTGAATTTAGTCCCATCTTTGCGTCTCCTCGCTCTTGGCATTGGTGTGTCTGGGTGGTAAAACACAAACACTAACTCCTCAAATATTAAACTCTTTCGTATGTCTACATACTTTCGTGCTTCCTCAGAGTCCCTGAAGCGGCCCTTGGCCTCGATCAGGAAGTCTCCGATGGCAAAGTCTGGTTCGTATATTTTCTCCTGTGTGTAGTGAACCAGACCTGTGTGATACTTGCAGTCCTTAAGTGCACCTATGTGCAACTCATACTCAAACCAACTATCGTATCCCTTAGGCGGCTTGCCCTTGCGTTTCTTTGTACTCACGCATTACCCCCTTAATCACGGAGTCGTAGGACTTAAACCACTCACCTCGACGCTCATGGCAACTCTTGTGTTGCTCTAGCATCTTATGAATTGCTTTCTCTGCCGCATGGCGATCTGAGAACCACTCCGCATGAATCAACTCATAGTCACGCTTAGGTGATCCTGTCTGGTAACCCTTGAGGCGATCCTTGGCATCAACTGCTTTACCAATCTTTTGCCACTCAGGCCATGCACTGTTGCGAATAATGTACACCTCCCCTTCAACAACTTCATCATATAAATCCTCAACCCGACGTTTAATTTCTTTGGCTAACTCATCAGCGTATTTTAGACCCATCGCCATGTAGACACCTTCATGACCATCTTTCTGGTACACATGGTGAAATGGGTGATTAGGGTTGCCAACACGATAACGCTTTCCTTTGATGGTCATTCGTGTTTTGTTCTCTAAAAATCTAGAATACTTCACGAGACCTCCTTAAGTTGCAACTCAGGAACCTTAGGCTCATTCTTAACCTCTGTTAAAAACCTTACACCAGTAGAATAAACAAATCCTCTTAAGGTGGGGTAACAGTGGAACTTGTAATTGCAATACGAGCATCCCGTAGCGAGCTTTTTGTTTCCAGACTTCCCATCGTCCACGGGCTCGTAGCAGTAGTCCGGTGGTTCCGGTAGCTCGACTAGCTTTTTTACATGGCGTACTCGTTCTGCAATGTCATAACTAATCACTGAGTGCACTGGAGCCTGTGTGTCAGTCTCGTCGTACTCAAGGTAGCACAGGTGACCATTCTGCTTGTCAATAGCAATCCACCCGTACTTAGTGTCACCCTCAGAGTGTGCATAGGCTTTCAACTGTGCAACATAACCAAAGGGATCGTCATACGCAAGCGTAGCGTCCTTGAACTTCTTGAAGCCGTAGCTTGAGGTTGACTTAACGTCAATCAATCGACCATCAATACGGGCATCCATAGAGCCCTTGACACCCTCGACCTCGCAGGCTTTCTGTTCGCCTTCCACGGTGTGCCCTGACATACGAGTCAAGAACAGAATCAGTTCCTCAATCATATGTCCGTACATGAACTTGATGTACGTGTGTGGCTGAAGCTTTTCCTGAGTGTATTTGTTGGCAGAGTACCAAAGCTGACGATCATTCTTACCAATCGCAGACAAACGGAGCTTACGCCCATCACGCATACCTTGGGGCTTGAACTCTTTCTTCATGAGGTCTTTCATGGCCTCACCAAAGCGTTCAATCTCCGCATCAACGTCTACGTCTTTTGGAGTATTGCGGTTCTCCATGAGTGCGTAGATATCGTCTACGAGCGTGTAAATTGATTTAGACATTATCTTCATCCATCATACATTCATTAATCATATCATGACCTAACAACCTAGCCGCTGTATTACAACGCTTGGACTGCCAGTTATATCGGTCGTCTAAACGACGGACAAAGTCCATGATCTCTTGTACGCTCTCAGTGCCAATCGTGAACTCTGATAAACGCTCCTCAAAGTCTTCTACTGTATAAATATGTCTAGCCATTCTACTCTCCTTAATATACCAATATTATAACATACTAGTGGGTTTCTGCCCAGTTATTTCCAACCTTGTATTCACCGTCCAGTGGACACTTGAGGTCAAGGGCAACACCTGCCGCCTTGATGCACTCAACCATGAGCCAACCAACCTTGTCAGCTTGATCCTCAGGTGCCTCTATCTGGTATTCATCGTGGATTGACCCCAAGAGTTTGTACGTCAGATTCCACTTGGGTGCATAGTTAGTGAAGATCTGTAGTGCTTTCTTCATGACGACTGCCCCGGCAGACTGTAGCAGTGTGTTTAAGGCACTGTGTTCGCTTCTGATGTGTAAGCATCGACCGTCTAGTCCACGGAGGTAGCCCCGTTGGGCGGCTGTTGCAACTCGTTCTCTAAGCTCTGCAAGTGCGGGAGTATTGTCGAGAAAGCGTTGTCTAAGTCTCGCTCCAGTCCTCTGACTGCCATCCACAATAGAACCGATCTTGGCGTCTCCGGCTCCATAAAGGAAGGCGTATATAAATGTCTTTGCCTGAGAGCGTGTAGACAGTCCTGCATTGCGCTGATTTGTTGTGTGAATGTCTCCGTTGAGGATTTCATTCGTATACTCCTTATCGTTCATAAATGAGGCAAGCATCCTAAGCTCCAACCCACTGGCATCGACACCGACTAGCTTGTGACCGTCAGGTACAATCCAACAGGCACGACACTCGTAGCCATAGGGGGCACCGACAGCAGGCACTTGAGCCATGTTAGGCTTGCTGTGTGTCATTCGTCCAGTGACCGCACCACAGGCGTTGACCTGTCCATGCACTCGACCGTCATCCTCGATTGCTTCAAGCCACGATTGGACTTGTGCGATCCGCTTCTGAACCATGAGATACTCCGCAATAAGCTGAGCCTCAGGAATATCAGTAACAGTCTCCAGTGTCTTCTCGTCAACAATAGCCTGCCCAGTCTCCGTAAACTTCTCTGGCTTCCAACCAAATAGCCGAAGATACCTCCCGATTTGCTGTCGTGAGCCTAGGTTGAACTCAGGCCAGTCAATACGACTAAACGTACCATCTACTTGCGTCCACCTGTCACCAAGGAATTTGAGTCCCACTGTAGAAAGCGCACCATCTTTCTTGTACTTAGGTACGATCTCTTTAACGAACGTAGGTAACGGACGAAATTTTTCATGTACGGCTTCTTCAAGATCATTCTGTTTCTCCTGTAGTTGTGCAACTAAGTCTGTTGCTTTGCGTTCATCTAAGAGCCACCCGTTAGTGATTTGGCGAGCAATTGCACCCTGTACTGAGTGCTCAAGATCAATGCTATCATCTCCAAACGGAGCAAGTTTTTGCTTGAGTGTCTGATACAGACATTCAGTAACCCTAACGTCTTGCTGACAATACTCCACCATCTCAGGCGTAAGTGCAGTCCAATCATGATAGTCTCCTTTGGGAAACTTAAGTCTCTCACCCCATGCGGCAAGTGAGTGACCACCTTCCAACTGTGGATTGTATAAACGTGACATCACTAACGTGTCGGTTATCTTGCAATTGATCGACACATCCAACAAACGCTCAACCACTGGAATGTCGTAACGGATAATATTGTGTCCAATAACCTCTGTCACGCCTTCCATTAGACATTCCCATGTCTGTTTGTCCGGCATCTCAAGTGTGAACATCTTGTCATCTTTGATGCCACAAATGCACCAGATGATAGATGGCTTAAGACCGTTTGTTTCAATGTCAAAAATTAACTGCACTAAAATTCCTCGACGCTGTTGGCCTCATGAACTTCTGGCTTCTCGCCACGCTCAAGACGACCAGTGAGTCCGTTATAGTACAACCACCCGGCTGAGCCTGTGATGCCTGTGCGACGACACTTGACGACCTGCACCTGTGTGCTGTTCCGTGCATACTCATCCTCTGCCATCTTGTCACGACTGAGCAGGATCGTGTTGAACGATATCTGGTTAATGGAACCAGAGCCCTTCAAGTCGTACTCGTTGACGTTGTGAGGATTCGTCATGCTTGGTTTCCGCATATGGCTAACCACAATCACGGAGACGTCGGTCTCCTTGGCGAGCTTGAGCAGTCGATCCATGAACTCGTCAATGGTCTCGTTGCTGTTGCTCGTCACTGCGGCCTGCAGTGGGTCAATGATTACCACATCACACCCGTTACCCTTGACCATTGCACGGAGCTTCAAGAACAACTCGTCGGCATCAACAGCACCACTGTGATCGAGCAGGAGAATCCGCCCGTCTGTGATGATCTCTGACCGCAACTGGTCATAGTCGATGTTCGTCCGATCCTCAAGCGACAGGTTGTGGCCTGTGTGGATCGTCAAGAGATTCTCAACAGCCTCCCCGTTGGACGCCTCTAGGAACGCACAACCAATCGTCTTACTGGTGTTCTTCCAGAAGTGATAGGCGATCTCGTTGACCATCGTAGTCTTACCGACAGACGTAAGTGCACCGATGACGGTGATCTCTCCTGCGGCAATGCCTCCGTTGAGCATTGAGTTCAGCATACCAAAGCTCTCAGGGAAAGGAATGATCTCCTCAGTCCCACGCTTGATGAAGTCACCCCAAGCGTCCTCAAGGGTAATCACTCCAGTCATGCGGTAGGCTTTCGCTTCCCACCATTCAGCAGTGAATTGCCTGACCTTGTTCTCTTTGAGATAGTCTGAGGCGTCCTTGTAGGCTCCTAGCGTGACGATCTTGGCCTTGTTAGGGCTGAGGATCTGAGCACACTTCTCTGCCGCCTCTTTACCTGCGGCGTCATTGTCGAAACAGATCACGACATTCTCAAAGCCCTCAAGCCACTCTAGGTTTTGCTTGAAGTCCTTGACTGCACCACCTGCACCTTTAGACACAGAGACGACAGGGTAGCGTGACCCTAGCATCTCGTAAGCGGCCAGAGCATCGAGCTCACCCTCGACGACAGTCACGTATCGACCACCAGTCTTGAATAGCTGTTGACCGAACAGGGTGTTCTTTCGCATATCACCACGGGTGCTGAACTCCTTGGTTTCGACTGTGCGAACCTTGGATCCGATCAGCTTCCCGTCTTGGTCATAATACGGATAGTATTGCTTGCAGTCGTCTGACGTTACACCGTAGCGTTTCGCAGTGTCCAGAGAGATTCTCCGGTCTGTGATCGCCATTGGCGTTCCGTACAGTTCGACTGGCTTGGTGTAGCTCACGACGTTTGTAGCTTCCACGTTGTCGACCTCCTTGAAGTGGGTTTGACAATTAAAACAATACCCGTGACCATCAGAGTAAGTAGCGAGAGCATCACTGCTCCCGCACTTGTCACACCCTTGATGGCCTACGAACTCAGAACTCTCCGTCATCATCGTCGAGCCCTACCTCCCCTTTCTCTACGACACGAACAGCCTGCAGGTACGGTGCGACACCATGTACAGGGTGAGGGTTGCCAAGGTTGTACTTGATACGCACCTTGTCACCGTAGCGCACCGCTGACTTGCTGACAGGTTCACCGTCATTGTCGATTACAGGGAAGTCCTCAAACTTGGTTGTGAACTTGCGTTGGGCTTGGTTTTTGTACATCTTGACCTTGATGCCCTCCTTCTCAAGCTTTTCAGCATCAGGGTCGTCTAGGACGATCACCAAAGAGTATTTGCCAGTAGACTGGCCGTTGAACACCTCGTGTTCGTTCAGGTTCGCAAATGCGACGGTTCCATTGATTACAGACATTATCTGACCTCCTTAGGTTCAGTGTTTGTGATTGGGACGTCCTGTAAGACAGCCCCTAGCTCTAGTATACGCTTTCCTGACAAGTTTGACAACAAAACGTCGTATTGCGGTTCAGGGTCTTCAATCTGGTCAAAGACCCTGTTCCGTAATTCCATGATCAATATGCTAGTAGCGACATTGGGCAACAGCATCACGATACTCCTTGTATTCTAAAGAATACTTTATTCGTTTCTTTGTGTTCAACTTCTTAATCCTACTGCGTAGGTTCTTCTGAAGTTGCTTTGGTGTCTTTAAAAACAACATTGTAGCATTTCCCCACGTCGTTTGCAATAGCCGCATTCAATTCAGCCTCTTTGGATATCGACCAACACCGACTGCATAGGTCATAGAATGACCCATTTTCATCTTTCCATGTCGATTCAAAGTCGTTCAGTTCATCATTGCAAGCTTGACAGCGCATACGTATTCTCCTAGTTAAAAACAAATTTTCCAGAGGGCAACTAGTGCCAAAGCCAATTTCAATTCAATCATCATGTCTCTCATAAATCAACCACGCCAAGAAAGCCCCAAGCCCCATTGCGACAGTCCACCCAGTGAGTATGACCATCATGTTGAATAAGTTCATCGTTTCCATGCTTTGATGGCCTCCTCTAGTCGACGATCATGTAAAGAGCCCGTAGGAGCCCTTGAGAGTTCCTGTGAGCGACGTTTGTAGTATTCTGATAGTGACCTATTACCCTGCCAGTCAAACTCCTCAGAGAGGAATTGACACCAGAGACCTGCACAGGCCATCGTGAGACCACCTGTGCTACTGTCACGCTCTACTGGTGGTACTTTGTTCATACAATGCCTCGCCCTTGGCCTCAAATAATTGTTGCTGTTGGTATTCGTCCCATGCATCGTCAGGGGTCGTCTGATAGAGCTGTTCATATAACTCATACCAGACTAGATCCGTGCATTGTTTGTTCGTGACCGCATGGATCACCTCATCAATGACCCACTGTAACTGTGGGTCGTATTGGTTCTCATGGTCAGTCATCGTCTCTCTCCTCTGGTGGTAGTGTGTCACGATCCCAGAATACGAACAGGAACAGCACTACGCCTCCAAGTATCCACCACATATCAACTCTCCTCTGGTCTCATGTCGTCCACGTTGAATCCCTCAGCCTCCAGAGCCTCAAGGATTTCAGCAGGAAGATACCCGCCAATCCCGTCGTAGTCAACCACAACCTCATTCTCAAACCAGAGACCACCGCCGTATTCGTCGCCGTGCTCGTGGTGCTCGAACCAACCGTGCTTTCGGTCAGTGTGAATGCCCACTTCAAATCGCTTTGTGTTGATCGTCTTCATACTACTGCAACCCCGTCAACATATGTGGTGTGATTCCGTGTGTATACGTCAACCCCAAGGGCTCTCAGGCGTGACTTGGTGGTATTCGTAGGCCAGTCCGCAAGTGTCTCTAGGTTTGGCTTGACATGACCCATCCAACCCCAACCGGACGACAGCACCTCAACTGTGGCGATGTGGTGCCCGTGCAGGTATACGTGGCGTAAGCGTGTCTCAGGCTCAACCCTGACCATCGTGTTTGCTGATGACCAGTTGCGGCCTTGCGATATTGCGTAGTTCATTTCTTTCTCAATCTTTCTCATGGTAGTTCTCCTCTGTGTTGCTACCCAGACCACCACTGACGGAAGAACATCCCGTGCTGTGTGATGGTTTCGACCGTGCAAAGGGTCTCATCAGTGGGCTCAGTTTTCAGCCATGTCAGCCTGCAACCTCAACAATGAGGCGATGGCTCGACGTGCCTGCAATTGCTGTCGCTCATCCATGCTTGGATACATAGCGTCCAAGGCTTCCATCATCTGTTGCAATTCCTGCTGTCGTTCACTCATGTTCGTTCTCCTGTTCAATTGAGGGCGACATTACAGCCGCCCGTTTGTATTGTCAAGCGACTACCGCAATGACAGCCGCATCATACCACTCAGGGTACGCATTGTACTTCTTGAGGATCTTGACGACCTCCTGACTGGTGCCCTGATCATCGTAGAGGCTGTTGCCTGATTCGCAGTAGTAATCACCTGCGCTCATACCTTTGACCTCGACCCACTTCTCGCAGTTGATCTTGATGTCTCCCTCGTATTCCCAGTCAGTCATGACGACATCACCCCAACCGGCCTTAGTCAATGCATTGATGATCGCTGTGCGCTTGCGTGTGTTCATAGTGTTACTCCTTACTGATTAACAGGCAGTGTTGCCATGTGCTTTGCTGTATCTAATGCGTCCTGTTTGTCATCTGTGTGGTAGGTTGCATCGGGTAACCCTTTAACCCGCACCTCATATTCATCATGGTGCTCGACATAGTGAACGCTGATCCGTGCTGTGATCTTCTTTGTTTTCATGTGTGTTCTCCTGTGTGTGTGTGGACATTATATGTATATGGTCAATCCTGACCTAATTGTATTTATCAATCGATTCATGGGTTGTCGATAGTGTGTGCTCAGGTGGTGCTAGAGGGTACTACACCCATGCACACACTTGCACCCACAGGAACCCACTGCACCACTTTGGTGCACCTAGGTGTCACCGCTGATGCACATATGCCACCCCTTGTCAACCCTTAGGACACTAATGTTTTCACCCCTAAAGGTTCGTCGGTTAAACATTAGGGTGCTAAAGATTCGCAGGCTAAACATTAGGGCCCTAGGGGTTCATGAGGGGCCGGGGGAGGGCCTGTGGTTTTTATATTTATATATGTACCCGCCTAGATTTGCTAAGGAAACCCTCAGGAAACCCCTTAGAACCCTCAGGAAACCCCTTAGAAACTAATGTAAATACGAATGATTCGCATTATGACTCTTAAGTGCTACTATATTGTAAATTATAGTAAAAAAGTGACACAAAAGTGTCCCTGGGGGGTTGACAAAAGGGCCAAAGTGCGGCACCTTAGTGATTCTTAAGTATACCTCTTGACTTTTGGTTAGTTTTATGGTATAATTATGTAATATACTTAAGAACACTTAAGTAAATCGTTAAGTGTTGTTATTAATTACTACTTAAAGTATCACTTAAGTACCCTTAAGTACCGTCTAGGTGCTTTCAAGTAAGGAAAATACTTATGACAGAAACTAAAAAGATTGGTCGTCCTAGAAAACAGGATGTCGAGTCTAAGAAACAGTCCCAAAGGGGCAAGGTTGGTCGCCCTCCGGGTGACGCCGCCATCATCAATGAGTATAAAGCTCGTATGTTGGCTTCACCTAAGTCCCGTAAGGTCTTAGATAGTATTCTTGATGCGGCACTAAACGATGACCACAAGAACCAAGCGGCGGCTTGGAAGCTCTTAATGGATCGTATGTTGCCTGTGTCATATTTTGAGAAAGACAAAGAAGGTGGTGGTCGCCCTGCAGTCTCAATTACCATTAGTGGTATTGGAGAAGCCAAGGTGACTGAAAATGACATCATAGACGCTGAGGTAATTAATGACGAAGAGTGAACTAATCGAAATTGTCAAAGAAGACCTTGTACGCCACGAAGGTTACGTCACTGAGATCTACCTGTGTTCTGAAGGGTATCCTACGTTTGGTATTGGTCACATGGTCACTGAGGACGATATGGAGCACTCATGGCCCGTCGGCACTCCAGTGACCGATGAACGCATCTTAGATGTCTTCCACAAAGACTGTGACGTTGCCTATAGCGATGCTTGTGCTCTTGTCTTAAACTTTGCAGGTCAGGCTCCAGATGCCCAAAGGGTTCTTGTGAACATGGCTTTCAACCTTGGCCGTAATCGTCTTGGTCAGTTTAAAAATATGCTCAAGTACGTCAACGAAGGTAACTACCTGATGGCCGCTAATGAGATGATTGACTCTAAGTGGTACACTCAGGTAGGACGCCGTAGCAAAGAGCTTGTCGACATCATGAAGGACGCTAAGGCTTGAGTACAGAACTCAACGTCGAACTTCTTCCGTGGCAACAGGATGTCTTTAGTGACCCTGTGCGTTTCAAGGTTGTTGCCGCGGGACGTCGTACTGGTAAGTCCCGACTAGCCGCTTGGCTCCTAATCATTAACGCTTTACAGGCTGAACGTGGTCATGTCTTTTACGTGGCACCAACACAGGGCCAAGCAAGAGACATCATGTGGAACACTTTGATGGAACTGGGTGCTCCAGTCATCACAGGTAGCCACATTAACAACTTAACAATTAAACTAGTCAACGGTGCTACCATATCCCTTAAGGGTGCTGATAGACCAGAGACAATGCGTGGTGTATCCCTTAAGTTCCTCGTCATGGATGAATATGCGGATATGAAGCCGTCGGTATGGGAGACCATCCTACGGCCTGCCCTAGCTGACCAGAAGGGCGATGCAATGTTCATTGGAACACCAATGGGCCGTAACCACTTTTATGAGTTGTTTAAGTATGCGGAGATGTCAGGCGATGAGACTTATAAGGCGTGGCATTTTACATCTTATGACAACCCACTACTCGACCCAAACGAAATTGATGTTGCTAAAAAATCAATGTCAAGCTACGCATTCCGACAGGAGTTCATGGCAAGCTTTGAAGCACTTGGTTCCGAAATATTTAAAGAGGACTGGGTACAGTTTTCAACTGAAGAGCCTGAGTTTGGGGATTATTACATTGCAGTCGACCTTGCGGGTTTTGCTAATGTTGAAAGTGCAACTAAGTCCAAGAATAGCAAACTCGACCAAACGGCGATTGCGATAGTCAAGGCAAATGAGGATGGATGGTGGGTAGCGGACATTTTACATGGAAGATGGGACATCAAAAAAACCGCAAGGAAAATTTTCGAGGCTGTGAATGCCTATCAACCAGTAGCGGTTGGCATCGAAAAAGGAGCCCTAAAGAATGCGGTACTGCCTTACCTTACCGATTTAATGAAGTCAAAGCAACGATTCTTCAGGGTTGAAGAACTCACACACGGAAACAAAAAGAAGACTGACCGTGTTGTCTGGGCCCTACAAGGACGCTTTGAACATGGACAGATTACACTGAATGAAGGCGATTGGAACCCTCCGTTTCTTGACGAACTCTTTCAGTTTCCTAATGCACTTGTGCATGATGACTTGGTTGATGCACTAGCATATATTGACCAACTAGCAAAAGTAGCGTATTACTACGACTATGAAGAAGACGACTTTGAAATCTTAGACCCTGTGGCAGGATACTAAAATGGAATATGAAAACCACTCTATCGACCCAACCTCCCTTGAGTCTTGGGTAATCAACAAATGCGATCAGTGGCGTGACCACTACGAGGCTAACTACAAAGAAAGATTTGACGAATACTATCGTCTCTGGAGGGGCCAATGGGCCGCTGAGGACTCTATGCGTCAATCAGAACGGTCTCGTATTATCTCCCCTGCCCTTCAGCAGGCTGTAGAGTCTTCAGTCGCTGAGGTAGAAGAAGCAACCTTTGGTCGTGGCAAGTGGTTTGACATTGCTGATGATGTACTCGATCAAGACAACGGGGACATCTTACTCTTACGGAATAACTTAGACGAAGACTTTAAGTTTGTCTCTGCCCGTAAAGCAATTGCAGAGTGTTTGCTTAATGCCGCTGTCTTTGGTACAGGCGTGGCTGAGATTGTCGCTGATGAAGAGCTTCAATTGATTCCGGCTACCCAACCTATCATGGAAGGCGATATGTCTGCTGTGGGCGTTCTAGAGCGCAACAGGACGGTGTTTAAGGTTCGTCCTGTCATGCCGCAAAACTTCTTGATTGATCCTGTGGCTACAGGAATTAAAGAAGCCCTAGGTGTTGCTATTGACGAGTACGTACCAATCCATCAAGTACACCTTGCACAAGAAGCAGGAATCTACCGTGACGTGCCTGTGGAAGAGGCCGCTATTGATATTGACCTTGAACCAGATCAAGACTTAACTCAATACACTGACGACAAAGTACGGTTGACAAAGTATTACGGAAAAGTCCCTCGTGATCTTTTTGTTACCGATGCAGACGAAGGTGAACAACCTGAAGACAAGTCAGAGTATGTCGAAGCAATTATTGTTATTGCGAATGGTGGAATTCTTCTCAAAGCAGAACAGAATCCATACATGATGCAAGACCGCCCGGTTGTTGCTTTCCCTTGGGATGTTGTCCCATCACGGTTCTGGGGCCGTGGTATTTGTGAAAAAGGATACAATGCGCAAAAAGCCCTTGATACCGAACTCAGAGCCCGTATTGACGCACTTGCGCTTACTGTACACCCTATGCTTGCTGTTGATGCTTCACGCCTTCCTCGCGGAAGCAAATTGGAAGTACGACCCGGCAAGGCCATCCTTACGAACGGTAATCCCGCAGAGATCTTACAGCCGTTTAGATTTGGCAGTCTGGACGCTACCTCCTTTAATCAATCTGCCGGACTACAACAAATGGTGCAGATGGCGACAGGTGCTATTGATGCGGCAGGAATCCCCGGCTCAATTAATGGCGACAGCACTGCCGCAGGTATTTCAATGTCACTTGGGGCGATCATCAAGCGGCATAAGCGTACACTGATTAACTTCCAAGAAGCTTTCTTGATTCCTTTGGTTGAAAAGACTGCCTATCGTTATATGCAATTTGACCCTGAGCGTTACCCTGCAAAAGACTTTAAGTTTGTCGCTTCTAGCTCTCTTGGTATTATTGCTCGTGAGTATGAGGTAACACAACTTGTACAACTCTTACAGACGATGGGTCAAGAGTCGCCTATGTACCCAATGTTGATTCAAGCAATTGTAGACAACATGAACTTGAGCAACCGTGAGGAAATTATTGTACAGCTACAGCAGGCAATGCAACCGAACGAAGAACAGAAGCAATTGCAAATGCAAGCTATGCAAATGGAAATGGCCCAGAAGCAAGCAACTATTGAAAACATTCAAGCACAGACTGCTGAAGTTATGTCAAGAGCACAGCAAAATGTGGTTGAAACTGAATTACTTCCTGTAGATAGCGAAACTAAACGCTACTCAGCGGTAATGAAAGGTATGGGCAATGACCCGACCGAACAAGAGTTCAATCAACGGGCTAAGATTGCTGAACTAGCACTCAAGCAACGTGAGATTGAAACTAAAGAAGATATCGTAGAAATGCAAACAAGGAATACCAATGGTAACGAAGCAAGACGTGGATAACATTCTCAAGCAAGTGAATGCCATTCTTCAACAGTACAATGAACGTATTACTGCACTGGAAGAATCCAATAAAAAACCAAGTACCACAAAAACTACAGCTAGTCAAGCAAAATCCTCTTGACATTTAGTTGACATTGTGGTATAATTATGGTATGTATTTAGACAGGAGAAACTCTATTGAGTCCTGAAGAAGAAGTCTACTATGAAAATTATTTAACACTTTTCCTACAGCCTGGTTGGAAACAGTTCGTAACTGAAGCAGAAGAGTTGTTAAATTCTTATCAAATTGAAGACATCAAAAACAATGAAGATTTATTCTTTGTCAAAGGTCAACGCAATAGTTTATTAAACATTGTACGGTTTGAGACAGGGATAAAAAATGCATTTGACATGGGGTCTAGTGATGATTAGGCGTTATGATTTCAAATGTAACTCTTGCCAACACGTTGAAGAGCAATGGGTAGATGCCGATGATCGGTACGCTTCCTGCCCTGAGTGTGGCGATACCGCACAGCGGGTAATCTCCGTAATCCGAACACATTTCAAGGGATCAGGTTGGCCTGATGCTGATGACAGGTGGGCTAAGGATCACGAGAGAGCCGCTAGAAAATAATCACTTCCATAATGCTATTGTAGCACGGAGTTTAAAATATGGCACAATTAATTGATCCGAAACCCGAAGATCAACAAGAAGAGTTCGCCGCTTTAGGTGAAGAAGAGCAAGTCATCGAGGACGCTGTAGAGCCAACCCCTGAGGACACTCAAGAACCTGAAGTAGAAGATGACGGCATACCCGACAAGTATCAGGGCAAAGATATCAAAGATATCGTCCAGATGCATCAAGAAGCTGAAAAGCTTTTAGGACGCCAGAGTTCTGAAGTTGGTGAATTACGTCGAATTGTTGACGATTTCGTTAAGTCTCAGATTCAAGCCACTAGCCCACAAGAAGAAGACGAAGATCTCGACTTTTTCAATGAACCTGACAAAGCTATTGCTAAAGCTATTGAGAATCATCCGACCATCAAGGCGGCTCAAGAAACATCAATGGCAATGCGGCAACAACAGATTCTGTCTCAACTTCAGAACACACATCCTGACTTTATTGATATTGTACAGGATACAGGTTTTCAAGAGTGGACAAATGGATCTAAAGTACGCAAAGAACTTTATGAACGGGCTGATAAGCAATTTGACTTTGAAGCCGCTAATGAACTCCTATCGCTCTGGAAGGAACGTCAAGGTATGGTAGCAGAGACTGCCAAAGTTCAACAAGAAGATCGTAAGCGTCAACTTAAGGCCGCATCTACTGGTAGCACATCAGGGTCAACGGAAGCACCAAGTCGCAAAATCTATCGTCGTGCTGATATTATTAAACTTATGCAATCTGATCCAAAGCGGTATGCACAACTTCAGCCTGAAATTATGGCGGCATACTCAGAGGGTCGTGTCAAATAGTGTTAAGGAGAAATTAACATGGCACTGGGTACTAACCACGTCACCAATACAACTGGTGCAACTTTCATCCCAGAAATCTGGTCTGATGAAATTATCGCGGCATACGAGAAGTCACTCGTACTTGCTAACCTTGTAAACCGTATGCCAATGACAGGCAAGAAGGGAGATACAATTCATATCCCTAAGCCTACTCGTGGCGATGCATCTGCTAAGTCTGCTGAAACTCAGGTAACACTGATTGCGGCAACTGAGTCAGAAGTACAAGTTGCTGTCGATCAGCATTACGAGTATTCTCGTTTGATCGAGGACATCACTGACGTACAGGCGTTAAGCTCACTCCGTCAGTTCTACACTTCTGATGCAGGTTATGCTCTTGCAAAGCAGGTCGATACTGACTTGTTCGCATTGGCTAAGTCATTCGGTGACTCAGACGGAGCAGACTTCATTCACTCTAACTCGTTCTACATGGACGCTTCTACAGACCTCACTGCCTACGCGGCTGACACTGTAGTCCCTGCAGACATCTTCTCTGACGATGGCTTCCGTGCCGCTGTCAAGCAGTTAGACGACAATGACGTACCAATGGATCAGCGTTTCCTCGTTGTTCCTCCTTCAGTAGTACAGACTATCCGTGGTATTGATCGTTACAACTCATCTGATTTCGTATCAGGTCAGCCTGTAGCAAATGGAAACATTGGATCACTCTACGGTATTCAAATCTACGTTTCAACTAACTGCCCTGTAGTAGAAACAGCCGCACAGAACGGTGCTACTGGTGGTGGAGAGCTTAAGGCAGGTATCTTGGGTCATCGTGACGCAATGGTATTTGTAGAGCAAATGGGTGTTCGCACTCAGACTCAGTACAAGCAAGAGTATTTAGGTGACTTGTTCACTGCAGACACTCTGTACGGCGTAAAGGTTTTACGTGAAGAGTCAGCACTTACTTTGGTTTTCAACGCCTAAGTAAACTAGGGGGGACTCTACGGAGTCCCTCTCCTTATTCTATATACTGGAGAGACTAATGGCGATTTATCGTGGTGCAGGTGGAGCAGGTGATGCGACGAATGATATTACTATCAACCGCATTACTGAGCTAAACCAAGAAGCAGAAGCATCTGCAACTGCCGCCGCCTCTTCAGCATCTTCAGCCTCATCTAGTGCGTCGAGTGCATCAACCTCTGCGACTAATGCGGCCACTTCAGCAACCAATGCCGCTACCTCTGCAACCTCTGCAAGTACCAGTGCTACAGATGCAACAACAGCGGCAACTGCGGCACAGGCTTCTGAAACAGCGGCAGAGACTGCTGAGACTAACGCTGAGACTGCACAAGCCGCCGCTGAAGCCGCCAGAGACGCTACCTTAAACTTTGGTAACGATCTTACTGTATCGGCTTCTACACTTACTGAAGGCGCAAGTGCAACTGCTACATATGATAGTAACGATCCAAGCATTGCATTTGGTATCCCTGTAGGTGCTACTGGTGCAACCGGCCCACAAGGTTCACAAGGTATTCAAGGTGTCAAGGGCGACACTGGTGATACTGGGCCACAGGGCATTCAAGGCATCCAAGGCATTCAGGGTATCCAAGGTGAGACTGGCCCTGCAGGTGCTGATGGTACAGACGGTGCTGATGGTACAGATGGTGTAGATGGAACTGATGGTGTCGGTGTTCCTGCAGGTGGAACTACTGGTCAAGTTCTTAAAAAGATTGATGGCACTGATTATAATACTGAATGGGGTCAAGCCTCTACTGTTGCTTCCCTCAATGACCTAACTGACGTAGATACTACTGGCGTTACTGATGGACAAGTTATTGCATATGACGCTACAGCAGGTGAGTGGCAACCTGCAGATCAAGCATCAGCGGCAGGTACATTTACAACATACAAGTACACAGCTACTAATGGTCAGACAGTATTTACGGGTGCTGATGACGACACTAACTCACTGCTAATTAATAACACAGGCAGTATTATCCTCACACTCAACGGCATTACGTTAGAGAACGGCACAGACTACACCGTAACCACATCATCGGTGACACTGACCTCAGGGGCCACTACAGACGATGAGGTTAACATTTCTGCGTTTAATACGTTTGACGTAGCAACCTACACGCAGTTTCCGTTCTTTAAAGCATCGGGTGGGGCAGGGAACATTGATCTCACCGGGTTTAATTCAATCAGATTCTTTAAGGCTGACGGTTCAGCCTCCAACATTGCATTAGGATAAGTCATGGCAAAGCTCGTTAAATCAATCTACACAGGCTCCGATGTAACAGCGTTGGGTGAGATTACAGATAGTGATTCTATTGAGCATTCGGTGCGTGGCACAGTCACCACAGACAACGATCTGTCGTTCGACATGAACGCTACCAACTTCTTCAAATGCACACCAACAGGCACTGCCGCACTGACGTTCA
>Ga0209138_1000755_pt1 | contig 29702 bp, 24 predicted proteins | sample SaaInl3SG_22_DNA_FD_184645 | JGI IMG/M metagenome (GOLD analysis project Ga0209138, IMG submission 184645) | Marine microbial communities from expanding oxygen minimum zones in the Saanich Inlet - ESP_153SG_22_DNA (SPAdes) (version 2) | ecosystem: Environmental > Aquatic > Marine > Intertidal...
CCTTTAGAATACGATGTCGCAAGCTGACAGTGATTTTTTAATCTTCACTTTCTCTTGAAACGAAAATAAATTATCGGTAAGAATGAGTGTTTTTAATTGTTTCAACCTAGTTATTGACTCAGGCAAGCTTTCTAGGCTATTACCTGATAATACCAAAAGTTCTAAATTCACCAAATTTTCTGGCATTTCTTTGATTTGATTATTGGTTAATATCAAAGATTTCAAGGTTTTCATTTCGCAGACCTCGTTAGGTATCGAGATGATTTGGTTGCATTCTAAATTTAACTCCACCAAACTCTTAAATTTAAACCAATTTCCATTTAATTCTCGTAATTGGTTGTATCCCAAATTTAACCGCTTTAGTCGTTTTAGTTTTGATAAACTTTCCGGTAAGAAACTGATTTGATTTTGATGGAATTCGATGGATTGTAATTTTTTACATAAACTTATTCCTCGTTTATATATTCAATTTCATTCATCGCTGCGTACAAGAATTTCAGTTTTTTTTTAGTTTACCAATGGCTACAGGTAACTTCTTTATTTTGTTCTTAGAAATTTCTAATTTCTTTAATCTTTTTAATTTTTTTATGCTTTCAGGAATGTATGTTAAATTATTTCCATAGTAATTTAAAATTTCCAACTTAGTCAGTTTTTCTATCTCTGAATCCCATTCATCGAAATGATTGTTCATGAGGTTTAAAAAGGTAAGATGTTTTAGTAGTTTAATGGAATCGTTCAAATAGAAAAGCTCTTGATCTCTCAGGTTTAGCTGTTTTACAGGAATTCTAGCTATGTTTGCTTTGCTAATCGATTTGAAAACTTTTTCATTTGATTTTGCAAACTGAGTATAACTAGCAGTAGATGATAAAAGAGAGAGTAAAAATAGAAAATGTTTCGTCATAATTTAAATTGAACAAACAAGTAAGATTCTTTTTATAAATAAATTATAATACAAGGTAAAGAACCTATGTTAGGTGAAATTCAAACTGGTTTTAGCTTAATGATAACAATATGTTACATTCTTATCTGATTTTATCAGAAAAAACTATATCAACTATGGATAATTTGGATCACTAAATTTTTGATCAGTCAACAGTTTTTCGTCAGTTAATGTGTTCAAGAAGTTGATCAAATCTTGTTTTTCTAATGGAGTTAGGTTAAATTGAAATATTCCTGTGGCAGTTTTAAAATGTGGGTCGATGTAATTGTGTTCTGATATACCTGAGCTATAATGATCTATCACTTCTGAAAGTGAGGAAAATCTACCATCATGCATATAAGGAGGCCTTATTGCAATGTTCTTAAGTGAAGGACTTTTGAAAGTGAACATGTCCATATTATTGTTTGATATCCCTCCAACTCCCCTATCTGATGTCAAGCTCAAGCCATTATTTCTGGCCATATCGCCAAAAAATGCCGCAGTCATATGACAACTCGAACAGCTCAAATCATTTTTTTTAAAGAAAATAGCCTTCCCCCTATTTTCACTCTGAGTAAAATTTGGGAAATTATCACTAGTTCGGCTAACTCTCTCTCTACCGACATCAAATTTTGATTGATAAGACACTATCGACCGAACAAATTGTGATAATGCTTTAGATATTGTCACTGTATCAATTTTTTGACTACCAAAGGCATATTGAAACAATTGAGCATAATAGGCAGTCTTTTTTAGTCTAACTATCACCGAATCTAAAGTCATACCCATTTCAACATGATCTTTTATTGGCTCAAGCACCTGACTTTCAAGAGATTTTGCACGTTCATCCCAAAAAAAATTACCACTAACATAGTAGCGAGAATTAACCAATGACATGGAATGACGTTTGGTTTTTCCGTTGTCAAAACCACGACTAAACCTAGCTGTATCACTAAATCCGTATTGTTGAATATGGCAAGAACCACAAGAAATCAGTTTGTTTTTTGATAATCTCTTATCGTAAAACAAAACCCTTCCTAATGTTGCTCCCCAATCTGACACCTGATTTTCATCTGGTGTGTTGTCTGCAACTGAAATAAATTGATCATAAAGGAAAGAAGGTAATTTGGGGCTTTGGTAATTATAAGGATTCATTGGAAGATTAAGTTCGCTATGCCATAATGGACTTGCTTCATTTACGCTACTTTCTTTTCTACAATCAATAAAAAAAGTCATTCCGATTAAAAGGAGAAATACGAGATATGTCCAAGATGTTCTATTTATCATCATTCAAAAGTGTCGAATACTTTTCGTCCGTTAGGCAGTGTAAGAAAAGTTCTAAATTATTTTTTTCTTTCTCAGACAATGATAGTGGTCGAATCACAGAATCTTTATTTTTGTGCTTTTTTCCGCCTTTGTTATAATGTTCAATCACTTCTGACAAGGAATTAATACTGCCGTCATGCATGTAAGGAGAGGTAACTGAAATATTTCTTAAAGAAGGTGTTTTGAAAACTGCCAAATCATTAGAATCCTTCGTTGCCCTCATCCGTCCAATGTCTTTATAATTTTCATATAGGCCATTGTTTGTCAATTTGTAATTGGTGAAATTAAATCCTGAATGACAACTTGAACAATTTGCTTTTCCAAAAAATAAATCTCTTCCACTTTTCTCTTCTTTTGAAAGTTTCACTTTACCCGCTAAACTCTTATCAAATTTTGTATTGTCACTTATTAATGTTCTTTGATATACACCCAAAGCTCTTGTTATTACATAATGATCTGGTTCTTTATCATAAGCCTTTTTACTTAGCTCTGCATATTCTGGTATTTGTTGAATTAATTTAGATATTTCGACAATATTATGGGCAAACTCGTTTTTTTCCTGTATTGGTATTAAAGCCTGCATCTCAATAGTTGGAACACTACCTTCTCTCAGAAAATAGGGATGATAACCTATATTTATAAGGCTTGGTGTATTTCTTATTCCTGCTCTTCCAAATACTCCAGGACTATACTTTACCGTATCGCTAAAAGCAAAATTTGGCTTATGGCAACTTGCACAACTCAATGACGAATCGATAGAAAGTATAGGATCAAAGAATATTTTTTTTCCTAACTCTTCTCTCACTTGAGAATGATGATTAGATTCTTCAAAATTCATTTTAGGAATTAAAAACTTTTCCTTTTTAAACGAATCTTTTTTAATTAAAAAGCATGAGAAAAAAGTAACCAAAATAATACTAATTCCAACTCCTTTTTTCTTCATGCTAAATTATATTACTAAAATGGAGAACTATATCTTGAATCGTTTGCCAATTCTCTATCGGTAAGGGTTTTTAAGAAATTCACTAGATCAATTTTATCTTGTGGGGTTAAAAACAAACCTGTTGTTCTTGTATTTTCCAAAGCTGGATCAATAGTAGAAGAATGAACTAGGCCACTGTTGTAATGATCAACAACTTCCTCAAGAGTGCTAAATCTTCCGTCATGCATGTAGGGCGGTGTTAAGGCTATGTTTCTCAGTGATGTTACTTTGAATTTCCCTTTGTCAGTTAAGTTCATGGTTACATTCATTCTCCCATCATCCATCATGTCGGCATCCGAGTCTAAACCATTATTCATATACCTGTCATTTTCAAAGTTAGGTCCTGAATGGCAGTGTGCACAATCGGCTCCTGAGGTTGCTGGAAAAAAAGGATTGTACTCTTCATTAAATAAGTCCTTTCCCCTTTGCTCTGAAGCAGTAAAAGTTACCTCACCTCTTTTTTCTTTATCATATTTACTATGGTTGGAAATGATAGAATTCATGAACTGTTCAAGAGCTTTTGAAACTTTTAAAGAATTAATTTCATCTGAACCAAATGCTCTAAAAAACTGATCTTTATAGGTTTGAGATGAATTTAGTTTAGAAACTACATTGGGTAAAGTTTCATGCATTTCAAGCGGATCCTGAATAGGTAAGAGAGCTTGGTCTCTCAATAAATTTGCTCTACCATCCCAGAAAAACTGGTTTGAATTCCACAACATATTCACAATTGCCATTGCTTGTCTGCCTCCAGGTAAACCTTGTATGCCTATTGAAAATCTATTTGTATCAGAAAACCCCGTTCCCTGAGCATGACATGAACTACAAGCTAAAGTTCCATCACCTGAAAGTTTTTTGTCGTAAAACAACATTCTTCCAAGCTTTACACCTTGCACAGATAAAGGATTATCTACAGGAATATTGGGAGGAGTTAAACCTGCGTAACTCAAACTATATTTAGTCGTATCGTACTCCACATTACTCGGTATTGTATCTTCTTCTTTTTTACAAGAAGTAACATATATTATACTGAAAATGACTACAATTAATAGTGTGTTCTTTTTCAACATATAATTTTTATTTAGTCACAATAAGTTTTTTACTTCCTAGAATTATTTCCTCTTTCTTTACAGAACAAATGTAAGTTCCTTGGTCTAAATTTGTTAAAACAGTTCTTTTAGAAGTTATTTTTTGCTGTAGAACAATTCTCCCTTTAATATCCACAATTATAATAGAAGCATTTTTTATTTCTTCTTCAAAATCAATAGTTATTGGTTGGTTTACTTTTGTAGGATTAGGAGAAATGTTAAATTGACTCTGTTTTTCAGCAATATGTTCCATTCCTACAGAAGGGTTTCCTTCTACTGAAGTAAATACGAAATCTCTAAAATTTGACAACATCTTTTTATTGGTAGAAGTTTCTCCATGTTCTAGAATTCCAGAAGTGACATCAATGTCTCTTAATGCCTCAAGATAATCAGCATTTAGTTCAATTATCTTTTCTCCAGAGTTAGTTACACCTGCAGTTGTAATTGTGGTATTAAAATAACTTACATCTCCTAAAGAGTGTATTTCATAAACTTGTGAAGGACTTGAAATCCCTCCCTTCCCCTCTAAAGCTACAAACCTATATCCAGGAGTCCAACCCCAATGCATACTGGGAGATTTAGGTGCCAATGGATGCGAAGAGCTGTAAGTTGATGGATCTAAATGATTAAGTGAAGGTTTTACACCTACCGCAATTGTCACACTTTCTAACGTAGTAATATTCATTGAGGTTAGAGAGTCTAATACAGTAGTATTGGCATCAACTAATAGTACTTTATCAATGTTCCTTACTGTTCCTCCATCATGAGTAATTGAAACTACAGTTAAATAATATTGTAGTCTATTTATATCTAAAGAGTTTCCTAAGTTATTGGTATGTGCCGCATTATATGCAAAGGCAGAAGAACCTAATTTGTGGTTTATTTTTAAACTTAATTTTGTTTGAGCAACTGCTACAATACCTGAAAGTAACAGAGCAACTAATAGTATATTTTTTTTCATTTTATTTGATTTACACACCTAGAAATAGGTGAAGGTTATTAACATATAATAGGATTATTCAAAATATGGGTAGCTAAATAAATCAAATAAGTAATGATTCTATTTTAAGATAAATATTATTTTTTTTTATCTTGCCGGGTGGAGGGTATATTCTATTATTGACTGCAAAAATAGATTTCTCTACTAAAGTCTCAGTAAATATTTTAGTAAAAGTTAAATCAAAATTTAGATTAGATTCTTTGTCAATATCAGAACACTTATAATTGTCAGAAGTTTCTATTTTGAAATGTTTAAAAGAACAACATCCAGAATTATGTGCTATTGAAATTCCTTCATCGGCTATTTTATTCTTTTTACACGAACTGGCTTCACCAAAAAGTGCGTAGTCAAATACTTCATCCCCGCAATAATGGAGGTGTAGTCTTATCCCCGTTGCAGAAATAAAAATAAAAACTGCAAGTACGCAACAAAATAACTGATGAAATTTATGAAAATACATAGTTAAATTTAGCATTATTTGTTGAATTAAAGAAATAAAGGAAACTCAAAAAAAAAAATAGGTTGTTTCCATTAGAAAGTGAATAATTAAGTGTTAAAAAATAAAAAATGTTAGTATTTCTCGTTGATAGCTATGCCCTTTTTTAAATCTCACAAAAAAGAGCGATTAACATTCATTAATCGCTCTTTTATCGTTGGTATAAAACACAAGGTCTTATTTTATTCTTTTGTCAGTTTGTCCGGTAAGCCCGTACAAGTTGTTCAAGATTCTTTTCATTGATTCGGAACTATCATCTTTGTATCTCGCTTCAATCATTGGCAATATCTCTGTAATGTATGAATCTCTTTCAGCTTTTGCCTTATCATATTTCGCAGTTTCCGTATAATCGATTTTATTCATTTCTTCGTTCATAATGACAATCTTATTATAATGAACAATCGCCATGTCACTTTTTAATTCTTGCATTTCAGGTTTCAATGCCAAAGCTTTTTCATAAGCAACTATTGCAGCATCGAATAGTTCCATATTCGAATAAATAATAGCTGCTGCATATTGCAACTGAAAATTACTTGGATCGTTTTTTAAAGCATCTTCTAACGAGGCTTTCGCTTTGTCATACTCCTTTTTATCAGCAAATATTTGTGCTTCATTTAAAATGACAGCAGGATCTCCTTTGAACTTTGTTTTTGCTTCAGCAATAGTAGCATTTGCTTTTTCCCTTGCACCCATTTTCTTGTATGCATCAGCCAACTTCAAATACACATCGGCTCCACCGTATCCGTATTTTATACACTTCTTGTAGTTTAATTCAGCGGCTTCATAATTTTCAATCAAAACTGCAGACATTCCTGCATTATAAGCGCCAATTGTATCTACTAAACCAATAATATCTCCATATACTTGTGAAGCGGTAAAATTGTCAAAAGCCTTCTTATAGTCTTGACTGTTATATGCTTCAATCCCACCATTCAGGCTGCCATTATACATGGGACCAGCGATTTTTCTTAAATCATTTTTGTAGTATCCCTTCTTGTCGTACTCTTTCGTTTTTATCAAAGCATTTACTACTTCTGCCGAAACATCCATAGATTCTTTAATTTTCATAGCCTCTTCTGATTTCATTCCCGCAATTCCTGCATAAATTGCAGCCTTCCAGCTCCAAGTTTTAGCGTTGGTTCGTGTGTCTTCGTTTTCAATTGCCTTATCAATGTAGGGTTTAGCTTTCACAAACTGATTCTTCTTTGCGAGCATGATCGCTGAAGTCACATTTTTCTTTTGTGAAAATCCTACAACTGCAGTTCCCATTATCATAGTTACAATTACTAAATTCTTTTTCATGGTCGTTTTATTAGTTTTATTTATTAGATGCAAATGTTGAACGATTGCATAAAGTTTTATTCAAGAATGTTGCCAAAAACCTTCACAGTTTCAGATTATGAAATATTTAACCTATTTGACTCTCAACAAATATAACAATGTTTCCATTTCCTTGCAAAATTTGACTTCAACAAAAAAGGCTTGTTTCCTTAGAAACAAGCCTTACTGTTGAAAAAATGTACTTTATTCTTCGGAGTCATCCATTACTGGAGAATCATCACCTTCTAGTGGTGTACCTGATAAATCAACCACTTCATCTGCTTCTTCGTCCTCTTCTCCTCCACCTACAATTTTTGCCACTGCTGCTATTGTATCATTTCCTTTTAAGTTGATTAGTCTTACTCCTTGGGTAGCTCTTCCCATTACTCTAAGACCAGAAATCTTCAGTCTTATCACAATTCCTGATTTGTTAATAATCATCAAATCGTCTTCATCTACCACATTTTTAATCGAAATCAGCTGGCCAGTTTTTTCACTTATGTTGATGGTTTTCACTCCCTTCCCTCCTCTTTTTGTAATTCGGTAATCAGAGATAACAGAACGTTTACCATATCCATTTTCAGACACAACCATCACATTCGCTGTTTCATCCTCCACACATATCATTCCAACTACTTCATCTTTCTTCTCGTCTGTCAGTCTTATTCCTCTTACACCTGAAGCTGTTCTTCCCATCGAACGAACGTCTTGTTCGTTGAATCGAATAGCTTTTCCAGATTTGAGAGCCATCATAATTTCACTTGTTCCGTTTGTGATTTTTGCTTCTAATAACTGGTCATCTTCACGGATTGTGATTGCATTAATACCATTGGTTCTTGGTCTAGAATAAGATTCCAACGAGGTTTTCTTTATCACCCCTTTCTTGGTACACATAATAATGAAGTTATTCTTGATGTAATCTTCATCCTTTAAATCTTGCGTATTGATGTAAGCCATTACCTTATCATCCTGCTCTATATTAATCAAGTTTTGAATCGCTCTTCCTTTCGATGTTTTTCCTCCTTCAGGAATCTCAAATACTCTCATCCAAAAACATTTACCTTTTTCAGTGAATACCAATAAATAATTGTGGTTAGTCGCTACAAAAAGTTCTTGTATAAAATCCTTGTCTCTTGTTTGACTTCCTTTGGACCCAACTCCACCTCTATTTTGAACTCTGTATTCTGACAATGAAGTTCTTTTGATGTATCCCGCATGAGAAATAGTAACCACTACTTCGTTGTCAGGAATCAAATCTTCGATTCTCATTTCGTTTGCAGAATATTCAATCACCGATCTACGTGCATCTCCGTATTTATCTTTTATCTGTGCTAATTCTTCCTTGATGATTGACATTCTCTTGTCTTCATTTTCAAGAATTTCTTTTAGTCCTGCGATTGTTTTCATCAACTCATCGTACTCAGCTCTCAATTTGTCTTGCTCAAGCCCTGTAAGTTGCCTCAATCTCATTTCAACAATGGCACGAGATTGAATTTCTGACAGATTAAATCTTTCAATTAATTTGTCTCTCGCCTCATCGGGACTTTTCGATGCTCTAATTAATTTAATTACTTCATCAATATTATCCGAAGCAATGATTAATCCTTCTAAAATATGGGCTCTTTCTTCTGCTTTTCTTAGTTCAAACTTCGTTCTTCTGATAACAACTTCATGTCTGTGCTCTACGAAGTAATGGATCAGTTGTTTTAAGTTCAAAAGCTCAGGTCTTCCATCTACTAAACAGATATTATTTACTGAAAATGAAGTTTGTAGAGCGGTGAATTTAAACAATTTATTTAAAACGACATTTGGTATTGCATCTCTTTTTAATTCATAAACAATACGCATTCCGTTTCTATCAGATTCATCTCTTATATCAGAAATACCCGTGATTTTTTCATCATTTACGAGATCAGCAGTTTTCTTAATCATATCTCCCTTATTCACTTGGTAAGGGATTTCAGTCACAATAATAGCCTCTCTTCCTTCTCTTATCTCCTCGATAGAAGCTTTCGCCCTCATCACAATTCGTCCTCTTCCTGTTTCAAAAGCTTGCTTTACGCCTTCGTAACCATAAATAATACCTCCAGTAGGGAAATCAGGTGCTTTTGCATGCTCCATCAATTCCGAAATCTCAATATCTCTGTTGTCAATGTAAGCAATGGTTGCATCCACAGTCTCCGAAAGGTTGTGAGGGGCCATGTTTGTTGCCATTCCTACAGCAATTCCACTTCCTCCATTCACCAACAAACCTGGTATTTTGGTTGGGAGCACGGTCGGCTCCATTAATGAGTCATCAAAGTTTGGCGAAAAATCTACCGTTTCTTTGTCGATATCATTCAACATTTCTTCTGCAATTTTCCTCAACCTTGCTTCGGTGTACCTCATTGCTGCTGGATTATCTCCATCAATCGACCCAAAGTTACCTTGACCGTCAACCAAGGGGTAACGCAAAGACCAATCTTGAGCCATACGCACCATTGTATCGTAAACTGAAGTGTCTCCGTGTGGATGATACTTACCTAAAACTTCCCCAACAATTCTCGCAGACTTCTTGTGCGCTTTTCCCGCGGTTACTCCTAAATCTAACATGCCATAAAGGACTCTTCGGTGAACGGGTTTTAAACCATCTCGAACATCCGGTAGTGCTCTTGAAACAATTACTGACATTGAATAATCAATGTAAGCTGACTTCATTTCTTCGTCAATATTTATTTGAATAATTTTCCCTCCTGCCATTTAGACTTGAATTTTATTTATAATCGGTTTAACTTCGAATAAAGAACATTTTCTTAAGCAAAATACATCGTGCCTTCTAGTCGTTCTTTAACCTCTCGAAAGTACAATTTTGAAACCTTTTACCTTAATAATAGAATCTCTAATTACTAACAAAAATATGTTGATAATGGGATTGGAATATTATTTGCTTTAAAGAATAAAAAACTACTTTTATTACAAGGTCAAAATCCTTAAAAATTAAACTATTATGGAAGCAAATTTTTCACCTAGAGTCAATGATGTGATTTCTTTTTCGAGAGAAGAAGCATTGCGACTAGGCCACGATTATATAGGGGCAGAACATTTATTACTTGGATTAATAAGAGAAGGAGAAGGTTCTGCAATAAAAGCAATTAAAAGACTTGGAATAGAACTGAAAGACTTAAGAAACGAAATTGAGAAGATTGCAAAGCCAACCTCGGTTATGTCCGTTTCTTTAGGGAATATTCCTTTGTTGAAACAAGCTGAGAAAATACTTAAAATGATGTATTTAGAAGCAAAAGTTATGAGAAGTGAAAAAATTGGTACAGAACATTTATTGCTGTCAATTTTGAAGAGCAATGACAATATTGCAGCAAAAGTTTTGGAAAAGAATGACATTAATTACGATATGATTAAACAAGAATTTGAAGACGAACAAGATTTGGACTCAGTTGAAGATGTCCAAGCTAGTTTTCCAGACTCGGGTGAAGGATCGAGTGAGGAAGAAAGCGGAGATTTTTCTGGAAAAGGAAGTTCTGGGGCAAGAAAATCGGGCACTTCGGCAAAATCAAAGACACCTGTTCTCGATAATTTCGGAAGGGATTTGACGAAATTTGCCGAAGAAGGAAAGCTTGACCCTGTAGTGGGGAGACAAGACGAGATTGAGAGAGTTTCTCAAATTTTGAGTAGAAGAAAGAAAAACAATCCTATTTTAATTGGAGAGCCTGGTGTTGGTAAATCAGCTATTGCAGAAGGTTTGGCGCTTCGTATTGTTCAAAGAAAAGTGTCCAGAGTTCTTTTTGACAAGAGAATTGTTTCGCTTGATTTGACTTCGTTAGTTGCGGGAACGAAATACCGAGGACAATTTGAAGAACGAATGAAAGCCTTAATGAATGAATTGGAAAAATCTCCGGATGTCATTTTATTCATTGATGAAATTCATACGATAATTGGTGCTGGAGGTGCTTCCGGATCAATGGATGCTTCCAATATGTTTAAACCTGCTTTGGCCCGAGGTGAAATACAAGTAATCGGTGCAACCACTTTGGATGAATACAGACAATACATTGAAAAGGATGGAGCCCTAGAAAGAAGATTTCAGAAAGTATTGGTGGAACCAACTACCATTGAAGAAACGATTGAGATATTACATAACATAAAAAATAGATACGAAGATCATCACGTAGTAACTTATACTCCTGAAGCAATAGAGGCCTGTGTAAAACTAACGGCCCGATATATGACTGATAGATTCTTACCAGACAAAGCTATTGATGCAATGGACGAGGTAGGTTCGAGAGTTCATATCACAAACATCAATGTGCCAAAAGCCATTATTGATGTGGAAAAAGCGATAGAAGAAGTAAAGGAAAAGAAATCTTCTGTGGTGAAAAGACAAAAATACGAAGAAGCTGCCCAACTGAGAGATGAAGAAAGACAACTCCAAGAAAAACTAGAAATAGAAAAGAAGAAATGGGAAGAAGAAACTGAGAATGACAGGGAGGTTGTAAACGAAGATAACGTAGCGGAGGTAGTCTCTATGATGACAGGGATACCAGTACAGCGAGTAGCGGAAAAAGAAACCGGCAGGTTGAAAGAAATGGCTCAAAACCTGAAAGGAACTGTGATTGGACAAGATGACGCTATCAAAAAAATTGTAAAAGCAATTCAGAGAAATCGCGCTGGGCTTAAAGATCCAAACAAACCCATTGGGTCGTTTATCTTTTTGGGTCCAACCGGAGTTGGAAAAACACAATTGGCAAAAGAACTGGCAAAATACTTGTTTGATACAGAAGAATCTTTGATAAGAATTGACATGAGTGAGTACATGGAAAAATTCTCTGTATCGCGATTGGTTGGAGCACCTCCTGGATATGTAGGATACGAAGAAGGTGGTCAACTTACTGAGAAAGTAAGAAGAAAGCCCTACTCTATTATTTTGCTAGACGAAATTGAAAAAGCGCACCCGGATGTATTCAACTTATTGTTACAAGCTCTAGATGATGGTCAATTGACTGATAGCCTCGGGAGAAAGATTGATTTCCGAAACACGGTAATTATCATGACATCGAACATTGGAGCTAGACAACTGCAAGATTTTGGGACAGGCGTAGGATTTGGAACAAAGGCAAAAACTGAGAGTATAGATAAAGACACACAGGCTGTTATTCAATCTGCTTTAAAGAAAGCATTTGCACCAGAATTCTTAAATAGAATTGATGATTTAATTTTGTTTAATTCATTGAGCAAAGAGGACATTCATCAGATTATTGATATTGAGTTAGCGAAGCTATACAAACGTATAGATGAATTAGGATTCAATATAGAATTGACTGACAAAGCGAAAGATTTTATTGCTGATAAAGGATACGATGCTAAATACGGAGCAAGACCTTTGAAAAGATCTATTCAAAAGTACTTGGAAGATCCATTGGCTGAGCAAATTATCCAACATGAAATTGGTGATGGAGACAAACTTGTAGTTGATTACGACACCAAAAAAGAAGAAATTGTAATCAAACCAAAAAAAGGAAGAAAAAAGAAGTCTACTGAAGAGTAAAATTGACTCTATTATATTTTGAGGCCCATTTGAAGTAAATCGAATGGGCTTTTTTTTGATGGAAATTCTTTCAATTTTAGTAAATTCGGAACGAAAAAAAATCATCTATTGAAAGTCTGTATTGCCGAAAAACCAAGTGTAGCCAGAGAAATTGCAAGTATCCTAGGAGCTAATTCCAAAATGAATGGCTACTATGAAGGCAACGGCTATGCAGTAACTTACACGTTCGGTCATTTGTGCACCTTATTAGAACCGAGCGACTATTATCCTCAATGGAAAAGCTGGGATTTGAATCTCCTACCAATGCTGCCCGAAAAGTTTGACACAAAGGTGAATAACAACGAAGGGATAAAAAAGCAGTTCAACGTGATTAAATCTTTGTTTGACAAAGCCAGTGTAGTTATAAACTGCGGGGATGCAGGGACAGAAGGAGAATTGATTCAGCGGTGGGTGATTAATCAGTGTGAATACAAAGGCGAGGTGCAAAGATTGTGGATTTCTTCTTTGACGGAGGAAGCGATAAAAGAAGGATTTAATAATTTAAAGCCTGCTGCGAACTACGATAATTTATATCATGCAGGCTTTTCGAGAGCTATTGGCGATTGGTTACTTGGATTAAACGCTACTCGCTTATTTACAGTGAAATATGGTGGATACAAACAAGTGCTATCTGTTGGCAGGGTTCAAACACCTACGCTTGCAATGCTAGTAAATAGGTTCAAGGAGATTAGAGATTTTCAACCCCAACCCTATTGGGAATTGCAAACAACTTACCGAGATATCTTATTTAATTACGAAGAAGGAAGATTCTTAAAAGAAGAAGACGGACAAGTATTAGCGGATAAAGTAAAGGAGTCTGACTTTGAAATTGTTTCTGTCACGAAAAAGAAAGGGAAAGAATACGCTCCTAAACTTTTTGACTTGACTGGATTACAGGTATACTGCAACACAAAGTTTGGGTTTTCGGCAGACGAAACCCTTAAAACAGTGCAAAAACTGTACGAAATGAAAGTGGTTACTTATCCAAGGGTAGATACTACTTTTTTGCCAAATGATGTATATCCAAAAGTGGAAGGAATACTGAACAAACTCTCTAATTATGGTTCGCTCACCCAACCTTTACTAGGTAAAAAAATTAGAAAATCTAAGAAAGTATTTGACGATAAAAAAGTAACGGATCATCACGCCATTATTCCCACGGGAATGCAAAGCAACTTGTATCAAAATCAACAATTGGTGTACGATATAATTGTACGAAGATTTATTGGCGTTTTTTATCCAGATTCGGAAGTTTCCAACTCCACTGTTTTAGGTAAGGCTGCGGAAATCACTTTTAAAACAACTGGCAAGGAAGTTCTTACAAAAGGATGGAGAGTTGTATTTGAAACCGGCAACTCCAAAGAAAAAAGTGAACAGGCACTATTGCCAAATTTCCAACAAGGCGAAAAAGGAGAACACGAACCTTCTTTTTTACAAAAAGAAACAAAACCACCCCGAAATTTTACAGAAGCAAGTCTTTTGAGAGCCATGGAAACTGCCGGAAAGCAGGTAGATGATGACGAGATGAGAGAGCTAATGAAGGAAAATGGAATCGGACGACCCTCTACTCGTGCCAGTATTATCGAAACATTGTTCAGAAGAAAATACATCGAACGAAAAAAGAAATTGGTCCTCCCAACTGATACAGGCATTGCTTTAATTGAATTGATTGACAACGAATTATTAAAATCTGCAGAACTTACTGGGCATTGGGAAAAGAGGTTGAAAGAAATTGAAAGAGGTGATTTCAAAGCAGGTGAATTCATCCATAACATGAAAAAAATGGTGTATGATTTGGTGAAAGAGGTCAAAGCGAATCAATCGGTCAAGAAAATTACTTCTAATGTTCCAAAACGAACACAAGAAAAAAAGGTCAATACCAAACCTACTGCTTCAAAAGAAAGGAAACAACTGGTGGGTAAAACCTGCCCAAAGTGCAAAAAAGGAACATTAATAAAGGGCGGAAGTGCCTATGGATGTTCCGAATTTAAAAATGAGTGTAAATTGATTCTCCCATTTAAAATACATGGTAAAAAAGTTTCTGAAAATCAATTAATTAGATTAGTTGATAAAGGAAGTACTACCAATCTCAAAGGGTTTGTGAATGGAGCAGAAAAAATTGAAGGACTTATCAAATTTGATTCGGATTTTAACCTCAAAATGATTCCTAAAGAAGGCAAATTGTCCTCTGAAAAATCGGATAAAGTCGCCTGCCCTGCATGTAAAAAAGGTACGCTACTTAGAGGAAAATCAGCCTACGGATGTTCAGAGTACAAAACTGGTTGTGATTTTGTGTTTCCTTTCCATCAAATAAAAGAACAAGCTGAAGGCAAACCCTTGACCAAGAAATTAGTGTTGGAGATCATTAGTAAGTGATTAGCTCACAATAAATTAAAAAATAATCAAGTAACTCTAACATCGATTTAAGGTGTGTGAATTAGTACCACATTCACTTACTAAAAGATTCTGCATCAAGTACGGAATGACACATAAAAAAATAGGGAGAATACTGAGACTAAAAAACCTTGCATAAAAATAAGCAAGGTTTTGAATTTTCAGATTTGACTCGTTTAGTTTTTAATGAATCTCTTAGTCGAAACTTGTCCGTTTTCACTTGTAACTTGAATGAAATAGATCCCTGAGTCAAGATTTTTGATGTCAATTGAATTTAAATTGTTCGTTACATTTTTGACCAATTTTCCGTTTACATCCATAATTCTGGCAGTAATTATTCTCATTTGGGAATTAATGGCTCTCACTTGTAGGTAGTTTTGAGAAGGAATAGGAAAAATAGAAAAATTTAATTCATTCTTTATTTCAAAAATGGAAACACTGCCTGATGTTTTCTTGAATTTGTATATTGTTCCATTGGGAATTGTTCCATTTAAAGGCTCTGTTGAATCAATAGAATTGACATTTTTAAAAGTAGGATTTGAAGGATTTCCTGTTAAAATAAACGTGCTGTTTCCATAATCAAAAGTAGAAAAATCAAGTTCAGCAATTAGTTCGATAAAGACTCCTGTCTCACCTGAATAACAAAGTGATGGTTGTGTAATATTATTAGGGCCAAAGTGAATCTCGATTGTATTGGAATCCTCGTACAACCACAATTGGAAATTAACATAATCTATGGACATGCCATTAGCTTCCATGTCTCCAACAAATCCAACATTTTTCCATTGAATTTTAAGAATCCTATTTCCAGAAAGACCCGATAACTTATAAGAAATGGGTGAGATACCTCCGGATGCTCCTGCTCCCAATATTGTATCAAAATTCCGATCGATAATATCGGCTCCAAATACTGTTAATGCCGGGATAATTCCAGATTCAGAATCGCTAACTGTCAATCCAGCACCGGGAGCTAAATCTTCGATATAGACCGTGTTTATTGTCGTATCAAAATAAGTAAAATTAAATCCGATAGGAATCGTTAATTGAGGATAAATCCAAGTGAGACCTTTGGTAAGTGAAGAATCCCCAGAGAGATTAGCATAAACTCCTGTTCTTTTGGAAAATGAATATTGACCAATTGAGAGAAAAGACAAACAAATAAATGTAAAGGATAATAATTGATTTTTCATAGTTAGTAAGTTTTAAAAGACGAAAAGTCTCTGTTTTAAAAAAAATTGATTTTGGTTATAATGACTTAATTTACCAAAAAAAACTTGACATAACTATTTTATTTTCCTTTCTTTTTCTTCCTTTTTTTTTCGATTTCATCAATTTGTCCCATCAATTCTTTCACGCTCAAACTCTTGTCTTCACTAAAATCAACCGTTTGTCTATACTCATCTTGTTTCAGTTCTAGCACCTTGATCGGCTTCCCAACAAATTTTTCAATTTCGTCCAACAAAGGTTTTTCCTCTTGTGAGCAAAACGATACAGCATCACCTTTTTCCTTTCCTCTTCCCGTTCGTCCAATTCTGTGCACATAATTTTCCGCTACATCAGGCAAATCATAATTTACCACGTAATCCACATTCGCAATATCAATTCCCCTAGCCGAAACATCTGTTGCTATCATTACATGTACCTTCCCCGTTCTAAAAAAATTCATCACCGAACTCCTATCTTTTTGAGCCTTGTCTCCGTGAATTGTCATGGATTCTATTTCCACTCTATCCATGGCTTTTTTTACCCTTTCGGCCCGTACTTTTGTTCGTACAAATACTAATATTTTACTTTTGGGGTTCTCCTTTATCAGCCTTTCCAAAAAAAACCGCTTGTCATCTAGTTGAACAAAAGCAACCGAATGTTTGATGTTTTTCGAAACTGGGTCTTTAGGAGCAATTTGAATTCTAATGGCGTTACTTTTAATCAAATCATAAGCCGTTTTCTTTATCTTTTGATTAATCGTTGCAGAAAAAAACAAGGTTTGGCGAACTTTTGGCATCCTTTCCATCACATCAACAATGTCTTTTTTGAACCCTAAATCTAGCATGTGATCTGCCTCGTCAAGAACCAAAGTTTGCACTTTATCAAGAGACAGAAATCGCTGATGATGCAAATCAAACATTCTCCCCGGAGTAGTAACCAATACATCTACTCCATTTAGTAATTTATCAATTTGTCCTTCTTGGTCAACTCCACCAAACAAAGCCATAGTTTTTACTCTCGTTCCTTTTCCTAGTTTATTAAACACCTCGCCTATTTGCTGCGCCAATTCACGGGTAGGAACCATTACCAAAGCTCTAATTACAGGTTCTTTGTGGTTTCTTTTCTTTTTTTGGATGTCATTAATGATAGGTATTGCAAAGGCTGCAGTTTTTCCAGTACCCGTTTGGGCGATTGCCAACAAATCTTCCCCTTTCATAATGGCGGGAATAGATTTGTATTGAATATCGGTAGGTTTCTTAAACCCTACTTTTTCCAAATTATTGATAATTTCTGGGGTAAAACTGTATTGACTAAATTTCATAATGTAAAGGTAAGGTTTATAACTACTACCAACTAATTGGCATATAATCTTTGAGAAACTGTCCGTTCCAATGTTTTCCCGTATTTATTCCGTCAATCAATGGGTCCAACACTCTAGCAGCTCCATCTACAATGTCTAGCGGAGGTTGAAAATCGTGTTCTTCTTCCTTCTTTTTGGATAATTGAACCGGGTCTTCATCTGTTACCCAACCCGTATCTACCGCATTCATGAATACTCCGTCTTTTCCAAATTCACTAGCTGATGTATGAGTCATCATATTGAGAGCAGCCTTTGCCATATTGGTGTGTGGATGACGAGCAATCTTATGAAAAGTATGGAATTTACCTTCCATCGCAGAAACGTTTATTATGTGCTTCTTTCCTGTGTTTTCTTTTCTCATTAAATTGGATAAACGATTACACAAAACAAAAGGAGCTACCGCATTAACGAGCTGTACTTCTACCATTTCTAAGGTTTCTATTTCACCCAACTTCAGTCGCCAGCTATTGGTTTTTCTCAAATCTACCTGCTGAAGATCTGCATCAAGCTTCCCTTCAGGAAATACCTCTTTGCTGGCAATAGCGTTGTCAAAACTATAAGGTATTTGAGATAATTTAGCCGAAGCACTAATCCCTATTCCTGGCCTGTTACTATGCCAAGAAACAGGTAGGTTCTTTTTATCCATTGTTTTTTCTGAAAACTGATTCAGTTCATCCAAACAAGCTTTATGATCCTTGAGTAATTCTCTCGCTTTTTCTGGTAATTCCTCAAAAGGTTTTTCTTCGTACTCCATCATGTGAGAATAAAAACCAGCTGGTCTTCTTACCGTTTGAGCGGCATTGTTTATCAAAATATCCAATCGACTAAATTTGGATTCAATGAAATTGCAAAAAATCTCTACACTCGGAATATGTCTTAAATCTAATCCATGAATATGTAATCTCTTGCTCCATTCATGATAATCATCTTCTTTGGCAAATCGCAAAGCAGAGTCCACTGGAAATCTGGTAGTGGCAACCACCTCTGCGCCCGAGCGAAGTAAAATTAATGTGATGTGGTATCCAATTTTTAATCGCGAGCCTGTTACTACCGCAACTTGTCCTGTTAGGTCAGCAGTTTGAAATCTTTTGGCATAATTAAAATCACCGCAAGATTCACACATGGTATCGTAAAAGTGGTGCAACTCTGTAAATTCAGCTTTGCACACATAACAGTTTCTTGGACTTTCTAATTTTCCCCGACTTTTTGTTGATGTATCCGCCAACATTTTTGGTGCAACAAAAACTGCATCTTCTCTGGCACTTCTTATTCCTGTGTTCTTTCTCGCATGCTTTTCTCTTTCTCGTTTCTTTCTTTGAGCAACTTTCTTGGCACTTTTTACTCTTTTGTCTTGCTCCTCTTTTGTAGGTCTTGATAATTTTCCTGCGGCCATCATCAACTCTTTTCTTTTCTCTTGCGAAAGGTCAAATAGTTGATCCGTATTCTCTAATAAGTTATTGAGTGTGGCAATGCACTCTTCTATTTCTTGCTGAGACAGTTTCTTTTTGTTCAAATTATCTTCCATTAGTTCGAAACTTCTTGTTGAACATTCGTATACACTTCCTCTAAGTCTTTTAATTCCCTAAAACCATTGGCTATCATAAAGAATTGATTTTTTATCTTAACCACAACCGAAGGAAATCCTTTTATTCCCATCTCTGCGGAGAGCTGAAAATCAGTTTTAGTTGCATATTTAGCTTCCTCGCTTTCAAACAATTCCGCAAACTTTTTTGTATCAAGTTCAAATTCTTGCGCAACCTCCAAAAAAGTTTCAAGCTTGTTTGTATTTCTATTCTTTACATAAAATACAATTTGAACCGCCTTAAAAAATTCGAGCTCTTTTTCTGGAGCCATCATTCGGCATACCACCACTGCTCTACTCGCAGGTTCTGTATCGAGAACAAAATCTTCATTTTGAAATAGATCAAATGAAAAAGGTTGACCTGTTCTTTGTTCAATTTCTATCCAATGCGATTTCAAGAAATCTTCCATTTCATGGACCATCTCTACCCCATTCGGTCTCAATCCTCCTTGCACCATTCTTAGTGTAAGTTCAGGATGATTTTGTACAAATGCATCCAATTCAGGAGCAAATCCATAACACCAAGAGCACAGCGTGTCACCGATGTAAATAAGGGAATTCTCATCGTTTTTTATCCAGTCTAAATTCATAGAACAAAGGTAAAAAATAGATGTTAGATATTGGAAAAAAGATTTTATACTTTTTTTGGGAAGTGGCTTTGAATCGAAATGGATTGGTTCTACTGAAAGGTTTAGGAATGGCGCAAAAAAAAGAAAATCTCAATTACTTTGAGAACAAAGAAATTGAGATTTTATAAAGTGCCCAGAGCGGGAGTCGAACCCGCACGTACGAAGTACACACGCCCCTCAAGCGTGCCCGTCTACCAATTTCAGCACCTGGGCAATTGATTCAGGTTGCAAATATAGTATAATTGAATAAGAATAAAGTAGGTCTGTAGATTATAATTCAATATATAAAATTTCCAAATCTTGGTAATTTTCAAGAGCTATACATTGATACCCAACTACCAACAATATTTTAAAAATAGAAATTTACCAAAAAACCCTTTCAAACATAAAGTATGAAAGGGCTTTCTCTGTGATTCAGCAGGGATTCGAACCCTGGACCCACGCCTTAAAAGGGCGTTGCTCTACCAACTGAGCTACTGAATCAACATCTTCTTAAAGAAGATAAACTCGTTAGCTGGATCTTACCTCAAGACGAGATAATAGAAATAAAAAAGCCTTCAAAACAAGTGTATTGAAGGCGATTTTATACAAGTGATTCAGCAGGGATTCGAACCCTGGACCCACGCCTTAAAAGGGCGTTGCTCTACCAACTGAGCTACTGAATCGCTAACGAGGTGCAAATATAGAAACCTCTGTTTTTATTCCAAAGTAAAATGATCTTTTTTTTAACTTTTTTTTAATTTAATGTCCTCAAACGAGCTTCCAAAACTTTATTTACCGGAACCAGAGGTAGTCTCAACTCATTTTCCATTATTCCTTGTTCGTGCAGCAATACTTTCACTCCACCTGGATTTCCATCTTCAAAAATTCCGTCAATCAATTTGAGTAATGCATAATGAGCCACTCTTGCTGAGTCAAAATCTCCTTTCATACTTTTCTCTACCAATTCTTTGGTAGTTTCCGGGTGAGAATTAGCAATTACCGAGATTAAACCTTCTGCTCCACAAGCTATCATTGGCAAAGTAAGCGCATCATCACCTGAAATGAGTAAAAAATCAGCGGGTTTTTCCTGAATAATCTCCATTACTTGCCCCATATCTCCTGATGCTTCTTTTATTCCCATGATATTGTCAAACTCTTTGGCTAAGCGCAATGTTGTAGAAGATGTCATGTTGCTACCAGTTCTTCCCGGCACATTGTACAATAGAATGGGTAACTTACTCACTTTGGCAAGTTCACTGTAATGCTGATAAATTCCTTCTTGACTGGGTTTGTTGTAATAAGGACTTGCTGTGAGAATTGCAGAAACGCCTGTCAAATCAAACGAATTGAATTCTTTCATCATTTTCGCGGTGTCGTTCCCTCCTATTCCGAAAACTAGGGGCAATCTCCCATTATTTATGGTCCTTACAGAATTCAAAACTTGCTGTTTTTCTTCGGCAGAAAGCGTGGCAGATTCACCTGTTGTACCCATTACAACCAAATAATCTAACCCACCATCTATCAGTTTATTTGTTAGTTTTTCGAGTGCTACAAAATCTATTTCTTTGTTCTTTTTGAATGGAGTTACCATGGCTACTCCAAGTCCTTTTAATTCATTCATTACCTAGGATTTACTTGGGTTAAAAATACATTAATTTGAGTGATATATTTAGACACGGGGGTGTTCTCTGGCATATCTACCATAAAGTCATAAAACTTCTCATTCTCTTCGTTTAATCTTCCTATTTTAAATCTTGATTTTGAACTAGCTACCACATGTTTTATTGGGACATGGAAGTCTTGAGATAAATCAATGAGAATATCAAAATCTTCTTTAATAAAAGACGATACTTCTTTGCAGTTTCCAAAGTAGTAAAAATCTACCTTTTTATTGGTGAAATACGAATATTTAAGCGATTGGTTTATTACAAAACTAGGAAGTTTAGGACCCTCAAAATAGCCTAGAACTTTAATTTTTTTAAACCCAATTTCACCTTTCAGGAAATTAACATATTTCTCTACTATATCCTGATAGTCAGTGGTTGATACTGAATACACAATCCCAATAGATTTAGCTGAGTCAAAATTTGAAACAATAGGTCTCCTTTTCTGATGAAAAACTAGTTTGTTCAACTTTCGTTTACCTAATTTCCGCTTTATGTTAGTTAACAATTTCATTGAGTTCAAAATTACCAAAGTAAAAGTTCTTATTTCCTTTTTTATTGGATTAATTGAAGGTAACTCAATTCATCTAAAATTTTAACCTCCAGCTTTTCGGCTTTTTTTAGTTTTGCAGGGCCCATTTTATCTCCTGCCACCAAATAGTTTGTTTTACTCGAAATTGAACTCGATACTTTACCTCCATTATCTTCAATCGATTTTTTAAGTTCATCTCGAGAAAACTTATCGAATACACCAGACACAACAAAAGTCGTCCCAGCAAGCTTTTCACTTCCTCCTTCCTTCTTTTTCATTTCAAATTGAAGCCCTTGATTTCTCAAAACATCAAGAATTGCTTGATTCTCTTCTTTGCTAAAATAATCTACAACACTCTCGGCAATTCGTTCCCCTATTTCATCTACTTCTACCAAGTTTTCTTTGTCGGCCTTGATCAATTCCGAAATGGAACCAAAATGTCTGGCCAATTTTTTTGCAACTGTGTCACCCACATACCTAATTCCTAATGCAAACAACACTTTTTCGAAAGGAACAGATTTAGAAGCTTCTATCCCTTCCAGCATATTTTTTACAGATTTCTCAGCCATTCTGTCTATCACAATTAACTCGTCATAAGTGAGTGAATATAAATCTCCCGAATTCTTTATCAACCCTTGATCAAACAAAACTTCGATGGTTTCAGTCCCCAATCCATCTATATTCATCGCTTTACGCGAAATAAAATGCTGAATTCTTCCTTTTATTTGAACCGAACATCCTGTATCATTCGGGCAATAATGGTTGGCTTCGCTCTCTTTTCTTTCTAGCCTCGATCCGCACTCAGGACAATTTTTGATGTAGGCAAAAGGAACTGAATCTGCTGGCCTTTTCGATAAATCCACCGAAATAATTTTTGGAATAATCTCACCCCCTTTTTCAACAAAAACGGTATCTCCTTCCCGTACTTCTAGTTTTTCAATAATATCTGCGTTGTGGAGCGAAGCTCGTTTTACCGTGGTTCCTCCCAACTGCACTGGAACTAAATTAGCCACAGGCGTAATTGCACCAGTTCGCCCAACCTGGTAGGTTACTTTTTCTAGAACGGTGCTCACGCGCTCGGCTTTAAACTTATAGGCTATTGCCCATCTCGGAGATTTGGCTGTAAACCCCAATCTGTTTTGATTGTCGTAGTGATTTACTTTGATGACAACCCCATCAATCTCAAATGGTAATTTTTTTCTTTCAACATCCCAATAGTCTATAAATTCAAGGATTCCATCTATTGAATCTGTTTTTTTGATGTAGTTATTGGTTGATTTTGGGACTTTGAACCCCCATTCCTCTGCTTTCTCAACTAATTCATAATGATTATCAATGGCGATATTCTCTCCATATATTCCGTATAAATAACAGTCTAATCCGCGCTCCGCGGCAATGCTCGAATCCAAAGATTTGAGAGTTCCTGAGGCCGTGTTTCTCGGATTGGCATAAAGCGGCTCATCATTCTCAGCTCTTTGTTTATTAAGCCTTTCAAAATTCTCCAACGGAAAAAATATTTCACCTCTTATTTCGAAGTCGGCTGGGTAATCTCCTCGAAGGCTCAATGGAACGGAGTTTATTGTTCTGACATTGGTGGATACATTTTCTCCTTTGGCGCCATCGCCACGTGTAACAGCCTGATGAAACTGACCATTTTTGTACTGAATTCCTATTGCTACTCCATCGTACTTTAGCTCACAAACATACTCAATGTCGTCATTCGTTAATTTTTTGATTCTTGTTTCAAAATCGATGATATCATCTTTTGAGTAACTGTTGGACAAAGAAAGCATGGGATATTTATGCACAACCTGCTCAAACTTTTGAGTTACGTCACCGCCCACTCTTTTTGTTGGAGAATTGGCCGAAGAAAACTCAGGGTGCTTTTCCTCTAGTTCTTGCAGTTCTTTCAATAAAGTATCGAACTCAAAATCCGAAACCAAAGAAGTATCCAACACATAATAATGGTAGTTATAATCTTGAAGTACTTGAGTTAGCTCCTGGATTCTTTCTTGTGGATTAGTCATCTATAAAATCAAATTTAAATACATATTTTTTTCGATATTCTTTGTCTTTCACGAATCTACTAAATTCATTTAAAAACAATTTTACTCCAAAGGAATAAAAAACGGTATTGAATTCTTTGCCAAATTGAGAATCATCCAAAAACACAAAGTTATCGCCAAATCCAGCAGTAATCCCAAACCATTTTAAAATACGGTAGTTAGCCTTGATTGACACAGTAAATGAGGGTACGAAATCGCGCGAAATTATTTGTTGTTCTTTTCCGGATGTATCGTACATAAATGCTTTGATGGGTCCGAAACCTAGGTGAATTGGAAACAACAATTCCCACCGTTGATTTTGGAACAAAATAGGATCAATATATGCACTCACATGGCGATAAGTAAAGTATTTCTCATCAAAACTTACAGGTGTAAAAGGATCTTTTTGAATAAGAAAGTTCACTACACTTTTGGATAGCTCGTGATACCCCAATCCAAATCGAACTCGTTTATTTCCGAATCCAATTTTAGCTCCATAAAACGCTAGGTTCTCTTCAAAAACAACCGAATTTCTCAGGTCGAGCGTTCCATAGAATTTCAATTTATCATTCTCGTGTTTTTTGTAAAACTGAGCACTCACCCCACAATGAAGAGAAATAAAACAACATAAAACAATCAGTTTTTTCATCTACACATTGGATTTAATGCCTGATACAATTCGTTCTTTTCCATTTAAATCTTCTATGATTTGAACATTTCCGAATCCATACTCTACCAACAACTCTTTTGTTTCGGGACCATATTTCTCATTTATTTCAACATACAACTTACCTCCTTCTACGAGATTTGATTGACAAAAAGTCGCGATTTTTTTGTAAAAAAGAAGAGGGGCTTTGTCTTCAACAAACAAGGCTAAATGAGGTTCGTAACTCAATACATTTTCTGCCATTTCTGCTTTTTCTTTATTCAAAACATAAGGAGGGTTGCTCACAACAATCTCAAAAGGGAGTCCATCGTAGGTTGGATTCAAAATATCTTGGTGTAACAATTCAACAGAGGATTCTAGCTGAGAGTTGTTTTTGTTTGCAATTTCCAGTGCTGCCTTTGAAATATCAAAAGCTGATACCGAAGCGCTAGGCAGGGCCAAGCTCAATGAAATTCCAATTGCACCAGTTCCTGTTCCTATATCAAGTAATCTTCCACTAAAGTCTTTGTTTTCCTTTACTATAAGGTCTACTAGTTCTTCTGTTTCGGGCCTTGGAATTAATGTATCTTGAGAAACCAAAAAGTCGTTGTTGTAAAAAAACTGGCTCCCAATTATCTGCTGTATCGGCCTGAAAAGCTTCAGTTCTTTGATGGCATAATAAAACTTTAGCAGTTCCGATTCAGAGAGTTTTTTTGTCTTCAAGCTATGCGCTTCCATTCTAGATAAAGAGAGGAAGTGATTTGTCAGCAAATTAAAAAACGAATCAACTTCTCGATTGGCATAAAACTCCTCGAGCGAATCAAAAAAATAATCTTTGATAGCTGACAAAGTATTTTCTTTCACAAACATGAATTAAACGGCTACATCGTTTTCTCTCAATGCATCGTTGAGCGAAGTTTTAAGATCTGTACTTGCTTTTCTTTCCCCAATAATAAGTGCGCAAGGTACATTGTATTCACCAGACGGGAATTTTTTTGGATAAGAACCAGGAATCACAACTTTTCTTGGAGGAACTTCACCTTTGTATTCTATGGGTGTTTCACCTGTAATATCAATAATCTTAGTCGATTTTGTAAGCGTAACACCGGCACCCAATACAGCCTCTTTTCCTACTTTCACTCCTTCTACCACAATACATCTAGAACCTATAAAAGCTCCGTCTTCTATAATGACAGGGGCCGCCTGAAGAGGCTCCAAAACTCCTCCAATTCCTACACCACCGCTTAAATGGACATTCTTTCCTATTTGAGCACAAGAACCTACCGTAGCCCACGTATCAACCATAGTACCTTCGTCCACATAAGCACCTATATTAACGTAACTTGGCATCATAATAACTCCTTTGCTCAGGTAAGCACCATAACGAGCAACAGCATGAGGCACAACTCTTACTCCGAGTTCAGCATAATTCTTTTTCAAAGCCATTTTATCATGAAATTCCATAGGACCGGCCTCAAGAGTTTCCATTTTTCGGATCGGAAAATACATGACCACGGCTTTCTTTACCCATTCATTTACTTGCCATTCTCCATTTTCTAAAGGTTCCGCTACTCTTAACCTTCCTTTGTCTATTTCTTCTATCACCGCCTCTATGGTTCGGATAGTTGTTCCATCTTTTAATAACTCTCGGTTTTCCCAAGCTTTTTCTATAATCTCTTTCATAATTATTCTCTAACTAAATTTTGTACAAATTGTATTGATTTTTTCATTTCTACGTGCATTTCCACGTCATTTTCTATGAATGGAATGGACGAACGATAGGATTCTCTTAATTCCTCAATTTGTTGAGAAGACTTTTTATCTCTGAATTCAAGCGCTTGAAATCCTGCCAATAGTTCTACACCCAAAACACTCTCTAAATTTGAAAACACTTTGAAACATTTTGTGGCGGCATTCGCTCCCATACTTACATGATCTTCTTGTCCATTTGATGAGTCAATCGTGTCGACCACAGCAGGTGTACACAATTGCTTATTTTGACTTACAATACTAGCCGCAGTGTATTGGGGTATCATAAATCCTGAATTTAACCCTGGTTTTTTGACTAAGAATGCTGGGAGAGCTCTATTTCCCGAAATCAACTTGTATATTCTTCTTTCGGAAATACTCGCGAGTTCTGCCAAGGCCAAGGCCAGTGAATCTAATGTAATGGCGAGTGGTTGTCCGTGAAAGTTTCCTGCGGAGATAATCAAATCCTCATCTGGGAAAATCGTTGGATTATCAGTCACAGAATTGATTTCTGTTTCAAAAATTCCTGTCACGTAATCGATCATGTCTTTACTGGCTCCATGGACCTGCGGAATACACCTGAAAGAATAAGGATCTTGCACATCCATTTTTTCTCCATGAAATATTTCACTTCCTTCTAAGTAATTCAGTACGTTTTTGGCTGTTTGAGCTTGTCCTTTTTGATTTCTCACTTGATGAATCAACGGATTAAACGGTGATTTGTGCCCGTTATAGCCCTCCAAAGAAACGCAAGCAATTAAATCTGAAATCGATTTGTATTTATTGGCATACAGTAACATGTAAACTCCAAATGCCTGCATAAACTGAGTTCCATTAAGCAAAGCAAGCCCTTCTTTTGATTGCAGTTGAACTGGTTGTAATCCTAGTTCTGACAACACCTCTGCTGAACTTCTTCGTTGGTTTTTGTAATTCACCTCTCCCAATCCAATTAAGGAAAGTGAGATATGCGCCAAAGGTGCCAAATCCCCACTTGCGCCCAGGCTTCCTTGCGAATATACAACCGGAAACACTTGATTGTTATACAGTTCGATTAATAAACTTAAAGTATCTATTGAAATACCTGAATGCCCGTAAGATAGCCCTTGAATTTTCAAAAACATCATTATTTGAACGATTTCTTGAGGAATTTCTTCTCCCAATCCACAGGCATGAGACATGACCAAGTTATGTTGTAATTCTCCTAACTCTTCGTTGGTCACAACCGTATTACACAAAGAACCAAACCCTGTATTTATGCCATAAATTACTTCTTCCCCCGAAGCCATTTTCTTATCTAAATAAGCCCTGCATTTCATCACTTTTTCTAATGACTCTGCCGAAAGCTCAAGTCGTGACTTACTTTTTATTAATTCTTCTACCTTGTTTAGGTCGATTTTTTTAGTTGAAATTTGATGAATGTTCATGCTGTATTTAAAAAGTTGATGTTGTAAAAAAGTGTATTAAATCCAAAATAGTGTAACTAATCTGTTCGCCAGTTTCCATGTTTTTTACCATTATTTCTTGGTTTTTTAGCTCGTCTTCTCCTACCAAGGCAACAAATGGAATGTTCTTGTTATTGGCATAATTCATTTGCTTTTTTAATTTGTGTGAATCGGGATAGAGCTCTGAAGCGATGCCATTGTCTCTCAATCTCTTGAGCCACACAGCAGATTGCAAGGCTTCTTTCTCGCCAAAATTTGCAAACATAAGTTGAGTGGATGCAATAAGCTCTTTTGGAAATAAATCTAACTCTTCCAGCACATCGTAAATTCGGTCGGCACCAAAAGAAACTCCAACACCAGATAAATTTTTCATTCCAAAAATACCAGTCAAATCATCATAGCGACCACCTCCACAGATACTTCCAATATGTACAGAATTCGCCTTCACTTCAAATATTGCTCCAGTGTAATAATTCAATCCTCTTGCCAGCGAAGGATCAAATTCTAGTTTGGCATTTTGCAAGCCAAGAGTCTTGATGGTATTGAGTACATAATTCAATTCATCCATTCCTTTTGCTCCAATTGCCGAAGCCGAAACGATAGAATCTACGGCTTTCAAAACCTCGTCATTACTTCCTTTTATGGAAAGCAAAGGCCTTAATTTTTCTATAGCTTCTTTGCTTACTTCTTTCTCCTTCAATTCTTTCACTACTCCTTCTTCTCCTATTTTGTCCAGCTTATCAATAGCAACTGTTATAGGAATAAGTTTGTCACCTTCCCCTATTACTTCTACCAATCCTGATAAAATTTTCCGATTATTAATTTTCACTGTAAAGTTTGTTAGTTTCAAACTAGACAGCACTTCATCAAAAATCTGAATAAGCTCTACTTCTTGCATAAGAGATTCACTTCCTACAACATCTACATCGCATTGATAAAACTCTCTATATCTTCCTCTTTGGGGTCTGTCTGCTCTCCACACCGGCTGAATTTGATACCTTTTGAAAGGGAATGTCAATTCATTTTGATGTTGAACAACAAACCGAGCAAACGGAACCGTTAGGTCATATCGAAGTGCTTTTTCTGAAACCGAATTGGCAAAACGAACTGAATTTACTTCTTCAAATGCTTTCTTGTCAGATTTAGTTAGGTATTCTCCCGAATTTAAGACTCTAAAAATCAACCTATCTCCTTCTTCCCCGTACTTTCCCATCAAGGTTTCTGTTTTTTCCATTGTGGGCGTTTCAATAGGTAAGAATCCATATTTCTGAAACACGTTTCGGGTGGTATCAAAAATATAATTCCTCTTTTTCATTTCATGAGGTAAAAAATCTCTGGTTCCTTTTGGTATGGAAGGTTTTGACATAGAAATACTCTTTGTTGGTGTTGTGAAAACAAAAATAAGAATAATTGTGCGTTGTTACCGACTCATTTTGAAATAGATTTTAAAGAGAAACTTGAAATGAAATTTTGACTTGAACAAGAAGAAATTTTGCGCAGAAACAAAACCTCCTTGGCTTGAGATATCGAAAAGCAAAAACTCTCCATTTCAAGGATAAAAAATTTACCTTTGTGTAAACAAAATAAGGGTATGAAAAATGCATTTTACTTAAAATCCATCGATAAAATAAAAGAGGGAAAATTGGCTGAAGCGATCTTGTTTTTGGACAAGGCGATAGAAGAAGAACCAAACAATCCTATTTATTTTAGTGAACGAGGAGTTTGTTATTTGAATTTGAATCAAAATGAACGCGCGCTCGAA
>Ga0209138_1000760_pt1 | contig 29648 bp, 50 predicted proteins | sample SaaInl3SG_22_DNA_FD_184645 | JGI IMG/M metagenome (GOLD analysis project Ga0209138, IMG submission 184645) | Marine microbial communities from expanding oxygen minimum zones in the Saanich Inlet - ESP_153SG_22_DNA (SPAdes) (version 2) | ecosystem: Environmental > Aquatic > Marine > Intertidal...
AACATCCTGCTGCGTTTCCTCCGGGGCAAGTTCCGACAAAACCTTCTCAAGCAACTGCCGGTCATCCGAAGAAATATCCTCGCCGTTTTCAATCTTGAGCAAAGCGTCAGCAAGAGCATCCGCATCGACCTCGGCACGCTTGGCAATCTTGTCCAAACCGCGAACCGTCGCAGTGCCCGCCGTTTCAGGGTACGCGGGGAAAGCGACCAGCGAAACTTCATGCAACCTAACAGACTTCAACACACGCTCAGTACCCTCAGCGTTCCAAGAATCCCCACCGCGCGCAGGCATAGAAAAACCAAAAGAAAAAGCCGATACATCCCCACGGCGTACCAGCTCCGCAGCATCACGCCCGTGGCTGGTATTTGGCAAAGTACCAGAAACCCGAAGCCCCCGGTCATCCTCCGTCAAAGTCAAAGTACCGGCACGGGTCGAACCGAGGACAGCCCCAGTGTCGTGGTTCCAAAGAAACTTAATATCATTACGGGCGCGCAGGCTCGTGCGAAAAGCGCCAGGCTTGATGGTCTCCGTAAAACCGCCCAAGTTTTCGCTGCGAGAGTCAAAGAGGGCAGCGTACCCTTCCAAGTGCATCCCGTCGGAATCTTCGCGCACCTCGAATGAATCAACATTCAGAATGCGGGTCTCCATTTTGCTCAACGCTTCACCCTTCGCTCGGCCTTCATTTTCTGCCTCAATTCTACCAACTACCCCATCAGCGTATGCCAAAGCACGCTCGGCAGACCGCTTAGACCCGCCGCCGCCCCACAAAGCCATAGCGACGGCACCCTTGCCAGGATAACCCTCCTCGCCGGGAATATTTCTCGGAGCATCCATGTCGACAAGATGACGAGCAATCCACGCGCGCAGCCGCACCCATTTATCCGCGCTAACATTTCCACGCGCCATAGCACGCGCTTCCGAAATGGTGCGATCGACCAAACCATCGCCAGACAAACCCTCAGCGTGCCATTCCAGGCCACGCCTTGCCGAAGCACGCATGTAAGCCGGAGGGCTCAGGTCAACCTGACGGACCTCATCGGACCGCTCGGCAGCAGGCAAAAAAGTGTCGCCCTCATAGGTGCCACCCGGCTCGATATCTTCCGCCAAAGACACAGCAACCATCTGCTCAACAGCAGCCTCCTGCGATTCAGCGCACGCCAAGAGCTCGCCGTCCTCTTTTACCACCGACCACGCGGGGCAATCAGGGTGACCATCGCTGACAAAGTAAGGCATCAGTCGTTCCGCCTCATATCCATAACCTGCACAATCAAACCGTTCGGGGTTGACGTAGCCCAAAGTTCGTCACCAGGTGCAAGATCGACGTAAATAGTTTGACCGGGGTCGATGTGAGTGCCGTCAGCAGTGCCAGCAGTAGCAGAGCTGCCACCAATCCAAATGTACTCATTGGAGGACTTGGTCGCGTTATGCAGCATCGCCCGGTGCGGCATATTGTCTGCCCCCACAATTCTCTGCGGGGTAACATTAGAACACGTCACATTCCGATCGATAATAGCCATCACTGCACCCCGTAAACGTCTTCAGGGTTGTCCGGGTTTATTTGCGAAACCGGCTGCAACTGGGTCGAAGCCAAACCGGTGTGCGTAATCGGGTCCAAACCAACAGCCGCCAAAGCCTCCTCCGGGTTGTAACCAGAGAGCACCAAAATCTGCGCCATCTTAACCCGCTTCTCATCGGCAATCAGATCGGCAGCATCAATGTTGACGTTGGCAAGAGGCACGCGCACAGACTGGGCGGCCGGGTCGTCAATATCGCTTAAGTCTTCCAACCGGCGCACATCATTGATGGTCAAAAAGCCAGACTGCAAACCGGTGCTGTAAGCGCTCATCCGGGAATTCAGATCGGCCCGAGCAAGCCCGTCAAGGTTGAACTTGATAAACGCAGTCTCCCCGCCAGGGTAACGCGCCATAAGAGTCGAGAAAGCATCCTCCAGCTTCTGCACAATAGGCCGCAAAGTGTGCGTGATGAACTGCAAGTTATTCTGCTCAACCGAAGCATAAGTCGTAGTGCCGGGAATGTTTAGCATGTTCGCCGGGATGTTAAACGCCCGAGCAATATCTTCCACAGCCAAACGGCGGGCATCAATCGCCTGCGAGGATTCAGGGTCAACCTGCGTCGTCTTGAAAGTTGCCCCGCCCGAGAGCACCCCAGTGCGATGGCCGCGACGCCAGCCGCGATGCTTCGAATCAAAACCGTTGCGCAGGTTCTCTGCTTGCTCAGCCGTCAAGTTGCCAGGGTACTCAATAACACCGCCCAGGTTGGTGCCCTGACCAAAGAATGTGGCCGCAAACTTTTCTAAGGCAAGAGCCAGCCCAAAGTTTTCCTTCAAAGCCTCAACACGGGAAACACCGCGAATAGTTCCAGGCCGCAAAACATCCGGGATAAAAATAATCTCTTCTTGTGAAAGCGTGCGGTCCTCGCCCTCAACACTGAAAGTCAAACGCCCATCGCCGGTCCGCTTCATCGTCACCGTTCGAGGGTTTAGGACCACAAGGTTAGCGACCTGCCCCTGCTGGTTCGCAAACACGCGCACAAAAATGTTCCCATCCAAGAGCAAGGAAACAATAACCGAATTCCAAAAAGCAGTCCGAGGCAAAGCAATGTCAGGCTTCTCAACCCAAACAGGCTTAGGGCGAAAAGCGCGGCGCTGCCCATCGATGCGAATAAAACAATCCAAAGGCAGGGTGCTGATGGTGTCAGCAATCAAAGACACAGCAGAGTAAACCGCGTTCACTTGGAAAGCGGTCTTGGAGTCAACCTGCGTGTCCGACAGATTGCCAAACGCCAGGTCGTCGCCAGCTTCAAAAACAGTCTGGTAGCTGATCGCCCTCTGCTCAAATAACCGATTCAAAACCACAGGTTAACTCCCCAATGCAAAGCCGACAACTAAAAGAAAAATGCCACCTACGACCAGACCGGCAGCAACCGAAAAGAGTAGCGCCCCAATAGTGATAGCGGTCATTCCGGCAATTTGTAAACCCGTAGACATTCCGCCCCTATCCAAAAAACTCCGGTACGACTTCTTCTATCTTACCGGCAGACGCGCGGTCAAGTGCCAAGATAGCAGCGACGGCCGCGTCAATCTTCCGAGGACTATTAGGGTTCTCTTTCTTGATGTGCGGGCCAGCCGGGGTCAACTTGATGGCAGTGTTGCCGATGTGCCGTGACAAAAGAGGGTCGCCATCGTGGAGCACCCGCTGCTCAGCAACAGAATCGTAGAACTTAGCGCACGCCTTTATCATTCGCTGGGGGGACTGAGGGAAAGCGACGACCGGCAAACCTTTGTTCTCGAGCACCTCCATCGACCGTGCCCAGCGAAAAGGGTCACAAGCAATCTCTCGCACGTTGTGGTTTTGACAGAAATCCATAATTGTCTGCTCGACTTCACCAATGTCAACCCGCCAATCATCCGGGTCATGTTCCAAGTCCTTCTCCCACGCCTTGACCATGAAAACACGGATGGCGTCATCCGCATTTTCTGGGACAACAGCGCCGCAGATAACAGAGGCGTCACCGTTGTAAGAGCCGTCAAACCCGAGCACAATCTCGTCCTCCGGCGAAAGTTCGAAGTCGCCCGCGCACGCTTCCCACGCGCCAGACGGCAACCAAGTCTCAACACTTGAAACCCACTGGTTACACCGCTTGATACGAAACTCCGCCTCCGGGGTTCTGCGCAGCGCAGACTCAAAGTCCGAAGCGGCGCTCAGGTCACCAAAGCCGGGGTTAGCTTCCCGCCAGGTTTCCTCGAGCCGGTGGTCGCCGTCGGATTCCCACCAAGCCATAAAAAAGGAATCATCCTTCTCCTCACCGGAGGCAATGCGCTTGCCGAAATTGTAAAGACTGAAGGCAATCGAATCCTTACCACTGCGATCGGAGCGCACCCCAGCCGTCGTGATGGCAATCATTGTCGCCAGCTTTCCACGGGCGCCCATAGCCAAAGAGAACACATCAAAGAGCTCGCGATCGGGCTGGGCGTGCAATTCGTCAAAAATAACCGTGGTCGGGGACAGCCCCTCCTTCGTTACTGACTCAGCAGAGAGCACACGATAAACCGAATTAAAGGCAGGCAGCTCGATGGCGTCACGGTACAACTTGGTGATGCCAGCAAGCTCGGGGTTAGCCTCGACGGTTCGCTTGGCATCGGCAAACACAATGCGGGCCTGTTCCTTTTCAGCAGCGACCGAATACACCTCGGCACCCTTTGGCCCAAGAATCAGAGAATACAAACCCATTAAAGAGCCAAGCGCAGACTTCCCAGATTTCCTCGGCATCCCTACCAAAGACACGCGGTGCCGGAGCCCGTCGTCATCCCACGCGAACAAATGTTCGAGTAGCGTCTGCTGCCAATCACGCAGCAACAGGGGAGAGCCAGCCTTGCCAGCAACCGAATCCTTAGTGATGCGGCCGTAGCCTTCGACAAACTCGACGACCGGCTCCTCCGCGCGCCCCCGAGCAAGAGCCTCCTCGGGCACAGGCGTCAACCATTTAGGCGGCCAAGAATCACTCACGTGACGCCCGTCGTTCCATAAGCTCCTCAAGGCGAGTCTTAGCTTTGACCTCAGCAACACCAAGCCTTGACCGGTCAGACGGAGTGAAGCCCAAAAGCGAAAGATTCGAAACAATCTGACGATCGAGCTCGCGCAAACCCCGGCGCATGTGGCGGTCATCGGACTGCATAACCTTGACCCGCAAGTTCCACCGCTCGTCGACCATTTCGCAGGTCATAATCAAAAGCTCTAAATCGCTTTTATCCGAAACCCAAGTAGCGCCCATAGACCAGATGCGGTCCCACAAGTCCTGCCCATACTTCAACAAAGGCCGTGGCGGTTCCGGTGGTTCCTCAACCTGCTGCAACAGGACAACAGACGACTCATCGGGCATAGCACGCTTGCCAGGGTTCCCTAGCAGCCGCTTCTGCTCGGCAGGCTTAGCAGGTCTACCCGCGGGCATTCTCAAGCACCGCCTTCTTGCCAGTCAAGTCCTCCCAGCGCTTCACAATCACATCGCAATACTTGGGGTCCAGCTCGACCAAAGCACCGCGCAGGCCAAGCTGCTCGCAGGCAATCATCGTCGCACCGGAGCCACCAAACGGGTCCAAAACCCAGTCGTTCTTAACGCAGCTATTCTTTAGCAACTTGGACACAAGCTCAATAGGTTTCATCGTCGGGTGCAAAGCGTTCCGGCGGGGCTTCTTTTCCCGAAGCAAACTGCTCGAATCAAAAAGAGCCTCAAGGGTTGCCACCAACTCCTCGCGCGTCAATTCATTAAAGTCTTTCTTGCCCAATTCAATCAAAGTGGTATTAGTGAACGGGCCATACCAGGAATGCGCAGCGCCAGGTTTCCAGCCATAAAGAATCGGCTCGTGCTGCCAGTTGTAATCCTGACGCCCCAAGACCAAGGAGTCCTTAGCCCAGACCAGGCACTGCTTCAGCAACCATCCACTCTTAACCAAGTTCTCTCGAAAGATGACGCCGCCAGTATCAGGGTGGAAAACATAGATAGGCCCGCCCTCCTTAGTGTTCTTCAAGGCCGCAGAATAGAAAGCGCCAATAAACTTATTGAACTCCGACTCAGACATGTGGTCGTTTTCAATTTTCAGCTTGTCCTTCGTGCCGCCCTCATAGTCAACGTTGTACGGCGGATCCGTTAAGACACAATCGGCGACGTTGGAATCCAAAGCCAAAGCCAAAACCTTCTCATCCGTCGAGTCCCCGCAGACCAGCCGGTGGTTTCCCAAACGCCAAACATCCCCAACCTTTGCGGTCGGCACAGCCGGAGGTTCCGGAGCTTCATCCTCCGTCGTTTCAATTTCCAAAATTGTGGTGTCCTCCGTCGAGAAACCAAAATCAGAAACATCAAACCCGGCGTCAATGAGCTCCTCGATTTGCTGAGCGAGCACTTCCGAATCCCAGTCCGCCAATTCAGCGGTCCGGTTATCAGCAAGAGCAAAAGCCTTAACCTGATCGGCGCTCCAATCCTTCGGCACACGGACCACATCAACATTAGACATGCCAAGCGAGAGCGCAGCCTCTACAGTCCCATTACCAGCGACAATCACGTTCTCCGAAGTAATCACTATCGGCTTACGCTGCCCAAACTGCTGCAAGCTACCAGCAATAGCGGCCAAGTTTTGCTCCGAGTGCGTGCGAGCATTCGACGCGTCAAAGTGGAGCGAGGCGATGGGCAGGTTCTCGATTTTCAAAGTCATAACCTAACCCTACCAAAAACTAATAATTTCGCGGGTGTAAAAGAAAGGCTGGGGCGGCGGGTGGCGTGGATTTGCTTCTTAAAGATTTACCCCACTCCCGGTTTACCCGTCCGGGGGGGTAGGGGTGTCCCGGTTGGGGTTAGGCGATGGGTGTGTTTCCGCGTTTGCGGTTACATTCTCGGTGGGCTGGTGCCAGGGGGGATTCGTGCCCCATTTCGGGGAACACATGGTCGGCCTCCACCCTGTCGCTGATTGTAAATTCTTTCCCGCAGAGATAACAGTTTGTCGCTTGCTGCTTCAGCTGGGTTGCGCGTTTGCGGTAGTCGCCTCCGTAAAGGTAACGCTTCTTAGCTTTACGTTCTGGGGACTCCACCTTCACGGGGGTACAGTTAGGGCAGTAAGAGCTAGCGCGTGTAAGTTGTCCGCATTTCAAACATGGCTTCTGGAAGGGCATGGGGTGGGCTTTTCACCGGTGCGATTGGTCAACCCAGGCAGCGACGACCAAGAGGAAATCGTTAACGCTTAGGTCTTCGAGTCGTTCCATGTCTTCAGAGCTGAAGGCTATCTCGCAGGCGTCCAGCAACAGCATGATTTCATCGCCGGTCTGTTCTTGCCTGGCAAACTTTAGGTCCATGAGTAAGTGCATGGGGATAGTAAAAAAGTTCTTGGCAACACCGCGAAAGTTTGGGGTGGTCACCTCGATCGGGGCGGGAGGTAAAGAGTCGACATCCACGGGTTACCTTCTCACGTCCTCGAGCCAGTGATGCAACTCTACAAGCAACCCCTCGGCTTGTTCCGGGGACAACACAACATACCCGCCGATAGTTCGGAGGGGTGCATCGGTAGGTTTCATTAGTACGTCGCCAGGGTTCGCGTGAACATACCGTGACTGGGTGCCAGACCAGATGAGCTCGACCGGCGGCTTCAAAGCTTATACACCGTGCCGGTGAAGTCCACGCCCTTCTCCAGGATTAGCGTGGCAAGGCCAGGGGTGGAATCTTCACCGGTGCCAAGCCTGAACCAACCGGAGCCGTTGTCCATAGTGGGAGCCATCACAAGAAACCGTGACGCCGTGGAGTCACCGCGGGAAACACTGCCAAGCTCGGTGACGCGCAGATGGTGGAAGTGCCCATGCACCAACAGCGACGCGTCCGCTACAGGTTGGCGGCCGAAAGATTGTTTCCTCCACCAATCAGCCATACCCTCGGGGCGTGAAGCCTGGTGACCGTGAGCGATGCCGAGCACGTGGAACCCGTCACCAAACACATCAAGAGCTAACGATTCGTCGTGCGGCTGTGGTTCGACAAAGCGGATATGTGACGCGCCGATTTCACTGGCCAAGCGTGCCAGCTGGCGACCGATGAACACACCCCAGTCATCTGTGGGCTTGCCAATCGTTTTCCCGTTCATCCGAAACTGGCAATGGTTACTACCAACACTTGCGTAGGTAACCGTTGGTACGAGCTCAGCGATTGCCCGCAACGTTTGCCAAGCCAGCGTGGTCGCCAAATCGACCTGCTCCATTATCGATAAGTCGTTAGAGTAACTCTGCTGCGCGGCGTTAGCGTTGTAAAAGTTCTCGACCGTATCGCCCAAGTCAGCAAAGATAACCTGCTCAGGCTTCTCCTTTTTGACCCGATCCAAGAGCTTCGCCTTAGTCAGCTCAACCCGTTCCAAGAGCTGCTCAGTGCCCCCACGATAATCAACCTTTCCAACCTGCAGGTCTGACCAGAGGACAACCATAGCCCGAGCGTTAGGTTTAGGCAGCTTCGGCTTGCCTAGCTTCTTCTTCGACTCGGCCAAAAGCAACGGCAGGTCAATGTCCGCCGTTTTCTTGCGGAATGTGAACCGGTACGACGTCAACCATTCGCCATCCCAGCGTTGCCACCGTGAAGTGCGCACCGGAGGAATAACATCAATGTCGCTCGGGTCCATACCGGCATCCCGGAGGAACTCGTCAAAGTTCTCAGGCTTGGAATCGTAGCCAGGCGTTACCGCGTGACCTTCCACCCCATCGAACTCGACAACAGGGCTCACCTGTTTAGATTGCTGCACCTTTTTAGCTGGTTCAAGATTGTCAAGCATAAGTCCACCTTATCGACACGTGCACATTTTTAGGCGATGTTTACGAATTGGTCCTTCGCTGATTGAAACCCCACGCTCAGTCAGAGAAACAGCGAGGCCGTTATTTGTCCAGCGGCCCACATCGGCAAGCGCATCCTTCAGGATTTGCTGGTCCGATTCTTCCAACCCTTCCAGAACCGTTCTGACAGCGCAGGGTCGCAGCCTAACGCGGGGCTCCAAACCCTCAAGCATTCTCACGGGTGGTGTCAATCAGGCGGTAAGCGACCTCGAGCAGCCAGGGGTTTAGGTTCTTCGAAGTAGCACACTCGCGCATTACCGAAGCGAGGGCGTCACGGATTGCATCGAAGTCCGTATCCCAGACCAGGTTCTCATCGCGCAATAATTCAGCCGCAGTCGAGTAAGGCTCAAAGAGCTGATCGGTCATTTTCATCGACTGCTGAGCGAGCAGCGCCTTAGATTCGAACATTGTAGGTATCCCTTCCTGTAGGTGATACCAGCTTAGTCCGGCAAATCAAGAAAGTCTAAGGATTGAAACACCGCGTTATCAAACTGTGATAATTCGTTCACGCGAACAAAACAGCCAGGCTCCCGAGTATCGGCGTACACCTTCCAAGCCAAAACCCGGATGACCTGCGAATCATCATCATAGACAACCCCAGTGAGAGCGTCCCCTACCGCGCGAATCAACTTATCGACATCCGGTGGGACAGTGGGCTGCGGCCGCTTTGTCACAGACACGCTAGAAGGCCGCTCAAGATAGAACATGACCTCGAGCTCCACAGGGCCAGCGACCGGTTGCCAATCTTCCGAAGCAACAGCTTCCTCCGCAGCAACCCTCACCGCTTTACGCCAAGCCGGTAAATACTTTGACGACTCAACAAAGCGGTTATTACCAATGCTTTTTTTAGAGCCCTGTGGAGCGGGTCGCCCTAAAACATCAAACGTTATCTCCACGCTTACTAGGGTACCGCTTGGGCTTTACAAACGATGCGAGAACCGCCAGAGCAAGTAGCGACCCGAAAACCCAGCCCAAAACACTGGTCACGTTGACCGGCACCTGGTAAGCGAGCAACATGTAATTGATGCCCATCGCAAAGGCAAGGATACGCCCGAAATTCTCCATTAGAACGGGGCGCTCTCGCTGATCGGCTTGTTCGGGTTGACCGTTGGCCAAACCTGGTTCATAGCAGCCTCGCCGACTTTCTGCTCGCCCGAAGCGACAACAGAGTCAGCGCGCACCTTGACACTGAACCCCGAGGAGCCGTCCCGCTTCTGGAAAACATTGGTGCCGGTGATTCGGCCCGTGACAGTCACCTGCCGGATCCCGTCAAACATGCCCGATTTGTCATCCGTTGTGACGTCATACACAGTGACGTCGACCTTTTCCCATTCGCCCTGGTGGTTCTTGCGGTTCACATCGACTGCGACCTTGAGAGCACGCCCCCAGTCGAAGTCCTTAACGTCATTCAGCCAGCCAGTAACAGTGACCTCGGCTTTATTTGGAATCATTACATTTACCCTTTCTCGTATCCGATAATGTGCTTGTGATTACAGCAGTCATTATTACCGCAACCCCTGACGCCAGGGAAAACAGGGTCCCCGTTGTCATCGACCGGCGTAATATCGTCTGCCGCAAAGAATCCATGCCAGGGCAAACACTTCCCATCAACGGAATGGACAGTCTGAACTTTTCGCGCCCTACAAGAGGCACAAAAAACAACCTTTTTTCTAATGCTGTTGACTTGCCACTCAATGCCACAGCGCTCACACTGAACCCCCGGCATCTAAACTCCGGATCGCCATTTGAAGCAACTCATCTGGGAAATCATACTCTTTTGCCTGCTTAGTTGCGGTAATACGCGCCCGGCGCAGCCGCTCCTTTTCCCTCCACATTTCACCAATCTCATTCAGGTGACTGTCGAACCGTTGCCACCGGAGCCGCGCCTGGTATTCCTCTTTTCGCCCGCGGTGAATTGCCACAAGCTTCTCGTGAGCTTCCGAAGTGAAAAACTCGTCCTTTAGCTTCTCCAGGTCAATATTTCGCATAGCAGCGTCGAAGCCGGGCAGGATTTCCCGCAGGTTAGCAAAAGCCACGATTAGTCCTCCTCCACCAAAACATTAGCTGCCGCCCATCGGTGCAACTCATAACCGGAGCGGTCGCCAACACGCGCCGCCAGGTCAGCGCAGCAAGGGTCACACTTGTGAACCGGCACCGAGTGCGGCTTACACAAAGGCGGTGCCTCACCAACCCAAGAGTCCTCAACACTTCGCCGATCGAGGGACAAAACCTTTTCAGCCTCCGCCTCCCTGACCTTCTTAGCGCCAGCAACCACATGCCCCACACTCAAATACTTATCCGGGTGGTTCCGAAAGTGGTCCTCAACCGCTTGCCGGGCATGCCACGGCTCCACAGAGGCCAAGAGCCTCCACCAAGAATCAATCACATCCTCGGACATTTTGCGCTGGTCAAGCGTTGACACAAAAGTCAACAGCGCCTGCGTCTCAAGCCTGTCCATCTTCCACCTCTTTCCGTTTGTCCAACATTGCCATAGAAGCCCGAAGCTTCTCAACATTGCGCTCAGAATTAGTCTTGGATTTTTCATCACGCCAGGCGGAGCGTTCCCGAGCTTGCTTCTCGTTGCGATTCATCCACCCCTGGAAAGTGAGATCCCAGTCAAGCTTTACCCCACCGGCAGAATGCCAATACATGGTGAACTGCTCAATTTCAAAGTCACGGTCAAGAGTGGGCCACTTGGAGTCAAACATCATGAGCAACCGGTCGGAGGGATACCAGTCCTCGGGCAGGCGCGATTTTCTGGCGGGTTTGCCCTTAAGTGGTTCTACGTTCTCTGGTTCTAGTTCAGTGGTTCTAGTTAGGTGGACACTGGTGTCTACCCCCCTGGACACTGGTGACGACCCCCCCTGGACATCCACGTCCACCCCCCTGGACATTTTCACCGTATAGACCAGCGAGGAATTATGCCGCTGCCTCTTCGTCACAGCCCCACAATTCAACAGCTCCTGCGCAGCCCGATCGACAGACTTAGCAGAGCAAGACATGCGCGCGGCAAGAGTATCCCGAGAAGGGAAAGCCTCGCCGGTTCGGTTGTCAGCGTAACGGGCCAAAACCGCGTACAGCCGGATGGCCTTATCCGAAACCCCGGAGTCAATAACCCATTCCGGGATGATGCTGAAATTGAGCTCTAACTCGAGCTTGGAACCCATTGCTACCTCCACCTTTTACTTCTAAACCAACTGGTCTCGTTCCACTTTGACCTTAGTCCCATCCGCCAAAAGAATCCACCAAGAAAACCCAGTGCAATCGAAAACAGGGTGATCGAGCTGCCCCCAAGCCGGTACCTTGTGACCCCAGCCGCGCGCAGCAGCACCAACCGAGGCGTCCGACTCCATCGAACCGTTGTAAACCCCGCATACAAGCATCAAATTATCCGCGGTGTCCAAGAGCTTCGAACCGCCCATGCCCCGGTTCTTCCGGTGGTGGGGGACCAAGTCCTCTTCGACACCGCAATGCCAACAATGACTGTCGCGAGCCTGCACGAGCTTCAAAACCTTTTTAGGGATAGCCATAACCCAAGTCTACGCGCTCACCCTTTGTCAGTCTTGTAGAACCCCGACCCCTTGAAAATAGTCGGCACAGCAGAAAACACCCTCACCATCCCATGCCCAACATCACACAGAATCAGCTTGTCCACCGTGATGTCATGCGTTACGTCACGCGTTACGTCACACTTCCGGCACCTGTAAGAGTAAACAGGCACTAAAGTTTCATTTCCGCCTGCAAAATCTTAGACATCGTCGCCTGCGCCATAATCGCCGACTCAATACCCCGGAGCTTCACCTTAATACGGTTCACCTTAGCCTTAGCCACATCTCGCGCAAAGCGGAGCTCCGAACACGCAAGCTTTGCGTGGGCCTGCCTCTCAGCAACCGAGCCTGCACCCGATATAAACGCATGAGCCTCCGCCTTGTCCAAATCAGATTCAGCCCCAGCCAAATCAATCTCAGCCTCATAAAGAGCCTCCACCCCTCGCTTGTTTTGCGCTGTCAATTCCGACAGCTCCTGAATTATCTCCGATGCCATCACAAAGCATCACCAACCTTTCACAATAAACCGATCGCCAAAAAGCGGCATCACCGCTGTGCGACCGCAAAGCATCACGATACGCCTCGTCAAGCTCCCGGAGGCTTGCCATTAGAACTGATTGATTCGGCACGCTTCTTTATCTTCTCTAAGGTTGTGGTGGCAGCGCCAGCTTGTGACGCCTCCGCCCAGAGTAACCTAAGCGCATCCTTATCCTTCAGCTTTTCAGATTCGGCAAGCCAATCACGGCGGGCAGTAGCCTCCTCGTGCCGCTGCACCTTCGCCATTTCCTCCGCCGAAGGCCGCTTGGACCCAGTGAACTCACCGCCCAAGTCAGCAAGAGCACGCCCGAGGGCGCTGGTCGCGCAATTCTCAACCATCGAAACCTTATTCACAGGTGACGTTTCAGGGCGCTCCTCAGCAAAGTCCACAGTCACAGGGCGAGGGTCATCCCGATCCAGATACACTTCAGCTTTGATGACAACCCGCTCAGGGCTAAAGTGGACCAGCTCGGTGTGCAACCGCCCCGAAGGGTGAGCCTTCCAAAAAAGGTCGATGCGTTCGGCGACCGTGCTGTACTGAGAAATATCAAACCGCGCCATAATTATCCTCCATATAGTTAGCAACGATTGCCGAAGCAAAATCCGCCGGAGAAACCCCCGCCTCATTCGCAGCAGCCAAAAGAGCCGCGTAAAGTTCCGACCCCATATCTACCGTGATGACCACATCACTCATTGTTTACCCTTTCCCACAGCCGGTCGGCCGTGTCAATCAAACTAGCAATCATTTCCTCGTCCCTTTCAATGACTACAACCTTCGGCTCAAACCAACCGGGCAGAAAGAGCCCGTCGCGTTCCTCCCGAAGCATCCAAGCAAAAACACACGACACAGCCCCGGTTACATGTAACTGCCACTGCACCTGCCGCCGGTATTGAATTGGCAACTTGGCAGGATTCCAATCCTTCCCCGTCGTTTTGATTTCACTGATTCGGTCGTGGTCTAAAGACAACCCATCCGGAGTGGCCCGATGGTGGGCTTGCTCAGGGTGACCGATTAGCCAATCATTCGGCATGATGCCGTGCTCATTCTTCAAAATCATCGCGATCGGACCCTCCCAGATGCGACCAAACTGCATCAAAGGATTATCCTGCTCAACGAAATCAGCGAAGTAATCTGCAACCGCCTGCTCGAACCCGCCAGGGCCAGAGCCAGCCTTAGCAACCTGGGTGGCAGTAACCCCACCCCGCCGGGCATCAAGCCAAGCCTCCGCGCTAATAGCTTTTGAAGCCAGAAAAGAGTCAGTCGGGATTCTTGACATATTGGTCCCTCCACATTTGCCGCGCCAGTTCTTGCGCATCCTTACACACGTCATCCGGAGCCATCCGCATCACCAGGTCAAGGGCAGCCTTCGACCGCTCCCAGATTTGACCATTATCGGAGTAAGCATCCAACTGGGTATCAACAATCAGCTGCGCCAGTCGAGCCACATCAATGTTCGTCACATTTTCCACCATAACCTCCATTAAACTAATACTATGAGCAACCGCCGACATGAAACCCCATACCGGGAATTCACGCGCCTGATCGACGCGGCCGGTGGTGTTCCTTGCGAGGAAATCCCTGCTATTTTTTTTCCCGAAGACTACGCAGACAAAGAAACCCGGCAATACGCAATAGCCACAGCAAAAAAGATGTGCGGCACTTGCCCATTACAACCCGAGTGTTTCAGTTACGCAGTCGAAGCCCAAGAGCCCTACGGTATCTGGGCTGGCACATTGCCAAGCGAGCGCTAACCGTCCTCATCAATATCCTCAGCCTGCGTTTCCACAGCCCAAGCGTTTAGATACACCCGCAGCCTTTGCGCTTGATTCCGAGTCAGACACAAAGTGCCCGGCCCCTCCATTTGCCAAACATCGTGAGTCAAAGTGAAACAGACATCACGCCCGTCATTCCTTACCTCTATCATTTCCCCCCCAATTTGTAGGCTGCGAAAATAAGCATCCCGGCCCCGAGTAGAACTGAGCCGTTCACCCCGATGGTCGGGTCTAGCACGTTGGGCAGCAAGGCAAAACCGGCACCGGCCGCAAAGAGAATCCAATACATCAAAGCATCACCGCCAAAATTGCTGCAGCAATAACTACTGCGGTAGCAATCATCGACCACCCGGCAACAGACATACCAGATCGAGAAGCCTCCCGCATATCTTTACGCTTCACGGCAGGCTCCTGTAACGCCACATGAGAGCTCGCAGGCTTTGGAGGCGGCACAGGCTCCTCTTGCCACAGTGCAAGCGCACGATCCATCATCGCCTCGTTGGTCATGATGAGCCAGCGGGCATCCGCAGACAGCACAGACCGGTGCGCACGATCCCAAGCAACGACCGAGCGCAGGTGGTCGTCGTGCATTTCCTGCAGCTCGACCTCTTGATTCTTGAAGTAACCCATGATTGTCCACCTTTCGATTGGGCTGGTTGTAACTGTAGAGCACGTTTAGAAAAAAGTCGAGTATTGACGGCAGCGAATAATTGGTGCGCGGGCTTGCTTTAGTGTGTATAGGGGTATACAGTAGAGTCATGACCAACCAAGCAAAAGGAGCCAAAATGAACACCACAGAAACCAAGCGCGACGAAGCAATCGACCTGCTGCACCAAGCAATCCAAAAAGGCAACTACGACGAGGCAGACCTCTACTTTGACTACATCCTCAACATCAGCCGCAACGCCTAACCAACACCAAGAGAAAAGGAAAACCATGAACACCAACAACCAAACCGCAGAAGCCTACATGAAGGCAGCCGAAGCCCTGCACCTCGCTAAGGACGCGACAAACACAAGCCGCAGCGGATACAGCATCAACCCCTGGGCATTGACCACAGCAGACGCCGAAGCCAACCTCAACATCGTCGACCGAGTGATCGCACAAAAAGAGCAAGAGCTCGAAGCCCTCAAAGATGCCCGAATCGATTACCTGGTGCAGGTCAAGCTCGGCGGCCCAGACGCCTACCGCGAGCACGCCCAGGCCCAGGCCTAACCCAGAAGCGCCCTGCCACGGTGGGGCGCTTCCAGGTTCGGCTGTGATCACAAACAATCTCTACATCAAGATACATACAACATCCAACCAAAAAAAGAAAAGGACTGTACAATGCTAGACATGGAAAGCAGCTACGATTACCGAAACATGAGCACCGAGAAGCTCGCAGACCTTCGCGCATGGCAACTCAAGCGGCTAGAAGATGTGTCAAACGCTCTCAGAGCTCAGGTAGTCGCCGAATACAAGCCCGGCGATAACATCATTCACCTCGCCAAAAAAGCGGGCGTCACACGGGCGACAATCTACTCCTGGATTAAATAGAAAAAGACCCGCTGAGGGTGGAGCTCAGCGGGTCTTTCAACTTCTAGCCTATTGGCAAGAGTCGCATTGAAGCAAGTCCATCGGATCGACCGGTACAGCGTACCCCTCTACCGTTTCACGCTCACTCATCGACCGGCTGCCGATCGTACTGCAACACCGAAGTAAGCAAAGACATCACCAAAGCCAAAGCCGACACAGATAGAACATTCAGCCAGTCGACATCAACAATGCCAGCGGCACCAACCGAAATAGTAGCCAAAGCGGTCTGCGCAAAAGTTTTGACAGCGCGCTCCGTGGCGTACGCGTGGAACTTCTTAAGTTTATCCATCAGGATTACTCCTCTTCTGTAAATGGTCATCGGCGACAGCGCCGCCAATATAAGACCCGAGCACCAAAGTAATCAAAGCAACACCGCCAGTGATTAGCTCGGAGGCACCTATTCTATCTCCCCAAACAGCGAGAGCTCCCAAAGCAATCATTACAGCGCCGATCCCCCAAGAGGCGGCAACATAGCGCCTGCGAATTTTCCAGTTGCCCTGCGGCCTCATCGGGTCATCACGGCAACCAAAGGGCTGACCACTGCAGCAAGGAAACCAAAGCCCCCGATGGCCTGCCACATGCGCATCTCAAGCTTTCTGATTCGCGCCTCGTGGTCCTCAATCTTGTCCTCCGAGTCAGGCAAAGCGTTAGCAATTTTTTCCAGCAACCGCCCCTGACGCTGCACCTCTGCATAAATATCGCGCATCGAAACCCGCACGGCACCGTTCTCTTCTTCCGCCATTACTTCAAAGCCCTCCGGATTGCAAAAAAGCTGGCAAGCCGTGCGCTCATCGGTTTGACCGGCACAGGCTTAGGCACCTTCACTGGTGCAGGTTCGCTCGCTTCAATTTTCTCCGAGGGCGCTTCTTCCACTTCAAGAAAAGGCACCGGGTCCACAGTGTCCCCCCAAGTGCGAGAACGCCTAACTTCCCAATGCAGATGAGGGCCAGTGCTTCTGCCCGTACTGCCTACAAGAGCAACCAGCTCACCGCGCTGCACCTTTGTCCCCTTCAACAGATGCGACGGTTTCTGCAAGTGATAGTAGACCGTAAAAAGGTCAGGGGCGTGCTTGATAATTAGAGTGTTGCCACCCGAAGCGCCGGAGCCCTTGTGAACGATTACACCGTCGGCTGGAGCCGTCAAAGGCGTACCGGTCGGAGCTGCAACATCAACACCGTGGTGAAATTTGCGCTTCCCAGTGATCGGGTCAATTCGCCAACCATAAGGTGAGCGCGCATTGATTGTGTAGCCCTCGGGCCATGGCTCGGAAAGTCGCACCGTTACACCTCGACGTAATCGCAGAAATGCGTGTGACAGTTCGCCCCACAGAACCCCGTACAGTTGTGTGATGTTTCACAGTAAGGGCAAGGGCGCTCACTCATCAGCGTTCAACCCGAACGCAGCCTGCACTTCATCCACAGTCAAACCCAAAGCCTGCAACTTTGCCACAGCAGAAGCCCTAATCGTTGCTTCAACGTTCGCGGCCTCCTCAAGCTCCACCTCAAGCTTCGATATCAAATCTTCAAGCTTTTTCTTAGAAGGCTTGGGGGACTCTGACAACCACTCCAAACCATCATAATCCTCACCACGCAACACCCATTCCTCGCCAACAAAATAGTGATTCAAAACATCAACGATTTGCATTACGCCGTAACCTCCAAAACCATCATTGTAGAAAGAGAAGCAGAATTTACAGACACAGAACCGTTACCGTTATTGGAAGCGAATTGTGTTTTGTAAACTACTGCAGAAGTAGTGGAAGGCTGGAAACGTTGAAATCCTGAAAGACTACCCACGTTATTGGCGTCAGTAGTGCCAGTGCTTCCCACGTTGCCACCCATATTGCCAATAAATTGTGAGCCATCCTGCAGCAGTTGAATCCCTACTCCCGTGTCAGCAGTGCTCTTGGTAACACCATTTTGGCTGAAGTAAACCAAAATTTCACTATCGGCGCTAGTAGGGGTAATCGTGACACTCAAACCAGTATCGGTGTAACTGGTGCTGCTTGTGGAAACCACACTTTGCGTATAACCGAACTGATATTGCTTCAGTAATCCCTGCGCTCCGCCCACCTGAACCCAAGCCGAACCGTTATACACCTCAACCAAGTTGGTTGATTCAAGATAGGTGACCATTCCCTCCGAGGGGGAAGAAATAGCTGTAGTGCGTGCTGAAGAAGAAGCAAACACCATGACGCTCTGATCAACCGCATACCCCTGCAAATCGGTTGCCGTCAAAACCTCGCCTGAAGCAAAAACTTTCCGACCTAAACCAGCCACAAAAAACTCCTCATTTTTTAGCCGAGCACACCGGCTTCATTGTCAAGTTTACCAAACACATCATCATCCAAAACAAAGAATACTAACCCTAACGCTTCAAAACTGATGGTCACGTTGTGGAAGTCCACCCCAATGTCGTGGGCTAAACCGATGATTTTATTTCGCAAAGAAACGGGGGAACCAATCTGATTGGGAGTGAAAATTACATCTGCCTGCACGCCGAGTTCCAGGCTAAGCACATCAGCTCTCTGCTGTGTGTCAAGATCTAACAAGTTCACAGTAATGTTTTCCACCCGATACTCAGGATTTTTATATCGTTGCAACACATAGTTTGCGAGGCTTTGCAGAGAACCGGAGGCAAGTAACGTGTCAAGATTGCTTGCTGTGACACCATAGGCTGCCTGGGATGCGGCGTCGCTTGCGGTGGCGGTGCCCTCAGCGGAGGTGACGGTCACCTCGTTCGCGAGCAACTCTGTGCCGTAAAGGATGGAAATGTTGTTGTATGAGATACCTGAACCATTATCGCTGAACTGTAAGGCGGTGCTTACGGGTTGCAGGAGGCGCTCCCTGAAGGCCACGTCACCGCCCTTAGTGATGAATAGCAACCCCGCCTCGGAACTTTCTACCGTTTGCAAGTAGGAGAGCACGTTGCCGTCAGCAGTACCGTCTGCGAGGATTGCGTTGCCTTCATCAAGGTCGCGCCGGTCAGCAGGCCAGGGGATCGTTAGCTCGTTGAGTATGTCTGCAACCCTTGAACCTGATGCTTCTTGTTGCACAGTTTCTTCCGCAATCGTTTCTCGTGCGAACAGGGAGAAAGCGTCAGAGGCGGTAATGTTTGCGGAGGATTGCCCGCCCATGCTGTAACTGTAATCCCAGTCATCAATGGTGCCGGTGAACACATGAAGGCCGTCTACGAAAACCCTGACTGGTTTTCTTGGCAGTGTGTACCGGATTAGGTTTGATTGTTGATTCAATGGGTCGAAGCGTCTGTCCTCGTTGAGGAACGCTGCGTCAAGTGTTCCCGCGTTTGTGCGTTGTAGGTCGCGGGATCTGCCACGGTTTGTGGTGAGGTCTGTTGTTTGTGGGGTTACGTCAACATATTCGATTTCGCCGGTGAGTTCTCCGACCCCGAGGACACCTAGTTCGGAGTCGCCTAGGGTGAACCCGTTGAGGAACCCTAGTTCGATGCGGGTTGAAACGTCATAGTTTCCGAGCCAGGTGTCGTCGAGGGTCGCCCAAGTGTCGTTGAGGTTTTCCCAGGTGAACGCTGCCGGTGTTTCGGTGAATGGCATTACGGTTGTTCTAGTTGTGTTGGTTCGTTACCCTCAGCAACCCAAAACTGTTCAGGGTCATTCCCTGCTTCCACCCATGCTGTGTAACGCAAATATTCGGCGTAGTCTGGGTTAGAAGGGTTGTCAGGAAAGCTTAAGCGCACCCCATTTTCTTCGTAAGCAATGGTTACCGATTCACCAAACTCAATTACTTCGTATTGTCGCATTTACAACTCCGCTCTCCAAGCGACTGATGCGCTTGATGATTCAGTGGTGAACCTACCAGCATTGCCAGGAGTTCCACTTGCTTGGGTGTTGTTGAAGAAGCCACCAGCATTCAAAGTTGTTCCCGTTGAGCTAATTGAATCAACATAATCGGCAGGTCTTAACCTGTAATAATTTGTTCCGCTTGTTGCCTCTAGGGTTGGAACTATTCTCATAGTGACAGGGAAGTGGTGATAAATTAACATTGAACTTGAGCTTTCGTAAAAACCAGTTCCAATATATCTGAAAGCCGCGTCTGTTGTGACTTTGTAATAGTACCTCTGACATAACGCTAACTCGGCAGCCTTCGACCCACCACCAGCAAGACGGAACGGTGTAGCAACAGGGCCAGCCTCCAACTGCACACCCCACAGGTCAATATCATGACCAACAGCATCAATCTGACGAATAACCTGCAAATCTAAATGACTACCAGAACCAATCGTTTTTCCAGCAACCGAACTTAAAGTTATTGTTTGAACAAATCGCTGCCAATCGGTTGTCAAAGTTATATCAGGAAAAGTACCACTAACCGAACTAGAGCCACCCGAACCGAACTCTTGATTTAGTCTTATTGTGTTTGTCGCCGTTCCAGAGCCAACCCTGGCCCAAAAACTTAAAGTGACTTGCTGTCCGGCAAAAGTTCGCACATCTTCGATACGCTGGACTAATCGGACAAAATTGCCCCCAGACCTAGAAGTTCTTAAAAAATACTCCGCATCGCCATAACCAATTGCCTCAATATCTCCAGGCGAAAAAGCTTCTCTGGTAATACTTAAGGTGCCCCCTGATGATTCGTCGTTCCACCTGTCGGCTGTATATCCCGCAGAGGGGCCGCTAAACGATGTTCCTCGTTGCCACACCCCAAAATCACCATTAATAATCGCATTACCCGAACGCGGCCCATTCACCCAATTAGAACCATCATAAACAAGCGAATCACCCGACACCGGAGAAGAAACATCAGTCGGAATCGAATCCGCCTCCAACCCCGCAATCGCCGTACCATTAGCAGTCACATCAGACTGCAACCCCGTAACCGCAGTACCCTGCGCCTCAACCACATCCGCAGTATCATTCCAAATCGCAGGAAAAGTGCGCGGATCAGCACCATCCGCAGGAGTCAAACCGCCAGAAAGTCTAGTAACCATTCCTCTATTCTACCTTCCTCAAGCCCTCGCAAACACAGGGCCGCTAGTGCGCTCGTAGCGTTTGATGGCCGTCACAATCTGCTCACCGACCTGCGCACCATTAGTGCCCATCCCAGCCGTCACATTGATGTTGTACGTGTTGCCCATCTTCCCCATCTTGTCCAACGGGATAACAGCTTCAGGGCCAGCCTCACCAATCAAAGCATTCATTGGGCCGGTCACAATCCCACCGTCGGCAAGCGCCACACGAGGCAACGAAATGTTCGGCAGCTCACGAATGTTTATCCCAAACGAAGTGATACCAGTCAAAGCAGTCAACCAGCTCGGCGCACTCACCTGGATACGGTTTAACGCCCGAATCACACCGTTCACACCATTGATGACACCGTTAGCGAAACCCTCGAACATTCCGATCATGCCATTGATGACGCCGTGGAAGAAGTTGGAAATCCCATCAAACGCTTGCTCAAAGAAACCAACGAACGGCCCCAGGAAATCCATGAAGCCCTGGAAAGTCTCGACCAGGTAATTAATTGCTTCCACAAGCAACACAGCCAAAATCTCTGCCACGACCTCAAAAATAGGCACCAAAAACTCGATGAGCTCGATCAGCAAAGGCAACACAGCCTCAACCAAAGGCAAAAAAGCCTCGATGATTGTGATGACGATGGGCGCCAGGGTTTCAATTAGGTCGGCGAGCACCGGGAGTAACGCCTCAACAATCGGCATGAGCGCATCAATCAAGCTCATAAACACCGGCAACAGGGCATCAAGAGCCGTCATAAACACATCGGCGATTAGCGGGGCCAAATCTGCAAAAACCGGCAACAGTTGGTCCAGCAATTCCACAAACACCGGCAAGACCGCCGAAATAATCTCAAAGAAAATACCAGCCAGCTCACCAATAATCGGAATCAACGGCATAAACGCGGTCAGCAAGCCCGGCAACAAACCGACAACATCCTTCAACACCGGAGCCAAATCAGTAAACGCCTGCGCCAGCTCTTCCCCGAGCACCTCAAGGACCGGCTGCAAACCCTCGACCAGCTCGGCAAACACAGGCAGCAAGGCAGCGCCCGCAGTCTCCTTGATGTTGTCAAAAGAGAGCTGCAGCTTGTCGGAGGCATCCGCGGTCGCAGCAGCAACACCGCCGTACTGGGACTCCAGCTCGCCAAGAATAAGCTCCTGCGCACCAATCAGGTCGCCGGATTCTTGGAGGACGCGAATCTGCTCCTTCTGCTCATCCGTGAACACCGTACCCGTACGAGAAAGCGCCGTGATTCCCTTAATGGGGTCTTCCAAAGCCTTACCCAAAGCAAGCGCGTTAGATTCAGCAGACCCAAACCCGGCCGCAGCCATGTCAAACGCCGAAGCCGTCGCGCGGTCAAACGCCCCGCCAGCCTCATCCGCAGAGCCAGAAAGCTGCTTGAAGGAAAGCAACTGGGCCTGAACACCCTGGATAACCTTATCGTCGACCGCCAGGCGCATCTCCTGCGTCTTAGCAAACTCCGCCAGCCGATCCGTGACCTTCGCAGTTTCATCACCGAAAACCCCGGTGGCAGCAGCAACAGCGTCCAGTCGAGCCTTAGCGGTAGAGGCAGCCTCCGCAGCGAGGATAGACTCCTTCGCAAAGTTGCCAATCGCGCGCACCGAGAACGCGGCACCAACAGCAAGCGCGAGCTTACCAACCTGCTTACCAAAACCTTTTAGAGCACCCTCGGCCTGGCGTAAACCCTTCGGGTCGAAACTAGATACAACCGGCAGACTAATAGCCATTAGCGGCCACCCTTCAACTTACGGCTAACCTTCTGCCCATACTTCTCAATAATCTTGGCGGCAATCATTCGCACGTTGCCCTCCTGCTGGTACCACTGAGGGATAACCCAGCGACCGCGATCGCCCAAACCATAACCCTTAGTGCGCAAACCCTGCACCAAGTTAAGACCACTCTGAGTCATGCCACCCTTGTCATAGCCCTTGTTCGCAGTACCGGCCAATTCAAGGATGGCGAAAGCGGGCTGCTTGAACTGGATGGCCACCAACTTCTGACGCCTTGCCTTTTTCGCCCGGCCAGCAACAGAAATGCTCGGGTTCGGTTTACGCCAAAGATAAGGCAGCTCGGCACCCTTGCGCTTCGTAAACCCCGAAAGAGGACTACCCGAAGGAATGTTGTTAGCTAACTTCTTGCCGACCGGTTGGAGCTCCGACCTAAACTCCTTCTTCATTTCATTTACCAGCCCAGGCTCAACAGCTTTCAGCTCCTGCAGCAGCGAGCGATAATCCTGGGTTTTCAGAGTCAAGGCGGCTGGCATAATACCTCTATTCTACTTGCGGCCCCGCTTGCCGTTCTGAGCCTGCGACCGCGCGATGATATAACGCGCCATAGTCCAAAGCATTCGAGGCTCAAGCTTCATGAGCTCACGGGGGCTTATTCCCGTCTCAACAGAGAGAGCGGCAATCTCCCAGTGAAGGCTAGATTCACCTAGCCCCTTTATTTTTTTGAGCCCGCCGCCTCCGACACGATGGAAACAGACTCAACCCACTTCTCAAACCCGTCGGCAGTTTGGCCGGTGCGTTTCTGCACATGCCACGCCAGGAAAAACAAGTGGGTGAGCCTAATCTCCTTCTCAAGGCGTGCAACGCTTAAGTCGAAGTGCGATTCAAAAGCAATCAGGTCTGCAGCAATAGCAACACAATCAGCGGTCGAACCATCGATGAACTGAACTTGTAGGTTAATGGGATTCATGGGGTTAAGCGGTTCCTCTTGTAATTTCGCCGTCGGCCAAGGGCCAGGATACGCTAAGCGTAGCCAAGTCGCCAATTGAGCTGCTCATCGGGCTGTACTGTGTGCACAAAAACACGCCAGAATATGCAGGATTTGTAGCGCTGACGGCGGAGCCCAAAGGCGAAACCGTCACCGTGGCCTGCGATCCGAGCAGCGGGAACAAAGTCGCATCGACAGACGAAGCCCCAAAGTCCTGGTGGAAGTCGAGGGAAACACTTGCATCCTTAAGACCAGAAATGCGCTGGACGAAGTTGTCACCAAAAGCAGTAACTTCTTGTTCGGCGGCGGTGATGTCGAAAGTGACCGCAGCGATGCTCGAGCTGAAGTCAGTCCCATTGATTGTGATGTTGTAATCAGTAGCTACAAACTTGGCCACTTTTTTCTCCTTATTAGTCTGCGTAAACAGTCACAGCGAAATCCGCCGTCAAGTAGGTTATATCTCCAATTGTAGCCGATTGGACGTTACTCATCTCAGTCACCCGAGTGTCGTAAGCGTTCCCATCGAGAGTGCGGTCTGCTTCTACCGCCGCCTTCAAAGAGCGGCTGCCAGTGCTTATTAAAGCGTCAAGATTGCGCTGCGCCGAAGCCGTAGCAATCCGCCCAAAGATGACCGTCACGATAAAGTTATATTCCACCAGGCCGCGCTGGAAAGACTGGTCATAGTTGACGTTAGCAAGAGTGACCACAGCCGCAGGCATAGCAGGGTTGTCAGGGATATCAGCGTAAGTGCGGATGCCCGAAATGCTGCCGATGTTCGAAGCAAGCTCGGTGCGGATTGCGGTAATGCTCATGCTAGGCGAAACTTACGATAAGGGTCAATGAGGCGCTGCACGTCCGGATCGAGGCGACCGATTCTGACGACCCCGACATCGCTAAACCCGAGCACCCCAGTCGGTGACTCGTACCGCTTATACGCTCGGAGTGAAGCCAAGATGGTGGCCTGCTTGATTGCCACAGGCACAGACTCGAAACCAAACACCCCGGTGATTTGAACCGAAGCCTGACCAGCATTTATATCACGCGGCTCATAGATAGGCCAAAGCAAGTCCCCGACAGCGCGCAAACGCGTGTAAGGGGTAACAATACCCCCGGCAACACCATTAAGCGGCTCCAACTGGTAATCAGTGGTCGCCCAAGTTTCATTGAACCCGCCCTCGCCGGTTGTGTCCGACTTCACGGCAGAAACAGAAATCAAGTCATCCGTCTCGAGCAAGTAAATATCCGTTGGAATATAAACCCGAGTAGCAGTGCCCGCCGAATAGAAAACCCGTTCACAGTAAGCATCGATGTCGCGTGAGGCAGACTCGATCGCCGTCTCAAACAAAGCATCATCGAAATTGTCAGTGACCCGAGCGGCAGCCTTGACCTCGTCGAGCGTCGCGTACCCATTAGTTATAGCCATAAAAACCCTCCGGGTCTATTCTACCCCGCGGGCTCCCAAGCATTACGGCGTCGCCGTTCCACATCCCACCCGCCAGCAGAGAAATCATCGGCGGCAACCTTTGAAGCATGATGCGCCATATTGCTGGCGAAAGTTTCGCTATTGCGCGCCCCGAAGCGAGGGTCAGACTTCAACGTCGAGGAATTGTCGTGGGTGACGGGGAAATCAGACGACACAATCGGCACCCCAGCATTCAAGGCCCGCCGTTTGTAATCGTTGTCTTCGAAGTAAGCCGGGAAAAAAGCCTCATCGAATAAACCCACAGTCCTCACAGCTTCATAGCCAAGAGCAAACGCCTGCCAAAAGGGAAACACCCCACAGAGAGTCAAAGCGTCTGAGCGGGCCTCTGAGAGCTTCTCAAGCGCACCTGCCCCAAAGACCACATCATTAGAGGCAAAAAACCATCGGTCATGGTGAGGAAAACACTTAATGCCAAGATTCCAAGAGGCAGCAACCCCAAAATTGGCAGGCATCGGCAGATAGGTTGTGTGCTCGACAACATCCGGCACATCAATCTCCACATCTTCCTCCACCGCCGAAGCACCATTGTCGATGACCAGCAAGTGCCCCACAGGGAAATCCACGCTAGAAAGCATCCGCTGCAACAGGTCGTAACGATTCAAAACAGGGACAATAAGATTCTCAAGCATCAAACACCCGCAAACCGGTGGCCCTCAAGATTGAAATTAATAAAAGGATTCAACGATTGAACCGTCACCCCATAATTATCGACCAGCCAAGCCTTCATCAACTGGTGGTGCTTGTTATACAAAGCCCACGGCTTGTGACCGTCAACCGGGTAACCATCAACCCGATGCGCGTCATCCAAAGTGCCGCAATCAGCCCCCACCAAAACAATATGGGCAGCGCCAAGATGCGCAGCCAAGTGCATCGCGCCGTGCAAACTCGACGACCCATAAGCGAGAGAATCAGCCGGGGGTCTATTTCTTGTGAACGGATCCCACCCGGAGCCCGGAGGCGAATAAGAATCCTGCGGGGCGAAAACCAGATTCTCGGGGCGAAAAGAGCTCCACGGTTGCTGCGTGACTGTGTCGCGCTCCAAAGTTACGACAACACCCGAAACCGAAAGCAACTCAGCGGCCACACCGTGATAATGCGAAAAAACAAAGTCAGGGTTCACCCCCACAGTAGACGCGCCAAAATTGGTCGAAATTGTGTGTTTACCGGTAAAGAAAGCCGGGTCAACAAACCCCAGCGACGGTCCAGACCCGAGAACCCAAACAGTCTCGCCAGAAAGAGAGCCCCGAAGGTCAGCGAGCTCCATCAAAAAAGTCTTTCAAAAAAGGCATCCAATACTCATCCCACACCGTCTCAACATCAAACCCGAGCGCAAACTTCCGTGACACAGCAGAGAAACCCCGATCGGCATCATAAGCCTGCTGCAAAGCCGAAACAATCGACCCCATCAAAGGCACCTGAAAAAAGGCCTTCTGGGTTTCATTCCAAAAAGGCTGCCCGTCGACCAAGAAACCATCCTCGGCTATTAGATCCGCAGACGCTGCCCAATTCGAAGCAATCACTCGAGTGCCACACGCCTGCGCCTCCACAGTCGGCACCCCAAAGCCTTCCCCATAAGAGGGGGCAAGCAAAACATCCGAAGCGGAATAGATAGCAGCCAAGTGCTCCTGCGAGTACCCCACGCGCAGCTGGTCACGGTTCGCAATCGTAACCGAATCCCTTGGGATGCCACAGGCGACCAACAGGTTCCCTAAATCAAAACCGCCAGTCGCAGGCGACGGGTCAGCATGTAAATACAAGTGCGCATCCGGTCGAGTCTTCAAGAAAGCCGAAAAAGCCAGCAAGTTCTCGCCGTAAGCCTTCCGGTGGATAACACCGTTAGCCTTGTTAGCGGCAACCATTGTCACCAAAAAGCGGTCCTCATCGACGCCCATGAATTCACGGGTGGGCTGACCATTGAACTTATCCGTCCGCTTGAACACATTAGTGTCGATCGCGTGCGGAATATAAGTGCCATCAATACCGGATTCTTCCATCTGGCGTAAACCAAAAGGAGCCATAGCAACAGGGGTCACAGTTTCCCGCTTTAGAAACTTGGCAACCCCCGGCGGCATCGTCACATGGTCCAAAGGCGTCCAAGCAATAACAGGGGCGTCATTCTTCCACTCGTTGTAAACCCAAACATCATACAAAGTCATAATCGCATCGGGCACCCCAGGGTTCTGCGCCTTGAAGTGGTTATGCCAGGTCGTCAAAACATCCTGCGAGTACGGGGCAACCCCGCGCGGGTAATGAGCAACATCGCCGTGCTTATATTTCAGTGTGCCCATCGCACCCTCGAGGCCATAGTTGGACAACACTGAAGTCTTGACCCCGTGGCGAATCAGGCGCTCAACCAGATACTGCCCCTGCTGGCCATAACCGGTCGGAGCACCGGGCGTATTACTTGCGAGAGAAATTAGACCTTTGATTTTTTCGTAGGTTGGCATGCCCCCAGCATAGCGAAAACCCCCGCCGTGAACCTACAACACAGCGGGGGCTTTCAGCCTAGAAACCTAGAAGCTTATGCAAGCTCCAGGTACTTGATGTGCGAAGCGTGAGTCACGCCAGCGCCCAGACGGTAAACAAAGCGGTAGCCAGTCACGTCGTTAGCGAAGTACGCGTCGTTAGACACGGCAACTTCGAGCCCGGTGGTAGCAACCTTTACGCTGCCCCAGTGACCAAACAGTACGGCCTTGTTACCCGTAGCGATGTCAGCTACAGCAGGGTTCTCGTACACAGGCATTCCGAGGATGGTGCTGGGTCCGCCAGCGACAACATCGAGAATGTACTGGCCGTTGCCATCCTTCAGCTTCCGGATTGCCCCGAGAGTAGAAGTGTTGACCATGTAGCCAGTGCCAGGCAGCATACGAGCCATGCCATCGACCGAGTAAGCAAGCTCAATGAGCTCGTCGGCGGTGATAGCGTTCGTCGTTCCAGCGGTTACACCGGAGCCAGCAACAGCGGTAACCGCAGTGTGGATAACCGTGTTAGCGCGGGTACCGATAGCAACACCGGCCTGCTCAGCAACATTAGCCTCAATATCAAAGCCACTGTCCTGGACCAATTCGTTAGACAATTGAACGATAAAGGCCTGCTTAGCGGGCTGCAACAGAATGCTCGAGTAGGTGGGGTTCGACTCAGCGATCGCGGAGCCTTCAGTCACCTCGTTAGCGGTGGAGTAACCGGACATCACAGGGATGCGCAGGTCTGCACCGCTGTCGCGCGTGAACACCTCGGAAGTTTCCAGGTACGGGCCTACCAGCTTGGCAAGGTTGAACACCTGGTCAAGGAAGTTGACGGGCACAGTGTTAGCCGAAGCAACGAGGGCACGCTTCTCAGCAGGGCTGAAAGTGTGACCGCGCATTTCACCGCGAGCCATTGCGCGGAAAATCTCAGCGTCGCCGCGAGCTTCCTCAACTACCTGGAAACCGCGTGAAGCTTCTGCAACCTCAGCAGCGCGAGCTTCAGACTTCGAAGCAACCTCGATGGAGCGCGCAGCTGCATCAATGTCGGCCTCGATGCGGTCGATTTTGGTCAGTTCAGCCTGGTCCAGGCCACGACCCTCAGATTCAGCGCCGTCAATGACCTCGCGAATCTGCATGGTCAGGTTGGCGCGGAGCTCTTCCTGACGCTTTACAAACTCAGACATAAAAATGTCTCCTTAATTTGAATGAATAGAAATAACACGATCGCGCTGACGCTGACCATTACCCGGAGCGTTGACGCGTGCCGGATGCTTCTATTGTAGGTGAAAGATTGCCATCGGCTCCGAGAAACAGTACGCTGGCGTTACAACTTAATAAAATGCGATGGCTCGCAAAAGAAACCCAGCCGGTTTCAACGTACGGGGCGAACACTTATCCGATTACTGAAAGGCAATTGGTCGAGGAATGAAGTCCCACTTCCACCCGGCTGGGTTTCGCCATTCCGGGGCAAAAGAAAAACCCCCGCCGAAGCGAGGGCTTGACCTTGTAATCTTTAGATTACTTTACCGCAGGGGCACGATCCGTAGTAACCCTTCTCCGGACCAAACTCGACCAATTCTGGCTTCTGGGATTCGGTGCATTCGACGACAATGAGCCGGTGGCCGTTTTCTGTGTAAGTGTCCATGTAAATCGTGTGGGCTGTAATTTTAGTGATGGTCATTTTTTTCCCTTTCGTTGTTGTTAGTAACTACTGTATACCACTATACAACAGAGCGCAAGTCAAAACGGCAAAAGAAAACCCCCACCGCGAAAAGGGAAAAACGGTGGGGGCAACCCGTACTAGCGCTTCTCAGCAGCCTTCAACACACGGGTTTCTTTAGCTGGCTCAGCATCGAGCGCAACAATCGCCCGAGCCCAATCATCCGCCAGATCCTTAACAGGCCCAGAAACAGGATTCCCGGCAACCCGCAAAATCGTCTTCTTCACATCATCAAACGTAGCCATTACGATCCCATCAACAGGGCCAGCTTTTTCTTTTTCAAAGCCAGCATTTCCATACTTGTGTCCGGTTCCTCCGGAGCAACATCCTGCTGCGTTTCCTCCGGGGCAAGTTCCGACAAAACCTTCTCAAGCAACTGCCGGTCATCCGAAGAAATATCCTCGCCGTTTTCAATCTTGAGCAAAGCGTCAGCAAGAGCATCCGCATCG
>Ga0209138_1000761_pt1 | contig 29632 bp, 35 predicted proteins | sample SaaInl3SG_22_DNA_FD_184645 | JGI IMG/M metagenome (GOLD analysis project Ga0209138, IMG submission 184645) | Marine microbial communities from expanding oxygen minimum zones in the Saanich Inlet - ESP_153SG_22_DNA (SPAdes) (version 2) | ecosystem: Environmental > Aquatic > Marine > Intertidal...
CCAACTACTGTTCCCTCTTTTTACCAATATTATATTTAGTTTCTAACATCCACTGGTCTTTTTCTTTAAATGAAATAACCTTGATTTGGGAAAGAGGTGCTCTTGGTTCAGAAGCACCCACAATCTCAATAAGTCCCCAATCACCTAGAAGTCCGGCAATAGAGTTCCTACGAGATACATCGTTTTCGTTTATGTTAGTGTCTTTACCATCTAGTGCAAACAGTTCTTTGAAGTGAACGATAAAGTATCGTCCCTGTTTATGTAGGATGTGACAAGATTGATACAACTTCTTTTCTTTACGAGACGCAACTCCAATACGAGATAGTGTCTCACGAACCTTCAAGAAGTCATCTGGTTCTTTTAATTTTATTTCAAGCATCTGCTCGGGACGCCATACTGTTTCATTCATTTTCTTCCACCTTTGTTCAAACTATCCTTGATAGCCTTTATCTGAGAATCATTAAGTATGGAGAGAGCAGTTTTGGCCTTTTCATCACTATAACCATAATACTCTTTTACATACTCTAAATCTTTCAATTTACTCGCTTTCACCCAAGGAGCATAACGCTTCTTAGACCTAATACTATTTAGTAAAAAATCATATTGAAGCTTCTTGTCCAAGTGGTGACGCATGTTCATCTCATTGACTAGCATGATAGTATCATTAAAGGGTGCAAGACACTTATTAATGATATAGGGGGAATACTTCTTTTCCCATTCGGGGTCATCTGAATCCATTAAGTTTTCTTTTGTTAGGTTAATGGAATTCAGATAATCTTTTAGTTCATAACTCATTTGAACTTCACCTGTGTCATAATCTCAATCATGAATGCAAGCATGTTGATTTCTTGGTCAGCAACAAATGCAGACTTATACTGATAGTCTGCAACTGAAAGAACCAAGTGTGGCACAGTTGATGGCTCAATCTCTTCATAGAGAATGTCATAGATTTTACGATATACACGAGATGGGTCATTGTCCAAATTATTGGCAACCCACTTACGAATAGATTTGAAATCCTTCTCTTTGAGAAACGTAACCAAGTCTTTTAGATTTGTTTCTGAAACATTTACAAGGATACCAGCATCAATAGCACCAGATGCAGAGTAACGTTGCAGTTCATTAAGAACACGTCTCCAATCGGGGAAGTGTTTCTCTACAACACCAGCAACTGCCTTTGGTTCAAACTGAACACCTTCTGTTTTAAGAACGTCTTGAACTCTCTTGAAGAATTCACCAGCAAGTTTTGGTTTGTCAGATGTAGGAATCTTGAATTCGATTACAGAACATCTTGAGTGTAGAGGTTCGATGATACGGTTCTTAAAGTTACATGTCAGAATGAAACCACAGTTCTTGTGGAACTCTTCCATGAACCCACGCAAGGCTGGTTGGGTTGATTGAGGATTCAGATAATCTGCCTCATCCAAGATTACGAACTTACGTTTACCGTCCATAGAGACAGTAGATGCAAAGTTCTTGATTTTGTTTCTGAGAACATCAATACCCGATTCTTCTGAACCGTTAATCATCATATAGGTGGCACCGATTTCATTCAACATTGCTTTTGCAACTGTTGTCTTACCAATGCCCGGCCCTCCAGAAAGAAGTAGATTTGGAATGTATTCGTCATCTACAAATTTCTGAAAGGTAGTCTTCAAGTCTTCAGTGAGGATTGTATCACTGATTTTGGATGGACGATATTTCTCCACCCATAGTATCACATCATTCATTATATAGCTCCTTGTCAAAAATGTTTCACATATGAGTCATTAAGTGGGTTAATGACTAGTTTATGATACATTATGATGCTTCAAGAGCAATAAAGTATTCAACTGGTTTGTCCATATTCACAAAGTGTGAGATGCCTTTAGTTGATACTTCCACCTTGTAGTTCCCCGATAGTAGTTTGAGGTTTTCTACTTTGAAGTAATGTGTAAAATCAGATGATGCATTCTCACCAACTTTGATTGCAAAGTCGTTTGAAGTATCATTCTTTCGGTCTGTAACTGTGAGGTTGATATCACCACCAGCAGTTCCTTGAAGGACTACATCTGGGACACCAAGGACAGCAGATGCCTTGAGAATCTGATTGAAAGTGTCTTGTGTAAAGGTAAACTCTACATCAACAGACGGCATTGTAATCTCAGTCTTTGGTGAAGTCACCACAGATGGGTCTGAGAAAAAGTAGTTCACTGAACTACCACCACCTTCTTCTTTCAACTTGACAGACTTGTCTCCAAACCCAAGTGTTGGATTTTTGAAAAGAGAAAGTGCAGACAAGAATTCATTCAAGTCATAGATTGCAAATTCATTATCAAATGAATCTGGAATAGTTGCCTTCGCAACAATGTTTTTCATTGCTGACATTGTGTTAATCACGTTTCCACTTTTTACCAAAAGGTTCTGGTTAATTGTGGAGAAGTTCTTGAAAACTTCTTTGGTATCATTACTAAGTTGCATTATTTGCTCTCCATTGTGTCATGATTATGTAACGCCATTATACCATAATGGATTACTTTTAGCAAGTCATTTCTGTTCTTGCCATCCTTTTTTCCATATCGTTGTGAATATTTTAAAATATTACCGATACAAAAACCTTCTCCATGGCCCGAGTCCATGATGAATTCTGTTGCTTGAAATTTGTTGTGGGAATAGTGGGCAGAGTATGTCTTATCAATATACTCTTGTAGTTCATTGAGGATTTTATCCTCACTGTATTTGTAGTCAATCGTTTTCACAGTTTACATCCTATAATTGTGTGGGGGAGTTATCCCCCACATCTTAAACTAATTATCTTACGAATTCTGATTCACGAGATTCATAAGAATAGTCTGAACCAAGAAGACTTCTTAGTCCAGCAGCAATAACACCCTTGGATGGTTCTCCAAGTCTGTATGCTGTTTTCCCATTTACCTTATTGGTATAGATACAATGACCCTCATTTCTGAGTGTATCAATCATTGCTCTAGGGGAAGTTAAATCAACCTTGTCTCTAATCTTCTGCCAAGTAACATTGTTACCAGATGATAAAAGTTTTAAGACTTTTTCTTTTTTTGTTTTCATAGTATCTCCTTCATTATTTACATTATATTATCAAAAAGAGGGGATAATGTCAATACATTTTTCCCCTCTTACAAAATGTTTTACTTGATTTTAATCAAACGAGGCTTCTTCTCCTCTGGGATGATTCTCTCAAGTTGAACATTCAACAACCCATTTTCAAAGGTTGCACCTTTAACTACCACATCATCAGATACAGTAAAGGAACGAGTGAATGCACGATTAGAAATACCTTTATGTAGATATTCTTTGTCATCATCACCATCAGGCCTTGATTGAGATTTGATTGTCAGAGTATTCTCTTTAGTTTCAATCTCAATTTCGTCCTTGCTGAAACCAGCAATAGCGATTTCAATAGAATAATTGGAATCGTTTACCTTTACGATATTGTAAGGGGGGTAGTTTGTTGTTGAAACATTCTCATCTAAGAGTGTGTCCAACATTCTATCAAAACCGATAGAATAGGTTTTTACCCTATCAAAAGGGTGAGTAAGAGTTGTGCTTACCATTTGCTATCTCCTTTATTAAGCAAGATTAATTTAAGAGTCCCTTTCGGCAACTCCACCATATTTATAATGACGGTTTTTGGGGGGATACCGACAAACCCTAGATTTGTGTCGCAGAGTAGGATTTTGCTGACACTGGATGACTTACGAACTGCACCCATATTATATATAAGGGAAGTAGGAGTTTTTCAACCCCTACCTCAACTTTTTATGCAGCCTCGGCGTATTCAAGTGCCTTGTCAAGTGCATTCAACTTAACCTTACGGTTACGTCCATACCATGCACTCACTAGACGAGAATCACCTTCACGACCTTGCAAGTGGTCAGTCATGTAAGTGACTGCATTAAACGCCTGCCACCAAGAACCTTCTGCAAAGTTGGCACCAGGCTGAGTCTCTAACTGTTCCATAGCAAGTTTCGCATTACGAGATGTAAATGGAATCACGTTATCGACCTTCTCCTTAGCAGGAGCACCAAACACTTCATTGAAGTATTGGATTACGTTTTCTCCAGTAGCACGTTTGCCACCAAGAAATTCTGCCATTGATTTGTATTGTTCCATCTTTTCACGAGCAATACCCATCTGTTCTTTTACCATGTCGGCATCGAACTCTTTACGGTGATTTACTGTCACCATGTTATCTGAATTCTGGGACAATGATAGAGTCAATGTATTGTTACATACAACACGAATTGGTGTCATACGAATATTGATTGACTTACCAAACTGGTGTGGATTGGTGAACAAGAAATAGTTCTCAGTCACATCACCGTTGAACAACTCAAAAGACTCTTTTGTCTTTGCAAGTGCCCAAATCATCTGTCCACCTTTCAGTGAACCGGCAGTGTGCATTTCCATGTCACCTTCCATAACATAGTCATTGAAGAATTCAAATGCTTCTGAATTCTGAACTGGATTCCAACCAGTTCCAACTACGTCCAAGACTTTATTGTCTGATGAACGAACCAGTGCTTGTTTGCCTGGCACAACTACACCAGACGCAGTTGTCATATTTTCTTTATCTACTGTCCAATCAAGTCCAGCAGTGACCATAAATTGGTCTGGGGTTAGGTCAGCAGGAACACGTTTTCCAAGTCCATGCCAAGGAACATCCCCAACGTATGCCATCTGGGCATCTCCATTCACAATCTCAAGTTCATGAGCCATAATATATTCTCCTATTTGTTTTCTCAGTTTGTATATTCATCTTACCCTGTTTTCACAACAAAGTCAAGATGTTTTTGCAACATTTTCAAATAATTTTTTCGCACTAATAAACGAACCATCTTCCAATGTCAAATTGATATCTGGTAGAGCCCCAAAACCAAGATGACGGTTTACAACCTTTTTACCATCTAGTTCTGTGGCAGTCCACATATCTTCCATAAACTTCTTAAATTCTGGGGTAATATTAATCATAAGTCACCTGTGTTGCATAGTCAATATCATCAAAGATTTTCTCTAGTTCTGCAATCTTTTCACGACACTTCATCATTGCGAAACCATTGCCTGGAGTCTTCTTTTTCTTACGTTCTAGTGTCTTCAACATATCTGTGAAAAACACATACTCATTTTGAAGTTTAGTTAAGTAATCCATTATGCATACACCTTAGTCATTTCCATCAATTTAAACCCTTCTTCCATCAGAATCCGAGCATCATCTGCATTCTCAAACCCTTCTTCGTCAGCAAAGTCCATGCTGCTGGTAGTGTAGATATTGTCTACATCGGGGTCAATATTATGAGTATCCATCACATATTTGAAAGTCTTTGCAGTCTGGATATTTCCAGCAATCAAGTTTCCGACACCCTTGTAAATCTCAAGTCCACCGTTGTTAGCACCGATAAAAATTATTTCGTTAGTCATGATTAGTCCTTTCTCTCAATTTCTATATACAGTATATGTTATTAAAACAACTTTGTCAAGAGAAAATTGAAAAAAAGTTCAAAAAAAATCCCTGTAAAAACAGGGACTTAAAAAATTTATGCAACTTTTTTCAATTTTTTTAGTTTTTTTCTTGCCTTCTTCATACCCATTTCCAACTTCAGTTTAGATGCATACATGGTAAAGTTCTTACCTTCCATGTGGTCATACTCATGTTGGAAGATACGAGCAGTCAGTCCAGTGAAAGCACTTTCTTGAGTCTTACCCTCATTGTCTGTAAAGGTAAACTTGATAGACTTGGGACGTGTAATGTTTAGGAAAAGGAATGGAAAGGTTAGACACCCCTCACTGTAGGTTACTGTTTCTTCTGATTCCCATGTAATCTTTGGGTTCATAAACAAGGTGACTTCTTTCTTGTCAATATTCGTATACATTACAAATGCACGAATAGGAAGTCCACACTGGTTAGCAGATAGTCCAATACCACCTGTTGCAGCCATCGTTCCTGCTAAGTTATCATGCAGCTCTTTTAGAGTGAGATTGTGTTTTTCCTTAATCTCTTCTGCACTTGTTTCTGGTAGTTTTACATTAAGTGAAGGACTACCCGCCTCTAATAGTTTGTATATCATTAAGTTCTCCTAGTAATCACAAAACAGGATAATAACTATTATCTGATAAAGTTGGTTCTGATGTAACTTGAAAAGCCAAAGTGTGTCGCAAACCATCATAAGGCTTTATAACTTCTACTTTATGGTCAAAACCACAATACCCCATATAAATGTTACCAATTTCATTTTTGATTTTCCAATTATTAAATGTAGTTTCTGTAATTATTGGATTGTTTCCATAATGTTTATCAATAACAACATATCCATGATATTGAGATTCATGATAATGCCAATCCAAAACATCTTTACTAGATTGTGCATTCAACCATGCGGCCATCCACAAAGGTCTATCATCGCCAACAAAATCTCTAACTACTTCATTTATTTCTTTATACAAATAATAAAAAAACTGATTGCATGAAGTTAAACTAAAAATATTATAACTATCATGGTTATATGTTGAGTTTTTGTCTGGATAAATTCTATTGAAAAGTTGAGTTGCTCTATTACATTCTTCTTTTGCATAAACTGGACTATCCAAAATAACTCCAGATTTGTATATCTTATAATTATCCCTAATCATTGTGCAATCCTTGAGAAGTTTTTGACCTTTTCAAATTTAACTACACTTCTAAACTTGTCAAACAACATATCCTGTTTATGTGAAATGACAAATACATTCTGGTCATGGAATGTATTGAGGATTTTTAAGAAGTCGTCTGTTCCTGTTCCATCCAACGAACTATCAAAAATCTCATCTAAGATAAGAAGATTGGTGTTTGTTGAATTCTTCATCTTTGCAACTGCTCTCCATGTAAAGAGTAGTGCCAAGTCAATACGCATTTTCTCACCCTCTGAGAATGATGCATAAGAGAACTCATCTCTAAAACGAGACTTGATTGTCTCATTAAAGTTTTCATCCAAATGAAACTGGACAAAGAAATCCATAGAACTGAGATATGTGTTGACCAATTTGTTCATGATTGGTAGGTATTGTTTCACAATCTTTGTTTTGATACCAGAATCCTGTAGCAAGTTCTTTGCAATATCAACATAGAACTTGTCTTCATTCAACTTAGATTTCTGTTCGTCAATCAGTTTAATCTGTGCTTTGAGTTCTGAAAGTTTTGTTCTGTCTTCATCAGATACTTGTCCCTTTTCATAGGATTCAATATCTTGTTGAAGTTTCTGATTGAACCGTTCTAGTTCAGAAATAGAAGAACGAATCTTTGCAATCTCTACATCATTATTTCGGATGGCATCTAAATTCTGAAGAACTAAATCTAGTCTTGATTGTTCTTCTGTTTCCATTCGTTGTAAATCTGTGATACCGTTTTCGATTTCTCTGATTTTTGTGCCTCTAGATTCAATCTGCGTCTGCTTTGTTGCATCCGTAATTGATTGTTCGCAAGTCGGGCATTCATCGTTGTCCTTGAAGAATTGTATCTGACGGTCATGTTCTGACTTTCTGTTTTTCAGTGCTGCTTCGGTTTGTGTAAGTTTCTTTAGTTTCTGTTCAATCTTAATCTTTTCTTCTGTGTCTATTGATAGTTCATCAGACTCAACCTCTAGAGCCTTAATATCAGTATTTTTACTTTCAATAGTTGATACGTTATCAGCAACCTTTTGTTTGTTTTCTGTGATGATAGAAGACTTGTTGTTTACTACCTCTGCAATAAACTTCTCTTGTAGAGAAACCTTCTCTCTTGTCAAATCAAATTGATATTCTACATTACGAATCTCTTCATTCAGTTCCTTAGTCTTATGCTTCAGAAGGAAGTTCATCAAAGAGAATACCTTAATATCTAGGATGTCTTCCACAACCTCACGTCTTGCCTTTGTAGGTAATTGCATAAAGGGAACGAATGTAGAAGAACCTAGAATAACTACCTGTGTGAATGAACGATAGTTTAGTCCCATGATTTGCTGTTCTAGATACTTCTGATAATCCCTTGCGTTTGCGTCTTGGTTAATCATAATATCATTGACGTAAACCTCAAACTTGTTAGGTTTGATACTACGAACAATCTTTACTTCTTTACTTCCAACACTGAACTCTACCTCAACTTCTGTTGAACCAGTGTTGACTGAGTTGACAAGTTGCTTCTTTGAGATATTACGAAATGGTTTATTGAACAACCCAAAACATAGTGCATCCAAAATGGTAGACTTACCAGCACCATTCTCACCAATGATAAGAGTGGTTGGGCTTCGGTCTAATTGTATTTCGGTAAAGTTGTTCCCTGTGGAGAGAAAGTTTCTCCATCTTACATACTTAAAGGTAATCAAATTATAACTCCAAATCACTTGCCTCTACATAGAGACTTTTCATCATATTAGTCAAACGACTTTTATCTAAGTCTACATCAAGTTCATCAATGTATCTTTCGATAAGTGTCATATTATCTTCTGCGTTTTCGATGATTGTATCATCAACATTCTCTGCATCCAGTTCACTAAAGTCTTCTACAATTTTAACTTCATGTGCTCCAGATTCAGTCAATACCTTGTCAATAAATCTATCGAACTGATAGAAGTCTTTCTTATTGACAACGATAACCTTAACAAACTTTGAGTTTAATTTAGATACGTCATAGGTATCATAAGTCCCATTAGAGTCATCATAATAAACCTTTTCAAAGATTGTATGTGGATTGACGATACGTTCTAGTTCTCTAGTATTGGTATCAAAGATATGGAAACCCTTTGGACAACCATCATCACTCCATGTCATCTGGTAAGTATTACCCAGATAATAGATATGTCCATTGTCAGACTTCTTGTGAAAGTGTCCAGAGAATACAGTATCAAACTTTTTAAGGAAGTTGCCGTCCATACCACTTTCTGCAAAGTGTCCTTTATGCATCTCAAAACCATTAATTTCAAAGTGTCCAAAACAAACTTGTGCTTTAGTCTCTTTGATATGGTTCATGGTTTCTGCATAGTTGTCTGCACAAATCCAAGGAATTAGACATAATGGTGTCCCATCTATATCAATTGTGGTAGGGTTTGGATAACATGATATCCCCGAATATCTGTCATCAACAAGTTCACCAAGTGAGTTTACATCATTAGTGTTCTTGTAGAATGTATCATGATTGCCGACAAGCATATGGACTTTTACACCCATATCAACAAATCGTTGAACAAACCGTTGTCTGAAATCTTGTGCTATCTTATATGAGACAAACTTACGTCTGTCCATTACGTCACCTAAGTGGATAACTGTATCAATACCGTGTTCTTCAATATAAGGGAAAAATGTATCTTCCCAAAATTTGTAGAAGTAATCGTTAAAGTTTAAGTTATCGTTTCTTGCACCAAAGTGAGTATCAGTTATCAGTGCTATCTTCATCTATATCTTCACCTTCTCCATCATAAAATTCTTCAAGTCCTTTAGCCTTAGGTTTCTTTTTCTTAGGTTTGTAGACTGCCTCAGCGGGGAGGAAATTCTTCTGCAAATAATCAACATATGCAGATTGGTCATCTCCATCTTGCATCATCACATCAATACTCATATTCTCAATGATTTTATGTTTGACGTGTTGTTGCTTCTTTTCTTTTTGAATCCTACGAATGAATGCGTAGTAGATAATTTGTGTAAAATAAGCAAAGGGATTCTTTGATTTGTCTGGGTTGAAGTTGCTGCAATACTGCAAACAGTTTTCAATCCCATCAGAAATCATTTCTTCCCTATAGGTATAATTAATAAAATTTGGTCTGTATGATAGATGGTTTGCAATCTTTAGGAAGCATTCGCCGATATAATTAGTCACTGGCGGTTGTGGTTCGCCGAGTTCCTCTGCTTCTTTGCATCGCTCTTTCCATTCTTTCATAGCTTCTAGGAATTCAGCATTATTAACATAATGAACTCCAGATTTTCTTTTAGCCATAATAACTCCACATATTTTGTTACAATTCATTTGTAACTATTTAATCATTATACACGATATACCCTAAATGTCAAGAAGTAAATTAATTTCAAAAAGTTCTTGACTTTCTCTTGACAGAGGTGTATATTCGGCTATGCTGGGTTTGAGAATGAATAGATTTAATGATATACCTTTGATGGTGTATCGTAACTATCAAACTCTTCTTCCCATTCAGCTTCTTCTATAGAATCAAGGTCTCTATCAGTAGGTTCTTCACCGATATCACTTTCAGTGTTCATCTTTTTAAGACAATAATCATAGAAACGAGAAAGTCCAACACTTGCAGTGGCAACACCTAGAACTTGTGTTTTGGGAACATCTACATTTGTTTCTTCAGCAAAGTGCATCCAACGAGTTAAAGAGATAGACTCTTCAATACCATATTCAGTCATCTTTGGAACTGATTGTAATTTGAGAGGAGATTGCACATTAAAGGTTCTTGGATTAGAATCATCAATCAGTGTTGATACAATTTCTTCACCACTAGACAGTTTCATAATTTTTATAATTGGGTTATCTGTCATTTTATTTTTATCCTGTTAATCTCATAATCAAACTGTTCTTCATTGTATATATTTATTCGTTCTAAAAAGTGCCCTAATGTGAAGTTGCGTTTAGACTTATAAGTTAAGTCATCTGCTACATCATATAAAGATGCTCTATCTTTACTGTCACTCCTACGCAATCCACGTCCAATTGACTGCAACGTTCTAACTCTGGACTTACTTGGACTACTGAACACGATGTTATGAAGATTCCTAATGTTAATGCCAGTAGAAAAAGTGCCGTAAGACGCAACAATGATTGCATCCTTTTCCTTTTCCGTAATCGCCCGAATGGCTTCTCTAGTCTCCGTATCCGTTCCACCGTATACAAAGAATACTTGTCTTTCTGTCTCATCAGATATCATCTTGTGAAGAACCTTACCGTGTTTCTCCACGAACTGGAATAGAACCAGTGTGTTTCCTTTTAAATTAAGTGTTAAGTCCCTAATGAACTCATTTCTTTTGGGGTGAGTAACGATAAAGTCAATCTCATCTTGGTAGTTCATATCCTTCACAAGTTTACACTCATGTTCTGGATATGTCAATACCAAAGACTTGATTTGGAATGATGCAAGGGTTTTATTATCAATTAACTCTTTTGTAGTAACAACTTTATTTAGTGTTCCGAAGAGTCCTTCAAGAACCAGACGATGGGTTTGCATACCATCTAGTGTTCCTGTCAATCCAAATCGGTATGGGCAGAGATGGAGTTTAGTCAAAATGGATGTGAGTGATTTTGCCTTAAACAAATGTGCCTCATCTCCAACTACCATACCAAACTGTTCAAAGTATTTCTTAGGAAACTTGTAGATAGATTGCCAAGTAGAAATGACAACACGTTTAGATACTTCTTTGTCATGTCCACTGTAAATTTTTTGCATGTTTGCATCTGACCAACCATAGTCAACAAAGTCAGAAAACATCTGTTCAACCAAGGATGTTGTTGGAACAAGAATAAGAATCTTATCTGTTGCAGTTTCTTTCAAAAGCAACATATAATACCTTACAAGGATATAGATAATTAACGACTTACCAGAAGCAGTAGGACTAAGAAGGAGAGCCCGATTATTTCTAATAGCTGTGGAAACGGCATTAAGTTGATAGTCACGAACTGATATATCTTTTCCTTGAGATTTGATTTTGAGACTTTGGATAAATCCTTCAAGTGTTTCTTTGTCAAGTGTCTTTTCATTGTGTAGTTCCTCATCTTTTGTATATTCCTCACCGTAGTCATCCAACCACTTTTCTAAGTATGGCAGAAGACCAACATATAATTCTCCAGTTGTTGGAGAGAATAGTCTAATTTTTCCATCCCAAATACGATTGCGATAGGCAGGCATAAACTTTGCACCTGGCACTTCAAATGTAAAAAAGTCAGAGATAGAACGTGCCGTTCCTCTGTCAGTATCTACAAATAGGTATACTTCATCTTTTTTAGAGATGTGGGTCATCAGACAGCACCGTCTAAGAACTTACGCCAATCTATTGCGTTTTTGATATCCCAACCTCGATTTTGGATTTGTTTGAGAATACGTTCACATGTATCCATACACATTTTGTGATAATCCATTTTGTGTTTTGCAGCAAGAAGTTCTTCATCTGAATCTAGATAAAGAGGAATGTCTTGTTTCAAAATTTTATGGTCAAATGGTTTATCTCTGTAAACCTCTGGGTCAGATTTACCACCATAATACTCCCACTTCTTTCGTTTGAGAACATTATACTGTCCTTCAGACATAAGATGCAGTTGTCTATAGTTATTGAAAATGGTTAGATATTTTTGGTGAAGTGATGCAGACTTCAGAGACTCATCTGCGAGTTCCAAGTCATCCATCTTTAGGTCTTTTTCAGCCATTGACTGAAGTTCATCTAGTTTCATTATATTTCACATCCTTAATTATAAAACGAGCAGAGATTGGTTAGAACTTGCTGTTCTATATTATCTCACTGAGGAGACTCAAAGTTGATTGTTCAAGTCAACCTTATCATCTGCTCATAGTTATTTATAATACTACAATTTCGTAGAAATCGTAATTCATAGTCACTGTTGCAGTAAGTGGTGATGCATCAGTATCTTGAGTATTAAACTGTAGTCCACTCAAAGAAGTTGGATACATGTTTCTAAAGTTTGCCTGTATAACAGGATTGTTCTTATTTGTCAAGATAGTTAATGTCGCATCTGTAGTCAGAACATTTGGGTTAGTCAATTCACCATTGATAGGTTCTTTGTATCCCTCTTGAGTGGCTTCATTGACTGCATTTGCAAATTGTGTAGGAGATTTTGGGAAACCAATACCTGTCATCCAATCATGTATTTCTCTCCAGTTCTGAAGATTTTCTTGGACAATAAAGGTTAGTTCCATCGGACTAAAATCAAGAGTGTCTCCCATAAAGGGCATGGAAGTATAACGTGAATTTAGAACTGCATCTCCCCCAAACGCAATGCCAGGCAGATTTGCCTCAGTAACATGATACTGAGTATTCGGAATCTTCAACATATCAAACCTAAACTGTGTTGGTCTAGCAAAGTCGAAGTTGTCTGGTTGTCTACTTAAAATGTTATCTGCAAGTGCCATAATTGTCTTCCTTTATACAACTATTTATAACGCACATAAAAAAAGGGGAGTCCGAAGACCCCCCTTAAATCGGTTAGTTAGACTAACTCTTATTATGTTACATGATGTTTGTAACTTGAACACGTCTGTAGTATTGGTTTGCATTGGCATTCAATGCACCCAAAGCAGCATTTGTTCCTTCTGCAAATGGATTTGCAGTCAGACCATAACGTGTTTTGAATCCAATCTTAGGTTGGAAAGTGTTTTCACCAACCGCACGAACCATCTGAAGTGGAACGTATGGGCAGTAGAAAAGACCAGCATCATAAGGAGAAGTTCCCTTATAACCAACTGTGTAATACTGCTTCGCAGCACCATTACCAGCATATGGGTCAATATACACTTTGTAACGTCCGTTAAGAACACCAGCAAATGTATTACCAGCATCGTCAACGTTAAGATTGTTGTTAAGAGCAGGGGATGTATCAAGAACACCAGCCATCTGAAGTGCAGAAGCAACATCAGAAGAACAGATAATCATGTTACCTTTTCCTCTACGAGTCTGTTGTGCGATTGCGTTAGCATCACGTTCAACTTGGAACATCAGACCTTTGAACTTCTCAACTGACCAACGACCATTTGAGTCAACGTCCATGTCGAAGATACCAGCAGTAGCAGTATCCGCCTGAGCACCTGGCTTCGCAACAGTGTAGATTGTTCTAATCACTTCACGGTTGATTTCAGCAAGGATTTCAGCAGACAGGATGTTTGCAAGTTCTGTCTCTGCGTCAAGACCATGAATTGCTTTAAGGTCTTGTGCAAGTTCCATTGTGTATTCTGCTTTAAGGGCACGAGACTTTGCAGTAACGGTTTGTTTCTCGATTGAGAATGCCATTTCTGCGAAAGAGTTACCAGCAGAATCACCAAGTGCTTCTGCAGCAGCAGTTGTCATACCAGCACCAGTTGTGTAAGTGCCTGGAGTTGCATCGTTAAGAACGGCAGGGTTAGTTCCTGCTTGTGTTCCTGTTCCACTGAAGTCTGTGTCAGCTTCATTGTAGAACGATTCTCCACTAGTTTGGTTAGTATAACGTGAACGCATCGCAAAGATAAGTCCAGTTGGGCCTGTCATTGGTTGAACACCAGCAACGTCATATGCAATAAGATTAGGCATTGCACGTCTGACCAGTGAAATCAGAATTGGATCCCAGCCGTCTACGTTAGCACCGGCAGGGCCATGTCCTGAGTTAGTAGGTGCAGCTTCTGACAAGAACGCAGAGTCCTCACGAAGTGCTTTTTCTTGGTTTTCGAGGATAACCGTGGTTACAGCCTTACGATAAGCATCTTTGATTTCAGGCAAATCGTTATGCTCAAGGACTGGCGACCACTTTTCCTGTAAATGTTCTGTTTGAAACATTTTCATTTCTCCTTAATTGAGTTTCTTTTTATAACAATATTTATACAATCCGCAATTTTCATTTTGGATTATTTAGCTCGCTTTACATTTTTACTGATAGCAGCCATGTAAGCGGCCATTGCACCAGTTGTATCGAAGGCATCTGAACCATCAGTTTCAGAGTCTACAGATTCAGCGATAGTGGTTGACTTAGGGAAATAACTTTCCTTAAGCGTGTTGAGTTTTTCTTCAAAGGATGCCTCATCAGAATAGTCAACGTCTTCTGCAAGAGATTTAAACTTCTCTACCTCTGTATCAGCGAGGTCAGAAGATACTTTTGCAAACACAGATTCACGAACCAGCATGTCATTTTCTTTTTTCAAAGAAGCAGACTTCTCAATTTGTTCGTTAATCTTAGACTCTAGTTCGTCAATCTTTTCAGATTGCGCCTCTAGAATGTCGTATTTCTCATCGGGAACATCAATGTAATGTTCTTCAAAGAGAGATTTAAGTCCTGTGATGAAGTCTTCTGCAATCTCACCCTTGAGACCACGCTCAATTGCAAGTTCATTTTCCTTCATCCACTCTTCTACAACGTAGTTCATGTATGCGTCAACTTTTTCAGTCAACTCATCACGCACTCTGTTGATTTCTTCTGCAACTTCTTGAGTCTTTTCAGATTCAATTCTTGCGACTTCAGAACGAAGTTTAGATTTAACCGCAGCCTCAAAAATGGTTGCAGCCTTTTCTTGAAATTCTTCAGAAAGTTCTTCACCTTCAGTAAGAGCAGTTACGTCTTCAGAAACGTCAACGGAAGCAAGACGGTCTTCAAGAGTAGATTCGTCAACTGACTCTTCTTCCTCAGCACCGTAACTTTCACCGTTACACATTGCTTCATATGCAGCTTTAAGGTCTTGAGCTTTCATACTCTCCATCTTCTTCTGCATTTCAGCTTTCATCATTTCCTTAGTCATACGAGCTTCTTCAAGTTCTTCACCGTCATGGTCAACTTCATGACCAGCAGCAAGAGGTTCTTTTACTTTAGTAGGTTCGTCATCACCACCGGCGTCTTTCGCACCCTTATTCTGAGCATCTTTTGTCTGTTTTGTTGCTTTCGCAGCATCAGCACCTTTCTTCTCATCTGGGGATACAACAGCTTTGCCAAGGTCTTGAACTTCACCCTTCACTTTTTCCATAGAGTCACCTTTGTCGGCGCCGTCAGTTGGTTGCTTTGCTTCTTCAAGCTCGGCCTGAACTTCCGCCTCCAGTTCCTCAATTGTCTTGTCTAGTTCTGACATTGGGATTTTCTCCTTGAGTTGTTATCTTAACATATTTATAATGATTAAAGTTTTGACAAGAATTTTGCGAATGCAAGTGCGGAAACCTTACTGTTTCTTTGTCTTACACCCTCATTAATCTCATCCTTGATTCTCTGAATCTCTACTTCTTTCAAGATTCCGTTGTCCCATACCCATTCTTTACCTTCCATAATACCTTCAACGAAGGCTTGAGGTGCAGAAGGGTCTGCAACAATATCTGCCGCAGTGGCAAGATAAAAATCATCTTTCACATAATTTGCACCACTCCTAGATTCGATAGAACCCATACCTCTTGAAGAGACACCGAGTTTACCTCCATCTTTGATTAGTGCTTTCGCAATTTCCCCCATTGGAGTAGAGAGCAGTTTTGCCTCACCAACGAAGTTCTTCCCATCAGCTTCCAGTTTGGTAATCATGTGCGATACCCTGTCAAGATTGACAGTAGGGCCTTCTGGATGTCCCAGTTCCCCGAATGCACGACCTTCAGCAACAAATTCTTTATTATATCTAGTAACCTCTTTATTGAGGACACTAAATGGATAGACACGACCATTTCTATTCTTCTGGTCTGCCTGCATGAAAATTCCACGAATCTTCATATCTTTACCACCGTCTTTTTCTTCAACGATGTATTCTACTTCTTGTATCTGTTCTGCAATAAGTTTCATTAGATTTCTCTTTACATTACTGTTAATACTTCATTCTCAAAATAGTCCATCAGTTTCTTTTGCGGAACTTTAAACTGTCTTGAGACTGCTGTAATTGTTTTGTCAAAAGTATTTAGGAAATCTGAAGGTTTGTCTTCCATTTCCTTGAAAATTGCATCAACAGCATCTTTCATCTTGGGAGATAACTTCTTATACTCCCTAGACATTTTGTGCTCATCTTTCTCTGGAAGTTCCTGTTGGAATTTTGAAAATGATTTAGTCACTATCTTCTTTATCCTGTGGGACATGACCAGTTACAAGTGAGTTTGCAACTTCCTGTCTTTTAGTTTCCAATGCACTTCCGACTTTTACAGATAGTGCTTGGTTGAAATGTGCTTCTGCATCCAAATTATCACTAGATGCAATTGCGTCAACGAAGTTTCTTACGTTATCCATTATTTATCTCCTTTTGTGGGGTCATTATGAGCAAACATACCATCGTCATCTCCACCCATGTCACCACCACTTTCATCTTTAATTTGGTTCTCAATCTCTTCAATCTCCTCATCGGACATTCTGAGAACGTGTTTTCTGACATATTCTTTAGAGAAATACTGTCCAACATAAGACTCAATTTGTCCCAACATGTCAAGTCTTTCTCTTAGAATCTCTGCATTCTTCAACTCTGTAAAGTGTCCATCCTGTAGGAAGTCGAATTGAATATGTTCTTTAAACATATCCCACTCTTCAACTGCGATAACACCCTTCAACACCAACTGTGTCTTGAGCATATCTGCAAACAGAATAGAGAACTTCTTACGAAGTCTCTGAACAAACTTTGTGAACTTCAATTCGTCACGAGTAATGTTATCTGAACGTCCAATAGAGAATCCAGTTTCTTCTGCAAGTCTAGATACAGGGACATTCAAAGAACGGTAAAGTTTCTTTTGGAAGTAAGTGATATCATCAATCTCTCCCAAGTTAGAGCCGCCAGGCAGAGTAGTAATCTCTGTTCCTCTACCACCTTCTCTACGAGGCAACCAGAAATCTTCCAACATAGACATGTGATTTCTGTCATCCCGAATCTCACCAGTTCTTGCATCGTATACCAGTTTGTTTCGATAACGATTCATCACGTCTTTCAGATAAGATTCTGCTTTTACTTTTGGAAGGTTACCCACGTCAATGTAAAAGATACGTCTTTCGGGAGCACGAGAAATACGATAGATAACCAATGCATCTTCAATCATACGCAATTGGTTTACTGGTTTAATTGCTTTGTTTAGATGAGAAAGGACTGTTCCTTTATGCATGTCCACCAAACCAGATGGACAATAGGTGATAGAATCATTTGTAATTTTAAGTCCACTGGTTGAACCAGTAGATGAATCAAAACCTTTGTCATTGAAAAGGTAGTATTCTTCTACAGCCTTTACAACATCTACACCAGTTTTTGTTTCTAATTCTTTTTTGTTCTCACGAACCTTCTTAATCTTGCGAGGGTCAATGTATCTTACTTCTTTCAGTCCCTTGCGAGGTTGTTTGGGGTCAATGATTTTATGATAGTATAATCTACCGTCAACATACCAACGTCTAAAAATGTCGTGTCCTTTTTGATTGAAATCCATTAGTCTTAGGACTTCATTAAACTCTTCACGAATTTTAGATTTAATTTTGGGTGATACGTCTAAACGGTCAAGTGATACTGATACACTTGTGTCTCTTTCATCAGAGACAATTGCTTCATTAACAATGTCTTCAATTGCACTATCACATTCGGGTTGTTGTGCAATATCACGATATCTACGAATTAGGTCAAGGTCATTACGGTCACGTCCGTCCAAGTCAAGAATGGAGGCATAGTGTCCTCCACCAGAAACTACGTCAAGTGTGCCGTCATCAGTAGAGGGGGCAGTGAATGCATCACTGCCCTTACTCTGATTCGCTCTTGTAATTCTGAAACCAAAAAGTTCCGCCATACTATAAGTCTCCTAGTTTTACCCTACTATTTAGTAGGTTTGTAAAACCTTAGATTGTTGGAGACGTAAATGAAGTGTATCTCCATGTCACGTCAAAAGTTTCGATTTCGTTTGCGGTATCGTATGATAGTTCGATTGCTGTAATAGCAGTCGGCCACACACTTCTCATTGTGTATTGTTTAAGAATGTTATCATCCCTATCCAATTGTTCTACTGTAATATCAGCAGTGTAGTCGGATACGTTGACAAGTCCTGTATTTTCGTCCAAGTCATTAATACCATTCATCCAACGTTCAATCGCATTACGAACCATAAAGTCCGTATCATTAATTACAGTAGTTGTCCATGTTTCAAATTCTCTATCACCAGCAAGGTATAGAGTTCTTCCTCTGAACTGCATAGGAACTTCTGCAATTGTCTGCCCTGGCAACGAAGTTGCTTTACATAGGAATGAAGCACGATTAATGTCCAATCCAGTAGCAATCGCTGGGGGAGTTGTCATAATTACACGATATTGGTTGGCACGAGCACCACCACCGATAAGGTTTGATTTAAAATCGTCAATACTAGCCATCTTTTATCTCCTTATCCGCCAATCTCACTGAAAGAAACACCAGTTCTAACAGCAATGAAGTTTAGTGTAATGAAGTTGATTGAACGAGCAGGTTTGATGTAGATGTCTGCAACAAACTCATTTCTATCAATTACTTCACCTGTGTTATTTGTCTCATCTGCAACAACAGAGAAGTCAGTAATACCACGTCTTCCTTGAACGTCACGAAGGAACGGTTCTACCAAGTTTCTGAACTGAGCACGAGTAAACTCATCGTTAAACTCAAACAGTTGGAACTTAGCAGCAGTTGCAATCGCTTTTTCAAGAACGATGAACAGTCTACGAACATTGATTCTGTCGAAGGCAGAAGGTCTAGACAATGCAGTCTTATCACCGAAGAGGACTGTTCCTTGGCCTGGGAATGTAACAACAGGGTTGATACGAGCAGGATAAAGAATATCTCTCTGTGCCTTGGTTGGATTGAATGCAAGTTTAACTGCACCACGAACCTGTCCACGATTGTAACCAGCAGGTGAGAACCAAGGGTCAGCAACGTTGTCAGTATTTGCGGCAAGTCCTGCCATGTCACCATTCAATGGGACATAACGGTAAACATCGTTATACTTGTCATACATGTATTTGTATCCAGAATCGAACACTGCATAAGACGAACTTGCAAGGTTATCAAAGAAACCTTTTACGTTAGTTGTCTGTGTTGCACCAGAAGTAACACCAACAACATCTGCACGTCTAGGTGAGATGAATACTACGATATCTTTTCTGAACTCAGCAAGGTCAATCATAGCTGTTGCATGTGTGATACCATCTGTTCCAGCAGGAGAAGGCCCTGACATTACCAAGTTCACATCAACCGTTTCGGTATCTGAGAAGTGGTCATATGCAAGGTCAAGTTCACCAACTGTAGGTGCAAGGTCATCAGCACCGATAGACAGTGTATCAACAATTGGAAGGTCTTGAGCAACGAAAGTTGTATCAGCACCAGCAGATGTGAGGTTAGTTCCCCAATCTGTTCCAGTTGTATCATGGTCTGTCCACCAAATGTAAGAAGAACCTCTGTTTACAGATGTTGGATAGTAGATTGTAGTTCCAGAACCATTCTTTGCATTCGGATGTTTAGATTGGAATGCGAATGTTTCAATTGCAGCAAGTGTTCTGTTTCCAGCAACATCAATGTCATAACCAGTGATTTCACCAGTTGTGTCATATACTACAATGTGGAGTTCGTCAGCAGCAGTTGCCAGTCCTTGAGATTTTGCCCAGTTTGAGGTGCCTGGAGCAGCATCGAACAAGTCATAGAATCTCCAACGTCTGCGAATTGCAGCATCGTCAGCGATTGCAGTTTTCAGACCACCACCGTTTGGATTGTCCAGTTGACGAATTGTCAATGTGTTTGTTGAAATTCCAGTAACTTCATACTGTGAACCATCTGCTTCTTGGAAATACACAATGTCACCGACTTGGAACTCTGTTCCGTCATCAACGTCAATTGTGGTATCACCAGCAGTTGTTCCACTTGGTTCATTAACCAGTGAAGTTACAGTCTCTTCATATGCGTTTGCAGAAGCACAGATTGAAACTCCGATAGAGTTACCCCATGCGCCTGGATACTTAGATGCCCAGTTACCAAATGAACCAGAACCATCTGCATAGTTATCGTCATAGTAGGTGTCATTAGTAATTCTAACACCAAGTTTTACAACAATTACAGCAGCACTAGCTGGTGCAGTTGTGAATGAAATAGTAGTTCCTGTTACTGTGAAAGCAGTAGAAACAGTTCCGTCAACAGTCACGTTAAGTAGACTTGCATCAGATACAGACTGACTCAATGTGAAGTCAGTTGTTGAACCGTCACCTGTTCCAGACAGAAGGGATGAACCACCGTTTGCAATAGCGTTTCTCGCACCAGTTTCGGCACGAACAACACGCAATGCATTACCGTATTGCAAAAAGTTAGCGGCAGTAAACCACATCTCAAAGTTACTTGAGTTAGGTTTACCAAAAGTCTCGACTAGTTCTGCTTCTGAACCAATTGGAACGATTGTATTCATGGGGCCTTTTTCAAAAGCACCAGCAATCGCACCAATAGAAGTAGCAACAGCAGGAACAACATTAGTCAAGTCAATCTCTTTGACGAGAACGCCAGGGGATACTTGAAATGCCATCTCTTATTCTCCTTTATGGATTCAATAATCTAAGGTTTTCCTCAAATTTACACTTATATTTATAAAATACCAACTCTTCAGATTGGTTTTTATAGGTTTGGCAACACATAAATAGTTTTATGTCGGAGTTTTATCAGAAATACAAAGATACCATAAAGAAGGTTTCTCAACGTAATTACAGAAAAAGAAAGATATGGGTTAATGAATATCTCTCTGATAAGTTCTGTAGTTATTGTGGAGAATCTGAAACTGCCTGCCTCCAATTTTATCCTCACGAAAGTGAGGTTCGTAAACTAACTAAAAGAAAAGGGTTAAACGAACAATCTAGAACCGAAGTCAATAAACTTATTGATGATTCAAAGGTTGTCTGTGCAAACTGTTACCTCAAGTTAGAAAACGATATTATTGATATTATGTAGGTGTTTGGTGTTTTCTACCAATCGGATTCGTGTCCACGAACTACTGGACTCCAACGAGTTCCGTATTCATCAATAACAGTTTCTCCATATGGGTCATCTAGTCCATTGTCCATAAATCCAAATGGAGCCATGTCCTGTTCTAGTTGGTTCTGTTGTTCTGCAAACATTCTAGCACGAATATCATCATCTGTCAACTCTTTAAAGTATGTCTGCTGAACCATCCACGCAAACAATACACAACACATTGCAAGGTCATCTGAGTGTCCGTCTTCTGCCTCAAACGTCTGTCCTTTGAGAATGAATGTCGAAAACTCATTAATCAAGTCGTAATCTTGTATAATTAACTTGTCTGTTTCAATAATCTGTTTAAGATTAGAACAACCAAGTTTCTTCACTGCTTTAGTGGTTCTAACACCTAGTTGTGCCTTACCACCAGAGAAACCACCCCCTAGAACCTGTCCTGCCCGTCCTCTCATGGACGCCATGATAAGGTTTTCGTATTCCAAGTCGAACTGCATTGCAGACGCAACTTGTTCACCAATATCATTTACCTCAATAAGAACATATGCCATGTTATATGCATTTGCAACATCGTAGATAATGTTAGGATATAATAGTGGTTTAATTTCGTTATTACGATATTTCGCAACAATTTTATATGGAACAGATGTAATGTCAAACACAATGAATGCAGAGTAATCGTTCTGAGTTCCTCTTGCAACGTCACACACAATTGAATATTGATGGTCTTTCTGTGGTTTCACATATACGTCTAGTCCAGCATTAGACTTAACAGGGTCTTTAAATGCCATGGTTTTAATCTTTGCTGGATGGATTAGAGTATTTGCAGAACCTAAGAACTCACACTCAAATTCTCTTTGGAACTGTTCCTCTGAGGTATTTGCAATGGTTTCTATTTTCCATTTCTCATCTCGGCCTGGAACTTGACTCCAGTGAACATCTACGATATTGTAAGAGTTACGTTTGTTCTCTGCATCAGTCCATAACTTATAGAACATATTCATACCGTTAGGAGTTGATACGATAACAACTTTGGTAGACTTACCAGATGAGATTGTAGGATATACAGAACTAAAGAAGTCTTCTGCAACATTCTGTGGAACGAATGCAAATTCGTCTAGGAACAACATATTGTATGAACCACCACGAACCGCACTTGAAGATGTGGATGAAGCAACCACACGAGAACCGTTCTCTAAGTCCACAGAACCTTTGTTCCATGATACCACCCCTTGTTGTAACCACTTGGGCAGGTTTTCATATGCAAGTTGAAGTCTTCCTAGAATATCTCTTGCTGTCGCAGCCTTGTTAGCAAGGATTGCAACATTCATATTCGGATTGAATAGAATATAGTGTAAGACGTAAGATACGAGTGTGGTAGACTTACCAGACTGGCGAGGAAGTTTACAGATAGTAAAACGATTGTCGTGAATCGTATTTACAATATCTTCTTGGAAATCATAGAGTTCAAAAGGAACAAGACCTTCATCCAAAGAAACAATCTTGATATAGTTCTTGACGAAGTATATGGGGTCTTCCATACACTTCTGATATTCAAGAATCTGTTCTTTAGTCCACTCTTGGGGGACGTTACTTCTTTTTAGAAGGGGATTCCCCAAGTAGTGTTGTGTGTTTTCCATAATATAACCTTTAGTTCAAACTCCCCCGAAGGGGAGTCTTTTAATTATTAGTCTCCAGCAGACCAACCAAATCTAAGTTTATGTCTTTCCCATTCTTTTTTGATATATTCATAAGGAAGAACATCGTGATAGTAGAACATTGGGCCATAACTATGGTTTGCATAGTTATCATTGTGTAAGTCACCACCAAATCCAACAGAATAAGTTCCAGAATTTAATGCATATCCTTTGGCATTATTCCAGTATGAAATCCATCTGTTACCATTCCAAGAAACTAATCTATTTCCGGCGTTGTCACAAGATGAAACAAACAGATGCCATTTGGAGGAATTGTTTGAAATTGAAGATTGTGTGGAATTTGTTTGCCCATATATGTCAACCACATCTACCCAAACATCAGCCCCATTGAGTGAATCTCCACAACGAACACCATAAGTTCCAGAACCATTAAAGTTAGTTCTAAAGAAATGTCTACGGTTGTTGGCAGGGTCAGTTGTTCCATAGAACATTACACCTTCATTAGAACTACCACCACTAAATTTAACCCAACATCCAATTGTAAATGCGTTATGTTTGCTATCTGCGTCATCACCATCAGTAGTAGACCAGTTTATAGACTTTCTTAACGAACCAACACCATTACCCCATTCCATAGTTCCACCAGCAGTGGTTGAAAAGGTAGGAACATTATTTGATTGGTCAGATGCTGGAGTAAAATCAAAATTATTTGAACTCAAATCCTGTAAAACCGACCCATCCCATGAACCACCATTTGCAGTTGTAGCAGGGTCGATATAAAATTTAGTATCCGTTAAATCCTCAATATCATCAATTTTACTGTAGACTCTTGTTCTGTAAATATCGTTACTTGTAGTTCCACGCATCAGTTGAATCAACGCAACATGGGGTTTTTCTCCACTATATGCACCGTTACCCCATTTAGTTCGCACATCCATTCTGAGTCCACGACAAGTTACTTCATCCCAAACAATAGTATCATGCAAATCCCCATAATAGTTATGCATATATCCACTGCTGCCGTTATGATAAGTGCCTTCTCTATGTTGATTTCCAGAAAGAACCACATGGTCAGAAGTTACTTGAGATTCTCTTTGTCCTACATAACCACTTGCACCGCCACCTTTATTAGCAGAAGCTGCAAAGAATGCTTTTGGTGTAATTCGTGTCCATGTTCCATCAGTTCCGTTAGTTGTGTCTGTAGAATAATAAAATGCAACATCTTTGGCAGGAAGGGGGTCAGTTCCATTGTTGTGCCCAGACCAAACCTTTGCGCCACTTACCTTTATATCCGACCCTCTATAAAATGAAACATAACGAGAAAATTCACTACTAATGCCATCAATTGCAGAAGCAGAAGTATTATTCCCACTATCGCCATTCCATGAAATATGAGTAGAAATTTGAGTATCATTGATAGGAGAAACAGTTGTTACTAATCCGGCGCCCGCAACATTCCAAGAACCAGCATCCCATGTATTAGAAAGACTGTATGAATATGTTGTTGCACTTATTGTAATTGTAAATGTTCTATCAGTTGTGTTTCCAGTTCCATCATCTGCACGAATATCAAAAGATGATGTTGTAGAAGAACTTGCTTCAGAAGTCGTTCCACTAATAACACCATTTGAACCTAATGTTAATCCAGTTGGTAAAGAGTTTACTACAACCGAATATGTTACAGTCTCCCCCTCTGGGTCAGTAGCAACAATAGTCGATGTTGTTAAATCAGATGCTGCATCACCCCCTTCAATAGTTCCTAAAGAACCAGCAACGGTAGTAAAGGCTGGTTGTCCATCAACTGTAAGTGAATCTTCTAGCGTATATGCAAGTCCAGAACCATTTGTTACTTTAACATCATAAGGTTCATTTGCATCTGAAAAACTTGAATAAGGAACAGTGGCAGTCACACTAGATGCATTATTAAATGTTGTTGTGGATGCATTAAATGATGTTCCGTTAGTATCAATAAAAGAAATCACAGCAGAAGAGTCAAAGAAAGAACCAGACACAGTAATTGTAGCATCGCCAGTTCCAGATTCATCAATAGAAGTTGGTGATACACCAGTAACCGTAGGAGGAGCTGCAATTGCAGTCCACCCATCAGAAGTATATTGTTCTAGAAAGTTTAGTGTTGTGTTAAATCTAAAGTTACCTACTACTGGACTAGAGGGTCTCTGAGCAGTTGTTCCAGTAGGAACTTTCATTGTTTCTGTTCCATCTAAATGGATATCATGTTCAACTTTAGCCCCTGTTACAGAATCATCTGCCAACTTTGCAGTTGAGATACCACCGTCAGCGATGGAACTTAGTTTAAATCGAGTTAATGGCATCTTATTCTTTTCCCTTTAACATTTTTTGTAATTCAGCAGTGCTACCAACGAAGAGTGCGTTAGTAACATTCTTAGGTGCAGAGTTAGGAACTTCTTTGAGTTTTTTCATCTTACCTTGTAAGTCTCCAAGTTTCTCTGTGACTTCTGCCACCTGTTTAATTAAATTCCCTGCCACCTCATAGGTTCTAGGGTGTTCTGATTCTCTTGCAAGGTCTAGGATACCGTCAATTGCATCCTGTCCTCTTTCAATCAGATTATAAAAGTTTTCTCTCTGATATTTATAATCGTTGTCAATGTCCATTTCATTATTTTCTGTTTTAGGAACAAGAACAGGTTTGGGGGGAGTGACATCTTTAATTGACTCCTCTACCACATCAGTGACACCAAGAACATTATCTAATATATCAACTTGTTTGGGCATTAATTAAAAAAACCCTTACCAGAATTGTAAAGTTGAACAACAGCTGCGTCAGAAATGTTTTCATGAAAAACTCTCCAACCACCAGTATACCCTTCCCAAGTGTAAACATCATTTATTCTGTTGAATCCCATAAACCCTGCTGTGCCACTGTTGCTACCCATTGTTGCGCTGAAATTTCCACTATGATGAATAATTCCAGTCCCATCATCTGTTGATATTACAATATTTTGACTAGAGGTTGAAACTGGAGAAACACTATATCTAAAACACATAAAGTGCCAATCTAGAAAAGACCATGAACTATCTCCAGTAATACTTCTAAAATCAATTCCACTATTATTATTCATATTGAGCTGTGAATAACTGTTTGTGGATGAGAAATCAAGATAGTGGTTCGTTCTATTATAAAAATCCCAAGACCTTGGCTGTGAGCTAGTGCCCAACACTTTACCCCAAAATGCGATAGTTACCCCACCACTTGTTGGGAGTGAGTTAGACAAACCATTCCAATCGCCACACTGGTCGCCATCTGCAAGGTAAAATACTTGTCCACCTTCCCATATCCCACCATCAGTAATTGTTGATAGATTAGTTGTATAGTTAGCGGTAATTCCGTTCAATGAAAGGTTATTACTGCCAACACTATCATTTGCACTATCACCATCATATTGAGATATTGTTGTAAAGTTTGCAACTAAATCGTCCGATGTTACAATTTGAAAAAGTCTTTCTGTTTCATTAACACCATCAGATGCGATTAGAGTGAACTGAGTAGTCGTGTCTCCACTGACTGTTCCAAGTGTTCCAGTAATTGCACCAGTTGAACTATTAAGAGAAAGTCCAGAAGGCAAAGATGAACCAGATTTCAATGAATATGTAACAGTCTGTCCATCTGGGTCTGTTGCAGCAACACTAAAACTTACAGATATGCCCTCATAATCTGTTCCCAATGTATTTGCTGGTGCAGAACCAGTTGTCCAACTTGGAGAACCGCCAGCATCCAATGCGTTTTCTAATGTATTAGAAAGTCCAGATGGGTTTGTTACTTGAATATCATAAGGTTCATTTGCAACAGTCAGTGCAGTAGAAGGAGTCTGTGCAACAATTTCTGATGCAGAGTTAAAAGTTACCGATGGCGAGTTATACTCTGTCCCATCATTACCAACAAACTTAACAGTGGCACCAGATGCAAAGAACTGTCCAGTGATAGTAATATCGGCGTTTGCATCTGTTTCTGTTGTTGGTGAAATAGAGGTGATTGATGGAGCAGAGTCAATTGCTTTCCAGCCCGTTCCATCATAATACTCCATCAAAGAAATTGTGGAGTTGAATCGAATATCGCCACCCTGAGCATTTGCCCTTTGTGCCGTTGTTCCAACAGGCATCTTTGCAGCTTCTGTTCCACCAATTTCTGTATTAGTAAAGAGGTTGTTGGTTGCTCTTTCTATAACTTTTCTAATTGCCATTTTTCGTTAATCCTTTAGATTCTTTACCTATATTTATGCATCTTCACCAGTTACAGGGTCATAAGTTTTCGCATCTTCATAGAATGAAGTTGTCTCATTAAATCCAAAATCTCCATCATCTGTATCCCAATCACTTGGGGAAACATCTGCTGGAGCAGGTTCAACCGTGTATCTTTGTTCTCTCTTAGGTGCATTTACCTGTAAGTCACTATACTGGTCAACTTGAACAGAACGAATAATGTTCTGAGAAGTGACAGGCCCATACAAGTAATACTTTGCAGTGAACGATAGAGTATAGATAATTGCTCTACGACTCGCAAAGTCACCTTCATAGTTATCTTCATAACCAATACTATTCAATACAATTGGAACATCACGAATAATATCCAACTCTGGAACTTCTCGCAATGTTACTGTATATTCTGGTTGGAAGTAAGGTAGAATTTGTTCTAGAATCTGCAATGCATCATCTGATTGTTTTGCCATGATGTAGAGTTCAAACCCTACATTGTAAGGAACAGGCATGAAACCAGATTTCAACTGTTCGTTGTCTGTGCCGTCTGTTTGTCGTTTTACCTTAACAACCTTGTTTAATTTTCTGCTTGAATCATAAGACAATCCAGAAATTTCAAAACCAATACGAGGAAGTGTTACCGAAACCTTCTTGTTAAGATTTGGGTCTTCCTGTAGTCTTGACAACCATTTCTGTTTTGGGCCATATGCAAGTGGCACCTTCATCGTTTGTGTCACATTTCCAGCACCATCTTTCTTTGCCAACTGAATGTTGTTAAAGATAGAACCGAAACCAACCACGACATTTCTTGTCGATTCGTTATAAAAGTAATTTCCAATCATAATTATTTCATCCCAGCATCACCGAATGGATTTGATTCGGAGAAGTCTAATACATTATCATCTTCACTATCAAAGAAGTCATTTTGTGCATTCTCATCAATAGTGTCAACGTTATATGTTTCTAGTATTATATAGGACGCATCAGCACCCTCTACTGTGTTTTCTAGTGCAACTGCACCACCGTGTGTCTCATCTTCAGAGATAAGTTGTTGTCCAGCAATAACACCAGACACATATGTTTCAAGAACAATCTGTCCTTCACCATCTTCTAATCTGAATCCTTCATTGAAAGTTCCAGACTGTTCCATTGTCATTTGATGTGACAACTGGTCTAGTGAGTTTGCATCTTCAATGCCGTCAATTTCGGCAATACCAGTATCAAGTTGTTCACTACCATATTCAAATGTCTTACACTTGAGTTTGTAAGTTGGTAGATTATGAACTTGATAGAAAGGGTCATCATGGTCTACAAAAGTAATCTCAAATAGTTTATTACCTTTTGACCAATAAATCAAGTCCCCTTCATTTGGACGTGATGATTCGATAATATTATTATCTACAGTTACGAACTGTTCCCATCTACGTCTTGCAACAGTAAAGGTTGCATCGTCTTGAATATCTAAACCAAACTTGGACATGAGTTCTTTCTCACCCTCATATCCATCAATATTGTCTATATACATTTCGATAAGGTATGCGTCTTCAAACTTAGATGCAGTGTCCTCACCAAAGAGTGTGTCTTCACCTAATAGTTTACGAGGAATATAGTATACATCTTGACCATAGATTTTCAGCTGCTCTATGATTAAGTCTTCATAAAGGTGCTGTTCTCTAGTTGTCCCTGTATCAAAGTAAACATTAGTCGGCATATCTTACCCAATCATATGCATAGGAGGTAACTCATATGCAAGTTGAATTTGTTCTTCTAGTTTGTTAATCTCTTCCTGTGCTTGGGTATATAGTTGTTCACCATTTAGTGCAACACCACCCAACATCTGAACCCCTTGGAATTTACTAAGGTTCGCACCCCATTGACGTTTAATCAATTGAGAAGCATATTTCTTCAGAAAGATATCATCCCAAATATCTGAGTAGGTAGATGGGTCAAGTTTTCTGTAACATTCGATAATCAACCAATCATTCGCAACATAATCTGTTTGGAAGTCTGCATCCAAGTAAAGTCTGTTTTGGTGTTGGTTGTGTCGAATAGGTGTTTCACCAACCAGAATATGGTCAATGAAGTCCAAGTGTTGCATAGTCATTTCATAGTGAATGACTGAGGTTGAACTGAAAT
>Ga0209138_1000765_pt1 | contig 29576 bp, 62 predicted proteins | sample SaaInl3SG_22_DNA_FD_184645 | JGI IMG/M metagenome (GOLD analysis project Ga0209138, IMG submission 184645) | Marine microbial communities from expanding oxygen minimum zones in the Saanich Inlet - ESP_153SG_22_DNA (SPAdes) (version 2) | ecosystem: Environmental > Aquatic > Marine > Intertidal...
AGGAGGGGGCGTAGCTCTTAACCTAACCAACCTGCGTGAGCACGGGGCACCAATCAAGAAGATTGAGAACCAGTCATCGGGTGTTCTTCCAGTAATGAAACTATTAGAAGACTCGTTTAGCTATGCAAACCAGCTGGGTGCTCGTCAGGGTGCGGGTGCTGTTTACCTAAACGCCCACCACCCAGACATCCTGCAGTTCCTCGACACTAAGCGTGAGAATGCTGACGAGAAGGTTCGTATCAAGACGCTGAGTCTTGGAGTGGTTGTCCCAAACATCACGGTGGAGCTAGCAAAGAACAACGAGGATATGTATCTATTCTCTCCATACGATGTAGAAAGAGTGTACGGGGTTCCAATGTCTGATATTTCTATTACAGACAAGTACCAGGAAATGGTAGATAATGCAGAGATCAAAAAGAAAAAGATCAATGCCCGTAATCTTTTTCAGACCATTGCCGAGCTGCAGTTTGAGTCTGGCTATCCCTACATCGTGTATGAAGACACAGTAAATGAGGCCAACCCAGTCGAGGGTAGAATCAACATGTCCAATCTTTGTTCTGAGATTCTTCAGGTCAATACACCAACGACATACAACGCTGACCTGTCATACGACAACATCGGTAAAGACATTTCTTGCAACCTTGGCTCTCTTAACATTGCTAAGGCTATGGAGTCACCAGACTTCGGCAAGACCGTAGAGGTAGCGATTAAGGCTTTGACCTCCGTTGCTGACCTTAGCTACATCGAGTCTGTCATGTCAATTGCTGAGGGTAACAAGAAGTCTAGAGCCATTGGTCTAGGACAGATGAACCTTCACGGATACTTCGGTAAAGAGAAAATGCACTACGGTGATGAAGAGTCTATTGACTTTACCGACATCTATTTCTATACTATTTTGTTCCATGCAATCAAGGCATCTAACAAGATGGCAAAGGACACGGGCTCACCATTCGATAACTTCGAGAACTCCAAGTATGCTTCAGGCGAGTTCTTCGAGAAGTACACCTGTTGCGACTGGAAGCCAAAGACCAAGAAGGTTGCTAAACTATTTAAAGATGCAGGGATTGATATTCCTGATGCTGATGACTGGAAGAAGCTACAGAAGTCTGTGCAGAAGTATGGTATCTACAACCAGAACCTACAGGCAGTTCCACCTACAGGATCAATCAGCTACATCAATAACAGCACAAGTTCTATTCACCCCATTGCGTCTCAAGTCGAGATTCGTAAAGAGGGCAAGTTGGGCAGGGTATACTACCCAGCACCATACCTGACTAATGACAATAGAGAATACTTCCAGGATGCATATGAGATTGGTCCAGAAAAGATTATCGATGTGTACGCAGCTGCCACCCAGCACGTTGACCAGGGTCTATCACTGACGCTATTCTTTAAGGATACCGCAACAACCCGTGACGTAAACAGGGCACAGATTTACGCATGGAAGAAGGGTATTAAAACAATTTATTATATCCGAATCAGACAACTAGCCCTAGAAGGAACAGACGTAGAGGAGTGTGTATCATGCATGTTGTAAAACCAATTAACTGGAACAAGATCGAAGACCCAATTGATCTGGACGTGTGGAATAGGCTAACTGCTAACTTCTGGTTGCCAGAAAAGGTTCCCATCTCCAACGACATTCAGTCCTGGGCTTCTCTTACCGAACACGAGAAAGAAGTGACCAAAAAGGTTTTCACTGGCCTTACACTGCTCGACACTATTCAGGGCACCGTGGGGGCAATGAGCTTAATGCCAGACGCTAGGACACCACACGAAGAGGCAGTAATTACAAACATTGCCTTTATGGAAAGCGTCCACGCTAAGTCATACTCTAACATATTCTCCACTCTTTGTTCAACTCAGGAGATCGACGAGGCATTTAGATGGAGCATCGAGAACCCATTCCTTAATAAGAAAGCTGAAATAGTTATTGATAAGTATGATGGGAACGATCCTCTAAAGCGTAAGGTTGCTTCTACTTTGCTAGAATCTTTCTTGTTCTACTCTGGTTTCTACTGGCCAATGTATCTATCGTCTAGGTCTAGATTAACCAATACAGCGGATATGATTCGACTTATCATTCGTGACGAGGCTGTACACGGCTATTACATCGGGTATAAGTTCCAGCTAGCACTAGCAGAAGAGTCTGCAGAACGTAAGGCAGAGCTTCAGGAGTACACCTATGACCTCGTAATGGAGCTGTTTGAGAACGAGACCAAGTATACGGCAGAGCTGTATGACGAGGTAGGGCTAACAGAAGACGTAAAGAAGTTCTTGCACTACAATGCAAACAAGGCACTAATGAATCTAGGATATGACGCACTGTTCCCCAAAGAGGTTACAGATGTCAACCCTGCAATCCTCTCTGCCTTGTCGCCTAATGCTGACGAGAATCACGACTTCTTCAGCGGTAGCGGTTCAAGCTACGTAATTGGTAAGCACGAAGCGACAGAAGATGAGGACTGGGACTTCTAGTCCTTGACCAACTCCCTTTTCTCTGATACAATTATCCAATGAAGAGATGTAATAAGTGCGGTGAGACCCTAGATCATTCTAGGTTTTCTCCATCTGGTGGAGGCAAATACCTTAGGCCTGAGTGCAAATCTTGTGCAGTAAGGCTTGGTAAAGAACGTGCATATCTTAGAAAAACTTACGGTCTTCCACCAGCTGGATACATATGTCCTATCTGCCTACGCAAAGAGGACGAGCTTCTAGGTACTGGTGGGAATGCGGGGGTATGGGTCGTAGATCACGATCACGACACCAACACGTTTAGAGGTCATCTTTGTCACAACTGCAACAGGGCAATTGGAAACTTTAACGATGACATCGAGAGGCTCGAAAGAGCAAAGCAGTACTTGATTAATTCGGGAGAATAGATGAAAGAAGACAAGGATCTAATTAGTTTTTTGGCAGATCCAGACAATGTCACAAAGTTTATTGGCGTAGCTATTACAGAATCTTTAGGTTACAGTTTGACAGAAGAGGGAGAGTGGGTTAGAATAGATACATGAATGAAGAAAAGAGATTTGGGAAGTGGCTTACCCAAGGCATAGAAGAGGGATGGGTAACAGAACCGTTCTGTAATACCCACGACATCGATCCTGGCATGGGCGAAGAAGAACAAGAAGAGTGGGAAAAAGGTGGAGATCCCTGTCAGCATGTTCTTAGAATCATGTATCCTCAATAGTTTGATGGCCTATAGCTCAATTGGCAGAGCAGAGAGCTGTTAACTCTAAGGTTCCTGGTTCGAGTCCAGGTAGGCCAGCTGATAATTTAATATTTGCGAATATAGTTTAATGGTAAAACTTAACCTTGCCAAGGTTATGACGCGGGTTCGATTCCCGCTATTCGCTCGGCCCTATAGCTCAGTTGGTTAGAGTGCCGCCCTGTCACGGCGGAGGTCGCCAGTTCAAGTCTGGTTAGGGTCGCGCCTCCTTAGCTCAGTTGGCCAGAGCACCGCTCTTGTAAAGCGGGGGTCGTCAGTTCGAATCTGACAGGAGGCCCGAGCCTCTGTAGCTCAGGGGACAGAGCATCGGACTTCTAATCCGTGTGTCGTAGGTTCGAATCCTACCAGGGGTACAAATGAAAAGGAAAAATATGAGAGTAAATGTATTAGACAAAGGCTACGTAAGGCTAGTAGACCACATGGGTAGTGACCTATCTGTGGTTAATGCAGCCAGAGTATCGTACGACAAAGAAACAGAAGAGATCTCGGATCGTGATCGTAAATTAATTAATTTCTTAATCAGAGAGAAGCACACTTCGCCATTTAGACATGCCTCACTCACCTTTGAGGTTTATGCCCCACTTGTTATTGCAAGGCAGTGGTGGAAGTATGCCGTAGCGTCTTCGCACGTTGATGATCAGAATGGGTGGAACGAATCTTCTCGTAGATACATTACAGAAGATGAAGAGTTTTACATTCCTACCGCCACACAGTGGCGTAGCAAGCCAGAAAATAGCAAGCAGGGTAGCGGAGAGCCAATCGACGAAACGCTGGGGCAACGTTTTACAGACAGGCTTGAAGAGATTGTGAGGCTAGGAGAAGAGGCCTATGAGTCTGCAATGGATCGGGGGATTGCTCCAGAGCTTGCCAGACTATTCCTACCAGCATACGGAATGTACGTGCGTTGGCGTTGGACTACTTCTTTGCAAGGGGCCATGACATTTCTGGAACAACGACTTCCACATGACGCTCAATCGGAAATCAGGGAGTATGCTGACGCTGTTCTTAATCTATCTAAAGAAATATTCCCAGAAACTTTTAAGTCCTATCTTGACTTAGACCACTAAAGATATGTATAATAGATACATTCACAATTAACCCAACAAGGAGAAACTATGACAACTGTGTATACAAAGCCTCAGTGCGTACAATGCGACATGACCAAAAGACTTATGGACAAGATTGGGGTAACGTATGACACAGTCGATATCGTTGACAATCCTGAAGAGATGCAAAAGCTAATTGAAATGGGCTACCGAGCCGCACCAGTAGTAATGACAGCAGACGGAGAATCCTGGGCGGGGTTCCAGCCAGAAAAAATTAATCAATTAGCTGCATAGTATTGTTTATGCTATAATTGTGACGAAGGAGTTATTATGAAATACTGGGCAAAGCTCGATGAAGACGACATTGTCGTTGAAGTTATTAATGAAACTGGACTAGAGGATCTAGAAGCACCAGAGGGACAACAGGCTTCTGTAGCCAGAAACACCCCCCTGGGATTAACCACTACTCAAAAGCAGGGTCTTGTGCGATGCTTCTCTCCTGGCGACGGGCCAGCAGGTTCTTACGCTGCACCAGGATTCAAGTATGACCGCGACCTTAGGGGGTTCGTCCCACCACAGCCTGAGCCTTCAGATGTTTTTGACAAGAAAAGTTTTGAATGGGTTCCGCCAAAGCCCGACGAAGAGAATGACTATGTCTGGGATAACGAATCGGGAGCCTGGGTCGGAGCCTAGTTAACACATAAGAGAGAGAGTGTAATGTTTATTTTTAGTCCTGTACCTACGTACGAATATCTGATTCCATTTGGTTATTACCGTGACGAAAAAACTGATGAACTTAAGTTCAGCAATGGTGTCGTATATGATGGAATTCTAGATATTCTTTCACCTCAAGACTCTATTGTAGAAGAGTCTGGATTTAACTCAAAGTGGGGAGGGTACTTGTTGCTAAAACACGCAGATGACTTGTATACTTTTTATGCCCACGGAAATGAGGCACCTCCTTTTCAGGTGGGGGATCGAGTAGACTATGGCCAGCACATCTTTAACTCTTCAGATCAGGGAGAGATCAATCGCCCACAGTTTTATTTTGAAGTAAGAACTCAAAGAGACGGTGGTCAGGTAGATCCAGGATCTTATATTTTTCCTGGAGGCGTAGTCCCTGGAATCCTGCCCCCACCTCAAGCAAAACTTGATGTTAACGGATTAATGGATAAAGAGACGTGGAAAGCTTTTCAGCTTGCACTAAAGTGTAACGCTACCTTTGCTTATATGGGTATAGTTGACGGAATCCCTGGACCACTGACTTGGAAATCTATTAAAGAATCTGTGGGGCTTTTGTTTAATGAAACTGGTGTTGGTACAGAAGAAGAAGAAATCATTAAGGGAATTCAAAGAAAGTTGTATTCGCAGGATCAATACTTTGGTCTGGAGACTGGGGAGTTCGACAAAGAAACAGTATCGGCACTACAAAGAGTATTGAATTTAGGAAAGTACTAAGTTAAGTAACTAGTTGTGTTCAACTTCGTAAGTGCCAGAGATATAGAAGCTGTCTGCAGCTGCTAGTCTTACAGGTTGATTGTCGCTATCTGAGAATGAAACATACTGTCCATTAGACCCAATAGAGTATAGGTTTAGCACATTTGAGCCACCATCAACTTTGCCAGAAATATTGTAGATGTTTCCAGTTGACGCATCGTATAGTGCACCATTAGAAATGATTGTAGTGTGCTCTGCATTGAATGGTAGTGTCATATAGAACTGACCAGTTCCAAAGGTTTCAATGTTGTCCATGTCTACGTCAATGGCTACGTGGCATAGGTTTCCAGTGCGGGTATAGTGTCCAGAAAATAGTGGAGTTGTGCCAACTGTGAAGGTAGGTTGTGGATCACTTACAGTACCACCTTGAAGTGTCCAGCTGCCATCTTCAGATGTGCCAGTGCTGTAGAATCCAAGTGGGAAATAAAATCTTGCCATGTACCTATTTTAACATATCATCTTTAAAATTAATGCTATAATTAAACTACTATGACTACACATGCACTTGTAACTTTAAGCAACACCGCCGACACACTAGTCACTACCCCTGGAATACACTCTGGTGCCGACGTAACAATCCAAAACGTCGATGACACAGCAGTTGTTTACATTGGTGGAGACGGTGTAACTTCTACCGATTATGGTTTTAAGCTCACACCAGGAGCAGCCTGGAGTGTCGAGTTAGCTTCTGAAGACCACATTTACGCTATCTCTGACACAGATGCAACTAAGGTTGCCGTTCTAGCGGTTGGCCTAGAAAGTAAAAACTAGTGGCTAGAATTTTTCCAGCACCCAGTAGCGGTGGTGGATCAGTGCAAACAAAATTTACTGTCCACGCTATGGTTGTTGCTGGTGGCGGTAGCCCCGCTCGTAGCGGTTCGTGGTATTCGTCTGGCGGGGGTGCTGGTGGCTTCATTGAACAGTCTTTGTCCCTTGAAAGTGGAGAGTACACGGTGACGGTTGGTGCAGGTGGCGCGGCTGGTTCTGGCACTTATTCCAGTGGCAACGATGGAAGCGACTCTGTTTTTGCAACGCTTACCGCTAATGGTGGTGGGGCTAGCGGTTCGGCTGGCAACCCTGGCGGTCTTGGCAACACTGGCGGTTCGGCTGGTGGCTCTGGCTACAATCAAGGTGGTGAACGCGCTTCTGATGGTACGGGGCAGGGCTGTAACGGTGGTCGAGGGTACAACGGTAGTGCTTTGACTGGCGGTGGCGGGGGTGCTAGCGAAGGTGGAAACGACAGAGATATCTCTTGGCACGGTGTAGGCGGTCACGGTATGCCTACAAGGATTGTTAGCACTTCTACGGCTACAAGCAAGTCCGTAGGCGAAGTCGCTACTTACGGCCCAATCGGGGTCAATCAGGTTTGGTTTGCTGGTGGTGGCGGTGGGACCATTGACAGTTCTTCCAGTGTTCGTCAGGGCGGTCTAGGCGGTGGCGGTAATGGTTCCCGTAGCGGAGGCACCCCAGGAAGCGGCGTGGCAAATACGGGCGGCGGCGGTGGTGGATGCTGGACTTACCAAGCAGGGATCACTGGCGGGTCTGGGATAGTTATTATTCGATTGTCTACGGATGTTTCCTTAACAGTTGGAGCGGGTTTGACCTATGAAACAGACACTTCTGAAACTAATTCAATCGCTTATATATTTAAAGCAGGAACAGGGACGGTGACTTTAGGATAATGGCACACTACGCTTTACTAGACGAAAACAATGTTGTCGTGCAGGTTATTGCTGGACGCAATGAAACTGAGTCCGTAGACGGCATCACAGACTGGGAAGCCCACTACGCAGAGGTCACTGGGATGAAATGCAAACGAACTTCTCGAAATACTGTGGACGGGGTTCACTTAGATGGTGGTGTTGCGTTCCGTGGGAATATGGCAGCTAAGGGTTACACTTACGATGAAAACTTAGACGCTTTCATAGCCCCCCAGCCCTATCCTTCTTGGACACTTGACACCACGACTTTCACCTGGGAGCCACCTGTAGCCGAAATGCCTGGTCAATACAACTGGGATGAGGAAGCTGGCAACTGGGTTCAGGCACCAGCACCGTTCCCGTCTTGGGTTTGGAATGAAGAGACCGCTGAGTGGGAGGCACCGATTCCGTTTCCTCAAAACGCTACTAGTCTAAAAGTTTGGGATGAGGACGCTGGTAGTTGGGTAGAAGCACAAGACAACTCTTAATGCTATAATAGTTCTATGAAACATTATCTTAAATGGTTCATTAAAGAATTTAAATTAGCAATAAGGAGACATTTTGAAGCTTTATAATCCTGCCCCAGGACGCCCTATTACAAGTCCATACGGGCCTCGTACACACCCTATCACTGGACAAAAGGGTAAGATGCACCACGGAATTGATTATGGTGGTACCTTCAATGTGTTGGCAGCTGGCGATGGCATTGTTGTACATATTGGTTTTTCTGCTAAAGGTGGAGGGCATGTTGTTATTATTAAACACGCCTCTAATCTTTACACAGTCTATTATCACGGTGCCACAAGAACTCCCCTCAAGAAGGGCAATCGCGTAAAAGCTGGAGATTTTATATATCGTTCTGGATCCACTGGAGCTAGCACAGGGCCCCATCTCCATTTCGAGACCCGCACAAGTAGGCGTTGGGGGGCTACAAAAGATCCCCAAATTTATTTAACAGGCTCAAGGACAGACAATGACTCTAATGATCTTGAGGGGGAGGCTTATAAGGTTAAGCTTTCGGTGAGGGGAAGACTAAACAAGGCCACCTGGAAAGGTTGGCAGATGGCATTAAAGGCACGTCATGGCTACAGTGGGATCATTGATGGCGTTCCTGGAAAGTTGACATGGTCTGCAGTGCAAAGATCTGCATCAAAATATTACAAGGGGCCAGTAGACGGTATCCCTGGACCAAACACACGTAAAGGAGTTCAGGGCTACCTAAAGGAGCTTGGATTCTATAGCGGTCGCATTGACGGCATTTGGGGTAAGGGAACAATTGGTGGCTTGCAAAGAGCACTTAATGAAGGGAAGTACTAATGTTTGCTAATATATGGAAACTTACTCAGAATGCTTTTAACGAGTTTAAGTCTCGTAATCAGGTCGCCAAGAAACAGTCTGACGAAGCACTAGCTACTGGGCCATCATGGAGGCACCGCCGTAGACTAATCTATGGTGCATATATTGTGGCAATGGCGATGATTATCTTTGGTGGGTTTAGCGTCCTTACTGATAGCCAGATTGGCGTTGAGATGGTGATTGGTGGGGTATCTTTGCTGGCAATTATTGTAACGGCATACACTACCTCTGCAACATATGAAGATGTTAGGCTATGGAATCATCAACCACGTATTCGTTTTGGAGAATCTTCAGAAAATATTGAAGAAGAACTTGACACAGACAACCCTGATGGCCTATAATAAATAAGTCATAACGAAAGGAAATATGCATATGATCATGACAAAAGCATTCTGGGCTTCTACAGGAGAAGCCGCTATCAAGGCCGCAGCAGCCGCTGCACTTGGTGTGATTGGAACCGCTGAGTTTCTTACCGTAACTGGTGTCGATTGGGCAACAGTCGGAGGAGTCGCAGTGCTTGCTGCAATTGTTTCTGTTCTTACTGCTGTGGTTGCACCTAACCCAGATATTAGAGCAGCTCGTAGAGAGGCAGCAGCAAGAGCACAGGCAGCAGCAGAGGCAGCAAACGCTCCTCGCAGTCGCCGTGCAAAGAAGTAAGTTATAATTAAATATGGCGTTGTACGATTATACCTGCGGGGTCTGCGATAAGTCTGTCACTGTGACAAGATCTATCTCAGACCCTGAGGGGTATTATGAGTGTGATGTGTGTAAAGAGCCCCTGAAGAGGGTGTATAACTCAAACATGGGTGTTCAGTTTAACGGCTCTGGATTTTATTCCACTGATAAATAAGGAGGTCACTATGACCAAAACTAAAATTGATGTTGGCGAGACCAGAGATTTAGATGCAAATGATCGCTGTGATCAATGTCCCAGCCAAGCATATGTTAGAGTCGTTGGCATTACTGGTGAGCTATTCTTTTGCTCACACCACTTTACTATGATTGAAAGAAGCCCTGAAGCTTATCACAAGATTCAATCTTTTTCTTATGTCATTCAAGATGAAAGGGACAAGCTCTCAACCCAGAGGGCAGGTCTGTAATGATTGATCCAAACGAAATGATTGATGCTTTAATATTACAGGGTGCTTTGGAAATTGAGGGCATAGATCAAGACAGCGGTCAGATGATATTCTCTATGACCGATAAAATGGAAAAAATTGCTCCAGAGATTTACAAAGAATTTGAAGAACAACTGTACCGCACCGTAATGTCTTTGTGGGAAAAGGGGTTGGTTCAGATGAACGTTATGGACACAGAGCCAACCGTTTCACCAACTGAATTTGCACTAGATCGTAGAACCTGGAAGGGCCTTTCTTCGGAAGAACTAAACGTAATGAAGACGATCATGATGCGTTTTGAGGGAGAAATCTAATTGGAATATTTTGTTGGGGCAGCTATCACACTTGTTACAATCTGGGTAGCTAATAAGTTTTTGGATAAAAAGATCGAGCCTGTTGAAAACTTGACGACCATCCAATACAGTCAAAGCCATGTGTATGAGCTAATGAGGCCTTGGCTACCAGACATGCCACCACCAGAAATTGGGCCTACCCAGTCTATGAACTTTTTAAAACAAACATATATGAAAATTATGGTCGTTAATAACAAGGCTTATTGGATTAAAGATAATGGAGTCTTTGTTGCTGATGTTGTAGACGGAGAAGTTAATAAAGAAAACGCTCGTAAAGTTGACACAATGACTATGAGTAAGGTAGAATTAGATGAAATACTTTTTATTATTGAAAAGTTGAGAGAGGACGAAGATGATAGTAGGGGTACAGGGAAGTCGTAACTTCGACGAGTACGCGATCTTTTTACGTGCTATGGGTACAGCACTATCCATGATGGAAGAAGATGATAATGAGTTTATCATTTATTCTGTTGGACCCGCCAAGATTAATTCTATGGCCTTAGAGTTTGTAAATGTTACCGAGCGTAGCATGAGATCAAAAGGTATTAAGATTAAAACATTTAAGGTTCCTTTCTCTTGGGCTAAAGAAAACATTTTTGAACTAAACTATTTTGCTTATTTTGGTAAGCCAGGAGACAGACCTTCTGAGCTTGTCGATCTAGCAGACCGCAAGAGTGTTGAGGCGGGGGTGTATCGATACTAATGCTTAGCAGGAGAGAAGCAGCATTTCTTTCCGTTGCAAGATACTTTGCAGCTAAGTCTAAATCGAGAAAGAAGCATGGTGCAGTGTTGGTAAGATCTGGGAGAGTCGTTGGTACTGGGTACAACAGAGAACGTAACAGTCCTTTTGTTGTGTCACCAGAACACATCAAGCCCCACTGCTCACGTCATGCGGAATTTTTAGCTATCAGAGAAGCTGGTAGCAACGCTAACGGTGCTATCTTGTACGTTGCGAGAGTCAACAAACAGGGTAAGGATCGAATTAGCAAACCTTGCAGACTATGCCAGGTAGAAATAGATAAAAGCAACATAAAGAGAGTAATCTACACGAGGGATGAGCCATGATGATTAAATCGCTTGAAAAGATGGAAAAGCTTGTAGAAAAAGCAAAGTATTTGACGTGGGATGGCTGGACTGTAATTAGTTCTTACCCATCGAAGAAGGCTAGTACTTCTAAGTATGGTGCGTTTGTTGATGGTGTGTGGCACATTCAACGCAGGTTTGAACCAACGGAACAGGGGTGGGATATTCCTGAAAGGTTCCTGAAGGGTTAAATGAATAAGCATGAATGGAAAGACGAAGCAGATTGTAAGGGCTACGACACTAACCTATTCTTTGACAAATATGAGGACGATCTTTCTCTAAGAAAAGCTGTAGATAGTGTGTGTGCTGGATGCCCAGTTGCTAAGCAGTGCTTTGCTGTCGGAGTATCCCAAAAAGAATGGGGTGTCTGGGGCGGTATCTATCTAGAAAATGGCAAGATATCTAGAGAGTTTAACAGACACAGAAGTAAGCCAGACTGGGCAGAGACTTGGCAATACTTAACGATGGATAAGTGATAATATGAATAGTAATAAGTTTGTAATTGTAGGGGGAGGCACCGCTGGGTGGCTGACTGCACTTATTTTAAGAAAATCGTTCCCACTGGCCTCTATTGATCTAGTAGAAAGCTCTCAGATTGGAATCTTGGGAGCGGGAGAGGGCTCAACCCCACATTTCTTACAGGCTTTAGAGTATGCTGATATTAACTTAAAAGATCTAATCACTAACACTTCTTGTACCATCAAAAATGGTATTCTGTTTGATAATTGGAGCAAGAACAAAGAGCCATACATCCATGGCTTTGGGGTCAACGACGCTAGGTTTGGACAAGATGCTTTTAACAGCAAGTTTTCAGAGTTTGAGTTTACCCCTGCTCCGATCTTAGAATACTTGGCTGAGCGGAACGAGCTTTCTGAAAAAGATATTGGTTTTCTAACTAACCTTAGTTTAAAAAATAAAACATTGTTTAGAAAAGAAAATGATCAGTACCATCAAAAAGGAATCTATGCCGTACACTTTGACGCTAGATCTTTGGCAGAGTACATGGCTAAGGTTGCCCGTGAGCGTGACGTTAAACGAATTGAGGGCAAGGTCCAAGACATTCATCGTAATGAAAGTGGTAACATTACCCATCTTGTTTTAGATAATGGCAGAGAGGTTCGCGGACAGTTCTTCTTTGACTGCACTGGATTTGCCAGACTTATTATTGGCAAACTCTTTGAGTCGGAGTGGGTAAGCTTTAAGGATAGCCTTCCAGCTAAAAGAGCTATGCCATTCTTCTTAGACCCAGACGAACACAGCGTTCAGCCATATACACATGCCAAAGCAATGGACCGTGGGTGGATCTGGAAAATTCCTCTGCAGCACAGATACGGATGCGGTTATGTATATGACCCAGATCAAATTTCTGACGATGAGGTAAAGCAAGAGATTGATGAGTTTGCTGGCAAAGGGGTTGAGATCCCAACCATGTTTAACTTTGACCCTGGTTACTACAAGAAGGTATGGATTAAAAACTGTCTAGCTCTTGGTCTGTCCAATGGCTTTGTGGAGCCATTAGAAGCAACATCTCTGATGCAATTAATCTTTGCATTACAAACATTCTTATCTCAAAGGCACAAAGTCTTTAGCGATGATGATGTGTTTAAGGATAACTACAACAGACAGATTGAAGAAGACCACAGAGACATTGAGGCCTTCATCTATCTTCACTACATGACTGATAAAGACAACAACGATTTCTGGTCTAACTTTACCAGCAACTACAAAATGCCAGACAGGCTAGTATCAACTGTAGAAAGACTAAGGTATGGAATCCTAAACATGAGGGACAATACTGGAATTTTTGATATCAATAGCCATCTTGTTGTTGGCAGGGGAAACGGACTCCTTCTTAAAGATAATGTAGAAGAAATCTATCAGGCCTCTATTAAAGATATGGGCATAGAGCCTTTTATTCCAGAAATTATTAGAGATATAGACCATCAAACTGGCACCATGACGGATCATAAGCAGTTCTTAACTGACTTGGGAGGCACTGTTGGCAAAAGATAACGAACAGCTCGAAGCTTTGTCCACAATGCTCCACAGGGAATATTGGGATAAGCCTAACACTATTGAGTTCTTTGCTTTTATGATTAAGCTAATAATCATTATCCCTGGATTATTGTGGGGATACAATTGGTGGTGGCTTTATGCCTTGGCATTGGTGACCAGCGTAATGCTTATCTGGTCTTCCACAAAAAAGACGCTTCCCACATTAATTATTTTTAACTTTGTGTGGATTTTTCTTTCAATCTTTGCTATTATTAAATACTACTAGGAGAAATATGTATACAAACGAAATGGCGAAAGCCTTTAGATCTTTAGACCACCACGCCCCTAAGGGCTTTAACGTGCAGCTCATTGACAACGAACACTTCTTGACCGTAAAAGCAGAAGAGTCCATGTTCATGAGGCTTGACGACTATGGCAAGAGAAAGGCTATAGAATATATGGTATTGGTTAAGAAGGCGTTGGAAGAGAATGGGGCCATAGTTCTTATAGTTAGAACTGGAGGGGAAGAGGTTTGATTAATACAATTTTTGAAATCAGCATCTTTGTAATCTTTATTGCAGCATTTGCACTAGTATTTGTAGACAATCTAAGAACTAGGGTAACTAACGCTAAGCTAAATAAAGATGTTACACAAGGACTTCTCGACCTAATGGCCTTAAAGAAAAAGCTAGATGAGTCCTACAATAATAATGATAGCAAGAAGCTGGAAGAAACCGAGGGCTTCTTAAAGTTTGTTTCTCAGTCTCGTGACTGGGCATTTCAGTATATCGAAAGAGTACAGATTACAATTAAAGAATTCCAGGATATATTTCATCCAGTTGCTGTACAATATTATAAAGATAAAAATAAGCCAATTGACCAAGAGACTTTTGGCAAACTGGTAGAGGCTTATAAAAAACTTATCGATGAGCTTCCCGAGGAAGGAAAAAAAGATGTATAAATACGAAGCAAAGGTTACAAAGGTAATTGATGGCGACACGCTAGATCTGCATATTGATCTTGGTTTTAAAGTTAATTTTAATACTAGAATTAGAGTCATTGGTATTGACACCCCTGAGAAGTGGTATCCATACGGCAAGGTCGTAAAGGCATATCTTCAGCAGATCTTACAGGACAAGACGGTTCTGTTAGATGTAACTAAGAAAGACAAGTACGGCAGGTACCTTGGAGTTATTTATTTAAACAAGGATGATGAGCAGTCGGTAAACGATCACCTCATTGAGGTTAATATGGCTAAGGCTTACCACGGTGCGTCTCGTGCAGACCTGTGGACAGAAGAAGAACTTAACCAGACCTCGCACCCCTTGTTGACAACCTGAGAATAACCTGGTAAACTTGTAATAAGCAAAGAGAGAGGCTTATAATGCAGACTTTTCTGCCATACAAAGATTACCACCGCGTAGCAGAAGTACTTGATTCTAAGAGGCTTAACAAACAGATCTTAGAGTGCTACCAGATTCTAAATGTTCTATCTAATCCATCTCCCACTGCTGGTTGGCGAAACCATCCCGCTGTTAAAATGTGGAGAGGTCATGAGTTTGCACTCTGGGACTACGTCAACGCTATGATTATTGAAGCAAATGATCGTGGCATCAAGACAGACAAGAATCACGAAAACCTACTTAGGCTACGCAGGTCTCACGGTCTTTCCTGGGGTATGGGAAAGCCAGTGTGGATGGATGTAAAGGGTGTTATCAAGCGTGTCACCACCACACACAAAGCTAACCTATTCAAGAAGCAGCCAGAAGCTTACCCACAGTTTATTAAAGCACTAAAGAGCAAGCATAATACACCATGTTGCGACAAATGTCAATACTTTTGGGTTACACATTTTGACGAAAGTCTGGTATAGTTTTAATTACAAACGGAGGCAGACGCAAATTACAATTAAATAATAAAAAGACCTGGACATGTCTTAAAACTGTCTAAATATAATAGTATAATTATATATATGGACACTATCTTCTTCCCCACTCAAATTGTCCCAAGATTAAAGATCTTTGCAGAACACATCATTTTGGCTACAATTGCTTGCTTAACGGCAATGGTCCAGGGTAAATATCTTGATCTCACTCTCGGTCATTGGCAAGTAGCCTTGACAACTGGTACTGGTGCTGGTATACTTGCTATCATTTTTTCTATTGGTCTTTTAAAAAGATATAAAGAAACTAAATACTTTACAGCATTGTCTGTATTTGTAGCAACATTCTGTGCAGACATTTGGGTTCACCCAACTAACTTTGGCAGCCCATTTACAGAAGCACTTTACACAGCCGCTGGTGCTGCTGTAATTTCTATCCTTGTTTCTATCGTCAAAGGTAAAAAGTAGGATATAATATAAGTGGTCCCCACAGGACCTTAGGATGATTAGTTACCATTTTACGGGCGGCCCATTCGTTGCCGAATTTCCCTGTGGGGGCCATTATGCTATACTGTTCTTATGGATCAAAACATACAAAAAGCAATGTCTAAAGTCTATGAGAGCAACTACTGGAAAGACAGCGAAAGCAGATCTGGAAGAGGATCTAATAAAACTAATACACAGTTTTTAGAAAAAGAATTTCCAGAGATAGTCAAACGCTTTAATATTAAGTCTATTCTAGATATCCCCTGTGGTGACTTTGCATGGATGCCAAGACTATTAAGTAATCTCCCTAATGATGTTACCTATCACGGTGCAGACATTGTGCCCAGGATGATCTTAAACAATCACAAACACTCTAATGATCGTATATCGTTTTCATGCTTAGACATTACGTCAGATGATCTGCCGTACGCTGACGTGGCTTTTGTCCGTGACTGTCTTAACCACTTACCGCTAGAAATGGTATTTAAGGCACTAAGAAACATTAAAAGGGCTGGGATCAAATATATCGCCATGACCCACTTTAACTGGAGAACCGCAAGCAATCACGACATTGACAACTCAAAGAGGGTGCAGTGGAGGAAGCTCAACTTTACCCTTGAGCCGTTTAACTTTGGACAACCACTAGACTTTATTGTGGAGGGTAGCTCAGAGCCATTGGGTAAAGACAAGATTAATGCTATCTGGAAGGTGTCTGACTTACCTATTTAATTATATGGTAAACTAGTATTATGCCTTATAGTATTGGAGAACGCGGATCCTACGATTGTTCAGGATACCCCGTCGTAAAAGATGGAACAAGCGAAGTGATGGGCTGTCACGAGACACGTGAAGCAGCAGGTCGTCAGATCGCAGCGATTGAAGCTAGCGAAGCAGAGAAGACTGACGGGGCCATGGGCCAGCCACATCCAGCTTCCACTAAGCCATCATTATTTGAGAAGCCTAAGAAAAAGAAGAAGCGTAGCATTGGTGGTGTCGGGGGAGACTCTGCGGGTGCTGTAGCCACAACTGGAGGGGGTACAGGCATGGGCACTAAAGAATATGACGTAGAGACAGCCAACAACATTAGCGAAGAGGTTGGTAAAGAAGACATGAGAATTAAAGAAGGCGACTTCGTAATGGGGGAAACCACAGAGGGCATAGTCCACGGTGTTGTGGAACACATTATGTGGGAGGGTGGAACTTTGGGAACCCCTGGGTCGGACTACTCTCTGGAGTCTATGCCACCAGAGAACCCAGCAATGTCTGTTAGATTATATGAACAAGACATGGAAGAGGCCTGGGTGCCCACAGCTTACAGTATCGGCATGATGTATGTAGATGCTACTGTTCACGACATGGAAGATCATGAAATGGATGAAGACGACATGGTAGAGCTTGAGTACATGGCAAAGAAGTCTCCTTGCTGGAAAGGCTACAGGCAAGAAGGAATGAAGCCAGGTCGCAATGGATCAATGGTGCCAAACTGTGTACCAGTAAAGAAATGGCTTGAGGCTATGGAGAAAGCAGAAACTTACGCTCCCACCTCGGGCATGAAGGCAGCTGCCCGTCGTGCTTTGAAGTGGAAAGAAGACGGAAAGTCTAAGGGGGCTGGTACCGCAGTTGGCTGGGGTAGAGCAAGCGACATCGTAGCAGGACGCTCAATGTCTCTTAGTGTAGTTAAAAGAATGTATTCTTTCTTCTCTCGTCATGAGGTAGACAAGAAGGGCAAAGGTTTCTATGATGGTCCAGACTTCCCATCCAAGGGTCGCGTAATGTGGGATGCTTGGGGAGGAGACGCAGGATATAGCTGGTCTCGCAAGATAGCTGAAAGAGAAAGTGATAAAGCATTGTTTGCAGATTTTGGAAAAGATTACACAAGAGCCGAAAGAATGACAGATGTCTTCAAGGCTGACAGCGTTCGCGTTGGGCAGATGGTTTCTTGGAATTCCTCTGGCGGCACCGCAAGAGGCAAGGTTAAAAGAATTATCACCAGTGGATCATACAAAGTTCCTGGAACAGATGTAACGGTCAACGGTACAAAAGAAGATCCAGCAGCCGTAATTACTCTATACCGTAATGGTGAGGCCACAGATACCGTCGTAGCACACCGTGTAAGCTCTCTGAGAGCCTCCTAGAGACCGTCTGACAGTTCTAGGGGTACTATCGTATACCCCTGAATTGCATTTAGTGGACGTGGCGGGAATCGAACCCGCGTCCAGACCTTTCTCCGATGAGCTTCTACATGTTTAGATCAAAGATCGGGTATTGCGATACTGCTATATAGTTACGATATTGCTATTTTGTTATAAATTAAGCCGCTAGGGCAAATTGATTCTTGTTTGCATTTATTAGTTTGCCACCGATTAAGGCACGGTAGCCCTACCACATGCTTCCTCATCATTGATGCGACCTGTCGAAACCGATCACGCCCACACTTATTATACCACTTAATGCTATACTTGTACATATGCGAGTTGTTATTATTTTATTAACTTGGCAACGCATACAGAATTTAAAAAATACTTTAAGATCTTTGAGATATCAAACCTATAAGAATTTTACTATTCATGTTAGTAATGCCAACGATGCGAAGGTTAAGGCTGTCAATCAGATAGTCAACTTCTACAATGACAATTCTGATTTAAACATTAATGTAAGTCATGACGGCAATAGCAAGTTTGCCTGGAGAAGATTTGATTTGGGCAGGGAATACGCTCAAAAGGGATATGATGCAGTTTTATTTATTGACGATGATGTAACATTTGATCATAATTATGTACATTCTTTAGTTGCATTCTTTGAGCCAAAGTGCTATGGTTCCAATTACACTTGGAGGTTTACTAAACACAATGCAAACTATTATACAGATAGAATCAGAGTTAGAGACAACTCGGAGCCGATCAAGTACTGCGGAACTGGGATGTCCATCATCGACGCCAAGGTATTTTTGGAAGACGGATTGTTTGATGCACCGAAAGATATGTACAAGATAGAAGATCTTTGGCTATCTTATTACTGTGACCATGTTCTTGGATGGAAGTTAAAATATATAGACATCGAGAACGTTGCCCTCGGTGGTGGAGATAGAGTTGCACTGTATCGAGAGATTAGTAGATCTAAGAAGTTTACTAAGGCAGATGCTTTAAATTATCTTACGAACCTTGGCTGGAATCTTCAAGTGATCTGTGGTGGGTGCGATGCTTGTGACAGTTCGCACAAACGACGTCGCATTTCTTAATCTCTTCCATGGCCTTTTCAAGACCATACTTCTTCAATACCCTGTAGACGTTGTCTAGCTTCTTATGCTCTGGTCTGTGATCAAACTCTAGCATGTAGTGGGGGTAACGATTGCGACAGTCAGCACAGCCTTTATCTTCTTTGTATTTCCTAATTCTAGGAAGGTGCTCAGATACTGTCATCTTCTATTAATTATACCACCGTTTAATAAGCTCCCTCTGGACCAATGGAGGACGTTGTGGGAAGTTTTTGCAGGGTAGCCTTGGCGTTTATGCCATTCTGATAAAACAAAGGATGTCTATTAGCATACACATGGAAGAACTTCATTGTGTTTGCCCTGGCCATGTCCTGGTTCTTTTTAGCATAAATGCTAAACTTAATAGCTTCTGCTAGAAATGCTACATAATCTGGGTTTAAATAAAGAATTGCGTGTGCTGCTAGCATATTATATATTCTATAAAGATCTGTATCAACCTGCTCTAGGGATATCCTGTTGACACCTTTGCCGTGGTAGAGCCCAAACTTTGAGTTGCCAAGATAGTATGCATCCGCATCGATTGGGACAGCTAGATTCTCTATAAAGTTATGTGTCCTAATATCATCTTCAAAAACAATAAACGGTTTCTTGTGACCTCTTAAATCATTCATTACCTTTTGATGAGACTTTGCGACACCGATCTTCTTTATCTTTTCCTCAAAGCCTTGGACTCTGTTAACATTCTTAAAGCCAAGTCTTTCTAGCATCTCTTCTGTCGTTTTGCGTTTCTCTACATCTCTATCTAAATTAATATAAAAGACATCAAGTTCTAACAGATTAATCTTTCTTTTGTGGATCATTCGTCTCCTCTAGGCTCCCACCAAATTTCCAAAATTGTATAAGTGTAAAGAAATAATCTTTTAGCGACTGCAGCAGCCGTTTCCACAACATTCTTGCTGTGTCGCCAAAGCTTTTGGGTCTTGGTGTATTCCCCTCACGAGGGGCACACAGGCCTCTCCACCTTCGTTTACAAGTCTATTTAGGTCTTCTACTGTCATTTCAGCAATACCATTAATTCCCCAGTCTAGTCCCCAAGAGTTTTGCAAAAATATAGTTTGCTTACCATTAAACTTGGATGACGACGGGTTGTAGCCCACGGCAAGAATACAGTGGCCACCAACCTTGTTGCCAAAGATTTCCAGCTTTCCATCTGGGGCACGGTACATACCTTGGTACCAGTTAACACCAAGCACAACTGGACCATGCGACATAAGGGTACCGATGATGTCGTCTACCGAGAATGCCCAGCGGTATTCATGGAGGATTCCAACCTGCATCAAGACCTTTGCTCCAGCCAAAACAGATGTTCCAGAGTAAGCTTCTCCTGGCCACTGATCAATCTTCTGTGCGTTCTTATAAACGAAGTGTGCAAATTTAGTTGGATCGTGTGGCACATCAGCTGTTTTAATCTTTTTTAAATCTACTTGAACTGGTCCAGCAAGTGCCTCCGCTGTCCATCCAAAGCCAACACACGCCCCCTCGTTGCCCTGGTCAAGAATTGCACCAGTTTTCCACAGGGTATACTTCAACTCCTGCTCTAGTGGCAAGATAGCAGACACGGGGAACTGCTTAGATCTTTTATCAAAGACTGGCTTCCAGTCTAATACTCTTTCAAATGAATCGTCCATGTCACTCCTTTTTTGACTATTCAATTATATACCCTATCTTAGAATTAGTTAGGGTCTTCTTCAGCCTTTAGGTCCCACCAATCAATTCCTTCAAGCTCTAGGAGTGTTTCGTCGTCAAAGGCAGGGTGCCCAAGTTTATCCCAGACCGATGGCTTGTATTCTTTAGGTGAGTTTTGAGATTGCATCATTAACCATCTTTTCTACTACTAGTAATCCAGGTAACAGCTCTCTATCAAGCAGACCACCGTTATCAGAGCTAATCTTAATCTGATCTTTAATTAAAGAACGAAGACTGTAGAGTGATTCCAAGCTCCCAGCCCTGTGGCTAATTTTTACCATGTCTTTAAACATTCTAATCTTTTGTCTGTTTGGAACAAAAGGATCAGCAATCCAACTATCTTCACCCTGGTGGTCGTAATAATCTTCCTCGTTGGGTAGCATTTTACTCTCTCCGTTCAATATTTTAATTAAAGTGTACTCTGCTTAGGCTGTGCTGCAAAGACCACATACTACGAACATCTGGCAAGTCATCTGGATCCACAGTAGGGATTCCTAGGTCCATGTACTTATCTCTTGCCTTTTCGCTATTGTCGATGGCGAGGGTAACTACATTGCGAAGATCTCTTCCAACCTGATACTTAAAATCTTCATCGCCATACTCTTTAGGGTTCATGTAAAGTCTTTCAAACTTTACCCCAGCAGACTGTAGTTCACGTATAACATCAAACCTATTAGACTCGTGGCGACCAGTAACAACGTAAACATCGTCTGGTACCGCATTTACATAACTAATAGTATTATCAACAAAAGAACCGTCCTTGTTAATAAGGGTTCCTGTGTAATCTACAATAATAGCCATGTTTAATTATAGCATTGTTATGGGCCAGTCTTGCGGATCTCGCCAATAAGCTTTTCACGGGCACTCTCATCATAAAAGATGGTCGCTGCCATTTGATTAATTAGTTTAATGATACGCTCTTGTTCATAAAGAGCTGCCATTGTTTCTTTGTCTGCCACTACTCTGTCTCCTCTGCATTTAGTGTAACCTCGGCACGTTCTTCGTAACCTAGTTTAAGAACAATTCCCCCACCTTCGATTTCTCCAGCGGTAATGGTATTGTATTGCTGTGCACCGTCAAAATCTTCCTGGGTAAGTTGTGCTTCCCCACCCATCTTAGCAACAAGACCAAACATAATATTAGTTTGCTCCTGGATCTTTGCCTCATACATCTGAATTGCTTGTTCAATTGTTACTTGCTGTGTTTCTTCCTGATTTTCCTCAGTCATTATCCTACCCATCTTTTGATTGTGTTTTGTGTTACATTAAAAATTTTACCAAGGTCTACCTTGCTAAAGCCAAGGGAGTGTGCCCTCATAGCCCTAGCCTGACATTCCATCTCAATCTTAAGAAGTTGCTCCTTAAGACTATCTCTCTCTGTAGCTACGCTTTGCATACTAGCAAGGGTAAGCTCCCTCATCCTGACCTCCTCGGCATGTTTTTCTATCTCCATAAGCTTATCTGTTGTAATGTCTTCTAGCTTTAGTGGTTCCTGCTTCATATTATCCCACATAAATTGTCTCATGTCAATCAAGATCCACACCTTTCGTAATCTCATCAAAAACAATAATATCTAACATCGCCTGATAGTCCTCCAACTCCTTTGTAAGATTAACCATTCTAATAATAATTGCTAGAGAAGATGACGGGGAAAGAAGTTCCCCAATCTTAGCAAGGTCTGTTCGCATATCTAATATCTTGTCTTCAATTTTTTTCATCTCTGCAGTAAGCTCAGACTTGTTCATTAATAAACTCCATATTCTCTTCGTGATCTTCCCATAGTCTATCGTAAACTTTTTGTGGGACAAAATCCTCATCCGCTTCATGTTTCTTTAAATGATCTACCATTTCTTGAGTGGTATAGGCATTAAAAGAGCCATGGCCATCATTTGGAAATTGACATCCGCAGCACTGAATGAATCCGCCTACATGCAAAAAGATATAGACATCTGATCCATCCCAACCAAATCTAGCGTAGCTCATCTTCCTCTTCACCCTCTATGCTGTTTAAATAATCTATAAACTCCTGAGCAGTCATACCCTCTTTGTCTGCTCTATCTCCGTTTTCCATGGATCTATTCCTTTCGGGTACCAGTTTCTTATTAAAACAAAAGCAAATATATGTTTGCCAAAATAAATATCAAAGAGTCCTCGTTTGCGACCTATCAGCCACCCGTAGTTGATTTCCGAGTAGTCTGCGGGATGATAATGAACTGAGTGTAAGGTATAGTTACCAACAGTCAAAGACTTACTGGTTACTGTCTTTGGCTTCATCATTCCCCCACTTTACATCACAGTCAGTGTTGCCACACCACCATTCGCTCATGCGACCAAAGATCTGTCCGTTGCCACATCCAGGGCATTCAGTAATAAATTTATTCATCAGTAGGCATCCTCACATACACAAGATAAACATTCTTTGTATATCTTATCATGCCCACGATGGGCATGGTCCCAGCTCATACCCTTCTGATGCGAAGTAAGTGAACGGGCCCATGGTCTGTCTGGCCAGGGTATGTAAACCTCTGGTCTAATATCTTCTAACTCTCTCATAAATACATTATGCCACACTGTCAGAGATGTGTCAAGCAGCTACGTAATGTTTGTAGTAAGAATATTCTTGCTTCTTGGAGTGAAGAGCTTCCAGATACTCTTCCGCCTCTTCTTCTGTCTCAATGATAGTGATTAGATCGTGATAGTCGTCACGACGGATGTGCCACATAGAACCCCCTATATAGTTATGGTTCTATTATACCTATCTTTTGGAGACTACGGCGAACGCCTTTCTAGTCTCTGGGGTATCTTGACTAATCGTAATCTTACCCATAACAACTATGGCAAAGTATTCTGCTAATAAGATAGCAAAGTATAAAGCAAAAATGCCAATACAAACTAGGATGCCAAATAACAAACTTAATAATATAAAAGATATCATTTAACTAGTCTTATCTTATCTGGAGAAACTCTGAAGTCATCAATTTTAATTACTGGAGTTAGCTCAGGTTCTGGCTCTTCAACAATCTCAGGTTCAGGCTCTTCAATAATCTTGTAAGTTTTTTCCACGACTTTGGCAATCATTGGCGGCTTCTGATAGATTGGCTCTTCCTGAATTACAAACAATGGCTGAGTGTCAGTATCATCATCTGAAAACGTCTTCTTTGGCAAACTGTTGGCATAGGCCTTGTTCACTTCTCTAATGGTTCGTTTCTTAGACTCTTCTAGATCTCTTTTAAACTTGAGAGCTACTGATCTTAAAAACATCAATAATAAAATAATTATAGGCAGACCAACAAATGCAATGCTTACTACCATTGCAATGATCGCCTGTGCGATGTCTGGCTCCAGGGTAGAGAACATCGCCCCAGCCTCATCAATAAGCCCACTAATATCTTCTATCAATCTCTCCATACAAAAATATTACCACGATAGAGTTGACAACGCAAGTCTCATTAGGTACAATATATGTATGGGAATGAAAAAGATTAAGAAACAGATTAAAGAATACGCTCAACTGGAATGGGCTCGTGGCTACGGAGCTGGATGGGACGCTTGTGCCACCAGCGAAGGAGTTCGCAACGAGCTTTTTGAGGAAGGCGTCCGTGCAGAGCGTGAACGAGTTATTGCTCTGTTTAAAATGCTGTCTGACAGTGAGTTCGAGAACGGTAGCCCAAACAAGGCGAGAGCTTGGAAAGATGCTGCTGACATTGTGAAGGTAGCTGATGAGTTAGAAGTCTATAATGAAGAAGGAGAATACCTTGGCTGAAAAAGTAAACCTAGAATGGTATGAGTATGACGAGGCAGACGAGCAGATCGCGGTACTTCAGTCTAAAATTGATTTAGCAGTTGATGATTTAAAACAGTATGAGTTATCAGAGTTTAGTCGTAACGCTATCTTGAATGAGATACGACGACACACAATGTTCATTGACGACATTAAAGAAGCACAGGGCGAGCCAGTAGACACTGACCTTGTTAACGTAATACAGGACCAGGCAGATGGCTATTGATTACGAAAGCGATCCTCGCTACAACTATGTAGAGGATAACGTTTACTTTGACACACAAACAAACGAGACTGTCTTTGTTTTAGATGAAGAGACTTCAGATGCTATCCGTGACTTGATGGCTCTTGACGACACAATCTTCGAGGTAAAAGAGGAAGACCAAGAATACAAACTAACAGACGAGGGGGCCAAAAAGCTCCTCGGTGAAATGCTTCAGTCTGATCTAACTGAATTAGATTAGGATAGATGCAAGGCCTAGTGCCATCACCAAGTTGATGACGCCGAGGGCAATAATAAGTGTTACGTCGGTTTTATTCATAATATTATTTTAGCACAGAAAAGGAGAATCGCATGTGTATTTATGGAGTAGCAATGCTAATGGCCTTGCTTGTGTTCGGTCCATTCAGTCAGTTCATTTTTAAAATTAATTAAAGTCGGCGCGAATTAGAGATTTGAAGTTCGGCGGTAAATAGAATTACACGCTCCAAAGGAGCGAATATCTATAGTATGCGAAAGGTAATAATGAAGAAGTATTTTGAACGTAGAAAGAAGCATAGCTTTAATGAGCTATGGCACATGATCTATGGCTTCGAAGAGTATCCAGGTGGATTGCTGTTTCGATATGAAGATGCTATGGAGAGAGTAGAATCCTTGAAGACGACGAGAGAGATTCTTAATAATAGAATCCAGAAGCTTGAAAAGGATATCCTAAAACTTTCGGGGAACAAGAGTTGACACACAACACAAATCTTGCTAGTATAGAATAACACAAACAAAGGAGAGAGATATGAATAAGAGAGAGTCATTCCAAGAAGCACAGGCTAGCATTCAGCACAGCAGCGGAGAGCCAATGGGCACTGCTGGTGAAGTTGCTTGGGAGTATGCTTATGCTGACGGTCTTCGTAAGGGGTATGAACTTGCTATGGATGCTTTTAGTTTTGGCATCACCAAGTTCGGACTTGACTACAATGAAGCACAGCAAGAGCGAGCACCGTTCTAGAATAGCTACATAAAAAATGGGGGGTATCTGAAAAGGTATCCCCCATTACCTATATAACAATAACCCCTATAAGGATATGATCGGATAGCCCAGATATCCCCATATGATCAGAAAGAACTGTGTCTTCGACACAAGGCTATCGCCTGATATCCGACCTATCAAGGAGAACTAATACCCCCAAAGTTATCCACAGACTTATACACAATTGTGGATAAACATCTTACTGATATATACACTTGATGTGGAGAGAAGTGGAGTAAAGTGGATAATGGGTATTGGAACACCCTTTAATAACTATCTTAATAAACATTCACGATTTTTCCCAGTCCTTCGTAATACCTTATCCTTTACATTTGTGTTTGTATGTATACTATAGGGGGGAAATGTGCTATTTGATCAAGAAATATACCCCTGAAAAATATCTAAATATCTATATAAAATTAAATAAATATAAATAAATCAGGGAAAATAAATCAAAAAGATCTATTATGGTTTAATAGCAAATACAGCCATAAAGAAGACTACAAAAGCTAGTGTTAGTATACTAGGGATAATGTCTATCATGGTATCTATTGTATACCCACGATATTTCTGATGTGTTCTTAATCTATTACAGACATGTAAAACTTCCCACGATTTTTGGAAGTCCTTCGTAATGTCTTTTTAGTCATATGACTTGATCGCAAACCACCATGCTATTAATATGATTGATGATACTATTAACCATTCCATTGCTGCTCCTTTTTTTCGGGGAATGCATTCAAAGCTCTAAAATAACCTATAGTAGCAAACACTATAGTGAAGAAACATCCTGATAGGAAGTATAGACTAGAGGGCTCTATTGTCCCATAGTTATTATAATCTGTCAATAGGGTATATAGCTCTATTGATGTAGTTGTTATCTCTGCTATGATTTGATCCACGATTTTCTCATACCCTTCGTAATGCCCACGATTTTTTACCTATCTTCTTAAAGATGTTACATTGTAGTAACGATCGCCGGTGGCCCTACTCTCCACCCTCGATTAAAATTTCTTCAAGGTCCTCGAACCCTGTGTCCTCTGGTATGCCCAATGCTCCAAGCAGCAGATCGAATGTCTCATTGATTAATTGTTTACCCATATCCGATGGCTTCGCAATCTTCTCTGATGTGATAAAGCTAAGGGGTAGCCCAATGTCATTGTATGATACAAAATCTTCAAACTTTGGGTCAGACCTATAGGACAGCCATAGGTCCGTTAGGATGTTGCACTTGTCTTCAAACTTTGTTCCTTGATTGCTCATTCGAACTTCGCCTTCATTGCTTCGTGGAATTGGTCAAAACTTCTGAACCCGTGCTCTGGCTCTTTGAGTCCCAAGTGATTTAGCAGAACCAAGTAGAACTCCTGGACAATGTCCTCATACTCTGGTGTGATTCCGTCTACAGTCACAATCTCTGAGTCAAAGGCATACGCCAATGGAATTGAGAAATCATTGTACCAGGCAAACACGGGTTGCATTGTGGGGTATTCGTCTGTGTTGTACAAATCATTCATACTACGAATAATCTCACATTGTGCCTCTAGTGTAGCAACTGTTTCGGTGATTTCCTTAGTCATCTCCCAGCCTCCTAATCTTTTCCTTGTGCCATTCCTCTGAATACATAAACTCCTTGTGATATTTGGCTGAATCAAATACCTCGAACAACCTATTATACAGCACGGCAGATGTTAGGTCAGCAAGGTAAATGCCTACTAGTTCTAAATCTAATGTAAGGTCATTTACTGCTTCGGCAAACTTCTGTGCTGTCTTGCCTTCTTTGGTGAACTTTGTTTTACTCATACGCTCCTATTATACCCTATCCCGACTCTTCTGTAAAGTGCTCCCAGAGTTCGATCGATTGCTCATAGGCTGGTAGGGCCCACAATAGATTTGCTACCCGCTCAGGGATGTCTGTGTAGGTCTCAAAGAATGAATCTTTATCTAACCAGAAATCACTATCAGGTGTGTAGTCACCACCCAGGTCTTCACCCCAACCAAGGGTCAACCTCTTCGCTTCCGTCGGGGTAAGGGTAATGGTCCTATCCTCGAGCATGGTACCACTACCGTACGGAGACCCTACAGCTGGATACTGATAAACGTTGATTACCCAACCTTCTTTTTCATACTCAGTCTCATAGCCCTCTCTATCCCAGATATTGAGGTCATAGTTTTCTGTCATCACAGTGTTTCTTAGATTTATTACATCAGACATTTACGTTTGCCCCCATTCCAAACTCGGCAAGGTACATGTCTCTAGGATACACGATATCGGTGTGTTTCACAAATCCCCCTGCGTGGTCCCATCTTTCTTCCATGATGTCAATCTCTTTAGTTTTATAATTATATACGGGAACATCGTATCCATCACCAGTAGCGGGTAGCTTGTTGATAGAGAAACCAACCCCCGTCTCCTTATCCCAATCGGTGTCAATCACTCTTGAGATAAAGATACGTGTAAAGTATGATTCGTCTCCTTCGCGTGGCATTGCATGTGCTAATGCATTCGCTACAATCCCATGCCTATCTTCACCACCCCAATGCAGATACAAGAACACGGTGTTACCATCACTACCCTTGATTCCTACGTTTGCTCTGTCACCCATTGTTTTACCTTTCCACGATTTCTTTCATTCTATCGTAAGCCACTGACACGGACGGATCTACGCCTCTTCTGTCTCAAACAGATAGTCGATTGCTTCTTGTGCCATGTTTGTATCCATAGCATCTTCAATACCTAATTCATCTTTGAAATACTGACATGTGTCAAAGACGCCTCTCCAGTACTGCATGATTTCGTCTTCGCCATTGAATTCCCACCCATTGAACTTTTCTTTTTCTTTAGCTTGCGACACGATATATCTCCTGCTCTCCTTCACAGATATTACAAAACGGGGTACAGTCAAACGCACCTTCGTGATTAGGACATTCCATTGCTACCACTTCCTCATCTTAGTAAAGATAAAATAAATAACTAGGATACCAATGCCTATAGGATATCCACTTGCTAAGAAACTATCCATTGCCTTCTCCTTCTGTTCCTTCTAGTGTAGCGATAACCACCGACAAGGCAAAAGATGCTGGCATTTTATCTATCTCAGGCTGTGCCTTAACATTCTTAAGTATCTTAACACATTCACTGATTCCATCGAAATAACCGCCATCATATAATGCAGAGTCATCTCCATCCTTCCACTCGTCGAATTCTTTACTTATCTCTTCATAAACAGATTCATAACTCATTGTTACTCCTTATAGGATGGGTCGTTGCTTACAGTGATAGTCTCATCTTCCCAGGGGATTTCGGTAACATAGAATCCTAACCTATTAAATATTCTATGGCCAGGAATAACGTCAAGGTAAACACTATTAGGATTATTATCTACAACTGTCCACAAATAATAACCAGACTTTATACTATCTCTAATGTCATCATAGAAATCAAACATAGTATCAGTAGTGGGCTTGTATGTTTCTTCCCATTCTTTCCACGATATTACGGGGGCTGACGTAATCATTTTCCACCTTCCAACTTATGTTGTTCCACCAACTCTTTAGCATACCGCAAAACATTAGATTTGTCAAGTCTTTCGACCTTACCAGAACCAACAAGGCCCATCATTGCAGCAACTCCTCTAAGGAATCCACGATCGTATTCGCTTTCTCTACCTGGCATATTTCCTCCATGGGTTTTCAGGGGTTGAATCTAACAAGACACCGCAGTCGTCACACAACTCATCATGTGCCATACCACGGTCATAGCCCGTAAGCTCTTCACAGTTCTCACAGACAAAGGAACATTTGAAACACGCTGTCTGAAAGTGCTCAAAGACAGGACGTTCGTCAC
>Ga0209138_1000772_pt1 | contig 29436 bp, 24 predicted proteins | sample SaaInl3SG_22_DNA_FD_184645 | JGI IMG/M metagenome (GOLD analysis project Ga0209138, IMG submission 184645) | Marine microbial communities from expanding oxygen minimum zones in the Saanich Inlet - ESP_153SG_22_DNA (SPAdes) (version 2) | ecosystem: Environmental > Aquatic > Marine > Intertidal...
GTGATTTAACTTTAGATGATCCCGCAAAAAACTTTGAACTAATTTTCACTAATGCAGCAAAAGGCTGGGTAATAATATAAAGATATGAGTAATTTAACAGATTTTTTTCCATCGGGAGGCGGTGGAGGTTTAACCCCTAAGTTTGAAGAGTTTAATGCTTCAGGAACTTTTACACCTACACAAGCATTAATAGATGCTGGAGGTTATATAGAGGTGTTTTTAGTTGGTGGCGGTGCAGGTGGACAAACAAATTTAAGCAGTTACATTGGGGGGCAAGGGGGTGAAGCTCAAATAAAAAAAATGTATTTAACAGCAACTAGTGGTTGTACTGTAACAATTGGAAGCGGAGGAAATAAAGGAAGTACACCAGCTGTTGGTGGAGATAGTGTTTTTAATGGGTCTTCAGCTGGAGGAGTTGATTTTACAAGCAAAGGAGGAAGCTCTAGTGCTACGTATAACGGATGGGGGGCTAGTAAAATGAAAGCTATGAAAAGTCCTTCTTGGCCAGCATATAACGAAAGCAGTAATAAGGCTGGATCAGCAGGAAACGGAATTAATGGATATGGAGCAGGCGGTGGGGTTTTGGGTATAGGACTTGGTCCTGGAATGAACGATCTGTATGGATCACTTGAACCTAATACCGGGCAAGGAGGAGTTGGATCTAATGCTTTTGATAGATCTTCTGATGGGTCTTCAGGTTATTGTTTAATTAAATGGTACGAATAAAAATGGAAAACTTAATAGCTATAATAAAAGAAGGTAAAATAGATAACATAATAGTAGCATCTGATGAGTTTGCTGCAACTTTACAAGAAGAAACAGTTAATGTAACTGATAAAGGGGTTGGTATAGGATTTAGCTACGCTAATGGCGTATTCTCTGCTCCTGTAAAAACTTTAGAGGAAAAAACTACTTTAGAAAAAGGGTGGAGAGATTCTGAATTACAATCAAGTGATTTCATTGTGCCATTAACTGACCATCCACAGCACGATGCTTATATGACATACAGACAAGAGCTAAGAGACTATCCAGCTCAAGAAGATTTTCCAAACGGTACTAGACCAGTAAAACCTTAATAATATATGTCTTTAACCAAGGTAACAAACGATTTATTAGCGCTTGGTGAAAGCACAAGTAGTCTAAACCTACCTAAAGGTACCACTGCTCAAAGACCTTCATCACCTGTTGCTGGAATGGTTCGTGAGAATACCGATGACAATGTTATAGAGTATTACAACGGTGCAGAGTGGAAGCAGGTTAAGAGTTCTGAATTTCCTATATTGGCAGACTACTTAGTAGTTGCTGGTGGAGGAGGGACCGCCGCTCAAACATTCCCAGGTGGTGCTGGTGCTGGAGGCTTTAGAACTTCTTATGGAAATTCTGGAGGAGGATCTAGTCCTGAAAATTATTTAGTTTTAGAATTTGGAACACAATACTCTATAACCGTAGGAGCGGGTGGTTCTATAGGATATGGTTCTGCTGCAAATGGAAGTAATTCAAGTTTTTATAACATATCATCCATTGGCGGCGGCGGTGGTGGCAAAAGCAATGGCCCGGGTGTTGATGTTGTGTTGCCCGCAGGGTCTGGAGGTTCTGGTGGGGGCGCGGCTTCAAACGGGGTTAATACAGGGAACGGTTCAGGGACAAATTTACAAGGGTTTTCCGGAGGATTAGGCGGAGGAGACATACCTTTAGGAGTAGGCGGCGGCGGCGGCGGAGCAGGTTCTGTTGGCCAAGCTGGAGGCAGTAATTCCGGAGGCAACGGGGGTAATGGTTTAGCTAACTCAATAACAGGTTCTTCTGCTTATTATGCAGGCGGCGGCGGCGGCGGGTCTAATTCTTCGGCAGATAATCCTGGAGATGGAGGTTTAGGCGGCGGCGGAGATGGAGGCGTAAGAGGCACCACTGAAGCTATAGCTGGAACTACTAACACTGGCGGCGGAGGCGGCGGAGGAGGTATATCTGGATCTTCAGGAGGTTCTGGAGTAGTAATACTAAGACTTCTAACATCACAATACTCTGGTACAACAACTGGTTCACCAACTGTAACTACTGACGGTAGTCATACAGTATTAACATATACAAGTTCTGGAACTTATACAGCATAGATTATGGCATTAACTAAAATAACAAACGATTTATTAGACTTAGGTTCAGATACTGATGCTTTAGGTTTGCCAGCTGGAACAACAGCACAAAGACCATCTAACCCAGTAGAAGGAACACTAAGACACAACTCTGAAATAGACGAAACTAAATTAGAAACCTTTGATGGTACTGATTGGAGGAAGATAAATAAAGTTGCTACAGGTTATGCGGTTGACTACTTAGTAGTTGCTGGAGGAGGTGGCGGAGGAATTGGTAGAGCAGCTGCAGGAGGTGCTGGTGGGTATAGAAATTCTTATAATAACGAATTATCAGGAGGAAATTCTCCATCTGAAAGTTCTTTGCAACTAAATATTGGAATGCAATATAATATAGTTGTTGGGGCGGGGGGTATAGGGTCTTCCACTTTTGATGTTAACGGTCAGAGCGGATTTAACTCAAGTTTTTCAACAATAACGTCTATTGGCGGTGGAGGCGGAGGCTCATATCCAACGGACACAGGCGTATATAATGGTTTGTCTGGTGGTTCTGGCGGCGGTGGTGCTGGTATAAATAGTTCTACATTTGCTTTAGGAGGTTCTTCTACGTCAGGGCAGGGGTTTGCTGGCGGAAATGGGATTCTTTGTAATTTTGGAGGATGGACAGCTGGAGGAGGCGGCGGCGGAGCCGGGCAAGCAGGTGCTAACGCTACAGCAACAAATGCTTCTTCTTCTAATACAAAAACTCCAGGAGTTGGTGGTGGAGGATTGTATTCTTCAATAACAGGAGCTTCTGTAGCTAGAGCAGGTGGTGGTGGTGGTTCTGGAATTAATTCTTCTGGGGTTGATATATTTGCAGTAGGAGGTGTAGGCGGTGGCGGAAATGGTCACGGTGGTAATGGAACAACTAATTTAGGCGGCGGCGGCGGAGCAGGTAAGTTGGGTGCTGGTTCTGCAAATGGCGGTAACGGAGGCTCAGGCGTAGTAATACTTCGTATGCCAACTTCAATATATAGTGGAACAATCACAGGAAGCCCAACAGTCACAACAGACGGAACAGATACAATTTTAACATATACATCTAGCGGAACATACACCGCATAATTAATTTAATACTATGGGACACTTTGCAAAAGTTTCAAACGGAATAGTTACAAGAGTAATTGTAGCTGAAGCAGATTTTTTTAACAACTTCGTAGACGATAGTCCAGGACAATGGATTCAGACTTCTTATAATACAAGAGGAGGCGTGCATTACCAGCCTAACACTAACGAACCAAGTGAAGACCAATCTAAGGCGCTTAGAAAAAACTACGCTGGTATTGGGTATACTTACGACGCTACAAGAGATGCTTTTATTCCGCCTCAACCTTTTAACAGCTGGACATTGAACGAAGACACTTGTCTTTGGGATTCGCCAGTGCCTTATCCAGAAGACGGAAAACTGTACAAATGGAATGAAGAGTTAGTTAACTGGGAAGAGGTAATTATAGAATAATAATATGGCGACTACAAAAATAAACCACCCAGATTTATTAGATTTAGATTCGTCTACAGGTGCAACTGTATTTCCTAAAGGAACAACGGCAGAGCGCCCTGTATCGCCTGAAGCTGGGTATATTAGATTTAACACCACTGACAACGTTATGGAAACATACGATGGCACAGAGTGGTTAACTTTAGACACTCTTGTTGAAACTTATTCGGTTGATTACTTAGTTGTTGCTGGCGGAGGCGGAGGTGGAAACGAACTTGGCGGCGGTGGCGGCGCAGGAGGTTTATTAACATCATACAATTCTTCCGAAAGTTCCTTACCTTTAAATATAGGAAGTGAATATACAATAACCGTTGGAGCAGGTGGTGCTGGCGGAGTTGGTTTGGGGTCTGGCCCTGGCGCTAATGGTTCTAATGGATTCCCCTCTTATTTTATAAGCATAAGTGCAACTGGTGGAGGTGGCGGCGGAGATGGCGGCACTGGTCCAGAAAACGGATTACCCGGGGGATCTGGCGGCGGAGGCGGAATAGCAAATTCTGAGCCAAGAACCGGGGGTTCTGGCACAAATGGTCAAGGCAATAATGGAGGTGATTCTTTGTCTACAACTTGGCCTAATATGGGAGCTGGCGGTGGCGGTGGTTGTTTTTCTTTAGGTTCTACTGGAAATTCTTCAGGTGGGGGTAATGGCGGCGCTGGAAAAGAAGTTAATATAATTGGAGGAACTAATAATTTATACGCTGCTGGCGGAGGCGGCGGCGCAGGAAATGTTAGAGGTGTTGGTGGTTCTGGAATTGGCGGAAACGGAGGTCAAGCGTATAATGCCAGTAATCAACCTATATTGACTGAAAACGGAAGTAACGCATCTCCAAACAAAGGTAGCGGAGGTGGCGGATCTAGCGGAAACTCTCCTACAAATGGGGGCAATGGAAGTTCTGGTGTTGTTATACTTCGTATGCCTACTGCAAACTATTCAGGAACTACAACAGGAAGCCCTACGGTTACAACAGATGGTTCTGACACAATACTAACTTATACATCTAGCGGAACATATACTGCTTAAAATTCATTATCTTTACGGTAATTAAATTAAATACAATGAGTTACATTAGAAAGATTAGTGTAGGTTCTGATTACAAGAACGCTATGCACTACATAGTTGGCAATACAGCTATGGGTGGCTCTCATACGATACACGAGATAGTAAAGGATGACGATGGCTACGCAATATGGGTTATAAACGATAAGGGAGAGGCTTTTCAATGGAAGTTTTTTGACAGGCTTCCATGTGTAATTGAGTACGACATAAACCTTATCTAATGAGACCTAGGTACGGATACCTTATAGAGCCTTTAGGAGGCGAATACAACAATACAAAGAATGTAGGAGGAGTAGATCTTGTAGTCAACACAACTATCGAGGATGCTTCTTTTGTAAATCGTATTGGTGTTGTAAAAGGACTCCCTATTGACAACAAGGATATTCGAATTGGCGACTTAGTGGTTGTGCATCACAACGTATTTAGGATATACTTAAACGCTAAGGGTAAAAAAACTAAAAGCAATGAGTATTTTAGGGATGGTTTGTATATAGTAAACCCTGATAGGGTATTTTTTTATAAAAGAAAAGATGATTGGAAACCTGTTAAGGAATATTGCTTTATCTCTCCTGTTGACTACAATGAAAATTCACTACTTCTTCACAATGAGAAGGAAGAAAAACATGTGGGAACTGTAGAGGTTTCTAATGAGTACCTTGAGTCTGTAGGAATAAACAAGGGAGACACTGTGGGTTTTACAAAAAACAGTGAGTACAAGTTTGAGATAGACGGAAAAGTAATGTATAGAATGCAAAATCAAGACATATGCTTAACAATACCAACGATAGAATAGCTAGAATCATTAAGGCAGGAGAACGTGCAGTAGAGGAGCTTATAAAGGTTCTTCACAGCGAGATCATAACAGACGACCCTGATAAGGATGTGGCTGCTGATAGGTTAAAGAATGCTGCCGCCACTAAAAAGATGGCGTTAAATGATGCGTTCGACATGCTGACTAGAATAGAATTAGAGAGGGCCAAGTTAGAAGGGTCTGACGAACCAGAAGAAAAACAATTCCAAAGCTTTGCTGAACGAAGAGGAAGAAAATCTTAGGCTACTTAAGATAGTAGACAGCGGTATACCTAGGGCTATTTTAACCAAAAAGAACAAGAACAAATCTTGGAATAAAGGTTATAATGAGCAGTATGATATTGTCATTATCTCTAACAATGGAACGCTAGGTGATGTTGTTGAGGTGCAAAACCTTAGGATAGGATTACCCGATGTTCCTAGTAATATATACAAAAGATCAGATAAAAAAGATGATCAATACTGGGAGGCTAAACAGTACGACAAAGAGTTAAAAAAAATAAAAACTATCTTTGATTGGAATGGTATGCCTAATTCATTTAAGAATAAATGGGTAGACTATATAGAAGATGAATTTACAAAAAGAGATGAAGGTTTTTGGTTTTATAACAAGGGGATTCCTACTTATATTACTGGCACTCACTACATGTACTTGCAGTGGACCAAGATTGATGTTGGGCAGCCAGACTATAGGGAAGCAAACAGAATATTCTTCATATTCTGGGAAGCTTGCCAGGCCGACGATAGATGCTATGGGATGTGCTACCTTAAAAATAGGAGGTCCGGTTTTAGTTTCATGGCAAGCGGAGCAGCGGTTAATATGGCAACAATATCTTCGGATGCTAGATTCGGAATACTCTCTAAAACTGGATCTGATGCTAAGAAACTGTTTACAGACAAGGTGGTACCAATATCAATCAACTATCCCTTTTTCTTCAAGCCGATACAAGACGGAATGGACAGACCAAAGACGGAACTCGCGTACCGTGTCCCCGCCTCCAAACTTACAAGAAAGTCCATCGTTCAAGCAACCGATACCCAAACTGAATTACAGGGACTTGATACAACCATCGACTGGAAGAACACCGGTGATAACTCCTACGATGGTGAAAAGCTCAGACTTTTAGTACACGACGAATCCGGTAAGTGGTTACCTCCTGATAATATATTAAACAACTGGCGTGTTGTAAAGACAACGCTACGTTTAGGTAGACGTATTGTAGGTAAGTGTATGATGGGATCTACGTCCAACGCACTAGATAAAGGTGGCTCAAACTTCAAGAAACTTTATGAAGACTCTGATGTAAGCGAAAGAAACGCGAATGGTCAAACTAAAAGTGGAATGTATTCACTTTTCATACCTATGGAGTGGAACTTTGAGGGTTTTATAGATCAGTACGGTATGCCTGTTTTTAGAAAGAGCGAAGACCCTGTATTTGATGCAGTAGGAGATGTCATAGGTAATGGCGTTCTTGATTATTGGGAGAACGAAGTAGAATCTTTAAAGCAGGACTCAGATGCCCTTAACGAATTCTATAGACAATTCCCTAGGACTGAGTCACACGCATTCAGGGATGAGGCTAACAATAGTTTGTTTAACTTACAGAAAATATACGAACAGATAGATTTTAATGATGGTATTGAGGCGCAAAGGGTTGTACAGAAAGGAAACTTTCACTGGAAGAACGGGCTTAGGGACACTGAGGTTGTTTGGTCGCCAGACAGGAAGGGCAAATTCTTAATCTCATGGATACCGTCTAAGGAACTAAGGAATAACGTAAAAATAGTCAATGGAAGAAAATATCCTGGGAATGATCATATTGGAGCATTTGGATGTGACAGCTACGACATATCCGGAACTGTTGGTGGTGGTGGCTCTAATGGAGCCTTACACGGCGTAACTAAATTTAACATGGACAATGCCCCTAGCAATCAGTTCTTTTTAGAGTATATAGCTAGACCACAAACGGCAGAGCTTTTTTATGAGGACGTACTTATGGCCTTAGTATTCTACGGAATGCCAGTGCTAGCGGAGAACAACAAACCTAGACTACTATACCACTTAAAGAATAGAGGATACAGGAATTTTAGTGTAAATAGGCCTGACAAACACAAGAACGCCTTGTCAAAGGCAGAGAAAGAACTAGGAGGTATACCCTCCTCTACGTCAGTAATATCCATACATGCAGAAGCTATAGAATCATACATAGAAGACAATGTTGGTTTTGGTGAAGACGGCACCGGTAATATGTACTTTTCCAGGACCTTACAAGACTGGGCGAACTACGATATATCTAAAAGAACTAAATACGATGCAACAGTATCATCTGGTTTCGCTATAATGGCGAATCAAAAGTACATGATTAAGCCAGAGAAAAACACTAACGAAATAAATGTTAACTTTGCAAAGTATAATAATAAAGGCTTAGTAAGCAAAATATTACGTTAATAGTATGAATAATTCTTCTGTGAAGAGCAAGACTGGCTTTCCTGACCAATTAGCTCCTGATTTTGAAAAAGAATCTAATGAGTACGGATTAAGAGTAGGAAGGGCTATCGAGTATGAATGGTTCAGAGGTGAAGGTAGAGACTCTAGGTTTTACGACAATAGAGGTGTTTACCACAATCTAAGATTGTACGCAATGGGCGAGCAGTCTACACAGAAATATAAGGATGAATTATCTGTTAACGGAGACATCTCATACTTAAACCTAGACTGGACACCACTACCTATAATACCTAAGTTTGTAGACATCGTTGTTAATGGAATGTCTAACAGGCTTTTTGATGTTAAGGCTAATGCCGTGGATCCAATATCTACAGCTAAGAGATCAGAGTACAAGAATGTTATTCAAACAGAAATGAATAACAAGGAGATCTTTGAAGACATAGGTAATTTAATAGATCAAAACATGTTCTCTATTGCTCCAGACGAGCTACCAGAGAATGACGATGAATTAGATTTGCATATGCAATTAGACTACAAGGATTCAATTGAGATAGCTCAAGAGAAGTCTATAGAGTCTGTATTTAAGATGAATGAATTCTTAAATGTAAAATCAAAAATAGACAAAGACATAACAGAGATAGGTATAGGGGTAGCTAAGCACTCTTTTAATACTAATGAAGGAATAAAAGTAGAGTATGTAGATCCGGCTAATTTTATATGGAGCCCTACGGATGACTCTAACTTCGGTGACTGTTATTATTTTGGTGAGGTTAAGAATGTAAACCTAACAGAGTTAAAGAAAATAAATCCAGATCTTACTAAAGAAGATATGGAGAAAATATCTAAGTCAGCGCACAAGTGGGACGAGTATCAGGGTACTAGAGGAGGTTCTAGAAACGATACGTTCGACAAGAACACAGTTACATTATTGTACTTCAGTTACAAGACAGATAAAAATATTGTATACAAGAAGAAAATAACAGGAACTGGCGCTGAAAAAGTAATACAAAGAGACGACTCATTTAACCCAGATGAGACAGAACTATTCGAAAGATTATCTAGAAGAATAGATGTTTGGTACGAGGGGGTTATGGTTCTCGGAACAGAGTACATACTTAAGTGGAACGTTATGAAGAATATGGTTAGGCCAAAGTCAGCCATACAGAAAGTATACGCGCCATTTATAGTATCAGCCCCTAAGATGTATAAGGGTAGGATTGATTCTTTGGTTAAAAGAATGATTCCTTTTGCTGACCAAATACAAATGATACACCTTAAATTGCAACAAATAGCGTCAAGACTAACCCCTGACGGTGTGTTCGTAGATTTAGATGGTATATCATCCATCAACCTAGGTAATGGAATGACTTACGACGCTAGTGAGGTTTTAAATCTTTACTTCCAGACTGGTTCTGTATTAGGTAGGTCACTAAACGAAGAAGGAGAGTTTAATCACGGTAAGATTCCCGTACAGGAGTTAACATCCTCAGGCTCTAATGCCAAGATCAGCTCGCTTATAAATATGTACAACTACAACCTTGGTATGATTAGGTCTGTTACAGGACTTAACGAGGCTAGGGATGGAAGTACGCCCGACTCAAACTCACTGGTAGGTATACAGAAGCTAGCTGCGTTGAATTCAAACACAGCAACGAGACACATACTCATGGCAGGTTTATATATAACTCAAAAATTAGCGGAGTGTATAGCCTATAGAATATCAGATGTTTTAGAGTACTCAGCCATGACAGAGGACTTTGCTAAGAATATTGGCAAAGAAAGTGTGGAGATACTAAAAGAAATAAAGGAATTACACCTTCATGACTTTGGTATTTTTATAGAAATGCATCCTGACGAAGAAGAGAAACAAATGCTGGAACAAAACATTCAGGCGTCTCTTGCTGCTCAGAAGATTGACATAGACGATGCCATAGACATTAGGTCCGTTAGAAACTCTAAGATTGCCTCTCAGCTTTTAAAAGTTAGAAAGAGAAGAAAAGAGAAGATGGATCAGAAGAGACAACAAGAGAATATAGCTCTTCAGTCCCAGGCAAACCAAGAGGCCTCTATGACAGCAGAACAAGGAAGGCAACAGACGTTAATGGCTCAAGGAGAGGTAGACGCTAAGCTTGCGCAAATGAAGGCTGAGTTTGAGGTTCAGAGAATGCAGATGGAGTTTAACCTAAAGGCTGAGCTCATAAAGCTACAGAAATCTATGGACAACAATATTAAGCAGTCTGAGATAAATAACATTATAGCCAGGGAGCAATACAAAGAAGACAGGAAAGATAAGAGAACAGCTAAGCAGGCGTCACAGCAATCAAAGATGATACAACAGAGACAACAAGACTTGAGTCCTATAGACTTTGATGGTCAAGACTCTCTTAGTACAGACATGCTGTAAAAAAATAATAGTATCTTTGCAATTAAATTAAATCAAATCATATGGAAGGAATTACTTTTAGGGAGTTAGACCAAGATGGTAACCCTATAGAGCCTAAACAAACACAAGAAGTAACCACTGATGAGGTGGTTGAAACTGTAGACGAACCGACAGAAAGTGTCGATGAATTGCAGTCAAGTGATACAGAGCAATCTGTTGAGCAGTCAGAAACAGATACTGTATCTGAAGAGGAGATCATACAAGAGCTCACTCAGGATAGTTTCTCTATTGATGACGAAAAAGTTTTGTCTTTCTTGCAAGAGAAATACAATGTAGACAAGACCTCTTTGGAGGACGTTCTTAGAAAAGATGAAATACCAGAGGATGTAGCTAAATTCCTTGAGTACAAAAAAGAAACTGGAAGAAATTTCAACGACTTCTTAAACCTACAAAAGGATTGGAGTAGTATAGATGACTCGTCAGTTTTAAAAGAGTACTATAAGGATACAAAGCCGCACCTTGATGATAGTGAAATTAATTACCTTCTAGAGGAAAACTTCTCGTACGACGAAGAATTGGACGAAGACAGGGACATAAAGAAGAAAAAGATTTCATTTAAAGAAGAATTATACAAGGCCAGAAACCACTTTGAAGGCATGAAGGAAAAGTACAAGGCGCCGCTTGAGTCAAGCGAAGCTTCTGTTCCTGAGGACTATAAGGCGGCTTATGACTTTTATAATAAATATAAGGAAGAATCAATGACTGAGGAACAGATCCAAGCGGAGCGTTCTAAGTTCTTTATTGAAAAAACAAATGCTTTATTCGGGCAAGAATTCAAAGGTTTTGACTTTGACCTCGGAGGAGAAAAAGCTATTTTAGAAGTAAAGGATGCATCTAAAGTTAAAAATGTACAGTCTGACATTTCTAATTTCTTTGACAGACACTTAGACGACAAAGGCTTTTTAAGGGATCCTAAGGAATACCATAAAGCAATGTACGCGGCTAACAATGCTGACCAAATCGCTAAACACTTTTATGAGCAAGGCAAGGCTGACGCTACTAAAGGTTTAGTTAAGGAGACAAAGAATATAGATATGGATGTTAGATCAAACGTTCAAACAGATGCAAAAGGACCTAAGTTTAGGGTATTAGACCAAGGGAGTGATTTTTCAATGAAAATTAGAAAAAAATAACTTTTAAAAAAACAACAAATGTCTGTAACTTTAACAGGTGTTGGTGGTGCGTTAACCCCAGCCCCTACAAAAACAACAACACCGTCAGCTTACTTAGGATCAAGCATTGAGTTCGCATCTCAGTACTTACCTGAAGTTTACGAGAAAGAATTCGAGAAATACGGAAACCGTTCTGTATCTTCTTTTTTAAGAATGGTAGGCGCTGAAATGCCTTTTGCTTCTGATGTTATTCAGTGGGCAGAGCAAGGACGTCTACACTTAGCTGTAAAAGGTGCTACTAGAACTGGTGATGAAATCACTTATGTTAAACACCCATTCAGAAAAAACCAAACAGTTGTAATTAAAGACGCTGCTGGCGTTCAAGACAAGGCTATCGTAACAGTAGTTGGAACTGACTCTTTTGAGGTTGCTTCTTACTCTGGTGCTAACTTACCTGGAGCCTTAGCTACTTCTGGACTTAGTGTTTTCGCTTTTGGATCTGAATTCAAAAAAGGAACATCTGGAATGGAAGGTTCTTTAGAGGCTGCAAAAGACATCCAGTCTACTACTCCAATTATCTTAAAAGATAAGTACGAAGTAAACGGTTCTGACATGGCTCAGATCGGATGGATTGAAGTAACTACTGAGAATGGTGCATCTGGGTACTTATGGTACTTAAAGTCTGAGCACGAAACAAGATTACGTTTCGAGGATTACTTAGAGACTTCTATGATCGAAGGAAAACCTGCTGCTGATGGATCTGCTGCTGCTAACGCAGGATACAATGGTACTAAAGGTTTATTCCACGAAGTAGAAAACAGAGGAAACATTTCTTCTGGATCTATTGACACAAAAGGTGACATCGAAAACATCATTAAGGTGTTAGACAAAGAAGGAGCAATCCAAGAAAACGTAATGTTCGTTAACAGAAGCAAGTCTTTTGAAATTGACAACGTATTAGCTGGATTGAATAACTTCGGAGCTTCTGGTGCTTCTTTTGGTTTATTTGACAATGATTCTGACATGGCTTTAGAGCTTGGATTCAAAGGTTTCAACCTTGGGTACGATTTCTACAAGACTGACTGGAAATACTTAAACGACCCTACAACTGGAGGTTTAACTTCTGGAGTAGATGGTTTAATTGTTCCTGTAGGACAGAAAACTGTATACGATCAAGTATTAGGAAAGAACGCAACTGTTCCTTTCTTACACGTTAAATATCGTAAGAACGAGGCTGAGGATAGAAAGTACAAATCATGGGTTGTTGGTTCAGCTGGTGGTGCTTCTAACAGCGATCTAGACGCAATGCAAGTTCATTTCTTATCTGAAAGAGCTTTATGTGTTATGGGAGCTAACAACTTCGTATTATTGAAGTAACATTTATTGTAGGAATTACCCTCGTTATAACGACGAGGGTAACTCTTACTTTTTTAATTTAATCTAATTTTAATTATAATGGCAACAAAAAAACAAGAGGCTCCATCTATGGAGTTAAAGGATAGAATTTACATACTAAAAGGAGGCGCTACTCCGGTAAATTTTATATTAAGATCTAAGCACAGCAATAACAAACCATTGCAATACTTTGATGGCAGGACTCAAAAAGCTTTGAGATATGCATCTAACCAAACATCTGTATTTATAGATGAGCAATATGGGGATGCAACTATACCAGCTATTATTTTTCAGAACGGTAAACTAACCGTGCCTAAAGAAAACACTTTACTACAGGAATTTTTATCATTATACCACCCGGACAACGGGAATGTATTTGTTGAATTTGATCCTTCAAAACTAGCAGAGGAAGAGGTTAATAATATAGACATAGAACTTGACGCTATGAATTTAGCTAGAGCTATGGAGATAGAAGACCTTGAGGCCGTAGCTAGGGTAGTTATAAAGGGTAGGGTTTCTGACATGAGCTCTAAAGAGATTAGAAGAGACATGCTCAATTACGCTAGAAAGAACCCAAAAGAATTTACAAGCATAGCCAACGACGAGAATATAAAGCTAAGAAACATAGCTATAAGATCAGTTGAAATGGGTATACTTTACATAAAAGACGATAACGTAACGGTGTGTTGGAACAACAAAAAGAAAGACAAGATAATTGTTTGTCCTTTTGGAGAGAATGTATATAGCGCATTAGCTAAGTACTTTAAAACAGACGAAGGCCTAGACGTATTACAGGCTATAACTAACAAGTTGTAGTCTTTAAATGCAAAGAGAGGGGATCAGAAATGTTCTCCTCTTTTTTTTGTATTTTTGTGTCAAATATTTAGGCATGATAAATCACGTTAGAAACACAGTTCTAACCATATTGAACAAAGAGAATAGGGGATACCTGACGCCAGAGCAGTTTAATTTATACGCTCAGCACGCTCAGCAAAACATATTCAACCTTTACTTTTCTGAGTACTCTAGAATGAGTTCTATGAAGAACGCTAGAAGGCTTAGTCAAGATTATGGGGATAGGGTTAGAGACCTTAAGAATAAAATAGACAGATTCACTAAGGTAGTGTCTTTGCCTAAAAGCAACTCAGTATACCTGAAGCCTTGCGACATGTACATGCCTTTGTCACTTAGGTGTAATGGTGTTGAGGTTGACGAAGTACCTGTTTACAAAGAGACAATGCTTGACAATGCTAATCTTTGTGGCCCAAGCACTTCATACCCTGTATATATAGACAAAAACAATTCATACACAGTGAAGCCTGACACTATAACGTGCCTTGACCTTGCTTACGTAAGACAACCAATAGATCCAAAGTGGACCTATATAATGATTGGTGGAGAGCCAATATTTAACAGTAGCTCCAATGATTACATGGACTTTGAGTTGGGCGAAGAAGAAGAAGTTGCTTTGGTTTCAGAGATATGTAAGCTAGCTGGAGTATCTATTAGAGAGGTTGAAGTATCTAATATAATTAACGGATTAGACAACCAGAACACTCAAAAAGAAACGGTTTAATAGATGGCTAATACAGATAGACAATATTACGAAAACAGCACTAACTGGGGGGAGGACCAGTATGTAAAGCTATCAAATGTCATAAACAACTTTATGCTTATAAATGTTGGTGATGGCAAGATAATTAATGATATATCTAGGTTTGATGTTATATTTCATGCGAAAAGAGGGCTTCAGGAGCTTCACTACGACGCGTTAAATGATGTTAGATCTATAGAGATGGAAATGCCGGATACCTTGCAGATCGTGCTTCCTAGGGACTATGTTAGGATGATAAGAATATCCTGGGTAGACGGCAAAGGAAAGCTACACCCGATGGTAAACGGAAAGTATACCACTACAGTAGACAAGGCTTTCCTACAGGACGATCAAGGGAATATATTATTCTCAGCAGGTACAGACGGAGAGGCATTGGAGGGTACCCCTCTTATGGACATCCGTAACATGCAGGTAGCTGAAAGTGAAGACCCTAACAATGACCCAATGAATGATTTTATATTCGGGGGCAGATTTGGAATGGACACGTCTACAGCCAATGTAAACGGGACATATAATATAAGTAAGAATTTAGGTATAATTAGGTTTAGCTCAGATGTATCTGACAAACTAATAGTTATGGAGTACATAACTGATGGCTTATCTAATTTAGACGAATCAGAACTTAAAGTCCACAAGCTTGCTGAGGATTTTCTCTACAAGTACATACTTCATGAGGTTATAAGAAACAAGTATGGTGTACAAGAATACATTGTAAGAAGGGTTAAAAAGGATGTATTCGCTTCTTTGAAAAACACCAAAATAAGAATGATGGATCTACACCCATTAGACTTGCTACAAACTTTAAGGGGTAAAAATAAGTGGATTAAATAATGAAGTTAAAGAACGTATTCACATCTGGAAAAATGAATAAGGACTCCGACGAGAGGCTTATTCAAAAAGGAGAGTATAGACATGCGCTAAACGTTAGGGTTGCAAACTCTAATGGTTCAGATGTTGGGGCCGTTGAAAACGCGTTATCCAACGCTAAAATGTCTAATATATCTTTTGGAAACAACGCAAAAACTATTGGTGTAATAGACGACGATGGCGCCAATAAGGTATATTGGTGTGTAGTTTCAGATAGCGGTTCTTTTGTGTGTGAGTTTTCCAAGGACACAAGTCAGGCTGAAATAATACTATCAGATAATAGATCTGGAGACTTAAACCAATTAGGGTTTTCTGAGGATAACATGGTTGACATGTCAATCCTTAATGACGCTGAGAACAATAAAAACTTTTTGTTTTTAACAGATGGAGTTACAGAGCCTAAGTATTTTGAAATAGAAACAGCAAAAGCTCTTACTAATAATTCATTTACATTCGAGGATGTGTCTCTTATAAAGTCACCTCCACTTACTGCGCCTACCATAACGTTAGAAAAAACAGATGCAGAGGAAGAGAATTATATACAAGACAAATTCTTTTCTTTTGCCTATAGGTATATATATGAAAATGACGAGATAAGCGCTATATCCCCTTTCTCTGAGTTTGCCTTTATGCCTGACGATTTTAGGTATGACTACAACTCTGGGACTAATAAGTCCATGGAGAACAAGTACAACAAGGTTAATGTGTCTTTTAACACTGGATCTAAGAATGTAAAGAAAATAGAGATATTAGCTAAGCAATCTGGAGAGAATGTTACTTATGTAGTAGAGAAATTAGACAAGCCAGACAAAGGATGGTCCGATAATTCTACTCAAATTTTTGAGTTTACAAACAGTAAGGTTTATAAAGCTTTGCCAGCGTCTCAGCTTTTAAGGATATACGATAATGTGCCTAAGAAAGCAAAGACATTAGATATAATCGGCAACAGGATAGTATTTGGTAATTATACTGAGAATTACAATGTATCTAGTATTCCTAAATTAAGTCTTTCTTATTCCTCTGCCTCTGGTGTTAAAAACATCCCCCACGAGACGGTTAAGTCTAATATGGATTACGAGGTTGGAATATCATACTTAGACGGAAAGGGTAGGATGACAACACCCTTCACTAGCGAGGGTAATACTGTACATATACCAATAACAAAGAGCGATAAAAAAAACAGCCTAAGTGTAGGCATTTCTTCTCAAGCTCCTGAATGGGCAACTGGATACAGGTTGTTTATAAAGCAAAGCAAGAATGACTATGACGTAATATCACCCGTTGTATTTTACAAAGAGGGTGTGTATGTTTACATAAAAGTAGAAGGAGAAGATGTTAATAAAGTAAAAGAAGGTGACTTTCTATTTGTTAAGTCAGATACGTCTGGAATAAAAAACAAGACTTTAAAAGTAAAGATACTTGAGTCTGAAAATAAAGAAAGAAATTTTCTAGAAGATTCCAGGGAAGAAAACACAAAACAAGAGCAAGGTAATTATATAAAAATCAATACAGAAGAAATATCTCTAGATGAAACGTCCATAGATACTTTTTCTTATGAAGGATATGCGTTTAGATCTAGGAGTGTTTATAACAACGTTATAAATCCTCAAGACTACGTAGAAAACACTATTTTTTATGGCTCTGGAACAAACAACATTAATGTCACTGGATCCTATAATCACCCTTCAGACTTAAGGTACGAAGTTAAAGTGATCAGCAGTGGATCTCCGGATCTAGTTGAGTGGAGATTTTTAGATTGCAGAGAAAACATATACTCTGCATGGGACAATAATAATGGATTAGGATACTCTACTGCTTCAACAATATCCATAAATAACGGATTAAGTATATCTTTCTCTTCTTCATCTGGCCATCAGGTTGATGATAGATGGGTTATAAATGCAAAATCTTATGACAGACCTAAATCTTGGGATGACAATGACGATTCGTCTTCAGGTGATGACGGAAGAAGGGCTATTATGCACTTTAAGACAAGTGAATCTGGGAGCGAGTCAATAAAAGCAGGCTCTATAATAACATTAGAGTATGACGACACTCCTTCAGAAAATTACGATAACGCATCAGGATACGTTTACCAAAGGTTTGTTTCTAGTTCTGACTATGAAAACTTAGAAGAATGGTTTTGGGAGGATGACGTAATAAGCATTATGGATTACCCAGAGGACTTGTCTGACTTAATGTTTAGAAGAGGGTTTCTTCAGAAAGCCAATGGAGAGCAAATAAGAATAGATCCAACAGGAGATCTTTATTTGATGATGCTTTCTCAGTCAAATTATCTTGGAGGAGGTAAAGTTAGGGTTGACATTAACCTTAAGGTATTGCAGATTGATAATCCAATTATTTTTGAGACAGACTATAAATTTGCAAGTTCTGAAACTTTTTACGAGCTACCAAAGACATACGGCATATCTAATAGAAACCACCTGGGCGATGTTAACCAAGTTTTCGGAACAACCAATGCATTGGTAAATTTAGACCATTTTAATGCTTTTGGGTGGTATAATGGTTATGAGTCTATAAAGATAGCTGATGGTTTTAACCAGCCTAGAATGCTTATTGATTCTAAGCCACTTGTTCCATTAGACAACTACAAAGAAATAACAAGAATAGCGTCACTAACTTATAGTGGCATATACGAATCTACTACTGCCTTTAACGGAGTTAACGAGTTTAACTTATCTACAGCAAACTATAAAGACATTGATCCTAGTTTCGGAAAAATAGCTAAAATAATATCTAGAAACGGAGATTTAACTGTTATACAAAACAACAGAGTCTCTAGGGTTTTATTCAATAAGAGTGTTATATACAATGCGGATGGATCCGGTAATGTAAGTCAAAATAACAATGTATTAGGCCAAGAGATACCTTACCAAGGAGAATTTGGTATATCGAATAACATATACTCAGCCACTAAGTGGAATGGTGATATTTATTTTGCAGACGAAAGAAGAGGGTCTGTAATAAGATTAACAGATAACGGGATTTTCCCTATATCTAACTATGGTATGATAAGCTGGTTCAATGACCATTTATACGTAGGATCTAAAATTGTTTCTTCTTTCGACCCTAACAATGATCAGTTTGTTCTTAGTCTTACTAATCCAAACATACAGTGGGTAGAAGACACATACGAGTGTAATGAAACAATAACCACTACTACAACTAGCAGCGTTACTACAACTACAACTCAATGTTTTGTACCTGTTGAAATACCTGTTGACGCTTGTGCTATTAATTGGATAGAAGACTCATACGAATGTAACGTAGAAGACGCAGTAGTTACATGGCTAGAGAATACATATGAGTGCAACATAGAGGGTACCACTACAACTACTAGTACTACTACGGAAGCTCCAGTTGTAACATGGTTAGAGGAAACTTATGAGTGCAATATAGAGGGTACAACTACAACTACTAGTACTACTACAGCGGCTCCAGTTGTAACATGGTTAGAGGAAACTTATGAGTGTAACATAGAAGGAACGACTACAACTACTAGTACAGCGGCTCCTACCACGACTACAACTAGTACAGAAGCACCTACTACTACTACAACTAGTACAGCAGCACCTACTACTACTACAACTAGTACAGCAGCACCTACTACTACTACAACTAGTACAGCGGCTCCAGTTGTAACATGGTTAGAGGAAACTTATGAGTGTAACATAGAAGGAACGACTACAACTAGTACATCAGCAGCTCCGACTACGACGACTACCACGACAGCAGCTCCGACTACGACGACTACTACAACAGCAGCCCCGACTACGACGACTACTACAACAGCAGCCCCGACTACGACTACTACTACAACAGCAGCTACGACTACGACTAGCACTACAACAACTACTACAAATGTTCCAGCCGGTACACTTATTAGTACATACTGTAGCGGAACCACTAGAGTAAACACATATGCAGATGGTAATGGTGGTTTCTACCAAGAAGAGGAAGTAAATAGTGTTAGCTGTGGTTACACGACAACTACTAGTACTAGCACTACAACAACTACTACAAATGTTCCAGCCGGTACACTTATTAGTACATACTGTAGCGGAACCACTAGAGTCAATATTTACGCAGATGGCAGTGGAGGTTCTTACCAAGAAGAAGAAGTGAACAGCGTTAGCTGTGGTTACACTACTACAACTAGTACTACTACAACTACTACAAACGTGCCAGCAGGGACACTTCTTTCTACTAGTTGTTTTGGCGTTGACTTATACGGTACTTACGCAGATGGAAGTGGTGGATCTTACGTTGATTTAATAGAGTCAAACAGTGTTAGTTGTGGTTATACAACAACTACTAGTACTAGCACTACTACAACAACTACAACGACAGAAGATCCTAATGCTTGCTACGAATATACAGCCAATGTTCCTCAGCAATCTGGAGAAAGTTTAGACGTTACTTATATAGACTGTGACGGGATTGAACAATCATTTGTATACTACTGGAATGGTGGTATCAGTAGCGTTCAGTGGTGTGCTAGATCTATAGTAGGAGCTAACTACCCAGTAACTGGACCGGGGGCTTTATGCTCTGGAAACAGCGCACTTCCTACTACAACAACTAGTACAACGACTACAACTACTACCTTTACTCCATCTGGAACTTTATTAACTACATACTGTAGTGGAACCACAAAGATCGGAAGATATGCTGATGGAAGTGGAGGAACTTACGACCAAGCTATAGAATACGACAGTGTTGATTGTGGCTACGTAACACCATCAGGTACTTTATTAAGTACATACTGTGATGGTACAACCAAGATGGGTACATACGCTAACGGTAGCGGAGGATCATACAATCAAGTTATAGAGTATAATAGTACAGATTGTGGGTATGTTTATCCAGCGGGTACTTTATTAGATACAAATTGCTTTGGATATGACTTATTTGGAACATACGCAGACGGAAGCGGAGGAACTTATACCGACCTAATAGAAACCAACAGCACAAACTGTGGTTATGTAGCCCCTACAACTCAGACTCCAGCTGGTACTTTATTAAGCACGTACTGTGATGGTACAACTAAGATGGGTACGTATGCTAACGGTAGTGGTGGATCATATAACCAAGTTATAGAATACAATAGCACTGATTGCGGTTATGTAACACCAGCTGGTACGCTATTAAGTACATACTGTAGTGGAACAACATTATATGGTACATACGCTAACGGAAGTGGAGGGTCATACAATCAAGTTATAGAATACAACAGCACAAGCTGTGGATATGTAGCGCCTACAACAACTACAACTCAAACTCCATCAGGTACGTTATTAAGTACATACTGTAGTGGGACAACATTGTATGGCACATATGCTGATGGAAGCGGAGGATCGTACAATCAAGTTATAGAATACAACAGCACAAGCTGTGGATATGTAGCGCCTACAACAACTACAACCACTACTCAACCAGCTGACAATGTATTTGTAGTTGAAGCTACAGGTGTTGTGGGTGATTATATTCAGATTGCTCAAGGATACAGTATAGGAGACTTTATTACTACATCCGCACATGGAACAACATGTGTTGAAATAATGGCAACAGCATACGTTGTTAATCCAGGGGCTTTTGGAACAATAGAAGGGCCTTGTCCTCCACCAACAACTACAACAACTACTACTCAACCATCGACATCTGGATATAGTTGTGTAAATGGAAGTTGTCAGTTTGTTAGCTCTGGAGCTCAATATCCAACACTTAAGGCTTGTAACCTAGAATGCGGCAATCAAGTATAAATAATTAGTATCTTTGTAACATAAAAACAAAACAATAAAAATGGCGAACACAGGAATAAAAACAGTACTTACCCTTAGGAAGTATGTTGATGGAGTTGCCACCAGTGAGACGAAAGTCAATGACCCTGGTGATCCAGATTACATAGCTCCTTACGAGGACTTAGTAGACTGTCCAACGGCAGCTCCTACGACAGAGAATCCTACAACAGAGACTCCTACAACGGAGCCACCAAACCCTATTACATCTTTTGTAATATACGGCAACTCTTCGTCTCAAGGATTTAATACAGCTGATGAAGCTTGTACTGGTGCAGATACAGCAATCACAGTATACAATGATCAGGACGAAACCACGTCTTCAGGGGCTTGGATTTCAGGTTCTGTTTTATATTCAGATTCTGAAGCAACAACTATATTTAATGGACAAGGTAAATACTTTACCGATGGTGTAGGTTACTCGTTCCAAGTAACATCTGGAGGAACTATTACTACCAGAGCTATTTGTGAGTCTGCACAAGGAACAGATCCTTTAGTTGTAACTCAATCAACTTCTGATTGGGGTACAGATTTCCTTGTATTAACAGGTAATGTTACCGTAGCTGGAGATCCTAACTTTACTAGCAAAGGATTCCTTTGGGTTCAAGGAACTGGTACACCAACATTATCAGACAACGTTGAAACTGTTGCTGGAACAACTATAGGGCAGTACACTAAACAGATAACTGGATTAACTCCTGAAACACAGTATACATACAGGGCTTTTGTTATTCAAGAAGGTGTTTACTTCTACGGATCTGATCAGACTACTGGCACTAATTCAATTGGTTACTACCAACTACAAGACTGTGATACACTATCTACAAGCTTTAGATCTGCTCAAACAATAGAAGACATAACTTTAGGTACAGGTGATAGAGTAACATCTGGTGGAAATACATATACCGTTGTAGGTTCTACTAGCAACGAAGGATTACCATCTGTTGATGACCTAACACTTGAGTGTAGTGATTGTGGTTGTCCTGCTACTGTAAGATATTACAATATGTCTTTATGCAGTGACCCAGGGGTAACTTTCGTTGGTGTGAACAACTCTGGTGAAAACTTAGCTAACGGTTCATCTGTAGAAAATAACGGAACATGTTACCAAGTAGGAACAGAAACCACTACTAGTGGTTTGGATACTGATATTACATCTTGGACAAGACACAACACTTGTGCTGACTGTAACGCAGCTAACAGCACCACAGAGCCTCCTACAACAGAGCCTCCTACAACAGAGCCTCCTACAACGGAGATACCTTGTTACGAGTATGAAGCAGCTGTACCAACACAGTCTGGTGAAAGTTTAGAGATAACTTACATTGACTGTAATGGAGTAGAGGAAGATATTCTTTACTACTGGAACAGTGGAGTGAATAGCGTTCAATTCTGTGCTAGATCTATAGTTGGTGCTAACTACCCAGTTACAGGGCCAGGGGCTCAGTGTGGAGGTGATACACCATTACCTACAACAACTACTACCACATTAAATCCAACATGTCATGCAGTGAGTTACGATTCATCTGTGTTTAGTTTAGATATGGACAGATATGGTATATCTTACGTAAATTATCTAGGTGTATTTACAGGAACATCTTTTAATGATTTAGGATTTTCAATAGAAAATGGATCTGAATTTACATACTACGTATGTGCTAACACAGTTGGTAATGACGTGTGGGATACAACAAACAATGTTGCAGTACCTCAGTATAACTCAGCCTTAGTTAGTAATGACTCCGGAACTGCATGTGATGGATTCTGTTCACCTCCTGAAGGTGGAGGTCAAATATAAATGGACTTGATATTTGACAAAGAAAAAACTGTAATCGTAGGTGGAGCAGCAATGTTCCACCACGGTTTAGTTGATTCTTACAATGACATAGATATTGTTGTAACTAACCTGGAAGACATAGAAGGGATTACTTACTTTGATTCTAAGTCTACACTAACTAAAAGCGGTAAAAGAGCTTACATAGATAATGTAGATATATTTATAGAAGAAGAACTTCCTGAATATGAAGTTATAAATGGGTTTAATGTAGCTACAATAGATTCAATGATTAAGTACTATGAATCAGTTATAGAAAATTCAGATGGATACATGAGAGAATTTGCAATAAAAAAATTAAACATAATAAAGCCTCACTAGAGGCTTTTTATTTACTATGAAGTATATATGTGCACAGCCAGCAATAACTTATTTTGCATGGCAAATAGATGTTTTAGTGAACAGCCTCATAAAGAATAATGTAAGCCCTAAAGACATACAGGTTTTGTGTTCTAGACAAGGTAAAATAAGCAAAGAATTTCAAGACTTATGTAATAAATACACGGGAGTTAGCTTTTTCTTTTATGAGGACGAAAGGAGTTACAAGGGGTATATACCTTCAATAAAACAACACATGCTTCACAAGCACTACCTTGCTAATCCATACATGGAGAAAGAAGACATCTTTCTTGTAGACGCTGATATATGTTTAACAAGACCACTAGACTTGACAGAGCTTCTCAAGGACGATGTGTGGTATGTTAGTGACACTGTAAGTTACATAGGATATGACTATATACTTTCAAAGGGAAGAGATATATTAGAACCAATGCTAAAGATAGGCGGTATATCAGAAGAGTTAGTTAAGTCAAACCAAGAAAATGCCGGAGGGGCTCAGTACTTATACAAAAAAGTAACAGCTGCTTTCTGGAAGGAAGTTGTAGATATGTCTCACGAATTGTACATAAAAATATCTGAAATAAGCAGAAATAAAAAGAAACTAGACCCATCGCACCACGAGATACAAATATGGACTGCCGAGATGTGGGCTATGCTTTGGGTGGCTTGGAAACAAGGTAAAATTACTAGCGTAAGTAAAACACTTGATTTTTCTTGGGCTACAGACCAAATAAATAGATGGGACGAGAGAGCAATATACCACAACGCAGGAGCAACAAGCGATTCTGATGGTATGTTTTACAAAGGAAAATACACTTCTAAGTTCCCTCCTAACAACCTGGAGATAAAGGATAGTAGATGCTGTTATAATTACTACCAAATAATTAAGGAAACACTGTACTAAATAGCCCAGCGCAAAAATAACTATCTTTGCAAATAACAATATAAATAAATGGCCAACTACACTTTAACTTTCGATGAAAAGATAAATGGATGGACTTCTTTCCATTCTTACGAGCCAGAGATGATGGTCAACCTTAATAATGATTTCTTTTCATTTAAGGACGGACAAATATATCTACACGAAAGAGATACAAACATTAGAAACCAGTACTACGAGCAACCATCTGCACCTACAGAGATAGAGTTAGTAATGAATGACGGACCTTCTGATGTTAAAATATTTAAAACCATAGAGATAGAGGGCAGTACAGGTAAGTGGGACACTACAGTCGTTACTAACCTTGAGTCTGGCAACATACCTAAAGATTCTTATAAGAATAAAGAAGGGATGTTCTATGACTTTATAAAAAGAAATGCTTCTGACGAAATAGATCCCACTCTTTTATCGGTACAAGGTATTGGAAATATCGTAGATATTATAGGATCAAAGTACGCGTTCAGTGTAGTTCCTCATAACATATCAATAGGAGACGTTTTATATCACGAAAATGGCGGACACTATGTCAAGGTTGGAACCATAACAGATAAAGGGCCTGCGTTCGTAGAGGTGTTGTCTCCTTTAGTTTTAGTGCCCGATAATTCATTTATGTTTGTGGCAAAAAACACTGTAGCAGAGAGCTACGGGTTAAAAGGATATTTCGCTAGCGTTAAGCTTAGCAACTCCGACAGTAATCCAGTGGAATTGTTTGCAGTAAACAGCGAAGTAAGCAAGAGCTTCCCTTAAAATTTGTATATTTGCATGGAGTCTGACATATTGAAATACGTCCATGAAAACAGAGGCATACTCTGGGACAAAATAGCTACGTTCAACGAGCAACTAATGAGTGTTAGTGCTACTGCGATACATGGCACAGAAGAAATGCAGGAGCAATTCCCTGTAACACATCACTTACAGGATGGGTTATACACAAGGGAGATATTCATGCCAAAGGGTACAGTTGTTGTTAGTTTTATACATAAACAAAACCACCCCTCTTTCTTCTTAAGTGGGGAAATGTCAGTACTCAAAGACACTGGGGAGATAGATAGAATCAAAGCCCCAATGAAAGTAATGACTGAGATAGGCACACAAAGAGTGGCTTATATGCACGAGGACTGCGTTTGGGTTTGCGTGTATAGAACAGATAAAGAAACAATAGAGGAGGCCGAGAGAGACGTTTATACTAGCGACTATAGAGACCTACCAGAGCATATTATATTAAATAAGAAATTATTATGGCAGGAGTAATAGCAGGAATATCAGTAGCAGCGTTAGGCTCAGCCGCACAAATAATGAGCGGAGCAAAGAGAGCTAAGCAAGCTAAGCAAGCACTCAGAAACTTTCAAAGACAAGAGCTAAAGAACGTAACCAAAGGTATGAGAGTATCTACTATGGGCGCTGAGCTGCAAACTAGAGAGGCGCAAAGGAGATTCGCTACTAGTGTTGACGCACTAAGGTCCGGAGGCGTTAGAGGTTTAGTTGGCGGAATGGGACAGGTTGAACAGCAACAGCAAATGCAGCAGCAACAAATAGCGGCTGGCCTAGACCAACAACAAGTGTCTATAGACAGAATGGCAGCCCAAGACGAGGCTAACATGAGACAAATGAGGGAGCAAAGAGACAACCAAGCCATACAAGGCATGGGCGCTGAACTAGCGGCTGGAAGGGCGCAAGTGTCAGCTGGGATACAAGGTATTGCTCAAGCGGGTGTGTCCATGGCTACAATGGGGATGGCATCAAAAGCTGGAGAAGCAGCAGGAGCAGTATCAGAAGGAGCCTCAAAAATAAATAAAGCAGGATTGGCTGCGTTAAACGTTGGGTCACAAGCCGCGTTGGCGCTAGGTAATAACATGTCTGTTATGCGCGCTAGTAAGCAGTCTTCTTTTACACCGCCTTCGCAACTAAACAACGTAAATTCTTTTGCTCCACAACAGCAATACGAATTACCTAAACCAGACTTTAACGACAATCCATTCAATAATTAACATGGCAGAAAGCGGAGCATATTACCAAGGACTTGGCCAAGCGGCTAATGTTAAACCTGTTGACTTCGGAAGCATTGCAAGTGCATTTGCTGACGTTGAAATGAGAAGAAGAGAGAAGCAGGAGATACAAGACAAAGAGAGAGAGAAGCAGCAGATAGAAGCATACAAAGAGTTTGGTGTTATATACGAACAGTATGAGCCAACTAGCTTGCAGAACCTAAATGTTATTGGGGCTGAAATAAAGAATAAGGTACTAGAGAAAGCTCAGGCCTACAACAAGGCACTCAAGGAAGGTACTATGAGTTACGCTGATTATTACAAGAACAATATGATGCTCAAGTCTCAGTCAGAAAAATACAGATCATTTATATCTAACATAGGTGCATTCGCCGAACAAGTACAAGCTAAAGGCGATAACATATCAGCAGAGACTTCTCAAATAAACGAACTCATAAGCAACATGCTAGAGGAAGGAGTTAATGTTGTAGAAGACGAAAATGGTAACATATCTTTTATGTCTAAAATAGGAAGCAAGCCAGCCTTGGTCCCTTTTGATATGCTAGATAAAATAACTCAAGTAAAGGACAAGATTAATATATACGAGCCCCTAGAGACTATTCTTTCTACTACAAAACCAAACGTAGAGACAAGTAAAAATTTAGTTACAACTACTTACCTGACTAACGGAGAGCTTAACAAGTCACAAAAAGACTACGTATCTAAATGGTTTAAGGGGAAGACGGACGGGGAGATATACGACATATTAGAGTCTATGGATCTAGAGGCTGAAACAGTAGTTGGTCCACAAGGCTTTAGGCTTAAAAATAAAGATGAGGCCATAAAGTTGGCAATGGACAATTATATGAAAGAGGCTAAGACATTCTTAAAAGGAAAGGATGTAAGGGATGAGTTTAAAGGCGGGCAATTTACAAGCAGCCAGGCAAACATATACTCTCAAATAGAAGCAAGAAATGAAACACTGAATGAGAACGAAAAGACAATAACAAACGTTGTTAAGAACGGACTCGAATTAACATACAGAAAAGCACAAAGAATACCACTAATAAAACTAAAAGGTAAAAATTATTCAGACGTAAACGTAGTTAAGTATGTAACAGGCGATGAAGGATTCCCAGACAAAGTGGTGATCACTGTTCCTAGTAGTGTTCAAGTAGGAGTTAATGAAGTGCTTGAGATTCCTTTAACAGACCTAGGGGAAATAAAAAACATGAGAGACTTCTTGAATATTCCAGGAGTAAAAACAAATGCGGGAACTAATACTCCTGAAGCTAATGCGCCTGAAAACAATAAAGCTCCAAGATAATGAACGAAGAGTACTTAGTAAATTTATATTCATGGATCGACAGTCAAGACTCGACATTCAAAGAAGACGTAGACATAGAATCATTTAAGCAAAAAATGCTAAATGAGGATTACGTAAAAAGTATATACGAGTGGATTGGATCTAAGGACCAAACTTTTACAGAAGACATTTCTCCAGACATGTTCTCAGAAAAGGTCGGTTTAAAAAAAAAAGACGATTCCAATTTGGGGATGGACAATATGGATTCAGATTCAGAGGATACTTCATTGGAGTCTCCAGATCTTGAGCCACAAAAAATACTAGTAGATCAATTAGACGCTTACAATAAGAAGCACGACGAACTCACTAGTGACTTTAGGAAGTACAAGAAAGAAATATTTGACACTAACATTCAGCTCTTAAAAGAAGAGAAAGAGGCTGGCGCAAGGACACCTGAGCTATTAGCTAAAAGACAGGAGTTAGAAAAAAGAATAGATACCCTAAACCAAAAAGAACTAAACTTAAATGAGTTTAAGGTAACTCTAGCAAAACAAAAAGCTAAGACACAAAAAGAAGCTGCTGAGTATATAGATAAGAAAGCCGGAGGCGGGTCTTTTATTGGAGCCATGTACAACTCTCTATTGTCTGGTTTTGAAACAGGAGGCGCTGGGTCAGGTGGTATTGCTACAGATCTAGCTACGTTATTCCTACCTAATTTTGGTATGTCTGACGATGACTACAACAAAATGAAGAAGGACGGAATGTCCGACACTCAGATACTAGACAAAGCAAGAAAATCCACAAGAGCAGATTTATTACCGGCTGTAAGATCGGGTTTAAGTTTCGCAAAAGACGACAGTACTACGGAGGCTTATATGGCTAAAAGAAGCGAAGAGAGCGTAGTGTTTGAGGGCATGACAGGTATGGCGGCTAGTTTACCAGCTATGTTAGCACCAAAAGCGCAACGTATTATTGGATTCGCCTTAATGGGCATGGAGGCTATTGATAAGGAAACAGAAAACAATCCTGACTTTGCGGATATAACTGAGTCTGAAAAGTATATCGTTAAGACGCCAATAGCGATAGTATCAGCAATTCTTGAAAATATCGGATTAAGAAACATCGTCTCTGGGAACTCATCTTTGTTGAATTACATAACAAGACAAGTCCTTGGTAAAACAACAAAAACAACTACTGCCAAAACGTTTACTGAATTAGTAAATAAAGAGGTAAAAAATGCTGTAGTTAAATTTGGACTAAGAGTAGGGGCCGCTGGTGCAGCAGAGTTTGAAACAGGTGCCGCTCAGTACGCATTTGAGGTTGGAGTAAAAGAACTTTATGACGTAGCAAAAGGAAAAGATCTATTTAAAAACCCAGAAACAATTGGAGAGTTTATAGGCAAAACAATAAGATCAGGTGTAGCAGAAGCTATAGGTGGTTTTACTATGGGGTCTGTAACAAGCTCAGTGCAATCTTACAGAGAAAACCAATCAGCTAAAGCTATTGGTAAAAATTTTGACATTATAAATAAATTCGTAGAAGACGATCAACTTTACAGTGCATACAATACGCACTTAGCCTCTGAACTTAGAGAAGGAAACATAACTCAAGAGCAGTATGACCAGCAAATTGAAAGCCTTAATGAAATAAAAAATATATCTTCTAAGATTCCTAAAAACATAAGCACTGAAAACAGAAGAAAAGCTTATGACTTAATAAGAGAAAAGGCTCAGGTTACCAAGGAGATGGAAGGCATGGATGATGCATTAGCTACTCCAAACAAAGAAAGGTTGCAAGAGATAAACAACGAGCTTATAGATATAGCTAAACAAAAAGAGCAAGTTGAT
>Ga0209138_1000775_pt1 | contig 29327 bp, 24 predicted proteins | sample SaaInl3SG_22_DNA_FD_184645 | JGI IMG/M metagenome (GOLD analysis project Ga0209138, IMG submission 184645) | Marine microbial communities from expanding oxygen minimum zones in the Saanich Inlet - ESP_153SG_22_DNA (SPAdes) (version 2) | ecosystem: Environmental > Aquatic > Marine > Intertidal...
ACGCACAAACAACTATGGAAAACTCTTTACACCAATTTACGGTTGAAACCCTTGAAGGGGAAACATTTGACTTTTCGAGCTTGAAAGGCAAAAAGGTTATGGTGGTCAATACGGCTTCAAAATGTGGTTTAACTCCGCAATACAAAGATTTGCAAGCGCTCTACGAGCAGTATGGAGCAGAAAACTTTGTAATTGTTGGTTTTCCTGCCAACGATTTTTTAGCACAAGAACCTGGAACAAACGAAGAAATAGGCGCGTTTTGTGAACGCAACTACGGAGTGACCTTCCCTATGATGGCCAAGATTGGCGTTAAAGGAAGAGACATGCACCCAGTTTATGCTTTCTTAACCCAAAAAGAAAAGAATGGTATAATGGATTCTAAGGTGACTTGGAATTTTCAAAAATATTTGATCAATGAAGAGGGTGTGCTCGAAAAAGTGATTTCTCCACGCACCTCTCCCGTTGATCCAGAAGTTATAGAGTGGATCACAAAATAATTCCATGAAAAAGAAACAATTTGAAACCCAATGTGTCCATGAGGGGCAATTGAAAGACGAACAATACAAAGGAGCCATTTCTCCCCTGTATATGTCGACTGCCTATTCGTATGAAGAAACGGACCGCTATCCTCGCTATTTCAATACACCCAATCAAGCAGGTTTAGCCAAGAAAATCGCTGCCTTGGAAGGGGCAGAGGAAGGCTTGATTTTTGGCTCTGGAATGGCGGCCATTTCAACAGCTTTGCTTGCCTATTTACACAAAGGAGATCATGTGGTGTTGCAAAACGATTTATATGGTGGAACAACAAATCTTGTTGTGGAGCATTTCAATAAATACGGCATCGAGTATTCCTTTGCAGATGCCTTGGATGCAGCCTCTTTTGAAGCGAAAATTCAATCCAACACTAAGGTTATTTATGTGGAAACGCCGAGTAATCCTTTGATGAAGATTGTTGATTTAGCCGCCATTGCTACGCTCGCCAAAAAGTATCAGTTGGTGTCGATGATCGATAATACTTTTGCTTCACCTGTAAATCAAAACCCCATTGCGTTTGGGATTGATATTGTTTTGCATTCTGCCACAAAATACTTGGGAGGACATAGTGACATTTTAGCTGGTGCAGTTGCCTGTTCAGCGGCCAACATGGAACGTATTTTTTCTATAGCAAAGAGCCTTGGGGGGAACCTGAGCGATATTTCTGCTTGGTTATTGGAGCGTAGCATCAAAACCTTAGCCATTCGTGTAAAACAGCAAAATGAAAACGCACTTGCTTTGGCGCACTTTTTAGAAGAACATCCGCTAATTTCAAAAGTATACTATCCAGGTTTAGCCTCGCATCCAGACCATGCCTTGGCCAAAAAGCAAATGCATGGATTCACGGGAATGATGTCTTTTGAAATGACTGCAGTTGTGGATCGTTCTGCTTTTGAAAAAAACCTCGAAATTATTCAGCCTGTTGTTAGTTTAGCAGGGGTGGAGAGTACCATTACCATTCCATCTATTACATCACATAAATTACTTTCTCCTGAAGGAAGGCTGAAGCAAGGAATTACCGATAATTTGGTGCGATTCTCCGTCGGAATTGAAACCTTGGAAGATTTGAAAAGAGATGTGGACAACGCTTTAAAAAACGCCGCAAATGAAGGTTGATATTCTCGCTTTTGGCGCACATCCAGACGATATTGAATTGGGTTGTGGAGGAAGCATTGCTCTTGCCATTGCACAAGGAAAAACAGTAGGCATGGTTGATCTTACTCGTGGAGAGCTAGGAACACGTGGGTCGGCAGAAATCCGCAAGCAAGAAGCGATGAATGCAGCTGAGCTACTACAGGTGTCTTTCCGAAAAAACCTCGCCTTTCGCGATGCTTTCTTTGTCAATGATGAAGAGCACCAGCGTGCAGTCATCCAACAGATTAGAACACACCAACCCAGCATAGTTTTATGCAATGCCATTGAAGACCGTCATATTGATCACGGAAAAGGAAGTCAGTTGGTTAGCGCTGCTTGCTTTTTAGCAGGCTTGCAGAAAATTGAGACCCAAGATGAGGAAGGAAAACCGCAGCAGCCTTGGCGCCCTCAGCATGTATACCACTATATTCAATGGAAAGAAATTACGCCAGATTTTGTAGTGGATATTTCGGCACATCTTGACGCTAAAATAGCGTCTATAGAAGCCTATTCTAGCCAATTTTTCGACCCAAGCAGTAAAGAGCCCTCAACACCAATAAGTAGTAAGAATTTCATTGAAAGTGTACGTTATAGAGCACAGAATTTAGGTCGTCTCAGTAATGTAGAAGCTGCCGAAGGTTTTACCGTGGAACGTACTCCATTAATCAATGATTTTAAAAACATTCAATAATTGTTAAACTTAGTTTTGACCAGCTAAAAAAATAATGTAAATTTGCCGCATAAACGGTGGTTGTAGCTCAGTTGGTTAGAGCGCCTGATTGTGGTTCAGGAGGTCGTGGGTTCGAAACCCATCTTCCACCCTTATAAATGAGAGAGTTAACGCTTTCTCATTTTTTTTGGGGTACAACTTGGGGTGCAGCGTTACCTTATTTTCTTGATGTTTCACTCCTAAAACCTATAATACTCTTGTGGCTTAACCCTATTTCCTTTGATGAAGTATTGAATTTTTCAGTTTACTACCTTAGTTATTGTTGATGTTTATAATTAATGACTATTTGTAAACTCTAAATTATCCTTCCAATTTTAGGAACCTCAATAATAAAGTTTGTCTGTCTAAGGTAGACAAAACATCATCTATTACTTCTAAACTAAACCATTCTCAACTTATATAAATAATGGTATTCAATCACAGATTCTAGTGCACAAAAAAACGCCCCTGTTAGAGGACGTTTGTAGTGTATATTTACGTTAGTTACTTCTAATTACTAGGGCAAGTTCCCCAGATAGGTTTATTGGTTTCTGTTAGGGCTGAGTTTGATGCAAAATTAGCAGGCTCTGATGTAATACCAGAAACACACCATCTTGTTAAATCTTGATTAAATGATGATGCACTTTCAAACATAGCCACCATATCAGTAACATTAGAAGTATCCCAGTTAGATATATCTGCATTAAATGCTGTAGCATTAAAAAACATACTTGACATATCAGTAACACTAGAAGTATCCCAGTTGCTAATATACCAATTAAATGATGATGCACTTTGAAACATACCAAACATATCAGTAACACTAGAAGTATCCCAGTTGCCTATATCCGCATTAAATGCTGATGCACCCCAAAACATACCATACATATTAGTAACACTAGAAGTATCCCAGTTAGTTATATCTCCATAAAATGATGATGCCTCAGCAAACATATATCCCATATCTGTAACTGCTGCTGTATCCCAGTTACCTATATCTCCATTAAATGATGATGCACTTTGAAACATTTGATACATATTAGTAACACTAGAAGTATCCCAGTTAGATATATCTCCATCAAATGATGATGCACTTTGAAACATTTGATACATATTAGTAACACTAGAAGTATCCCAGTTAGATATATCTCCATTAAATGATGTTGCACCATAAAACATACCTACCATATCTGTAACTGCTGCTGTATCCCAAAAACTAATATCAGAATTGAAAGAAGCATTATTTTGAAAAAGCGTACTCATATCAGTAACTAAAGAAGAACACAGATTAACGTTCCCATTCTCTATCTCTTCTCTTATTGTTTCATTATCAACTACTGTATAGGTTACTCCGTCAATAACAATTGTATCTCCAACCGCTGCTTCAGGACACTTGCATTTTCCGTTTTCGAAGTAAACCGCTGGTATAGGACAGCCATAATTATCTACATCTCCTGGTTCTTCAACGCAATTGTCAAGCAAATCATAGACTGTATCTCCGTCAGAATCTGGAATTTCTATTCCTTCTATTCCTCCAACAATATTATCTAAATAAAATGTTCCTGGACTAGATGTTCCAAACCCCACAAAGAAAGAGAGAAAGGCAAAATTATTTAAATCTTCTAAGGGCTCTTCAGCAAAAGGATAACTGTTACGTCTATTTTCTCTAAAATCAAATGAAATTGTTTGCCATCCTGATTGATTCACGGTTACTTCTACTTCTACATCTTTTTGAGCTAAATTTTCATTGTCCTCCGCACCTACAAACTGTTCAAGTTTAGCAAGTAGAACTATTTCAGATGCAGTCTCTTGATAGAAATCTAACTTCAATATTTGATTTTCCAACGAACTAAAGTCTAAAGTAATTTGAGGCGAAATTATAACTCCTTCATACAAGTCTCCGGAGTTATCAATCCTTGCAACGCTCTGGGAATTGTTTATTCCTAATCTATCAGGGTTAGAATCTAAACTAATTCCTGCACCATCAAAAGAGAAAAGATTTAAAGCTTCATTCCCTTCAAATTCTGCAATTATTCTATCCTCTCTTGGAGTAATGGTATCCGTGGTCTCATCATAATCTTCATCTCTATCCCCTTGATTATCTCCAGAGCATCCCGTAGTTAATTCAAGTGTAAAGCTTACAAAACTATCTGTAAGAATAAGGTTTGTAACAGTTCCAAATGATGATGAACCCAATAAAAGACTAATTACCGTATTAGACTCAACATTATAGTCTCCCGTAACAGTTATAGTTGAAGTTATGATGCTGAAAGTTCCATCTGTTCTAAATATAATTTCTGAAACACTACATTCATCGTTTTTCCCTGATGTCTCCCCTGTTGGATTATTTTTTCTAATCTTCCATTTACCCACTCCAAGAAAAACACCATTCTGTAAAACATTGCTTATCTGCTCTTCAAAGGTTGCAGTAACTGATTTTGTTCCATCAATAGCGACATCAATTTCGTTTGTGGTAGCCGTAGAAGAACCCGACCAGCTGTTAAACACCCATCCTGATTCTGGTGTAGCAGTCAAGCGAACGATATCTCCTGAATTATATTCTTCTTCTGTTTTTGCGGCACTAGTAATCTCTTGTGATACAGAACCCTGACCAACCACACCAACATTAAGGGTGTATTGTATTCTACTAAAAGTAGCAGTAATCGTTTTGTTACCCGTCATTGTAACGGTTAGTGGATTATCTGTGCCAGAAGCATCTCCTGACCAACCAGTAAATTCAAATCCAGCAGAAGGAGTAGCTGTTATTGCAACACTAGAATTTTCGTTGTAAGTTCCACTAGAAGGGTCTACATTTCCTCCATCAGAGGCTGAAACAGATAAAGTATATTTAGTTATGACTGGTTCATCTGGTAAAGGAGCGTCTTTCGAACAAGAATTTATAAGTAGAAATAAAGAAAATATAAGTAGTGAACTTCTGAAAAGGCTTTTCATAAAACAGATTTATAAAATAAATATATGATTTTTTTAAAAAACCTTCTAATCAATAAACAGCGGCAAATCCTCATTAGGTTTCTCTGACGTTTCAGCACTTCTTAGCTTAGGTAAAGTGTATTGTAAAGCTACTTGAAGCATCTTAATTCTTTGATTAGCGTCTAACTCATTTAAGTCTAAAGAGTCTATTAAATCGTCTAATAAGTATTGTAGTTTATTTCTTACTTCTGTGGTTACTTTATTGGGAGAGCCTTTAGGTCGTGGCATATATTTTAAAGTATTTTATTAACTAAAAGTATGTTGAGGTACTCATTCAAAACCATCCCTTTTTGATGTGCAATTTGAATCAGTTCTTGTTTTAACTTTTTGGATATTCTCAATGTTATATTTTCCATTACAGTTCTTTTTTTACTGCATTAAGAATAATACTTGCTCTTGCCATACTATATCTAGCAAAACCTGATACGGTTAAACCGTTAGATGCTGATACTTCTTTGTACTTTTTTACTTCTGCCTCTGTGAGTCTAATTATGAATGTGTTTTGTTAATTTAACATTTTTTTTTTAATTTTTGTTAAAATATTATTAAATGTTACAGCAAAAAGTCTAAATAAAATGTTAAATTAACAAAAAATTAATATTTAATTATATTAATCTAACTACTAAATTAATGATTATGGATTACAAAAAATCATCTTTAAATTTTAGCTCAAGTGTTGAAATTGGATGGAAAAACCATGTAAAAGTGACCCTTCTTTTATTTACTTTTTTATTTGGATCGTATAACTTTACTTATGCGAACCCAAATGATAAAGAAGCTGAAGAATATCATTTAAAAAATGATTTGACGAATGCGTTTAGCAAAACTTCAACAAAAGGGATTCAATCTAAACAAGAGAATTCTGCTCAACTTACCTTGACAGGTAATGTTACAGATGACACAGGTTCTCCACTTCCTGGTGCGACCGTTATTGAAATTGGCTCTTCAAATGGGGTAATTACAGATTTCGATGGTGGGTTTACCCTGTCAGTTTCTGGGCCTGAAGCAACAATTCTTGTTTCCTATTTAGGTTTTGATTCTGTTCAGATTTTAGCTTCTGATTTTGGCGACCAAACGAATATCTCTTTAACTGAATCAGCGTCCGCCCTCGACGAGATTGTCATTACAGGATATGGCAGACAAGTGAAAAGAAATATTACTGGAGCTGTCTCATCAATATCAGTTAAGCAAATAGAAGACCTTCCTTTGGCTAGTTTTGAAAATGCCATCCAAGGACAAATGGCTGGAGTGCAAGTAACAGAGGCCTCTGGAGCCCCAGGAGCAGGAGCATCTGTTCGTGTTCGTGGTATTGGATCTATTTCTGCAGGAAATGAACCACTCTATGTTGTAGACGGTTTTCCAATCTCTAAAAATGTTGATGCAGGAGTCCAAGGAGATATATTCAGAAGACGCGCGAGTTTTCGTCCACCAACTCAAAACCCTTTAGCCAACTTGAATCCAAATGATATTGAATCTATTCAGGTTTTAAAAGATGCTTCATCAGCTTCGATATATGGATCTAGAGGATCGAATGGAGTTATTATTATTACGACCAAAAGAGGGAAAAAAGGAGGAGCACCTTCTTTCTCCTATAATACTTTTCTTGGAACACAGTCTGTTGCCAATAAATTGGATCTAATGAATTCTGCGCAATTAATAGATTATGTTAAAGATGCTCGAAACAATAGATATTTGCAAACTGTACCAGGAGCTAGTACTTCTGATCCTAATAGTGTAAGAGGTACAGCAAATAACAGACTTGCGGATGATGTTCTTAATCCAAGTGGAGTAGATACTGATTGGCAAGACACGATCTTCAAAACTGCTTTGGTCCAAACCCATAATCTTTCTGTTTCAGGCGGATCGGATAATTCAAGTTATTTTATTTCTGGGAATTTATTTGACCAAGATGGTATTATAGAAAATTCGAATTTTAAACGATACAGTTTACGCGTAAATCTTGAAGTTGATTTAAACGATAGAACAAGAGTTGGTCTAAATCTTGCTCCTTCTTATGTTGTTTCGGATAAATTACCAGCAGGATCTCCATATTTTGCTAGGCCACCAGGTATTGTATATTCAGCACTTGTTCACGCACCATTTATTAAACCATACAATGCAGATGGAAGCATCAACCAGTTGAACAATCAAAGTTATATTCTAACCCAAGAAGGACAAACTTCTGGCTTTACTACGGCAAGTAATCCTTTGGCAATCATCAATGCTATTGACGATGAGTTGGTTCAAAACAGAACCTTCGGAAATATTTTCATGGAATACGATCTTACGAGCGATTTAATTTTTAAAAGTTATTTCGGTTTAGACGTTAACAATTACAGCCGTAACTTCTACAGAGCAAATAGTTTACTTTACAGAAACCAAAAAACTGGCGATCCATATGGTCAGACAAGTGCATCGAATAGTTTAAGCTGGGTAGCAGAGCAAACACTTAACTACAACAAAGAAATTGGCAGCCATAAAATAGATGCCTTAGTTGGATATACTGCACAAAAAGAAAAAGTATCTATCAGCACTGCTTATTCAAATAATTTTCCTGACGATTTAGTTAAAACGATTAATGGGGGACAAATTGTAGAAGGTACTGCAAGTCAAGAGGAATGGTCCTTGGTATCTATGTTAGCAAGAGTTAATTATTCATTTGAAGACCGATTTCTTGTTTCAGCTTCTTTACGATCTGATACATCTTCAAGATTTGGTGAGGGGAATAAGACAGGAGTTTTCCCTGCAGTATCTGCTGGATACAGAATTTCAGAAGATATTGGTGCAGATTGGCTAAGTGACTTAAAATTAAGAGCAAGTTGGGGGCAAACAGGAAACTTTTTGATTCCTAATTACGCATCTATTGGTCTATTAGGTTCATATAACACAACTTTTGATGGAACGTTAACCAATGGAATAGCACCTTCTACTCTTAGTAATCAAGACTTGAGTTGGGAGAAAACAGCTTCAATGGACATTGGCTTAGATTTTGGATTTTTAAACGATCGAATCTACGGGTCTTTCGGATATTTTAATAGCACTACGACTAATTTACTGTTAGCAGTTCAAGTACCCTCTGCATTAGGTTTTACAAATGCATTAACAAACATAGGAGAGGTGGTTAATAAAGGAATTGAAATTAGTATAACCAGTAGAAATTTAGTTGGTGAGTTTAAATGGACTACAGATTTCAACTTCTCAACTGTTAATAATGAAGTGATGAAATTAGGCCCATCAGGAGACCCCATATTTGGTAAATCAAGTGCTAATCAAAGGCATATTACTAAAATAGGAGAATCGGTAGGGAGTTTCTACGGTTATCAAACGGATGGAATTTATCAAAATCAAGCTGAAATTGATAATAGCGGTCTAGTTGATCAAGTTGCTGGTGGAGATAATAGACCTGGAGATTTTAAATGGGTTGATGTTAATGGAGATGGTATTATTAATCCAGATGACAAAACAGTTATCGGAAATTATTTACCTGACTTTACTTACGGTATGAGTAATCGTTTCGAATACAGAGACTTAGAGTTCAGCTTCCTTATTCAAGGAGTACAGGGTAATGAGGTGTTGAACCTTACTAGACGCCATTTGGGTAATGGTGAGGCGAATTTCAACAGCTATGCTGATTGGACTAACCGCTGGAAATCTGAAGCTGATCCTGGTAATGGACTTATTCCAAGAGCGATTACGAGTGATTTAGGAAAAAATAATCGAGAGTCTAATTTTCAAGTTGAGGATGCGTCTTATTTAAGACTAAGAAATGTTACTGTCGCCTATAATTTCCCGGCTAGTGAACTTGGAGAAAAGATTGATGATCTGAGAATATATTTATCAGGGACTAATTTGTTTACTCAAACAGATTATATTGGGTTTAACCCAGAGGTAAGTAATCAAAGTAATACAAATGCACCGGGAGAAGATTATGGAGCTTATCCTTTGTCAAGTGTAATTACAGTTGGAATAAATGCTAAATTTTAAATCAAATAGACATGAAACTAAACTATAACATATACACACTAATTTTACTCGTTTTTGTCTCTTGTTCCAAGGAATTCACCAAATTAGCGCCAATTTCTGAGCGTAATACAGGGATTTTTTATGGCACAGAAAGCGATATGGAAGTTGCTGTAAATGCAATTTACAGCAACTTAAAAGGCAATGGAGCTTTCAATCAAAGTTACTGGATTCTTCAAGAGCTACGATCTGATAACACCTTTTGGGATGGATCTGGATTGGCTCAAGATATCGTAAATTTTGATGTTTTCAATGAAGACTCAAACAGTCTAATTACAAAAGATGCTTGGGCAAATGCTTATCAAGGTATTTCAAGAGCGAACATTGTTTTAAATCGAATTGATGATATATCAATGGATGCATCAACAAAGTCACGTCTTACGGGCGAAGCATTGTTCCTAAGATCATTTTTCTACTATAATTTGGCTGTACTTTTTGGAAATATTCCGCTAATTTTATCAGAAACAGCTTCAGCAGATGAAGGGTTCAATCACCAACAAGTAGCAGCTTCAGTCGTTTATGCTCAAATTGCCGCTGACCTTGCATTGGCTGAATCAGCCCTGCCATCCAAAGCGAGTACTTCCAATGGTAGAATTTCAAAAGGAGCAGCAGCTGCCCTCTTGGGTAAGGTCTATCTAACTATGGGAGATTCTTCTAATGCAGAATCAGTATTGCGCAGAGTTTTAACCTATGGTTATTCTTTAGTTGCAAACTACAGTGACCTGTGGGGTGTAGCTAACGAATACAACAATGAATCAATTTTTGAAGTTGATTTTCAAGGTGGTTTAGCAAACCAAGGGAACAGTTTTACAAATCAATTTCATGGGATTTTATCTGAATCGGTCACTTCTGGACTACGAAATATTCCAGAGCAAGATCTTATTGATGCATATGAAACAGGAGATTTACGTTTTCCAGCATCCATTCAAGGTGTTGATGGTACAGATACGGGTTACACAATTAAATTTGGATCAGTAAATTCTTTTAACGATGACGATGCTTCTAATAATTGGCCTGTTTTAAGGTATGCAGATGTATTACTAATGTTGGCAGAGTCTCTTGGAGAAACAAATGAAGCTTACGGATTTATAAACCAGGTAAGAACTCGCGCAGGTTTAGCACCAATAGATCAGAGCACACCAGGAACCTTTGAAGACAAACTCCTGCATGAAAGAAGAGTTGAGTTGGCTTTTGAAAATCACAGATGGCCAGACCTACTTAGAATGAATAGAGCTCAATCAGTAATGACAGCGCAAGGTAAAACTACAAGAGGGAGACTTTTATATGCAATCCCGCTAGTAGAATTAGAGTTAAACTCCAATTTCTCACAAAATCCAGGATACTAATTAACTAACTTTAAAGGCATCATTTTAACTTAAATGGTGCCTTTTTTATCTAAACTTAATAAATTTTGTAATGAAAAAATTAGCACTATTGCTATTTGCCTTTGTTTCTATAACATTGGTTAATGCACAAGAAAAAAAATTAAATATTATAGCTATTGGTGCTCACCCCGATGATTGTGATAGTAAATTCGGTGGCACTGCAGCCTTATTTGCTAAAATGGGGCATAACGTTAAATTCTTGGCACTCACCAGTGGAGATGCTGGCCACCAGTCCGAGGGCGGTGGTGCACTGGGTAACAGACGAAGAAAAGAGGCTGAAAATGCAGGAAAGGCCCTTGGAATTGCAGAATACCAAACCTTAGATAATCATGATGGGGAATTACTTCCATCTTTGGCTGTAAGACACCAGGTTATTAGAGCCATTCGAGAGTGGGATGCAGATATTGTTTTAGGGTTACGCCCGAACGACTATCATCCTGATCATAGAAATGCAGGAAAGGTTGTTGTCGATGCTTCTTATATGGTGATTGTTCCAAACGTATGTCCAGACACGCCTCCATTAGCAAAAAACCCATTGTTCCTGTATATGGAAGACCGCTTCCAAAAGCCTTACCAGCATCAGGCTGATGTTGTCATTTCAATTGATGAAACAATTGAATTAAAAATAGATGGGTTAGATGCGCATACTTCTCAAATGTATGAATGGCTTCCTTGGACAAATGGAGGAGATGCTAGTGTGGCGAAAATTCCAACATCACCAAAAGAAAGACGCGCATGGCTTGCAGAGAGAACAAAGAAGAGATCAGGGAACATTGACTCCAAGAAGCAGGCCACACTTGTTAAATGGTATGGCGAAAATACTGCGAAAAAAGTAAAGTATGTTGAGTCATTTGAAGTTGCTGAGTACGGTTTTCAGCCCTCTGAAGAAGATATTAGAAATTTTTTCCCAATGCTAAAAAACTAAGTTTTCTTCTATGAAAAAAAAACTGCTTTTGGTAGGCTTAATACTTATCATTTTTTTCGTTATTTCCTTTCTAACAAATATCATAGGCCCCCTTGTACCTGATATAATTGAAAGCTTTGGATTGAGTTTAACAATGGCAGCATTCCTTCCATTTGCCTTTTTTATTGCTTATGGAGTGATGTCAATACCCTCGGGAATTTTAATAGAATTATATGGAGAGAAAAAGGTCATGATTATGGCCTTTTTAATCTCTTCGGTGGGTGCTTTTTTATTCGCTTTTAACGCGCACTATATTTTTTATCTGGTCTCTCTGTTTCTAATTGGGTCTGGGATGGCGATGCTACAAGTTGCAATAAACCCATTGCTTAGAACAATTGGTGGAGAAAAAGATTTTGCCTTTAATTCTGTTTTAGGGCAATTGTTTTTTGGCTTAGCTTCTTTCCTTAGTCCACTTGTGTATTCATATATAGTCATTAATTCAGCGGACATAAATCAATCCAATAGTTGGACAACTCAATTACTTTCAAAAATCACAATACCAGGTTTAGAATGGATTTCATTGTATTGGATTTTTGCCATTATATCCTTATTAATGGTCTTTGTGATTATGTTTTCTAAATTTCCAGTAGTTGAACGAAAAGAGGATGAAAAAACTGGGGCGATTGACACCCATCTAATGCTCCTCAAAAAACCAATGGTATTATTGTATTTCTTTGCAGTTTTTTGTTACGTTGGGACGGAGCAAGGTATTGCTAATTGGATTTCACAATTTTTAGCTGTTTATCATGACATTGACCCTCAAGTCCAAGGCGCTAAAACCGTTTCTAATTTTTGGGGTATGATGACTTTAGGTACGCTCTTAGGACTAGTTCTTTTAAAGTTTTTAGATAGTAGAAAAGTTCTTATTGTTACTTCAACCGCTTCTATTTTAGCATTATTGATGGCCCTTTTTGGAAACAGCGCACAAGCTTTAATTGCCTTCCCAGCCATAGGCTTTTTTATCGCCACGATGTGGTCAATTATAATTTCGTTAGCTTTAAATTCTGTTGCAGAAGCCCACGGCTCTTTTTCAGGTATACTTGTTACTGGAATTGTTGGAGGAGCTGTTGTTCCCTTTATTGTAGGAGGATTAGGAGATGTTTTTGGCCTTCGAATAGGAATGGTTTTCCTGTTTATTACGCTTTTATTTATCCTCTCTATTGGATTTTGGTCAAAGCCATTAATCAATAATGAAACGTTCCTGACTTTTTCTAAAAAGAAAAATAGTAAATGAATCATATGGCTTATATCGGAGTAGATTTAGGTGGAACAAAAGTCCATATCGCCAAAATAGTTAATCAATCTTGTGAAAAATCTATCCGATCACTTATTCCAAGTCAAGGAACTGAAGAAGAAGTCTTGGATGTTATTAAAGATGCGATTGCTAAAGTAATTGATCAAGATGCAGTGGGCATTGGAATTGGAGTTCCAAGCGTAGTTGATCAGCAATTGGGAATTGTGTATGATGTACAAAATATACCCTCATGGAAAAAAGTATACTTAAAAGACATCTTGGAGGCCCATTTTAAAATCCCAGTTCACATTAATAACGATGCAAATTGTTTTTCTCTAGGAGAACTCCATTTTGGTGTAGGGAGAGACTTTGATTCATTTGTTGGCCTCAGTATTGGAACAGGAATTGCCGGAGGAATCATCATTAATAAGAAACTATACAACGGTTTTAATGCTGGTGCTGGTGAATTTGGAATGTTAGCCTATCAAGAAGATAACTTTGAGCATTATTGCAGTGGTCAGTTCTTCGAAAATATTCATTCCATTACTGGCCAAGAAGCATTTGAAAAAGCTAATTCGGGTGACATGGTAGCTCTCTCAATGTATACTGATTTCGGAAAGCACCTTGGGAATTTAATTACCCAAGTTTTATATGCATATGATCCTGAGTTGATTATTCTTGGTGGTTCAGTCAGCAAAGCCTATTCTTTTTTTAAAGATGGTATTTACTCAAGTCTTGAACAATTTGCCTTTCAAAATTCTATATCTAATTTAAAAATTGTTCCTTCTGAGGACTCAGATATTGCCGTTAAAGGAGCAGCAGCTTTATGTTATCAATAAACTAATTACAATACAATGAAATACATTAACAGTTCGCCCTCTCTTTTAACTTTAGCTTTTTGGATTTTTGCATGTGGTCTAATTTATGGTGCTGAAATCAAGCCCATCAAAATCAGTAAAAATATTGCGGGAGCTCCAATTACAATTGGCATACCTTTCGCTCAAGGGGAGTTATTTTCACCAGATAACATTCGTTTGTTGGATAAGAATGGCAAAGAAATTCCTTGTCAAACAACAGAGGTTACTTCATGGGCGCCTGTTGATGATAGTATTAAATGGGTTTGGGTTTTTTTCTTTTCAACAGGTGATCAAAACTATCAAGTTGAATTCGGGGAAGGAGTTTCTAAAGCTCCTATAAAAGGGCCGGTTATAAAAATAAAAAACGCACAACGGAAAGGACAAACTACCATAGTAAATACTGGATTATTACAGTTTAATATTTTAAAAGGTAAAGGTGGATTTATTGACAATGTGCTTTTTGATGTGGATGGGGATGGTTTCAGTGAAACAGATCAAATTGCGACATCTGTTAACGGTAGAGGATCTTTTTTGGATCTTTTAGATGCTCAGGGTATTGATCCATCTACAGCGACAGTAAACAGGACGGTTAGAGAAAAAGGTTCTGGTCCACTCCACTCGATCATTAGGATTGAAGGCGAGTATTCTTATGGTAGAAAAGATAATAGAAATTCTCCTTTCATAATTCGAGTTCATGTTTATGCTGGCAAATCGTATATCAAAGTTCTACACACAATGACTTATACTGGTGTGGCTGATATGCACGATCAATCTTCCTCCAATTATGATAATATAGCCACTAGCTATTCAAATTCATTTAATGACAATAAAAAAACGGAAGATAAGGGTTGGATTATACCAAACGATCAGATTCAATCAATGGGTTTTAATTTAAAATACAACCTTACAGACAATAAAAAATTTACTACTGCTTATAAACTTGGAAATTGGAGTGATGAAGGGATCGAACAGATTTTTATTGATTCTTTAAAAAGTAAAAGCAGTGCATCCATTTTTCAAGGAGGACCAAAACTTACTCGAGAGTTCAATAGTTCACCAGAAAAGAGAATTACAGGTTTTAATGCAAAAATCCATGTGGGGACTGTTTTAAAAAAACAAATTCAACGTGGAGAAGGTTGGGCAAGCATAAGTGATAACAAATGGGGAATTAGTATTGGGATAAAGAATTTTCTTAAAGAATACCCAAAAGAGATTCTATATAATGATTCAGAACAAGAGGCCATCGCTTATTTGTGGTCGCCAAATGCATCACCTATGAGCTTTGAACGCTCAGACTTAAAGCCAGACCAAGGCATGATTGCTAATTTTGCTGAGGGAATTACTAAGACCAGTGAACTGGTATATCACTTTCACAAAGTTAGTATTGGTAGAAATGAGTTGAAGACTACCATGGCCTATTTCTTGAATCCTCCTGTGGCAAGTGCTGCCCCTTCTGTGTATTCACATAGCGAGGTATATGGTAAATTTTCTCCCAGAAGCGATACAGATAGCGGTTATGAGCGCTCAATAGATTACAAATTTCATTGGCAAAATTTTAATCAAGATTGGGAACCCTGGTATGGAATGTTCGACTACGGAGATCAAAAAAATATATTCTTTAAAGACCAATGGATTCGATGGGAAAATAACGAACCAGCAATTGATTTTATGTATTGGATGCAATTTATGCGAACAGGTGACCCTGTTTACTATCGCGCTGCAGAAGCAATGAGTAGACACACCATGGATGTAGACAACGTACATTGGCCTAAAGACCCTGAGTATTATGGTGATACAAATGATGCGATTGATTTTTGGGAAATCGAAAATGCTACTTCCACTGCTTCAAAGGCCTCCCCATATTTGGGAATTGGAAGAAGACATGCTTCTCAACATTGGTCTGCACTCCTCAGCGCACATGTTTGGAATCAAGGCTGGATCGCTTCTTATTATTTAACAGGGTACCATCGAGGTCTCGAAATTTCACGATTAACGGCAGATTCCTACTTACGCAGACAGTGGGGGAATCATGGATTAACAGGGAGAAGATTGTATTTGTCGGTATGGAATCTCGTAGAAGCTTGGGATGCAACCAAAGACCCTAAATACTTAAAAGATTTGGAAGACCGCGTAGAGCGAATGCTTTATTTACAAAATGGTGCTGATCAATACGATAGCTTTGTTATTGATCGCTATGGGTATTCTCAGGTTTATGTATCCCATGGGTTATATAAATATTATCAATTAACGAAAGATAATACTGTTAAACAAGGACTTATTAGACACGCTAGAGCTGTGAGAGATAATCCACCCTACAATCATGAATATGAGTCTTTACTCTCCACCATTCACAGTTTGCTAGTAGGGTATGAGCTTACAAAAGAGGAGAGCTTTTTAACGGTAGCCAAAACGCGCTCTGAATTGCTTCAATCTGATTCAGTTGAAAAGGACTTATATAGTTATGACACGCAAAAATCGCTTGGAGATGCCTTGTTAAAGGCTTCCAGACTTCCAGATAATGGAGTGCTTACCAAACCCAGTGGGAGGTTTATTTCCAATTGGAATCCATTGCAAGGTTTACGTGTGTTTGGTTGGACCCATTTTTACAGCATACCTTGGTTAGAATATTGGTTAAATGAAGAAAAGAAATAATCTTATTTTGTTTAAGGAAAACGGGCTAGTTGTTCTCTTTTTGTGGACCATTTCCTTATCGGGACAAATCGATTCTTCCCTTAAACAACAAATAATATCTCATTCCGATGGTGTGGGACTGTGGTGGGCAGGTCACAATGGTTGGATCATTAAATCTAACGGGTTGGTTATTTCTACTGATATTCTTCTAAACTATGACAAAAGAAAACAGTCACCGCCAATTAGTGAAGAAGAATTAGCCGAAATATTGGATGTTTCTTTTATTACTCACGGCCACAAAGATCATTTTGCCAGAAGTATTTCTAAAACTCTACTTGAAAAATCAAGTTGTATTTTTGTAATTCCTCAGAGCTGTATCACTATCGCAAAAGAATTGAATATTCCACCAGAACGGATCATCGTTGCTAAGCCCAGAGAACCTTTTGAAGTTTTAGGGGTAAAAGTTTCTCCACTTAGAGCAATCCATGGAAATTCAAATTTCGCGATATATTATAAGGCTAATCTAGAAGATTGTGGTTATGTTTTAGAAGTGGGAGGAAAGCGATTTCTTCAGCCAGGTGACAGTTTCCTTTTAGAGGATCATCTCATGGAGAGGGATATTGATGTGCTTTTCTTTTCACCTACTGAACACAATATGCACATTAAAAGCAGCCTAACTTTAATTAATAAAATAAAGCCAAAATACATTTTACCACAACATCACTCTACAGTTGTCGTCAACGAAAATACTTTTTTCTGGGCTAAAGGGTACCATCGAGAAGTGAAGAGTCAACTCTCACTCGCACTAAAAAAGCGGTATTTTATTTTAAAGCAGGGGGATAAAATTCTAATTGATTGAATTAGTAGGCTCTCAATCTAAAAGTAAAATCGCTTAAAAGTCTCTATTGCCTCGTATTCAGACATACCTAAAAAATTATATTCTTTTGCGATTTTCCTATTCAGTTCAGAGGTTCTTAGTAAAATGCTGTTATTGTCTTCTTCCAACACAAGCAATTGATCAATCTGGGATTGATGTTTGTGAATTAAAGAGATTTTATGGTTGACTTGAGATGGACTCATTGGTACGGCCATATCAATATCTTGTAGATCCCAATTCTCCAACCCACCCTTGTACATCCATACCCAGCAATCTTTCATAAAGGGTTCTAACTTAAGTTCACTTATAGAGGATAAAAGAATTTCCCAACAAAGGCGTTGAGTTGAATGTGGGTCACCTAAATTACCTGCGGCAAAAATCTGATGAGGCTTTATCTTTTCAATGAGTGAAGAAATCACTTGGAGGTCTTTTTTATTGGGGTTATTTTTTTTTGTGATTCTATTTTCATAAAATGGCAGATTTAAAAAATGAACGTTTTCTTTGGGTAGGTTTAGCAATCGAGCTGATTCTAGTGATTCGCTTACACGAATAAAGCCCTTTAATTCCCTTAAGGCGACAGAATCTGTATGGCCTTCTTTTGTATTTAAAATCTCATTCTTTAATTTTTGAAAATTTAATTGATTAGGTTCAATTTGTAAGTACACTTCAATGTATCTCAAAGCATGTTCATTTGAAACACCTCTGTTTCCAGAGGTTTGGTAGGCTATATGAACCTGATGTCCTTGCTCTATTAATCTTGAAATAGTTCCGCCCATACTGATTATATCGTCAACAGGATGCGGACTAAAAATCAAACTTCTTTTGGAAGATGGGTTTGCCCTTTCAGGACGATTTTCATCTGAATATTTTGGTTTTCCACCTGGCCAACCGGTAATTGTTTTTTGCACTTGGTTGAACATCCAAATATTTAACTCATAGACAGATCCGTAGGTGTTAATCAAGCCAGACAAACCATTCTCAGAATAATCTCTTTGGGTAAGTTTTAATATCGATTTTCCAACTCGTTTACACAACCAAAAAATCGCTTTTTTTGTTAAAACCTCTGTCCACTCACAATCTAAAACTAACCATGGGGTATTGATTCTGGTTAAATCAGAACTTGCTTCATTGTCAAGTATAAAAGTTACATTTGAGTGTTCTTGGAGAAAGGAAGCAGGAGCAACCTCTCTTATTGGCCCTTCAATTGTTTTAGCAACAACACTTGCTTTGTGATTACCCCATGCGAGTAAAACAATTCTTTTGGCCTTCATTATGGTATTAATTCCCATAGTAATTGCTTTCTTAGGAACTTTTTCAACTCCATTGAAGTCTTTTGCAGCATCATTTAATGTCAGTGGATCAAGGGTTACCAATCGTGTGACAGAATTTCTATGGGAGCCTGGTTCATTAAATCCAATATGAGCAGTTCTTCCAATCCCCAATAGTTGATAATCTAATCCACCTAGGGATTCAATTTTATTTTCATACATTTTGCAATAATCTCTAATATCATCTGGGGTTAAATCCCCCTTTGGAATATTTATTTGATTTTTAGGAATATCAATATGATCAAATAAATGAACACGCATAAAATGATGATAACTTTGCGCTTCTTTGGGAGAAATTGGATAATATTCATCTAGATTAAAAGTGACAACGTTTTTAAAACTTAAATTGTCGTTTTGATGAAGCCAAACCAATTCTTTGTATACATCAATTGGTGAGGATCCTGTGGCAAGCCCAAGTACAAATTTTCGATCTACAGTTGTTTTGATGAGCTGTGCTATTTCATGGGCAACCAATTTAGAAGATTCGGTAGCCGAAGAATAGGTTAAATTGTGAATTTTCTCAAAACGGGTTTCTTGAAATTTACCAGGTGATTCATGATTTATTGTGTTTTTTTGGTCCATAAAATATAATAACAGTGTTGAAAAAATAATAGGTATAATAGGGTGGAGTTGGGAGTGTATTAATGGGAACAGAAAAGTTCCTGCTATGCTTTGCCATATTCAGATAGTTAGGAGCCATGATCGTTACTTTTCAAAGACCTTTGCAAGGTAATAGATCCCCAAGAGTGACAAACCTATGATTAATAAACTGCTTGCACCGGCCCATGACATAAGTTTAAAGAGACAACCAAAAATACCGATACAGAAACCTAGATGTTTTATGCGAATCATTTTCTAATGTAACATTAATTTAAAAAAATCGAGTCCAGGCACTGATCTAATTTCAATGAATCACCTAATGATTTCTATAGGTGTAGTTTTTTTAAAAGGCAATTCCAAAGCCAAAGTTCCCAATGAGAACACCGCTGGTACCAACACCCGGAATGGTAGGGAATTCCTCTGTTTGGGTTCCACTGTCTTTAATGGTTTGACCATTTTCAGTATAAGTAAAATCTCCTGTAACGTCGATTGTATCGGGAATGTCACCAATTCCATAGCCTACTTCTAGTCGGAAATAAAAACGTCCTCCGGTCTTGATTCCCAATTTAATGTTGGTGGTGTTTAGGCTCTGCGAAATGGAAGCTGTTCCATTACCGCTGTTTCCGTTGTCATCAGTAAGTTCAATATTGGTAAAAACTAAATCGGTGTCTAACGAACCGAAGCCAATACCCACATAAACGCCCTTTCCTTTGTTACCGAAATAGATATTTGATCCAAACTCAGTGTAAGCTAACCCAACTTCAACTTCGTCTGGGTTGACATTAAAACTGCTGTAATCGAAGAAAGGAGCAATGCGATTTCCCAAAAGAGGAGTAACGCCTTCTAGCGATAGTCCAGCAATATTTGGAACACCAAATTTAATACCAATGGCAATGCGTTTGATTGAAGGTAGCTCTAGTGAGTCCATGGTTTCGATATCTTGTTCAATTTCTTGTGCAAAGACAATCGTGGAACTAAGCATGAATAGTGATAAGAATAAATTTTTCATAGTATTGAATATAAAGTTTATTATTTTGCTTTATCTACAACTAAACGGTCTTTACGATTGGCTACTTCCCATGCGGTGTAAAAGACCAAGCGAGCACGTTCTTCGAGTAAATCGTATTGAATTTTTTCTACTGTATCCGTTGGTTTGTGGTAATCGGCATGTGTCCCATTAAAGTAGAAAATAACAGGAATGTTGTTTTTTGCAAAGTTGTAATGGTCACTTCTAAAGTAAAAACGATTTGGATCGTCTTCTGCATTATAGGTATAGTCTAATTCTATATTCGTAGTGGCTTTATTGGCTTCTTCAGAAATTTCATGTAACTCGGTACTCAAACGGTCACTCCCAATGAGGTAAATATAGTTGCGGTTATCACTTTCACGCTTTGGGTCGGTGCGACCAACCATGTCTATGTTGAAGTCGGCTATTGTATTGGCAAGCGGATAGAGTGGATTATCGGTATAGTATTTTGAACCAAGTAGTCCTTTTTCTTCTCCAGATACGTGTAAGAATATAACCGAGCGTTGTGGCCCTTTTCCAGCTTCTGCTGCTTTTTGGAAAGCTTCAGCAATTTCCAACAAAGCTACAGAACCAGAACCATCGTCATCAGCACCATTATAAATTTGCCCATTCTTGATCCCTTCATGGTCCAAGTGAGAAGAAATCACCACATACTCATCTGGTTTTGTGCTTCCTTCAATAATAGCAACAACATTTTCAGTTGAAACAGCTTCTCCTTTTATGGTCAATTCCATTCGTTGGAAATAATCGTCGGTTCCTTTTGCTGGCGCAATTCCGCGTTTTTCGTAAAATTCTTTCAAGAAGGTTACGGCTCTCTTTTGTCCTAGTTTACCGGTCTCTCTTCCTTGAAAAAAGTCGGAGGCATAAACATAGAGCAATTCTTTTAAATCTTGTCGATCGATTGATTCGGCAAAAGGTTGGGCTTCTTCATATTGAGCAAAACTCAATGCAGAAGAAAAAATCAGGGCAAATGTAATTAAGTGTTTCATTGTTGAATGATTAAATTAGAACAGCAGAGGGGAGTTGAGACAAAATGCCATCCCACAATTTGATGCGCATTTTTAAGGCTTTTTTGGCAGCCTCAATGGCTTCTTGAATTTTGATTGGCTCTCCCGCACAAAGTTCTTCCATCATTTTTAGTGCCATAGGACCGTGTTCATCTCCATCTACTTCAATATGACGATCAAGATAATAAATTAGATGATGTAAAGCTACTCCTTCATTGCGAAGATTTTTCACCATCTCAATGAACATATCTGGGATCAAGTCCTCACGGCCAAAGGTGAAAACAGCCGCAATGACATGCAATTTGTTTTCTTTGATGCTGGAGAAGGTAAAGGACAAGAAATCACTAACATATTCAGGAAGTGAAGTCTTAGCGATAAGTTCCTCTACGTTGTTTTCTTGATTGAGTTGAGCTAAGAACTCTTTGATTGGTGCTGTGTTAGCACCAGCTTCTTCCATGGATTGAAGGTACATTTCAAAATGACTCATGATTTCCCCGTCTTTGTTGAGGTCAGTTTCCTCTCCCCAAACAATTTCATTGATCAATCGACCTGCTGTTGGGTGAGTAGAGGGGCGCCAGGGGAGTTGTGTACAGGTCAATTCGACTTGTAGTTTTTTCACCAATGACATAAAATCCCATACGGCAAAAACATGTTGTTCCATGAATACACGAATATCATCAACGCCTTGTATTTGTTTGTACAATGGGTGTTCAATAAGTATTTTCTTGTAGGGGGCTAATTCTTTTTCAATTCCTCGCATAATCTTCTTCATTTTTTCCATTGCAAATATAGAATGAAAGGGGGATTCGAAAAAATAATTCCCTTATATTCATCCTTAGATGGAGGAACTTTTTTCTTTTTTAATTGCCAGCGTACTTTTAACCCTTTCTCCTGGCCCAGATTTGCTGATGGTCATTGGGCAGAGTATTGAAAACGGTTTTCGTTCTGCACTTACCTTTATACTGGGTTTAATTACGGGGCTGTGTGGACACACCATACTGTTGGTTGTTGGCTGGGCACAGTTTGTGGGTGAACAACCACAAATCATAGTATTAGTCAAGGGCATGGGGTTTGTCTACTTCAGTTATTTGGGTGGGGGAGCTATTCGTCAACATTACCGTGGTAAATTCAATGAGTCAGTAATCCTTCCGCTGCCAAAAAAGCAGTACACCCAAGGCCTTTTTATGAATTTGATCAACCCAAAAGTAAGTTTGTTTTTTTGGTTGTTTTTCCCTGGATTTCTTTTCAGCAATCAGTTTACAACAGCCTTTCAATATAGCGTATTGGGTGGCTTGTTTCTACTGCAAGCATTCTTTGTCTTTTCAATTGTGGCCTATTTTTCTGCTGCTTTCAGTTCGTTTTTCAACCGCTATCCAATGGGATTGATAAATGGAGTATTGTGGATTGCCTTGGGGCTCTATTTGCTTTTCGGTTAAACAATGTATCTTTGACCATGGAGTCTCTCGATTTAGTGGAATGCCCCCGCGATGCCATGCAAGGGGTGAAGCAGTGGATTCCCACCCAGCAAAAGATTGTGTATGCACAAGCCTTGTTGAAAGTGGGCTTTTCCACCCTAGATATAGGGAGTTTTGTTTCCCCTAAAGCGATTCCGCAAATGCGCGATACTGCGGCAGTGTTGGATGCACTTGATCGTTCAGATAGTAATACAGAACTATTGACGATTGTAGCCAATGTACGAGGAGCTATTGACGCTTGCGCTCATCCAGAAGTTGACTGGTTAGGCTACCCATTTTCTATTTCAGAGAATTTTCAAATGCGTAATACCCATAAAACGATTGTTGAATCAAAAATTGTTTTAGAGCAAATCATCGACTTGGCGCAAAAGAGTAACAAGAAGTTAGTGGTTTATCTTTCTATGGGATTTGGTAATCCCTATGGAGATCCATGGTCTCCAATCATTGTTGCCGAATGGGTGACTTATTTGTCAGGACTAGGAATCTCCACCATCTCTCTATCTGATACAGTTGGTTCGGCAAGCTTACCCATCATACAACAATTGTTTACAACCCTTATTCCGGCATTTCCTACTGTTGCTCTTGGAGCACATTTGCATACCCGGTATACAGAAGCAGTACCAAAAATTGAAACGGCCTATTTGGCCGGTTGCCGTCGTTTTGATACAGCTATTAAAGGTTATGGCGGTTGCCCAATGGCAAAGGATGAATTGGTTGGAAACTTGCCCACCGAGAAACTTTTGTCCTATTTCAGTACACACAAAATCCCGCATAAACTCAATCCTCTTCATTTCGAATCAGCTTACAATCAGTGCTTAAATACTTTTATTTAAAATTAATCTAAATAATCTTGCCTGATTAATTCTCCTGCGATATATTTGCACTGTTATTTAAACTAAATCTAAATAAATATAGCGATGAGAAACTTTCTCACATTTTTTTCGTTCATTTTTAGTGGCTTTTTCCTTCAAGCGCAGCAGGGTCAAGCGTCAGCTACTACAACTGTAGATTCGTTGGTTTCAGCGCAGCAAATAAATGGCTATCAGCGAATTTTGAACAATCTTAGCGGTATTCCTCAAGGCGTTACTATTGGGGGATATGGAGAAATTTTATACAATCAACCCACAAATTTAACTGGAGAATTAGATGTGCAGCGCCTTGTGATGTTATTTGGTTACAAGTTTGACGATCGTGTTCAGTTTGTTACTGAAATAGAATTTGAACATGTCAAAGAAGTGTATGTAGAGCAAGCATTTGTTAACTATTCTGTGGCAAACGGACTCAATATTCGTGCTGGTTTAATGTTGGTGCCCATGGGTATAATTGCAGAGTTTCATGAACCTACGACCTTTAATGGGGTAGAACGTCCGAGTATGGATAAATATATCGTTCCTACCACCTGGCGTGAAATTGGAATAGGTGTAGCAGGAAGAGTAGACGCTTTGAGTTTTCGTTATCAAGCTTATTTGTTTAATGGGTTCTTATCGCACGATGGTCAAGAAGGTAAGTTAATAGGGAGTAGTGGTCTAAGAGGAGGTCGTCAAAAAGGAGCCGAGTCAGTAGTGGATCAATTTAATTTATCAGCAAAATTTGACTACTATGGTATTCCCAATCTTCGTTTAGGTTTGTCGGGCTATTCTGGACGAACTCAAGCAGTAGATGGGCAGAATGCTATCCCAGGGAGCGACATTGGTGTAGCAATGTTAGGGCTAGACGCTCGCTTCAAGTGGCAAAACCTTTCTGCGCGTGGACAATTTGTTCATGCGAGCCTTAGTGATACAGACGCATATAACACACTTACGGGTCGCGATTTAGGTAGTGCTCTTGGGGGCTTTTATGTAGAGACTGCTTACAACATACTTCCGCTTGCAAACCGTCAACGCTTGGATGCTTTTGTTCGCTATGAAAGCTATGATACGCACAAAAATGTGGGAACATCAATTGTTAAAAACCCTGCCTTTGATCGTGAAGAATGGACACTTGGACTAAGTTACCATATGTCTATTGGTACAGTCTTTAAAGTTGATTATCAGTCAAAAAAGACCGGTTTAGCAGACTCTCAGTTTGGCCAATTTAATGTAGGAGTAGGGGTGTGGTTTTAATTTATTTAAAATTAATCTAAATAAAATTTGGTGCCTAACCTCAGGTAAAATATATTTGTAAAGAATTTAATTAAATGCTTAGAACAACCAACATAATATTCTTTTTTTTAGGATTTTTCCTCCTCTCTTTTGGTCTGCCTTTGAATGAAAATTCTCTGGCAAAACGCATCGAGAAAAAAATCAATAAAGAGATAACAGCGGTCTTTTCGGCAGCAGATTTCACCCTAGAAACTTCCTCAATACAAATAGAAAGCAATCAATTCTTATTGGCGCATTCTATTCGGGAAATTAAAGTTGAAGGACAATTAGCTGGCTATGCATTTACGGGTACTGCTCCAAGCAAAACAGATTCTTTCGATTATTTGATTTTATTCGATCCAACCTTTACCATTAAGAAAGCAACTGTTTTGGTCTATCGTGAAGATTATGGTGGAGAAATTTCTAGCAAGCGATGGCTTTCTCAGTTTGTGAAAAAACAAACAGGAGTAAGTTTTATCTATGGCGATACCATTAGCGCAATTTCTGGTGCCACCATATCTGTTCAATCTATGACAGCCTCAGTCAACCATGTGTTTTCTTCCTTAAAAGATGTTCAATCTACCATTGGTCAATAATGGAACCTTATTTCCTATTGCGCAATTTTTCTAAACCGTTCAAAGGATTTATACTGGCTTTTCTTTTTGTACTTTCTGTAGGTTATTTTACTGGCTTGTCTTTTGTTGCACAAACCGATAGTAATCACCCTTCCGGGATTGTTGAAAACTATAATGGAAATGAGGATAGCGAAGAAGTTTTAGTAATGAAGTTCAAAAAAGGACAGCGTGAAATGCTCACCATCGTCCACACCCACGTGCTGTCAATTGGATTTATCTTCGCCCTCCTTGGGTTGTTGGTTTGGGGAACACAAATCTCGACCAAATGGAAGACCTTTTTAACCATTGAACCCTTTTGCTCCATTATTATTACTTTTGGAGGGATTTATTTAATTTGGCTAGAATACACCGCAATGGCTTATGTCGTAATGATTTCTGGTATTTTAATGACCCTAAGTTTTATTGCTGGGGCGGTGGTGGTGTGTTTAGATTTAATTAAATCGCCAATTGAGTCTCATTAATGGTTGAAATGTTCTAAATTTGCTCGCAACTAATTCTTAAGTAGTTGCCATGAATAATACTTCCAATAAATTTCTAGAACAAGGCCTAACATACGATGATGTATTACTTGTGCCCGCCTATTCTGAAATATTACCGCGAGACGTAAAACTCAACACAAAATTTAGCCGTAACATAACTTTAAACATCCCCATTACATCTGCGGCGATGGATACCGTTACCGAAAGTCAAATGGCCATTGCTATGGCACGAGAAGGTGGAATTGGTGTTTTGCACAAGAATATGACCATTGCTGAACAAGCAGACAAGGTTCGCATGGTTAAACGTGCAGAATCTGGTATGATTCTCGATCCGGTTACCCTGACCAAAGAGGCTTCTGTTGGTGATGCCAAAGAGAATATGTCGCGCTTCAAGATTGGAGGCATTCCGATTATCGATGCAACGGGAAAACTCAAGGGAATAGTGACCAATCGTGATTTGCGTTTTGAAAAAGATTTATTGCGTCCTATTACAGAAGTGATGACAACGAAAAATTTAATCACTGTTATGCAAGGCACTTCTCTAGCAGAGGCGGAAGATATATTGCAGCACCATAAAATTGAAAAATTACCGGTGGTTGACGACCAATATGTTTTGGTTGGACTAATCACCTTTAGAGACATTACAAACCATACCGATAAACCCATTGCAAACAAAGACTCCTATGGACGTCTTCGCGTCGCAGCAGCAGTTGGAGTTACAGGAGATGTAATCGATCGTACACGAGCGCTTGTTGAAGTAGGAGTAGATGCTGTGGTTATTGATACTGCACACGGGCACACCAAAGGAGTGGTATCTGTCCTTAAAGAAGTAAAAAAGAATTTTCCTACCCTAGATGTGGTAGTTGGTAATATTGCTACTGGAGCTGCGGCAAAATATTTGGTTGAGAATGGAGCTGATGCTGTCAAAGTAGGAATTGGACCTGGTTCGATTTGTACTACACGTATTATTGCAGGAGTTGGATACCCCCAGTTGTCAGCAGTAATTGCCGTTGCTAACGCCATTAAAGGAAGCGGTGTTCCAGTTATTGCTGACGGAGGAATACGTTACACAGGAGATATTCCAAAAGCGATAGCAGCTGGAGCTGACTGTGTTATGCTAGGATCACTACTTGCTGGAACTAAAGAATCGCCAGGGGAAACAATTATCTATGAAGGAAGAAAATTTAAATCTTATCGTGGAATGGGTTCTGTTGAAGCCATGAAAAAAGGAAGTAAAGACCGCTATTTTCAAGATGTTGAAGACGACATAAAAAAACTAGTGCCCGAGGGAATCGTTGGGCGAGTTCCATATAAAGGTAATTTGTATGAAAGTATTCATCAGTTTATCGGTGGGCTTCGAGCAGGAATGGGCTATTGTGGAACTTCGTCGATCGAAGAAGTGAAAGAAAAGGCACAATTTGTTCAAATCACTGCCGCTGGAATACGTGAGAGTCATCCGCACAACATACAAATAACAAAGGAAGCACCAAATTACAGTCGTTAATCTAAGACTTAGCGTGCAACGAATTTAAACAACTTTACTTGCCCTTGAGTTTCTATGCGGACTATGTACATTGTTTTTGGTTCAAGGCTAAGGTTACGCTGAAAATCAAATAAATCAACTTGATTAAATGAAGCTACTTCATTGCCTATAATACTGTAGATTTTCACATGGCCAGTGCCGGTTAAACCTTTGATGCTGAAGACTCCATTTTTGTAAATTATATTGACAATTGTCGAATTTACGTAGACTGAATTTGTGGTGTTTATCAGGGAGGGAAGCTTGCTCCCAAACGTTGTGTTTGGGAATAAAAAAAGAGCAGTCGAGAAAAAGAGCAATAGGCTTTGTTTCATCTTCCAATATATGGACACAATTTAGTCTTTTAATTGTTGATAAAAAAATTTTTATAAACAATTAAGTAATTGATTATATGCACGTTATCTTTTTTATTAATAATTAGCGCGAGTATTTTGTTAATAAGACACAATAATTTTGTTTTTTTTCGTTAAAAAGTAACGATTCTAATCATCATCTTTACACTAAAGCTGCGGATCATATGAAGTTTCAGATTATTTTAAGCGTTGTTCTGTTGGGTGTGTTGACAAGTTGTGATCAATGGACTAATGTTGATCAGGATGCCCTTGTTGCTCGTGTTGGGAGTCACTACTTATACCATTCAGACATAGAACGTCAATTGCCAGTAAACATTTCTCAGGAGGATAGTATTTTACTGACGCAAAGTGCGATTAACACCTGGGCAAAAAAGCACTTGCTTTACGATCAAGCTGTTTTTAATCTAGAGCAATCATCTCAGGCAGTTTTAAACGCACTGGTGGAGGACTATCGCCTCGATTTGTGGGCAAGAACATATAAAGAGTCCTTGGTCAAGTCTGTCATTGACACCATTGTCGACCCCTCATTAATGCGTTCCTATTATGAAGAAAATCAGTTTAATTTTGCGCTTAAAGAAAACGTACTGCAAGCGCGCGTGATTGGTTTGTCAAAAACAGCCACAAACCTTGATGAAGTCAGCATTCGTTTTCAGCAAAATAAGGAAGAAGACAAACAGTACCTCGATTCGTTGCGCATTCAGTTCACTTCTTATCAGAACAGCGATTCCATTTGGTACACCAAGCGATCTTTTCTTGAGCAATTCCCTTCAATTCCTGTTTTGAGTTTTGATAATTATCTAAAAAAATCACAATTTTTCTTCATTGAAGATTCAATAAAAGTATATTTGCTGTGGGTGTCGGATTATCGGCTAAGGAATGAAAACGCACCTTTTCAATTGGTGGAAAATACCATTCGAAAAATTGTTTTCAACCAATCCAAATTAGAATTCATTAAACAATTTGATCAAGAAATTTTACAAGATGCAATACAAGCCAACAAGTTTGAAATATATCCTTAATGTATGTTTATTCTTGACAACACTAGTTGTTGTCGCTCAAGGGCCAAAAGCAGATAGTCAAGGACGTATTAAGTTAGACGGAGTTATCTCGGTAGTTGGTGATTATGTTATTTTGGATTCCGATATCGATAAAACACTAACTGACATGGAGTCGCAGGGTATTTCGACCAAAGGTGTGACACGATGTGAGTTACTGGGAAAACTGATGGAGGATAAACTCTATGCCCACCATGCCATTCAAGACAGTCTCGAAGTATCTGATGCGGAAGTTTATTCTTATGTCGACCAAAGTATTGAATATTTCACGCAACAGCTAGGAAGCCTGGAAAAGGTGTTGGAATTCTACAACAAGACCGATGAGCTTTCGTTTCGTGATGAGCTCTTTGAAATCAATAAAGTTCAGAAATT
>Ga0209138_1000776_pt1 | contig 29317 bp, 45 predicted proteins | sample SaaInl3SG_22_DNA_FD_184645 | JGI IMG/M metagenome (GOLD analysis project Ga0209138, IMG submission 184645) | Marine microbial communities from expanding oxygen minimum zones in the Saanich Inlet - ESP_153SG_22_DNA (SPAdes) (version 2) | ecosystem: Environmental > Aquatic > Marine > Intertidal...
GGTCAGATTTTGGGAAGCAACCTTTGCCACCAATGTGAACTACAGTCTGGTGCGCCCATTCAGAGTGCCGCCAAAGACTGACTTTACCATTGAGGCGAAATCAAGCAGCAGCGAGAACGAGCTGTCAGTCTATCTCAATGCCGTACTAATGGAAGAGGATCTGTAAGATGTGGTTTCTGTTCGTTATTTTATTGGAGGCGGACAGATATATTGTTGGTCCGCAAGGTGTGTACCCAACAATGGAGGACTGCTTTGAGGCCAGAGATTTTTTTATGGCAACTGCACCGCAGCCCAAGATTAACTACGACTCGATCTGCATACAGACAGATCACAACATAGGAGGCACATAATGTTCAGTGTCATCAGCAAGATGCTGGGATCAGGCGACGTCATCTCGAAAGGGATGGACCTGATCGACTCGATGCACACCAGCACAGAGGAAGAGATCCAAGCAAAGGCAAAAGCGAAGACTGACTTGCTTCAGGCATACGCTCCATTCAAATTGGCGCAGCGTTACTTAGCCCTGATGTTCGGACTAACATTTTTGGGTAGTTATATCTTGGTGCTCGGCATGACGATCTCAGGACAAGGCGACCCAGACGCAGTGACTAAGGTCATGGATCAATTCAGCATCAACTACGCGATGCTCATCATCCTTGGTTTTTATTTTGGCGGCGGAGCTGTCGAAGGATTTATGGATAAGAGAAAATCAAAATGAGCCTGTACGAAAACATTAACAAGCGCCGCGCAGCTGGTACGTCTCGACCAAAGAGCGAGAGCACGATCAGCGAGAAGATGTACAAGAAGATGAAGCAGAAGAAAGGCGGCTTTGCGCCGAAGAAGGATAGCAAATGAGCTGGGATTCTCCCTACTTCACACAAGATGAGATGCGCTGCCAATGTGGCTGCAACGAAGACGGCATGGACCCTGAGTTCATGGAGAAGCTGACCAGCTTACGCGCCGACTGGGGCCAACCAATGGTCATCACTTCAGGATACCGCTGCCCACATCATCCAATCGAGGCAAGGAAGTCAAAGCCCGGAGCGCATACAACTGGCCATGCAGCAGACGTCGCCATCTATGGCGAAGATGCCTACAAGCTGCTGTGTGTAGCACTAGGGCATGGCTTCACCGGCGTAGGGATTGCACAAAAAGGTTCCTACGGTTCCCGATTCATTCACTTGGATGACTTGGAAACTGACGACGGTTTCCCTCGACCGACTATCTGGTCTTACTGAATGAGACGGGGCAATGGAGAAAAGGAAATTTCCAGCGTCCAAGGCAGAGGCGCTTAGACAAGGTGTCACTTATTATTTCACCGGCAAACCATGCAAGCATGGCCATCTGTCGGAGCGATTCGCTAAGAACAAGAACTGCCGCGAATGTTTACGCATACGCAATCGAGAGCGAACGAAGCAAGGCTATTGGCAAGACTACGGAGACGAAGCCTATCGCCAGTATAAAAGAGACAGAGCCAAGCGCTATGCTCAATCAGCAAACCACAAGCAAGGCGTTGCGCGCCGCAGATATTTTGAGCGAAAGGCAAGAGTCGCAACCAGTCAAGGCGCTAAGGAATTACGGCGGCTACGACTTGAGGCACAGCTGCTATCTCTCAATACTGGTGTGAAGCACGAGATCGACCACATCATCCCTCTGATTCATGCTCAGGTCTGCGGACTCGACGTACCGGATAACGTACAGATTCTCACCAAAAGACAGAACCGGCGCAAGGCAGCAAGGTTCAATCAAGAGAAACAATCTAGTATCCAACTGCGCTTAATAAAAAACCCCGTCCGAAGACGGGGCTGAAGGGTTCCCGGTTAGCTTGGACCGGGTGAGGGAACTAGCGGGAGTGAGAGAATCGCTAGTCGCCCCAGTCTATCAGGAAGTCTGGAGGATTTGTATCGCTCTTGAGTTTCCTGCGAGACGCCGGATCATACCAGCTTTCTCAAGTGACTCAAGACGTTTGAACACAGTGTTCTTGCTGCGCACATCAACGCCGTCCATCATCTCTTGGTACGTTGGTGCGTACCCGTTTGCGCCGATGTACGTTTCCAAGAACTCCATCAGCTGCTGGCTTCCGCTATTTAGCATGACTCTTCCCCCAAGGTTTCGTGATAGCCCAGTGGAAGGGCTGCACGCCGCCTAACCATTCGTACTCAAAGCCACGTCTCAGTCGGCCTCGGTTCTCGACTGACGGCTGGGATTGAACTTGCTCAATGCCAAGGTCTTCCCTGCGGCTCTGGACATAGCTCTTCACCTGATCGACTGATCTGCCAAGCACATCAGCAATCTCTTTAAACTTCGCGCCGTCTTTACGCATGGCTATCAACACCTCAACATCCTGCTGCGGCCAATCCCTCTTAACTCTTGGCATCTGCTCTCCCCCTTAAAAACTTATGCGGATCAATCTGCTCCCAGACCAGCTTCTTCAGTGCGTCGCAATAAGCGTCGTAAGTCATATTCATAAATTCAGTCTGCTTGTCTGATGGGACAAACACTTCCTGAAACTCTTCTGGCTTACCTTCCATTTCAATCGTTATCTTCATGTGTTCTTCTCCTTCCTCTAAGCAGGTAATGCAAAGGCATTACTATCTCGCAAATGCCTCCATACTTTTCTGGTCACGATCTTACTGACGTGAGACTTGGTGACCTCAAACTTCTCTGCGATCTCTACCTGACTCAGACCTTCATCATGCAGCTGACGAATCAGCAGCACATCTTCTGGATCGAGACGGCGGTGGTTATGGTTCTGCCAATACGGATTGTCTGTCATGCCCACTTCCTCGATATCAGCTCAACGCCGCGCTCAATGTTCCACTTGCTGTCTAGCCAAGCAGATGTCGACAGACCTCCGGCCTTTTCCGCTAGGTTCCGACGCCGCGGAAGATCATGCTCGACTCTATTGCTGCGCACCCAGTGTTTAACAATGTGATCACTGATGCCGATCTCTTTGGCAATGACTGAGTAAGATGCGCCCTCTTTGTACATCTCAACAATTACCTCTTGCTGCTGCTGGTTCATATGCCATCAACCTTTAGAGTCTGTCCGCGCTCCCAGCTCTCTTCGACAGCTGCGATCTCTTTGATCCGAGCCGGCTTTGCCTTGATGTGGCGTATCGGCCAGACTGCTTTGAAGCTGCCAGCGTATGCCGTCGTTGCGTCGCCCATCATATTCATAATGTCGACTTGCAGATCTTCCTCTAGCGCCTTATATGCTTTCAGCTCTGACCTGATGTGAGCAAGCTGGCTGATCTTTTCAGACAGCGTTTCGTCTGCTTCGATCTCAACCTGTTCAATGTCTGGGTGCATCTTCACGGCTTCAGCTGCCGACAGCGCCGGGTAATATTCTTCCGACTCGATGCGTCGCTCAAAGTCTGCGCACGCTTTGATAATCTGATCCTGTATCTCTGGATTGGATTTGTACACATACATGTACAACTCGACGCCTTGATACAGTGTTGCAATCACACCCCACTGTGCGCCGGTGCAGAGCATTTGCGCTTGCAGCTGCAATGGGCCGCGATATAAAGCAGGGGTGTCAGATGGGGACACCCTCGTTAGCTTCGCTTCAAGCACGCCTTTTCCATCCAGAGTGATCTTTCCATCATCAGTAAAAACGAAAATTTTTCTGTCCGGATCAGTTTCCAGCTTGAGGTTTTCGGCGCTCGCCCCTCCATCAAGCGACGCCTGTAAAATCCCTTTGTAATCAAATGGAACTGGCCAGACCAGTTTGAGATTTTGAAGGCCAAGGCGCTCGGCTGCGCGCGTTAGGATCAAGTCTTCTAAATCATTGCCCCAGTCTGCTGCCTCAAAGGTCTGCGATTCGTAATGGTGAACGCCTTCTTTCCGCGCTCGGATTGAAAGGTCCAGCTCATCGTTTGGCGTGCTGTATGGGTTATGCCCCATGATTGCCGGGATGCGTGAAGCGCTGGCGCGCTGAATTGTGGTGACTTTACCAACCATTTTTTAGCCTCTCTTCTTCTTCAATCATTCCCTCGAAATCCATATCTGGGTGGACCTCTGTCATTGCGCTCGGGTCGAATTCCTTTTCAGCTGCTTCCCATATTTCATCCGGGCAAGTTGTGCTATCCAGCCCCTCGACTTCTTGCAGCGTCCACACCTCTGGAATATCAGACTGAGGTTCGTGGACCCAGATCGCCTCCAACTCATCCCCTTGCAGCGTGAAGCGCTGCGCGTATTCCTTGATCATTTGAAATAATCCTTTGGCCAGATACCGCGACCGCAGAAACGGCGCAGTAGTTTATCGACTACAACAGACACGGCGATTGCCACGCCATAGGTCACGGTGAACAACACCGCGATTGCAAACCACTCACTCATACGAACGACTCCATAATAGTTTCGATAAGCCTACGCGATACGCGTACAGTTTTGCCCTCCTGCGTGTGCAGGGTGACAGTCTTGCTATTGTATGCCTTTACCTTTCCAGCAATCTTGCCGCCAGCCAGCGAAACAGTTGCGCCAATATGTAGTTCCATTGTTTATACCTCCACGTTTGGGATAGGGGTCAGCCGGTGCATGCCATAGTGACAGACTAGCTCGACATCCTGCGAATCATTCCGGTCAGTGCGTCCGCCTTCGGCGATGCTGTCCGGCTCTTCGTTGAGATTGATATGCAGCAGCGCGTCAGTAAACCGAACGACCAGCAGCGGGCGCGCGTGTAGCTCATAAGCTAACTGTCTGACGCTATAACGCTTTAACACTGACAGCATATAAGTCGGGTAGGCGTCGGCTGCGTTTGTCCTGCATTTGACTTCTGCGACGATCACACAGCGGCCTTCGCGTAAGAACGCATAGTCGGCGGCGTATGCTCGCGGCAGCTTGCAGAAATTGAGGGAGTGGGCCGCCGCGATGCGAGTCGCGACGTCCAGTTCGTTGGCCCGGTCTTGGGCCTTCTCATAGATTGGGCGGCTCATCGGCTCACCTTTATATCGAACCAGCTTTTTTCGTCTTTGGTGAAGACGCGAGCAGTTGGCAGCCGGCCCGAATCGATGTACCCGATAACGGTATCGACTGCCTCCGACTTGGTTTCGTATTCGTCATCCTTGCCGACAATTCGGCCAGACTTATCGAACACGGTGACGCGCCAGATGTCGCGCACCTCATCGAACCAAACGTCTGCACGCGCAAACATGTCAGCGTATGGGGTGACAGAGACGACCATGCAGCCGCCTCCGTTTACTCTGTCGCGGTACATCCGCAAATGGTTGGCCCAATTCGGCTCTTGGTGGATCATGCTGTCTGCTCCTTTGGTTGATGCTCGACACACTTCACACGGCCCAGCCATGTATTCGGTATGCCTTTGAACTCTGAGTGGCTCTTGATCGTGCCTTTGACTTTGATCGTGTCGCCGGTCTGCACGTCGTCGAACGTCTGGCTGCCTGTCTTAAAGCTGATGACGTTGCCGGCTGCGTCTTTGCAGAAATGCATCCAGCTGTATGACGTCGCGCCATTTGGTGCAGTGAAGTGCGAATCTTTGATGCGCTCAACAGTTAGCCACATCTCAACTTTTTCGCCTTCAGTGCCGACGTGGATGCTGCTGACTTCTGGCTCTGACAAATCAATTCCGTGGTACTCAGCCCAACGAACGAACGCAACGGCGCAAACTTCCAAACGGTTGAGCATCTGCGGGTGCTTGTCAGCGTTGAGATCGAACGCAATCTCTTCGGCTTTGGACCGAATCCAGCGACAGTAATCGATGTGCTGATCGGCAGCTGCTTTGAAGGTCATGCCTCTGCCAGTGCCTTGCGGCCCAAACTTTCCAAACGTGATGCGCTCATCTCGAAACGCTGTCGCGATTGCAAGGCGATTCTCGGCGGCTCGCGTGTATTCACGTTGAATGGCTGCTTGCTCGGCAGCTTCGCGCTCGGCTGCAAGGTCTTCAGACTTGCGGCGCTGGATGTCGTGCAGCTTGAACTCGTCGCCATACAGCTTCGTGTCGGCGTCGGGGTAATGCTCGCGCAGATACTCGCGAGCTTTCTGGACAGCTGCATCCCAGTCGGTTGATAGAGTGCAAAGGTAATCGCTGCCGTCGATCCACTGGCCGCCAACATACTTAGGCACTACGACGCGCAGGGTGTAGAACCCTGCTTTGTCGCCGGTGCTGATGAAAAATTGCTTGCTCATTAGCTATGCTCCAACATTTCGACAAACTGTTCGTGAATCAGATCTTTCACTGTGTCACGGTCCCACTCAGCGCCGTCGCCGGTGCGGTCAGGCAATGCGCAGATCAAATAATCGGCGGCCTGATCAGTTGTTATCTGGTGATAAACAACTTGCTCAGCAAACTCGCAAACTAAGCTGTGCTGGCTCTCGTCATTGTTAAGCCAAAGCGCGGTATTCCACGCCTCATATGAAGGCCAGCCGTTGAATGTTTTTTCTACTGTGTTTTCCATGGTTCTCACTCCAATGATTAAAGGTTAGTAAGCGCCGTCGGCTATTAGATAACCGAAGGCGCCGATTGCTAGGCGGCTGGATACGTCAGTGTCGTACTCGCGACGCTGATGCTGACCAGCTGGGCCCTGAAAGAAAAAGAAAGCAGCAAAGTCGCCTTTCTTGTATTCGCCATCAAGGCAGTCTTGACGATGCAGCTGCACGCTGATCTTACATGGCTGACTCAACCACTCGAATTCCATGTCGAAATAATCGTAGTAATCGCCGTCCATGTCAGTGATTTGGCGCACAGTCACCCCGGCCAATGCCGCGAGGCGCTTGATGTCTGCCCACTTGATCGATGTCTTTTCCATCCAATCCACTCCTAGCTGATTTTCGGGGACGGTTTCCCCGTTGGCCGAAGCCAGACCCCCTTATACAGAACAGCCGTTCCCTATGTCAACAAAAAAATATCTTGCAGGGTGATAACTCATCCCTATGATCGAGATCTAAAACTATCAGGCAGGGGGATACATGGGCGGCATGTCCAGAAGAAAGGGCGCAGCGTTTGAGCGTGAAGTGGTTCACATGATCCGCGACGATCTTGGGTTCGATGCAAAGAGAAATCTCATGCAGACAGCTGAAGGCGGTCACGACTTGATCGGTGTTCCCGGTTGGGCGATCGAGTGCAAGCGATACGCTTCATGCTCGCCAGCTGATTACCGCACTTTCTGGACGCAGACAGTCACTCAGGCGGAAGCCGTAGGCTGCAAGCCGTGTCTCGTTGTGAAGCAAGATCGAAAGCCGGTGCAGGTTTTTATACCTTGGGCCGGCCTCGGTTCCGATTGTTTTGATCAATCGGATTTTGAAGCTGCGGCGCAAATCTCTTGGGGTTTGTTCTGCGGCGTTGTTCGTGAACAGCTCAATAGTGAGCAGGAAAAGGAATAGTAAAAATGTTAGGACTATCAGATAGCACTGCGGAGTATTTCCGTTTTAAGCCTTCTTTGAACCAGTGGCTCGTCGATGGTGACGAAATCGATTTCAAAGGAATGGGTATTGATCCAGACAGTTTAAAAACTGGCTGGGGCAAGATTGCCGAAGGGCAAGCGCCTGAGTGGGTATGGGATGAGCGTCCGGGAGTGAAGGGCCGGCAGCCAGATCCAGACTTCAAGCGTGGTTTCAGTGTGATGGTTTACATCAAGGATTACGGCTGGCGGGAGTGGACCAGCACCGGCTCCGGTCCCAAGATGGGGCTTGAAGCCGTGTGGCCGTCAATTCATAACGCCGCATCAAGCAACGTAAATAAAATGGCGATGGTTGCTTGCAGCGGGTCAAAGGCAACAGCTGTCGGAAAAGGTCAAACTCGCGTGCCGCAGTTTGAGCTGAAGGGATGGCAGGACAAACCAGAACAGGAAGCTGCGCCAGCTCCTGAACCAGTAGCAGAGCAACCGCCGGCAGCACCCCAGCCGGAAGCCTCATCGGACGGGGGCGATTGGGAGTTCTGATTTTATGCCCCCGGAAACGGGGGCTTTTTTTATGGGGTTAATATGAAATACAGCGAACACATAGCCGAAGTGGCGCGAGATCTGTGGGGTGACGAAAATAAAACACTGTCTCACGGCAGCGAGCTGCGTTTCGGTAGCAAGGGATCGAAGTCAGTCGACACAGACAAAGGTGTCTGGACTGACCACGAAACGAATGAGAGCGGGGGCTTTACTGATCTCTGCAAGATGGCGTATCCAGAAGCGAACGGGCATCTGGCTGACTTCCTAGAAAAGAAGTTCGGCATGGCGAGAGATCCCAGCTTCATACCGAAGGATAAGAACAAAATTACAGTTTTCGATTACATCGGTGCGCATGGTGTTCTGGAATATCAGGTCATCCGCACCGATTTCGCAGACGGCAGCAAGACATTCAGGCAGCGGCGTCCTGACGGGCAAGGCGGCTGGGTCAATAGCATCAAAGAAATCAAGCGGCTGCCGTACAACCTTCCGGAAGTGCTACACAGAACGAAGCGCTGGGTCTGGGTAGTTGAGGGCGAGAAATGCGTCGAAAGGCTCAGAGATCTGGATATTGTTGCAACTACAAACAACGGCGGGTCAGGGAATTGGTCCCAAGATCTCAACGAATGGTTTAAGGGCCGCAAGGTTGTCGTCGTGCCTGATAATGACGAAGCCGGCCACAAACATGCGGCGAAGGTCATCAATGAGCTGCTGCCAGTTGCTGAAGAGATCAGGCTGCTGGATCTCAGCGCAGAGCTGAAAGCGAAAGGCGACGTGGTTGATTGGATCGACTCAGGTAAGACGAAGGAACAGCTGATTGCCAAAGTTAAGGCAGCGCAGGTGATTGCCGAGCAGCTGCCTGATCCCGGCGAGATCGAAGTCGAGAAAAGAGAAATATTCCAGACCATGAGTATCGATTCATTGATGAGCATGCCACCGGTCAAGTGGCTGGTTGACGGTTTGCTCACGCGGTTCGGTTTCTCTGTGATGTACGGGCCGCCGGGATGCGGTAAGACGTTTTTGGCGCTTGATATTGCGCTATCTGTCGCGATCGGACGCGATTTTCATGGAAGGCCAACAGATCAGGGCGACGTTTTATACATTGCCGGCGAAGGTGTTGGCGGTCTTGGCAAGCGGATCAAGGTCTGGGTCGAGTATCGCGGCAGCGGTGTCGACTCCAAAGAGATCCCATTCGATGTGCTGCCAACAGCTGTGAACATGACGTCGCCAGCTGATACAGAGAAGTTGATTGCGACGATTGAAGAGAAAGAAGAGCAGCGCGGCAGCAAGTTCTCGCTGATTGTTATCGACACAGTGGCCAGAGCGCTGCTGGGGGCTGATGAGAATAGCGCAACAGACGTCGGCAAGTTCGTTAAGGCATGCGACATCCTGCGGGAGGCGATCGGCTGCGCGGTTATTGGTATCCATCACCAAGGGAAAGACGGCGCGAAGGGTATGCGCGGATCGTCTGCACTCTTGGGCGCTGTCGATACATCGATACAGGTCAAGAAGTCGGGCAGCATCCTGACGGTCGTCACACAGAAACAGAAAGACGCTGAACCGGCTGAGGATCTGTTTTACGAAATGATGAACGCCGAAGCTGGGACCATTGGCGGAGAGACGTCTGTTTATTTGCAGCCAACAGATCAAAGGCCAGACCAACAGACCAGCTTATCCGATAAGCAGCTGAAGGCGTTCAATTGTTGCCGGGATGCGTTAGAGGGTGACGTAATCAACCAAGGCGTTGCGCGTGATTCGTTTATCTATTGGCTGGAACATGAGGGCGGAATCGACGGCGATGACGAAGCGGCAAAGAAGCGTCGGCGCATGGCATGGGTGCGATCACTCAATGCCTTGATCGACTCCGGGAACATCATCAGCGAGAAAGCTGGGAAGGTTTTGCGGTTCAAAAAAGAGACGGATTCGGGGGATGAAAATGGGCTTTTTTAAGAATGGGGCGCACATCGGGAATGTGCGGATTCGCACATGGGCGCACACAATCCGCACATTTTGTGAAGCGCTGAAAGCCTTGCTGGGCGCGGGTTTCGAGAAAAGCGCACATAAGCGCACATTCCCGCACACCAGCTGGCACCAAGCGCACACACCGCACATCTCTCTAAGGATGTGCGTGTGCGGTGCGGATTTCAGTGCGGGGGTTGAAGTATGAAAAAACCTTATTCTTCTGTGTCGGTTAAGCAGGAAACATGGCAGCCGGCTGTCGACGCTTATCATGCAGCTGAGAATCTAATGAATAAAAAATGGGGCTGGTATGTGTGGGCAAAGATCTGCTCACCAGAGACGGCCCAGAAGCTGCGTGCAGCGCGAGAAAGGTACTTAGATGCAGTAAGGGACCGAGATCACCATTTGATCGTGAAGTGCTGCCAGAACCTAACGAAGGGGCTGGAAGTCGTGGACCAAGAGATAAGCGCGAAGCATAAGCCGGATGATGTCTTTTATTTGTATCGCCGGATCGATGGCAGGAACTTCTATTTTGTGAATGATCAAATGGATATGCAGCGAGTGTTGCCGCTGATGAAAGGAAAAGATCCAGTGGTTTACACGATGGAAGAAATCGTGCGGGTGCTGTCATCTGAAGCGATGGCCAAGCCTAATGAGATTAAACAAGCGTTTCCGGGTGCTGAATTGCAGTCGGTAGAGTTCAAACACAATCGGGAGCAAATAGATGACGAAATCCCTTTTTAATGGCGATTATGTGAAGGTTTCGGACTACCCGAAAGAAAAGCCAAAGATCAGGCGCTACTCGGTCCTGCCAGCTCGCGCCGTTCAAGATGCATCGCTGCATCCGACTTCGTTTCGGGTGCTGGCAGCTCTGTGCATCCATACAAACGGCCACGGGATCTGTTGGCCGTCACAAATAACGCTGGCGCTCCATCTTGGCGTGTCAAAGATCACGATCCTGCGAAACATCAAGAAGCTGATCGCTGCCGGCTACGTCAGGAAGCTGGAGCCGAAGCAATACCCTTGGGGCATCATTCAGAAAGGGAAGCGGCCTACAAACCGCTACCAAGTCATGTTTGGCGAGAAAGATCCATTGCCAACCAAAGAGCAGTTTCTCGCACCGCGTGCGGCGATTATGGACGTTGACTATGGCATTGCTGACGGCAAAGTAACGCAAATAGAGGAAACGCATAACAAGACAGGGGGTCCGGGGGATGGAAAAGCAGACTTTCAGATACTCGCACACACATTCCGGGCGGCTGTCGAGCGGGCGTCCGGAGCTGTCAGGCTATCAGAACCCAGCTTCCCGACAGCTGCAAAGCTGCACGCGCTGGGCGTTACAGCCGATGAGGTCAGGGAGTCGACCACTGCGATGGTGAAAGACGGGCTGCGAACTGGACGCACTCCGCCGATAACACTGGATCAGGTTGCAAAGTGGGCCGGACTGTATAAGAAAGGAACATAAATGCGCATAACGGTGATTATGTTAAATGCGATCACGCGGTCAAAGTCGGCCCGCGCCATCGATCGCACCCCTTGCCCCCCGGCCCCCGCCGCCCTGTATAGGGGGTTCCGCTCAAAATTTTTCAGAAATCCGTTGGAGGACGTAATATGAAAGACATCATCAACCCAGACCACTATCAACGCGACGGCATGGAGTGTATCGAGGCAATTGAAGCAGCGGTACAAAACCTATCCGGCGCAGAAGCATACGCTACCGGCTCAGCAATCAAGTATCTGTGGCGCTGGAAGGAGAAAGGCGGCATGGATGATCTCAACAAGGCCAAATGGTTTATCCAGAAAATGATTGATTATCTTGAAGAGATCGAATACCAAGAAGAGCTGAAAGCCGAAGAAACGCTATTGGAGATCGCGAGAAAGTTATGACCATGATCAGCTTGGAAGGATTTGACAGTTGCGTCGCAGGGATAGCGTTCGGCTGCGGAGAACCCGATCGATTGGTGTACGACACAGCAAAGATCTACGGCAAGCTGCAAGCAGACATGGATCTGACGTTCGATGAGTCGATCAAGTTTTTCGACAACATCATCCTGCCACTGGTCATGGGGCCGGGCGCTCCCATGTTTCTAACATTCGCCGATATGGATGAAATCAAAGAGGTACACTGCAATGTCCAAGATGACAGTGCGCGAGGCGCGTAAAGTTTTAGCCATCGGCTCTGACGACGAAAAGGAAGCCGTCAAACAGGAGCTACAAGCGATCGCTGCGTCCAACGTGACCGATGTATTGCAGTGGACGCAATCGGGAGGCATGGCGTTACTTGCGTCGAAAGATATCCCGCCACACGTCCAGAAGGCGATCAAGAAGGTGAAGGTCACACCGAATCAGTACGGCAACGCAATCGAGGTTGAGATGCACGACAAGCTCTCAGCTCTGCGCGTGTTAGCTAGGTATCACGGGCTGCACGAACCGAACAGCGATACTGATTCGCGTCCAAGTATTTTAGGAATCAATTTGAAAGGTCCAGAAGTGACCACTTACGAGGTATTAGAAGATGGCGAGAGCGAAGCAAGCGACGGATCAGAGCCAACGATCGACCCAACGCCGAAGAAGGACGACGACCAAGCAGATCTCTTCTGACGAGGCGCTTGGTGGGTTAAGCCTAGATTTCTCTGGCGCGGCGACCACTTGGAAGTTTCTGCATGATGATTCGTTTGTCAGGGGCCTGATGGGGCCGGTGGGGTCAGGCAAGTCTTACGGCTGCGCCGCCGAAATCATGCTGCGTGCCGTCAAGCAGCCGCCATCGCCGAAGGACGGTATCCGCTACTCTCGGTTCGTGATCGTGAGGAACTCATACCCAGAGCTGCGCACTACAACCATCAAGACTTGGTTGGAACTATTCCCAGAGAATGTCTGGGGTCCGATGCGCTGGTCACCACCAATCAGTCATCACATCAAGCTACCGGCGCGAGGGGACGCAGCCGGCATCGACTGTGAGGTAATCTTCATGGCGCTCGATCAGCCAAAGGATGTCAGGAAACTGCTGTCTCTGGAATTGACCGGCGCTTGGGTGAATGAGGCCAGAGAGCTGCCGTTAGCTGTCGTACAAGGACTCACACACCGTGTGGGCCGCTATCCAACCAAAGGCAACGGCGGTTGTCCTTGGCGTGGTATCTGGATGGACACCAACCCAATGGACGATGACCACTGGTGGTATCGCCTCAGTGAGAAAGAGCCAGTGCGCGGCAAGTACAAGTGGGAGTTCTTTAAGCAACCGGGCGGCGTGATCGAAACCAATCGCGACGACGCCGAAGGAATCCCAGCCGCACAGAAGTTCTGGAAGGTGAACCCCAAGGCAGAGAACATCAACAACCTGCCACCCGGCTACTACGATCAGCAGCTCGGTGGCAAGAACCTCGACTGGATTCGCTGTTATGCCGGCGGTGAGTATGTGTATGTACAGGAGGGGCGTCCGGTTTGGCCGGAGTATGATGACTCGGTAATGTCAACAGAAGACATTCAAGTCGACCCAACGCTCCCAATACATATTGGTCTGGACTTTGGTTTGACACCTGCTGCGGTGTTCGGTCAAAGGCTGCCGTCGGGTCGCTGGAATATCCTCGATGAGATCGTGACAGATGATATGGGCTTAGAGCGATTCGGCTTGATTCTGCTTAATGAGATCAACGTCAAGTATAGCAAAAACGATATATTGGTATGGGGTGATCCCGCTGGCTCAAAGCGCGACGAGATCTTTGAGGTGACTGCATTTGATCACCTGAAGACCATCGGACTCAATGCAAGGCCGACAGCGAGTAACGACTTCCAAGTGCGCCGTGAAGCGGGAGCGATGCCTATGAACAGGTTCATTGATCGCAAGGCTGGTCTTCAGGTACACAAGGATTGTCAGCGACTGCGTAAGTCATTGGCCGGCGGTTATCACTTTAAGCGAGTCGCAGTTGGCGGTGGCACTGAGCGATTCCGCGACGCGCCGAACAAGAACGAACACTCACACGTCGGCGATGCCTTTGGTTATCTGCTACTCGGCGGTGGTGAGCATCGAGTTATGACCCGCGGCTATGGCGGACGGTATGGTTCCGCTGGACCAATGGGCAGCGGTCAATTCCAAGCAAACACGGACTTTGCAATATGGTGACGTCACTAGAGGTAACACGGGCGTTTGGAGTGCGCGGCGCGATTGCGTTACCATTTCACCCATCTCATTTAGCTAGACTAGAGGTTGATCGCGTAGTTGAAGCTGAGTTCACGTCTCTCGATAACCTAAAACATCGCGCAGAAGAGGTTGCCGAGGCGCGAACCGCGTTTACTGTTTTTCACGATATGAACCCTGCGTTATGTTTTGGGGTAACCCCTTACTGGCCCGGAATGGCAGAGGCTTGGATGATCCCATCTCAGTACGCACTCAATCGAGGATTAAGATTAACTCGCGGAGCTAAGCGGTTTTTTGATACCATTGGCCCAGCTCTTGGTTTACGCCGTCTGCAAATTGTGGTATGTGTCGATCGGGAAAAGGCTGTTTCTTGGGCTGAGTTCTTACGTTTCGAGCGAGAGGGCTTGATGCGCAAGTACGGGCCGGAAGGCAGTGATTACTATATGTACGCGAGGACTTATTGATGGGTGGAATATTTGGCAGCTCTCCGCCAGCACCAGACACTTCCAAGCAAGAGGCGCTCCAAGAGAAGCAGGATGCGCGCATTGCTCGGCAAGAAGCAGAGGAGCAGCGCCGCTTGGCAGCACAAACATCTGCCCGCAGAAGTGGCGGGTATCGATCTTTATTATCGCCTGAACGCGAAAATGCAATGACAGGCTTAACTAGCAAACTCGGTGGAGGCAGCTAATCATGGGTGGAATATTCGGAGGCGGCGGCGGTAAAAAGGCGCCAGAGCCAAAACCAGAACCAAAACCAGAACCACAGAAAGTGGATAAGCGCGCGGAACAGGAAGCGGCTGCATTGCAGTCGCGCCGGCGTGCCGGCGGAGCGCGGTCCTTGTTGTCACCAGCGCGCGAACAAGCGCAAACTGGATTGTCAACGAAGTTGGGCGGCGGGGCTTAATGCGGAAAGAGCATAAAAACCCCGAAGGCGGCCTGACTGAGGCAGGGAGGAGACACTTTGAGGCGAAGGAAGGCGGAAACTTGCAGCGTCCTGTGTCTTCTGGCACTAACCCTCGCCGTGTATCTTTCGCTGCTCGGTTTGCTGGTCAGAGTCATCCTGTGAAGGATGATAAAGGGAAGCCAACGCGATACGCGCTGGCGCTCAAGGCGTGGGGCTTCAGTTCACCAGCTGAAGCTCGCGCTTTTGCAAAACGACACAAGGAGTCCTGATATGCCAATGACGCAAAAAGGTTCAAAGATTATGTCTGCCATGAAGAAGAAGTATGGCAAGAAAAAGGGCGAAGAAGTGTTCTACGCCTCAAAGCAGAAAGGCGTCATTAGTGGCGTGGACAAACAAAGGAAAGCGTGATGGCACGAATTAGCCCGGCAGAGGTTCTGAAGCGTCAGGAAAAAGCTGATGCGCGCAAAGAGGAATGGCGCACGATTTACGAAGAGTGCTATGAGTTTGCGCTCCCACAGCGCAACTTGTATTCCGGTCACTATGAGGGCAAGACTGCTGGGCAGAATAAGATGGTTCGCGTCTTTGATGCGACGGCTATCAACTCGACTCAAAGGTTTGCTAACCGCATCCAGTCAGCTCTTTTCCCTCCGTACCGCGAATGGTGTACGCTAGAGCCGGGCAATGAGATCCCGCGAGAGCGCCGCAGTGAAATCCGCGAAGCACTAGAGATCTATACCGGGCGGATGTTTGACGTGATTCGTCAGACAAACTTTGATCTTGCGATGTCCGAATTCTTGCTCGACCTTTGCGTCGGCACAGCAGTGATGCTTGTGCAGCCGGGTGATGCAGATGCGCCAGTACGCTTTGTTCCTGTACCGCAATACCTTGTGTCTTTAGAAGAAGGCCCACACGGCACAGTCGATAACGTCTACCGGAAGCTGCGTCTTCGCGGCGAAGCGATTTCCCGGCAATGGCCGGATGCGCAAATCCCTGAAGATCTACAAAGAAAGATCGATCAGAAGCCAGACGAAGAAATTGACCTCGTTGAAGCGACGGTATTCAACGTCGATGAAGACACATACTGCTATCACCTGATCTGGCCGAAGGATAAGGTTGAGCTGGTCTACCGAACCATGAATGTGTCGCCGTGGATTGTTGCGCGATTTATGAAGGTTCCGGGCGAAGTCTATGGCCGCGGCCCATTATGTACTGCGCTGCCAGACATTAAGACACTCAACAAGGTCAAAGAGCTGGTGTTGAAAAACGCATCACTCGCCGTTGCTGGGGTTTATACGGCAGCTGATGATGGTGTACTTAACCCACAAACAATACAGATCACGCCGGGAGCAATCATTCCAGTTGCGCGTAACGGCGGACCACAAGGCGAATCGCTACGCCCATTGCGCTCGGCAACTGACTTCAATACATCTCAGCTGGTCATCAATGATCTTGTGATGAATATCAAGAAGATGTTGTACGACGACTCCCTGCCACCAGACAACATGTCGGCGCGTAGTGCGACAGAGATCGTGCAGCGCATGAAGGAATTGTCTCAAAACCTAGGCTCGGCATATGGCAGATTGATCACGGAGGCAATGACTCCAATCGTGCGCCGGGTTCTCTACGTCATGGACGAAGTTGGTTTAATTGACTTACCACTAAGTGTTGACGGCCTTGAAGTCAAAGTTGTTCCGACGTCGCCATTAGCGCAGACACAGAACATGGAAGACCTAGAAAAAGTCCTGCAATTTGGTCAGATTGCTGCGCAGTTTGGTATGCAGGGTCAGGTCATGGTGAACCAAGAAGAAATGCTGGAATACATAGCAGAAAAAATGAGTGTTCCACAAAGATTGCTGAACAACGCAGAACAGAGGGAAGCGATTGTGACGCAAATGCAACAGGCACAACAACAGGCGCAACCGCCGCAGGGAGCGCAATAGGAGTGAGATATGGAAGGCTGGGACAGCTTACGCCCATCTGAAAATGCGCATCTGCATAAAAGCAGAATCGCGCAAGACGACTTAAATACCGCCTTTGTTCGATGCTTTTCGACAGAGGCCGGTATTGAGGTTCTTGAACATCTCAAGCAAGTCACATTGGATCAGCCGTCGTGGTATCCCGGCGAAGATCCAAGTCATGGCTTTGCAAGAGAGGGACAGAACAGCATTGTGAGAGAAATATTAAGACGAATCGATAAAGGAAGGCAATTATGAGCGAAGCCGCTGAAAGCATTGATGTTCAGGAAAACACTGCTCCTGAAGCAACAAATGAACAGCAGGATAGTGATTCATTACTATCACCTACTCTTGAGACGCAAGAAGAGCAATCACCAGAAGATGCAGCTGTTCCGCACATTGCTGGTGAGCAACAGGACGCGCCAGTCGACGAAGAGATCGATTGGGGTGATCGCCCTGATTGGATGCCAGAGCAGTTCTGGGACAAAGACAACGGACCAGCGCTTGAGGAAATGGCAAAGTCGTACAATGAGCTGCGCGCTAAAATGTCAGCTGGCAAGCACAAGGCACCAAAGGACGGCAAGTATGACATTGCCTCACTCAAGGATCACGGGGTTAGTGATGACGATCCGCTGCTGAATCAGTTTAGTGAGTTCGCTGCTGAGAATGGGTTAAGTCAGGATCAGTTTGACCAGATCGCCCAGATGCATATGGCTCAAATGTCCGGAATTATGGAAGACATTGAAGTCGATAAGCAGAAAGAGATAGCTAAGCTCGGCCCGCGCGCAGACAAAGTAATCAACAACCTGAACACTTGGTTAGGAAAACTAGGCAACTCTGGGACGCTGACTGGTGAAGAAGTGGATGCAATCGCCGGCGCTGCAAAGACGGCTGACTTCATTAAGGCGATGAATAAGATCAGGTCATCATACGGGGAGCAAACAATCCCCGATGTTACTGTTCAAGAGGGCAATGCTGTCAGCAAGGCAGATCTCGACGCAATGGTTGCTGATCCACGCTACGGAAAAGACATGGCCTACACGCAAGGTGTAGAGCGCAAATTCATGGAATTTTTCGGCGAAGCGTAACACCCATAGGGGGTACTTTTGCCCCCTATCCCTTCTTTGATCTAGCAGCAAAGCTGTTATATTTCAATCAACCGATAACTCATTTTCTTGAGCCGGCTACCTGATTACCGCGGCCCACACTGGACAACCGAGACAGGTTTTACCCAAAAAATTTTTGTTTAACTAAAGGACGAAGCAAATGGCAGTTTCAATCTCAAATGCCTTTGTCACTCTGTTCGACTCAGAGGTAAAACAGGCTTACCAAGGGCAACGTCTCTTGGCCGGTGCTACCCGCGAGCGTTCAGGAGTAGAAGGCTCAACAGTTAAGTTCCCTAAAATTGGTAAGGGATCAGCAACTATCCGCGTTCCACAGACTGATGTAACTCCACTCAACGTGTCTTACTCACAAGTCACTGCGACAATGGAAGACTACATTGCTGCGGAATACTCAGACATTTTCAACCAGCAGAAGGTCAACTTCAACGAGCGTCAAGAGCTTGTACAAGTTGTATCTGGCGCAATCGCACGTCGTATGGACCAAGTTGTATTGGACGCACTCGCTGCATCTTCTACTTCATTGGCAGTTGGTAACGACATCGGCGGCACAGACTCTAACCTGAACATTGAAAAGCTCCGCGAAGCTAAGAAGCTTCTCGATGCTGGCAACGTGCCAATGCAAGGTCGCATGATGCTCATCCACGCAAACAGCTTGTCTGCATTGCTTGGTGAGACAGAAGTTACTTCTTCAGATTTCAACACTGTCAAGGCGTTGGTAACTGGTGAAGTCGACACTTACATGGGCTTCAAGTTCATCACTTTCGGTGATCGTGATGAAGGCGGCCTGCCAATCGACGGTTCTTCTGACCGCACTCTCTACGCTTTCCACCGCGACGCGCTTGGTCTTGGTGTAGGCATGGGTCAGACTTCACGCGTTGACTACATTCCAGAGAAGACTTCCTTCTTGGTTGCGTCAATGTTCTCAGCTGGTGCGGTAGCGATCGATGACGAAGGTATCGTCAAGATCACTTGCCGTGAATCATAAGGAGGCATAGACAATGGCATATGCAGTAGCAGGGCTTCAGCCCATCGGTGGTCAGGCGAAAGCTGGCAACGCTCCTCAGATGTGGTCATACACTTCTGCTGACGCGATTGCGACAGTTAACACGTCTGGTTACTTCAATGACGCAGCTGACCTTTTGAAGGTTGGTGACTTGATCTATGTGTACGACTCAAACACTCCAACAGCATCGCTTGTTGTTGTGCTGTCAAACACTGGAACAGTCGTTGACGTCTCTGACGGTACATCACTGTCAGTAGCAGACGCTGACTAAACGGATCGGCTCCCCTCCGGGGGAGCCTTTTCTAATGAGGTGATACATGGCATCTGGTGATACCAAGCTGTCCATTTGTTCGGACGCACTTATTCTACTAGGGGCATCGCCTCTTTCGTCGTTTTCGGAAGGTACTGACGCAGCTCAGATCTGTGACCGGCTATACGACGATCTCAAAGATTCTATTATTGCGGCGCATCCTTGGTCTTGGTCATTTAAGAAGGCACAGCTTGCGAGGCTAACAACGACTCCGCCAAACGAATGGAAGTACCAATACGCCTTACCGGGCGATACCATCGCTGGCGTGCGTGCGGTATACAATACAAGCGCAACTAATGTCTCCCCTATCCAGTATGGCTGGGAGGTCCACGGCGATCATTTGGATACAAATGAGGAAGTCATCTACGTTGACTATCAGTATTCGCCCAGCGAATCAGTGATCCCGAAGTATTTTATTCAGCTAATGAAGTATGCGATGGCAGCTGAAATTGCTGAAACGGTGACTGATCAGATCACAAAAGCCGAATATTATGAGCGCAAGGCTTTTGGATCTCCGGCAGAAAACCGGCGCGGAGGCTACTTTCGGGTCGCAGCCAATATTGATGGCGCGAATAATTCAATCGACGCCTTCCAAGACTTCACCTTAACAGCGGTTAGGCAATGAGTCGGATCATTCGCGCACAAACAAACTTCACATCTGGCGAGCTAGATCCGAAGCTACGCGCGCGCATCGATCTTCAGCAATATTTCAACGGATTAGAAACCGCAAAAAACGTAGTCATCCAGCCGCAAGGCGGTCTGGTTCGCCGTGACGGCACTCGGTATTTGACAGAGCTTCCATCATCGACAGCCAATGGCGTCCGGATGGTCCACTTTGAGTTTTCTGTCAACGATAGCTATATGCTGATTTTCGTAAATACCCAGATGTATGTGTTCAAAGACGGGGTGCAGATCACAAACATTAACGGATCTGGAAATGACTATCTGACGGTAACAAAGGTTACTAGCTCGATTGCATCAGAAATGTGCTGGGCGCAGTCAGCAGATACACTGATTCTTGCTCATCAGGACATGATCCCTCAAAGAATTTTGCGCGGAGCAAATGACGCATCTTGGACGGTATCAGATCTTTCTTTTGATTTTATCCCAAAGTATGCGTACTCGTTTTCATTGTCGAACCCATCTGCAACGCTAACTCCGGACCAGCCAGACGGCAACATTACACTAACGGCGTCTACATCAGTATTCACTTCGTCGCACGTCGATCAATACATCAACGTGTCGCCGCAAGGTAGGCTAAGAATTGTTAGCTATGTTAGCGGAACTAAGGTCCAAGCAATCTCAGAAGTCCCTCTGTTTGATGACTCGGTAATCGCCTCCGGAGATTGGGAGCTTGAGGAAGGATACGAAGACACTTGGTCTGTAACACGCGGATGGCCTCGGTCAGCTGTATTCTACGAAGGACGCCTGTACTTTGGCGGCGCAACATCGCGCCCATCAACACTATGGGGAAGCCGGGTAGGGCAGTTCTTTAACTTTGATCCGGGCGAATCGTTTGATGACGCCGCGCTTGAGGCGACTCTGGATACAGGTCGATTCAATGCGATTGTTGATCTGTATGCAGGACGTAATTTACAGATCTTCACAACTGGCGGAGAGTTCTACATCCCGCAAACGCTAGGAGATCCAATCACTCCAGCCACTCTTGCTGTTCAAGAGCAAACATCAAACGGCTGTCGTCCCGGAATCCGCGTCGTCAATGTTGATGGCGCAACTGTATTCATTCAGCGCCAAGGAAAGGCGCTGTCTGAATTCATTTTTAGCGATACAGTCAATGGCTACATAGCAACCAAGATCTCTCTGCTGTCATCTCATTTACTGAAGTCACCATCTGATATGGCTGTGCGTAACGCGACATCAACAGATGAGGGTAACCGGCTTTTAATCATCAATGCCGATGACGGCTCGATCGCTTGCTACACATTACTGCGCTCGCAAGAAATTATTGCACCAACAGAATGGACAACAGATGGAGAATATCTGTCAGTCGGGGTCGACATTTCCGACACATACGTTGTTGTAAAGCGGAATGTTGATGGCGGCGACGTATACTATGTCGAGCTATTCGATCCAGACTTAACATTGGATTGCGCCAAAGATGGCACGACTGGCACAACAATTACTGGGCTTTCATTTTTGGAAGGTGAAACAGTCAAAGCGATTCGTGATGGCATCGTTGAGTCTGATAAGACAGTAACCTCTGGCGAAGTCACGCTAACTGATGCTGCGACATCTAGTTACCAGATCGGCCTAAACTATACACCTGAAGTGACCACTCTTCCTGTTGAGCCGAGATTGGCATCCGGCCCAATCAGAGGATTCAAGAAGCGTATCCTAGAGATCAACAGCGAACACTTTGAGTCACAGGCGGTTACAATTAACGGCGAACAAGTTGCGTTCAGGCAATTTGGCGAAAACAACTTGGATCAGTCGGTGCAGCCGTTTACTGGTGTTAAGAGGTCAGGGCCGCTACTAGGTTTTGTAAACGAAGGTAAGATCACAATCAGTCAAACAGTGCCACTCAAGATGAATGTGTTGGCGCTCGACTATAAGGTTTCGGTGGGGCAGTAGTATGAGTGTGAAACTAATGATGGCTGTTGCATCTTCCGCGATTAGCGCTGTCGGACAGATGCAAGCCGGAAAAGCTCAAGCGCGGGCGTACCAAGCTCAAGCCAAGCAAGCTGAGCTGCAAGGCAATCAGCAAGCGTTACAGTACCGACAGAAAGGTGTTGAGACATTGCGCCGGCTCAGAGAAAACATTTCAGCAACAAGGGCAAGGGCAGCTGGATCTGGTCTTGATCCATATAGCGGAACTCCAGCTTCCTTTGAGCGATACGCCTTAAAGATGGGCGCAGAAGATTATACAGTCGCACAAGAAAATGCGATGCTTGCAGCTGAAGGCGGAGTCCAGCAAGCTGCTCAATATAACGCAGCTGCTTCACAGGCAAGGCGCCAAGGATTTATTGGAGCAATGGGTACTCTTGGCTCCATGAGCTTCCAAGTAGAACAAGCTGGCGGCTGGGGCAAGATACTAAGTTAAGGTTAGATCATGGCGATTCAAAGATACCAAAGAACAGGCATGGCACTATCTGATATGCCGCGCATTGACCCAATCGCTGCCAGAGAGGCCGCAAGGACTGGTCAGGTGCTGTCTCAGGCTATGGACCGGGTATCTCGATTTGCTTTTGCCGAAGCTGAAAAGCAGTACAAAAAAGAAGCTAAAATTGAAGGCGCTCAAATGGTCGAAGACTTGGGCGCCATGGGTGCGCTCAAGAAGCTAACAGAAGGCGGCGGGCCGCAAGACTTAGCGCAGGAAACTGCATACGCAATCGCTAATCGCGTCGCCGCTAACGAAATTGAAACAGATGCGCGGGTTGAGATCCAAAAGCTGCTGACTGATGCAGAACTCAGCGATATGCCCTATGACGACTTCAATGCGAAGATTCAGGCAATCCAACTAGGCTTCCCGGCAGCATTAGATGAACTCGATCCAGAGGCCGCGGCCTTAACCAAGGTCAAGATTGATGGCATAGCTGCCACCGCTATGACCAGTTATAGCGAGACATTCCAGAAGCAGCAGCTAAAGGATGCGCAAGGTCGGGCCATTATGGGCATCGATCAGCGCCTCAAGGACGTTAGTGCAGCAGCAGTTTCTGATAGTGAGCTGCGAGATGATCTGCTGGAAGAACAGCTCATCTCACTTGAGTCTTATATGCGCGACTATGATTTCAGCGAGGAGTTTATATCAAAGACGCTGATCGGAGCGCGCGAGCAAGCAATACAAGATCAGGTTATCAATGATTTTGGAAACCTTGGGACAATCGCAGAAAAGCAAGCGTTCTTAGCTGATCTGGAAGAAAACCCGCCGGTAGAGCTAGGGGTTGAGGCTTCACGCACACTGCGACGCTCACTCAAAGGTGAGCTTAGCTCAGCGATCAGTGAGATCAACGGAAGGGTAAGGGATCTTAAAACGCAGATCGACGATCGCATCACTGATGTCGTCGAGGCTAGCGGAGATCCCGGAGACGAAGTTGTTTACCAAATAGGCATCGAAGTTAGAAAGACTGGCGACGCCGGCCTCATTAACGACTACAACGAAGCTGTTGCACTGCGTTCTCAGTTGGCCGCATTTCGGAAGATGCCGCCAGACTTCCTTCAGCAAGAAATCAACGAAATGCGAAGCGAAGGCATTGATGATCCATTTGAGGCAAAGTTGGTTACATCAGCTGAAAAACTGTTGTCATCAATGCGGACAGAAGTCGCCAAAGATCCGCTGTCATACGGCATAAAAGCTGGGTTAATCAAAGCTACTCCAATTACCTACTCGGTGGAGGGGATGGCAAAAAGCCTTGAGCAACGAATCGACGACGCTAGAAAAGTCGCGAACCACTATGGCGTCACTCCAAAGTTTCTTACTGATGAAGAAGCCGATAGGGTGTCTGCTTTAATTAACGAAGTGCAAACCCCAGCTGAAAAGGCTCAGTTAGCGACAAGCCTGAACAATATGCCGCCACAGATGTGGGAGCAGTTGGCAGAAAAGGGTAGTGAAACATTTGCGATCGTGTCGTCTATCGGTGACCCGACGCTTGGCCGTCAAGTGTTTGAAGGGCAGACGTTGATTGAGCAAAAGCTGGTCGTTATGCCGAATAACACTCAGATTGCATCTATTGTGAATGAGGAGCTTGCCGGCGTATATGTTGGCGACGATCTGAAGGCAGTTGTTAATGCAGCTAAGGCGCACTATGCCGGGACTGTTTCTGATCGCAGCGTATACGATTCAGAGACGCTGAAAAAATCACTGGCCGCTATAACTGGTGGCATTGGTGAAATGAATGGAATGAAATACCAGCTGCCTCGCGGAGTCGAAGCAGAGGTGTTTGAAAACTTCATTGATCGATTCCCTGCAAGCATGGTTGAGAAGTACGGCGGAGTCGCCGGAGACTTAACAAACGAAGAGGCAGCAGAAAGAATTCAAGACGCTCAATTCAAAAGCATTGGCAACAATCGCTGGGTCGTCATGGAATCTGGCATACCTGTTATGCGTAAAGATGGGGAGCCATTTGTTGTCACTTGGGACCGTGAAGCATCGACTCAGGCAAACATCTTGTCTGGCATTTTGGTTGAGTAAAAATGACATTTGTTTACGAAAAGTCACAACGCTCAATCTTGCAGACCATTCCGAAAGCGGAGGAGATGCAGCCAGAAGCGTCATTCGGCGAAGTATACACAGCTGCGTTCAGGCACGCAGTCGACGAAGAGATGTCTATTTCTGGAGGGCTGAATCGCGAAGGTTATCGCCAGCGTCAAAATGAGGTTAGGCGACTAATTGACGAAGGCCAGATCACAAATGTTGACGATTATACAGATCAGATGGGTGAGCTGGATTACTTTGTGTTATCGCAAAGCTTTGACTCAATTAAGAGCGACGAGCAACTAGCAGAAGAGCGTAATACGTTTCTTGCAGAAGAGCGTAAGAAGAACAAAGAGGTGATGGAGCGAGGGTCAGGTCTTGCTCAATTCTTAGGTTACGCATCCGCATTTGTAATCGATCCAGTCAATCTTGCAACTCTTCCCGTGTCGACAGCAGTTACAGGCGCTAGGGCGCTATCATGGTTCGCCAGAGGATTGGCTGTTGCAAAAAGGGAAGGCGCGCTAGCCGTTGCAACAGAGCTGGCAATTCAGCCACTTGTGTACGAACACAAGAAAAATATCGACTCGCCGTATTCTTGGAAAGATGCTGTATCAAACATAGGGATCGCAGCTGTTGGCTCATACGGCGTCGGATTTGCTACCGGCGGACTTGCCGGTTATTTAAAAGCGGTACGAGCAAAGACAGAACCATTCGTTGATCCAATACGCGACGACATGGCAATGCGCTCATTGGACGATCTTTCTGATTACATCACAAAGGTTGAAGCTCAGCGTTTTGTGCCGTCAAAGATACTAGACGACGAATACGGTAGATACGTTGCTAAAGAGTACGAAGATCTTGGAAAGCTAAGACGCCAGACCATTCGTGAGCTGAATAAAGAAATCAAGCAGACGCAAAAACAGCAGACCACGATCTTACGAATGATTGCTGATATGGGCGGGCTAAGCCAAAAAGACTGGGTGTCACAAGGTGTTGACCCCGGATACTTCACTAAAGCCGGAGCTATCAGAAAAGGTATGCGTCCGGGTTCGCCACTGTTTAGAGCTAAAGGCGGGATGACGCCAGAAGATTTAGCTGAACGATTGATGGAAGAAAATGTATTCACGGACGGGTTAGTTGATGACAATCGTGCGATTGATTATGTACACGCAGCGCTTACAGATCCGGAAAAGCCATTTAATCTTGAGGCATCTACCAAGTTGGAAGACTTGCAGCGTCGGTTGCAGGAAATTGAAGAAGCCACAGATGACGACGCATTAGAAAACATATACAAGCGAGCTGGTGAAGAACGAATTGAAGCTAACCTAGAGTCGCTGCGAGAGCTTGAGATCAACTTGCAGCAAATGAACGCGCCATCTCGGTCTGAGGATTTTTACTTTGATCCAAAGCCAACAAAGGTTGCGGCGCAGTCAGTCAGTGAGCGAGAGCGCATGGTTCTCGATAAATTAGGTATCACAGATGAGTACGACGAGGCGATGGAGGCATACCAGCGCACAGAAAATCGTGTCATTTGGGACGAAGCCGAAGGTAAACTGGTTGATGCAGACGAAGTGATGAAAGAGATCGACGACGAAATCGCTGGTCTTGATGATGTGTTGAGGTGTTCGATCGGTGGCTAGTTTTGAAAATTGCGTAAGCGCTGCGCTCAAGCGCAAAGTGATAACTAAGAGGTTAGCAGATCAGATTCTGACTGCGCCGGACCCAGAGCAAGCGATTGATGATTTGCTAGCTGAAGCGTCACGCAAGCGCCGTGAGGCGGCAATTCAAACTGTCAGACTATCTCAAGCAGTTGCGGACATTGGCGGTCATGCCGAAGGTCAGTATGCAGGGCTTCAGTCGTTAATGACTAAAGACCCTACTGGTAAGTCAGGTTACAAAAACATCGAATACTTAGGTCGGTACTACGAAGGCAAGTACCACTCAAAGTTAGCAAATATGTTATCTCGGTTCAGGACTAGGAAACTTGGTTTTGCTCAAGATACTGAATCACTTAACAAATTTGTTAGGGCTGTTTACGGTGAAGCAGTTGACGACGCAGAGATCGAACAGTTCGGCAAAGACTGGCTAAACATGATTGAAGAAATGCGCGTTGAGTTTAACCGCAAAGGCGGCTCAATATCGAAGAACGAGCGCTTTCTGTTCCCGCAAAACCATAATGCTGAAGCCATCAAAAAAGTTGGTTACGAATCGTGGCGCGAGCGCATCTTCCCAAAGCTAGATAGATCAAAAATGGTTGACGACTTAGGGCGTCAGTTAGATGACGAACAGCTGGAGCAGTCACTCAAGCACGTTTACGAGACAATCACGACTGGCGGGCTGAATAAAGTCAAAGACTTTAGTGTGCCGCGTTTAGGCAAGAAATTATCACGCCGCCATTCAGAGCGCCGGTTCTTGTACTTTAAAGATGCTGAGTCATGGATTGACTATCAGAACGAATTTGGCCGTGGCGATGTGCTTACGACGCTAACAGACTATGTAAATTCAATGGCAAACGACATTGCCGTTATGGAGCGTCTCGGACCAAACCCACAGACCACATTTGATGCACTGGTTGCACAGGTCAAAAAGACTGATGGTATGACCGGCAGACAGGCGTTTATGTCTGATGCGCTGTTTAAGACAGTGACTGGCCGGGTAAATCAGGGCGAGCTGACCGGCGTAGCAGATGTATTGCAGACGACTCGAAACTTCTTGACGGCATCGACACTGGGCAAGGCTTTCTTGTCAGCAATCTCTGACGTCGGTTTTCAGGCAATCACGGCACAGTACAACAAGATCCCTGCGCTCAAAGTCATGCGCCGACAGATCAGTTTAATGAATCCAGCAAACGAAGTGGATCGAATCTTTGCGGTCAAGCTAGGCTTAATTGCTGATAACTGGGTTGGCCGCGCTCATGCAGCCAATCGCTACGCCGATGTATACGGCGTCGGCACATCAGCAAAAGTTGCTGAAGGCGTTATGCGTGCGTCATTACTTGCACCATGGACTGATGCTGGGCGTAAAGCGTTTGGTATGGAGTTCAGTTCAATGCTTGCTGACAACTTTGGCAAGACGCTAGATGAGTTGGACGACCATATTAAGCGTGCATTTGAGACGTATGGCATTGGCGCAGCTGACTGGGATGCATTTAGAAAGACCACTCCGCTTGATTTTGACGGCGCAAAGTTTGCAGATGTGACGCAACCTAATGGCGTTAAGTTTCATCAGATGATCTTGTCCGAAACTGATTACGCAGTTCCTACGCCAGACGCCCGGACTAGATCGATTATTAGCGGCGGCCTTGGGCGCGCGACGATTGAAGGGCAAGCGTGGCGCTCAGTGATGATGCTAAAGTCATTCCCTGTCACAATTATCGGCACCCATTTCTATCGCGCCGCATACCAAGCGACAACCGGCGAAAAGTTGCAGTACGCAACAATGCTGTTAGCGACAACAACAGTTCTTGGCGGAGTCGCTCTTCAAGTCAAAGATATTGCAGCCGGCAGAGATCCACGCCCAATGGACGGACCAGAATTCTTTGCTGCGGCTCTAATTCAGGGCGGAGGCCTTGGCATTGTTGGTGATTTATTCTTTTCTGACGTCAACCGATTTGGCGGCGGACTTATATCAACGGCGTTTGGGCCAACAGGCGAGCTAGTAGATAAAGGTGTCAGCTTAACTCTTGGCAACATTCAAGAAGCTGTTCGCGGCGAAGAAACTAACGTATTGGGGGAGACTGCTAAGTTCGTCGAGCGATACACCCCTGATATATGGCAGCTGCATTTAATCAAAGGCGCGCTATTTGATCAGATCCAATTACTCGCTGATCCAAAAGCCGAAAAGAAGTTTAATCGAATAATTCGCAAACGCGAAAAAGACTACGGGCAAGGCTATTGGTGGAAGCCGGGAGATGTAGCTCCTAAGAGGACACCTGAAATGGGTGCAGCCCTAGAAGCTGCCCCAGAAAAGTGATATATACGACAACAGGATAGGTAGGAAAAACGCATGGCCGATTACAACATCAATGCAGTCTCAAGAAAGGTATCCTACACCGGATCTGCTGGTGTTGGGCCGTATGCTTTTACATTTGAAATCTTAACAGACGACGACATTGGAGTTTACTTCAACGAGACGCTACTGACCAAGACCACAGACTACTCGGTCACAATCAATGCCAACGGCACCGGCTCAGTCACACTGGTTGTGAATGTCGGCGGAAACATTCCTGCGACGCCAGATGCAGATGACCTAGTTGTCATCCTTGGCGCCAAGGACATTGAGCGCACCACTGACTTTGTGACAGCTGGTGACCTCCGCGCTGCGGCGCTGAATGAGCAGCTCGATGCGCTGACCATCTTCATGCAGCAGATCAAGGAAGAGGTGGACCGCTCGGTCAAGGCACCGGCTTTCGATCCGACTGGCATCTCAATGACGCTGCCGAAAAAGGCAGAGCGCGTCAATGCGTTTATTGCGTTTGATGCGAATGGCGACGTATCAGCTGCCGTACCATCGGACGATGTGACGACACTTGCAGAGGTTGCCACAGACATCGCCACACTGGCCGACATCGAAGACGGCACCGTCGCCACAGACGCAATCTCAGACACCGCAGCCATTGCGGCGAACGTCACTACCGTGGCCGGTATTGCAGCCAACGTGACAACAGTCGCCGGCAACACGTCGAACATCAATGCGGTTGCAGCTGATGCGACGGACATCGGCACAGTGGCTGCAAACATCGCTGACGTGTCGGCAGTTGCGGCGATTGATACCCAAGTCTCTGCGGTAGCAGCTGACGCCACAGACATCGGCACAGTGGCCACAGACCTAGCAGGCGACGACAACATCGGCACCGTTGCCGGTATTGCGGCTGACGTGTCAG
>Ga0209138_1000781_pt1 | contig 29264 bp, 28 predicted proteins | sample SaaInl3SG_22_DNA_FD_184645 | JGI IMG/M metagenome (GOLD analysis project Ga0209138, IMG submission 184645) | Marine microbial communities from expanding oxygen minimum zones in the Saanich Inlet - ESP_153SG_22_DNA (SPAdes) (version 2) | ecosystem: Environmental > Aquatic > Marine > Intertidal...
CTGGAGGTACCACTTGACCCTAACTATTTGATATTCAATTAGCTAGGGTCTTTTTATTTTGATGAATTTTGACGATTTTAGGGAATCAAACCAGTAATTTAAGTAATTGATTTACAGACAATTAAATTAATTACTAGTATACACATATAAAAAATGATTCAGAACAAGATAAATTGTCTGGATTTTATGTTTGATACTAATCTAAACTAAATAGATCATCAACAGTACATTCAAATATTCTGGAAAGTTTTAATCCTAATTCTAAAGAAGGGAAATACTTGTTGTTTTCTATGGAATTGATTGTTTGTCTTGAAACACCCAGTTTGTTGGATAAATCTTCTTGGGTAAGATTGAATTTTCCTCTATACATCCTAATATTATTCTTCATAATTAAGAGTTATAGTGAATGTTGAGTTTATACTTAAAGATCAAATTGAATAAAATCAGAATAGTAAATAGATGAAATACCATCACATAGAAGTAAGAAAGTTCGTAAACAAAAAAGTTGAAGAAAAGTAAAACACCATAATTGATGTATAGGGATAACACCAAACTATCCACTCTAATTTTTGAGATGAGTTCATCTTCAACTTTCTCCTTACAGAAGGAATGAATGATACCTGAAACAATAATGATAAAGGTTAATATTTCATCAATAAACCCATTCTCAATCCATCTAAACCCCTTTGAACCAATTATGTTTTCTGTTTGAGGAGTAGTAATAATTGTTTCATAGGAAAACAATGAAAACACTCTAATTTTCATTAAATCTTCAAAACTATCGGTGAAAAGAAGATACATTCCGATTGGTATGGATAAATAAAATATCCACCCCGACACCCCTTTCCATTTGTTGTTAAATAAGTAATTCATTTTGATTATTATTTATTGTCCAACAATGTTTTCAGTTAGAAGATTTTCATTCATATCATAAACTCTAATGATTTTATCAGATTTATTTTTTTCTGAAATCCCTGTATTGTTTTCAGTGAGAAGATTTTCATTCACATCATAAACTCTAATGATTTTATCAGACTCAAATAAAACCTTATGGTTATTCTGAAAAGAACAAGAAAATAAAAGAAAGGAAAATAATGTGGTTGTTTTCATAATGTAAAATATTTTTGACAAATGTATAGTATTTTTTACATAAAGACAAATATTTTTTACATTATTAAAAATCCTTGATCACCCTAACGTTTTACTTAAGGAAGAAAATAAAGTTTATTCACTCTTAGGTACCACACAAGGGTACTAAAATCCATATAAGTGTATACACATCAGGAGTTGTGAATACAATGTATACACTATAATTCTGTACATATCTGATTATCAGTATATTATTATAGTGGTGTGTTTTCTGGAGGTACCACTTTTAACTCAATCCCTTGATATCACATGATTTTCAAGGGATTTTTTTTATGTTATTTTTTATATTATGGGATTTCAATTTCTCTTTAAAAATCCCTACATTGAAAGTGCTCAATATGTACATATGAAAACGAAGATCATAATTTCTTTAGTATCACTTCTTTTCTTTTCTCAAAAGATGATAGGTCAAATTGATAACTCTCTTTTTGATGAAATTTCTGTTGAACAAGAAACTCAAAACCTTCTTCCTTCGTCTATGATTTTTACCCAACGCCTGCTTTGGGGGGAAAAAGGACTCATGCGAACTACAAAAATACTTCCACTCAATATTGAAAATAGAGAAAAAGAGTTGAAAATAAGACGTCGTATGCTCAAGGCTCATCAAGTGATTGGATATGCTACTCTAGCGGGTATGGTTGCTCAAGGTATACTGGGAACCAAGCTTTATAATGGGCAATACGAATTATATAAAACCCATAAAATGATTGGAAATATTACTACTGCCTCTTATTTTACTGGCGCTGGTCTCTCTCTTTTTGCACCACCTCCACTTATTAGCAGAAAAGATAAAGGCCTTAATTCTATCAAAGCGCATAAATGGCTAGCAACGGTTCATTTTTCTGCAATGATTGCCACTAACCTACTAGCAGAATCTGAAAAAAAATACCATCGCGCAGCAGCATTCACTTTATTTGGAAGTTATGCATTAGCCGTTGTATCCTTTAAATTTTAATAATGACATCGAAAAAACACCTAAGTCTCTTCTTTCTTTTAATGGTAAACTTGTGTATTGCACAAAAAGAAACTTGGACGTTAAATCCTGAAAATAGTTTTATTTCTTATGATGCAAAACACATTCTGCATTCTTGGAAAGGAATGAATACCAATGTAAAAGGAATTGCCAAAGTTGAAGCTAACAAGATTAATCAAATTGCAATCCTCACTCTAGTCAAAGATTTTGACAGCAATAACAGCGGAAGAGATGCTCATGCACTAGAAGTACTCGAATCCCTTTCTTATCCCGAAGTACGTTTTTATTCAGATTCAATTACTGTAGCGCAAGACTCTATTAAAATTACTGGCTTATTTAATTTTCATGGTGTCAATCAATCAAGATCGATTGCTGCACTTATAGAAAATGAAAAAAATAAAAAAATCATTAGAGGAAGTTTTAAACTCACTCCCTCTGATTTTGACATAAAACTACCATCATTGATGATGGTGAAAATGGAAAATCTGTTACTTTTTGATTTTAAATTGGAGTTTATCAAATAAGTAAAGGGTAAAGTAATGCTCTAATAGTTTGTCTTTTAGAATTGAAATTAGCCTGCCTTTCTTGAATCTAACACTCCTTTCCAATCTTGTTTCTAGTCTTTAAAGTCTAAGAGATTTGTTTCTTCCTTTGGCTTTGAGGGTAGTTCAAGTTGTTCTACTGTTTTCAACTTAGATTGCATGATTCGTGTTCGGGTTCCTACTAAATTTTCAATTTCATTATTGGCTTCATTTAGCTTTTTCTGTGCTTTTTCAAGCACTCCTCCAAAGGTGTTGAATTCTTTTTTGACAGCAGCCAAAACATTCCAAACCTCGCTACTACGTTTTTGAATGGCAAGTGTTTTAAAGCCCATCTGCAAACTGTTGAGCATAGCGGCCAAAGTGGTAGGACCTGTTACTACAATTTTATATTCTCTTTGTAAAAACGCAATCATATCCGGCTGACGAACCACCTCAGCAAATAGCCCTTCAATGGGCAAGAACATAATTCCAAAGTCTGTAGTGTGTGGAGGGTCTATATATTTTGTAGAAATATCCTTAGCAAACTTTTTTACAGCTTGCAATAAGGCCTTCAAAGAAACTTCTACTGCCACAGGGTCCCCGGCTTCATAAGCGGTTTGAAGTCTTACGTAGTCTTCTTGAGGGAACTTGGCATCTATCGGAAGATAAACAGATCCATCATTGTTGTCTTTTCCAGGGAGTTTAATTGCAAATTCAACAATCGCATCCGAGCCTTTTTTTGTTTTTACATTCGTATCATATTGCTCCCGAGACATGATTTCTTCTAGAATATTTCCTAATTGAATTTCCCCCAAAACTCCTCGGGTCTTTACATTAGAAAGGACTTTTTTAAGATCCCCTACGCCCGAAGCAATGTTTTGCATTTCTCCCAGACCTTTTTGTACTACTAAAAGTTGTTGAGTCACCATTTCAAAAGATTTACCCAAGCGTTCTTCTAAAGTTTTATGCAGCTTTTCATCAACTGTTTCTCGCATTCGTTCTAATCGCAACTCAGTTGTTTTGATCATTTCATCCTGCTTAATTTTCATCTCATCAAATTTTTGCTTTTGGATGGTATTAAAACTCTCCACACTTTTGGTGAAACTGGCTTCAAAGTCTTTTAATGTAGTTCGTAATTCTTCACGATCATCTTTTGCTTTTTTGATTAGATTTTCATTAAGGCGTTCTATACTGTGGGTTAATTCGTTTCGGTTCTCTTTTAGGTTTTTGGAAAGTTCCTCACGATTTAACAAAAACTCTTTTTGAAGTTGCACTCTAAAGATTTCTTCCAAACCCGAAGTATCAGAAGTGTTTTTTTTGAAAAAAAGTACTGCAATTCCCAAAAAACTGAGTAACGCTAAAGCAAGTGAAATATATTCCATAGGTTTTTAATGAGCATTAAAAATAAACAAACTCAAGAGATTTAAACGACTCAGAAAAAAAATCTAGTTAGATTTTTTAAAAAGTGTCCTCACTGTTGATGAACTTGTTCCCCATAACAGAAATCCACTAAGAACAGTAAATAGTCCAAAGAGTGAAAAAATACGCAAGAGTATATTATTAAAATCATCTCTCCCTTGATAATCCATGGTGTGACTCATCCATAAAAAATCAAACCAACGCCAACTTTGATGTCTAATACGCTGAAACTGTCCGCTTTTGGCGTCTACATAAGCCACCAATTCTTCGGGATGATCAAAGTGAATTGCATATGCTGGCAAAGGACGACCTCGATATTCATGGTGAGCATTTGTTTCCTTTACATATTCTATTTTCTTTACTTGCAATTCTTCAACAACTTTTTCTTTGACAACACTTAGGGCTTCAGCTTCAGTTATTTCTGCTTTCTGCGCTCCTGTTTTAGCGTTATATAAAGAACTTTCATTTATCCAATAATAAGGAACTTGATCAACAGTGACCAAAACCAAAGACACTATTTCAGCCGGAATCTGATCCAAGTCAATCAATTCTGAATAACGATCTTCTTTTTGAGGTTTTAGAAATTGATCTCCATGAATTTCGTCTATATCCGTCCAACTAAAATAAAGTCCTGAAATGGTCCAAGCCAAAAATTGAAGGCCTATAAATAGTCCAAGATAGCGGTGTATTTTTCTGACTCTAAGGGAGAGCTTTCTTTGAAACATTTAAGCTTTATTGTATTTCAATTTCTTTTCAATAGCGATAATCATTTCATTTGCAATATCTTTTCCAGTGGCCGACTCAATTCCCTCAAGTCCGGGAGAAGAATTTACCTCTAAAAGTAATGGCCCCTTATTGGATCGAATAATATCGACCCCTGCCACTGCGAGATTAAGAATTCTTGAAGCCTTTATCGCTAATCTTCTCTCCTCGCTTGTAATCTTGACTTTCTTAGCAGATCCTCCCATATGAATATTAGACCGGAATTCTCCTTTAGATGCAGTTCTTTCAATTGCTGCGACCACTTTACCATTAATTACAAAACAGCGCAAATCTTTCCCAGCAGCTTCTTTTACAAATTCTTGAACTAAGATATTGGCTTGCAAACTTTTAAAAGCATTGATAACACTCTCGGCAGCTTTATCAGTTTCTGCCAGTACCACTCCTTTTCCTTGTGCACTTTGTAATAATTTTATGACTAATGGAGCCCCACCCACCATGGAAATCAAATCCTTTGTATCCAAAGGTGATTTAGCAAAACCCGTAATGGGGATATGGATATCGTTTGCAGAAAAAAGTTGGTTTGAAAATAATTTATCTCTCGACTCAGTTATCGAAGTATCTGAATTCAAACAATAAGTTCCAGTAGCAATAAATTGTCTCAATAATGCACATCCATAAAAAGTCATACTTGGACGTATTCGGGGTATTATTGCATCTAAATCATCTAAAATCGCACCTCCCCTATAGCGCACTTCTGGTGTATTTGTATCTAATCGCATATAACATTGTTGAATGTTATAAAAATGCATTTCATGTCCTCGAGCAATACCTGCTTCCATTAGACGTTTGTTGCTATATAAGTTTCTATTTGAAGCCAATAAACCTATTTTTAATCCTGACTTTTCATGAATTAAATAGCTGTACATGGATTCAATTTCATCTTCAGAAATCTCTCCCGTCAAAAACCGTTCAGAAGGATCCACCAAATAACGCTTATTCATTGCCTCTCTTCCTAACAACATTCTAAAATCCATCCCATCTCGATTGGCAAGGGTAATCTCAATTTCATAAGTTGAATTTCCAATGGAAATAGGCGCTTTGATAACGAAACGTTTCTCAGCAACACCTGTAGAACTTTTTATGGTTCGCATTGTTAAAATAGGAGACTGACATTGAACAGTGATACTCAAATTATCTTTAATTGGATTGATTTCAAAAGAAACCCAATCCTCTCTACCTTTTTTAAAACGTTTAATATTGGACGCTTGAATGGAGGAAGTTTTAGCTCCCGAATCAATCCTTGCTTTAATCGCAGGGATATTCAATGTATCAAAACTACACCACTCTTCTCCTCCAATGACTTTCATTTTAAAATCATCCATATTTAATTAATTAAGTGTAGCTAGATTACAAAATCTAATCCAAATAATTACTTTTATAATATACGTTTTTGCGCTAGTTCAAAAGCCACCGTATCTTTGACTATCGAATATTTCAAAAATGCCAAGAAAAATAAAGTTATTTGGATTTTTTTCGTTGTTTTTTGTCTTTGTCACAAGCTTGGCTCAAGAGCGATTCGAACCAAAAAAAACCACTATAGATCAAATTACAATTGATGGAGTGTTGAGTCCAGAAGAATGGAAAGATGCTATCTTAGTGGACATTGACTTTGAAGTCAATCCCGGAAATAATTTACCCGCCAAGGTAAAAACATCAAGCTATATTACCTACACCGATACCCATTTGTTTATTGCATTTCATGCTTTCGATAACACAAAAAATATTCGTGCATCTGTTCGTTCTCGAGATGATTTTGGGATGCTAAATGATGACCTCATTATCGTACGCTTTGACACCTATGCCGACGGAAGAAATAATTATCTTTTAGCGTCAAACCCCTTCGGAAGTCAGTTTGATGCACGAGCAATAAATGCCCTCACCGATGAAGACCGCTATGATGGAAGTTTTAATCTTGACTTTGAAACAGCAGGAACAATCGTTGAAGATGGATATCAGGTGGAATTTAAAATTCCATTTTCTTCCCTTCCTTTTCCTAATGGGACAGATCAACTTTGGCATTTTAACTTTTTTAGAAAATACTATCGAGACGGAAATGAAATTGAATTGAGAAGTCAACCCTTTGACAGAAATGATCCTTGTCAAGTCTGTCAAACTACAGATCAATTAGTGTTGAAAGACATTACCATTGAAAAAAGAGTAGAGCTCTTACCTTATATAGCTGGGAGTCTGAGCGGTGCTCGACCTAATAGAAACGCTTCTTTGAATTATGATAAATTCAAACCAAATGCAGGATTAGGACTCAACATTGACTTAAATAAAAACAGTACTTTAGAAGTCACTCTCAACCCTGATTTTTCACAAGTAGAGGCCGATGTTACTCAAATTGATGTCAATTCTTCCTATGCATTAGAATATCCTGAGCGAAGACCTTTTTTTAATCGAGGAACCGATATTGTTAATTTTACTGATGGGGCTTTTTATTCCAGGTCTATTAATAACCCATTAATTTCAACCAAGCTATTAAGCCAAGCAAAAAAATCAAGAATTTATTTTCTTACCGCTTTAGATCAAAATTCTCCTTACCAGATTGCTGGGGAAGATCGTTCCTACTATGGACAAGGTGGGCAATCCTATGTCAATGTATTTCGATATCAGCGCCTAGTCAATAAGAATATGCGGCTTGGAATGGTGACTACAAATCGTTATTATACTGATGGGGGATATGGAAATCTTTTTGGAACCGATGGTTGGTTTTTATTCAATAAAAATTGGCGTCTCACCTATGAATTATTAGGGAATTTTAATAAAGAACCCAATGCAAACTGGATTGATAGTGAAGATCAATTGGAAGGAAGAACAATCAAATTAGATCAAGACCGCTTCAAGGGTAGTGCTTTTTATCTTCAATTGTATCGCAATACAGAACACTGGAAAACTTACCTCTACTTAAGAAATATCTCTCCAGAGTATCAAGCCAATGTGGGGTTTGTTGTTAAAAACAATCGCCGCTGGGCAACACTTTTTCACGAGTATCAAAATTTTATCAATAAAAAAGGACTGCAATTCTTCAGTTTTGGAACTAAAGCAGATGTCAATTATACCTTTGACAACAATTTGAAAAATGTCAGTTTAGATGGAATATTCAGTGTAAAAACTTTTTTAAATACAACAATTAATTACACTTATGATTGGGATATTTTTAAAAACTACCTAAACAGAGACTATAGGTTTGTAGGAAAAAGTGAAATGAACTTACAAAGCAGTCCGAGTGAAGTTTTCAACTTAACCCTACGAATGACTTTTGGAAAAGATTTAGCATATAATGAGGAAATTCCTGAAGTAGGTCGAGAGTTTACTTTTTTTGCAATGCCCATGTTTCAATTAGGGAATAAACTAAATCTATCTCCATCAATCCGATATGCACGATTGCGAAATATGGAAAACAATACAGATTATTTCAATGGTTCTATTTCCCGCTTTTCAATTCGATATCAATTCAATAATTTCTTAAATATTCGATTAGTTTCAGAATACAATGCCTTTACTGATCGCTTTTTTATTCAACCCTTAATGCAATGGAACCCTAATCCATCTACTGTCTTTTATATAGGAGGGAATCAAAATTCTATCGACGATTTTAACGATGAGTTCTATTCTCCATTTCGAGTAGATCAAACTCAGTTTTTCTTAAAATTCCAATATCTCATTGGATTATAAAACCTCTTATTTGGTTTCTTGAATTACTAATGCTGGTACTTCCATTGAACGATACAAGGATTCAAAAGCTTCGAAATCAACTTCAATTATTGCGTTTAATTCATTTTCATTCGTCTTCCATTGTTCCATCAAGTCTTGAAAACGATCTTTAGCTCCCTGAGTAACTTTGGGGTCGTCTGAATCCACAAAGCTTTTAAGGTACATCCATTCTGCATTCAGCTTGTTGTTGAAATTAATTACATCCTGAAAAGTCTTTTGCTTGGGTTGAATCAATTTAAGCTCCCATGCTTTCAATTTCTTTTCTATCGTTTTCGCTTTATCTATCACCGCTAAAAATTCTTTTTTACCTTTTAATACCTCACCATAGTGTTGTAATTGCATTTGAATGTTTCGCATGCGAGTCACTGCATTATGAATATCGCCTAGAGTGTTGTCTATTTCAACAAGTAATTTTTGCTGTTCGTCGAAATCAGCTTGGGAAGCTTCTATTTTTGGATTTGGCAAAACAGTTAAAGTGGTTTCCTGTTGCTCCTCTCCATAAGTTAAACGCGCTGTATAATTTCCTGGTCCTACTCTACTTCCCTCATAGCTTCCATAAACAAACACCTTATTTACTGCGGGGACTGGTGCCCTTCTAAAATCCCAATGCATACGATTGAACCCTTCTTTCTTTGGCAATATTAGTTCAGAACCAGGACCTCCAGGCCATGAATTTTTCTTTTCTGGTTTTTTAGATGTGTAGCGTCTAATCACCTCTCCTTTGTCTAAAATTTCTAGGGTAACTTCAAGTGAATCAGAAGAAACAGCAAGGTGATAATCAATATTCATCCCAGATACGGGATTTGTGCCTTGAAGACTTCCTTTGGGTGTTTTTCCGGAAGATAAGCGATAGGCCGTTTTGGGGGTTACTAAATGCAATCCCTTTACCTGTTGTTGTTCTTGAATATTACTAAGATCATCTAAAATCCAAAAAGAACGTCCAGCCGTTGCAGCGATCAAATCATTATCTTGGATAAATAAATCATTCACTGGGACAACTGGTAAATTATTTTGAAAGGTTTTCCAATGAGCACCATCATCGTGAGAGATATAAAGTCCTGTTTCCGTACCCGCATATAAAAGCCCAGGGACTTTTTTATCTGCACGAACTACTCGAACAAAAGTGTGGTCACCTTCAATACCGTCTGTTATCAAGTTCCAACTTTTACCAAAATCTTCTGTTTTGAAAATATAAGGTGTTAAATCCATCGATTTATAACGCATGAGAACGACATAAGCTTTTGCTGGGTTGTGTGGAGAAACCTCAATGCTATTGACAATACCCTCTTGCATTTTTTTAGGGCTAACATTCTTCCATGTTTTTCCTCCATCCTGGGTAAGGTGAACTAGGCCATCATCACTTCCCGCCCAAAGTACATTGGGATCAAAAGGAGAAGCTGCTAAACTCATCAAAGTGTTGTAATTCTCTCCCCCTGCCGCTTCATTAGTAAATGGAACACCTCCGGCAACTTGCTGTGCTTTATTATTTCTAGTTAGGTCAGGGCTGATAACTTCCCAATCTATTCCTCCATTTTGTGTTTTAAAAACAACATTCCCAGCATGGTAAATGGTATTTGAATCGCTGGGTGCACTTATGATAGGGGCATTCCAATTAAATCGATATTTAAAATCGATTGGTGCATTTCCTAAAGCCAATTCGGGATACTCTTTTATCTCCTTAGAAGTAGCGGTATTTCTTTGCCAGCGTTCAATAATTCCTTGATAACATCCACCGAAAACTTCTGTTGGATTTTTTGGATCAAACGCCAAAAATGCACTTTCACAACCGGATACAGAATACCAATCTTTCCAATCAATTCCACGTTTATTGGTTCTGCTTTTTATTCCAATAGCAGAATTATCTTGTTGTCCGCCATAAACGTGATAGGGCACTTGCTCATCTGCAATGACTCTGTAAAATTGGGCAGTTGGCTGATTTTGTTGTGTGCTCCAACTCTTTCCTCCATTGGTTGAAACATTGGCTCCACCATCATTGGAATTAATCATGATTTGATTATTCTTTGGGTGGATCCAAAGGTGGTGATTATCTCCATGAGGAGTCGGCATTGTTTGAAATGTTCTCCCTTTATCAATAGATTTTAGTGCGGGGGCATTCAAAACATACACAATATTTTCGTTTTGGGGGTCTGCAAATATCTCCATGTAGTACCATGAGCGTGCAACTGCAATCCTGTCTTTATTGACTTGCTTCCATTCCACACCCGCGTTATCCGAACGATAAACTCCTGCTGCTTCTCCTTCCGCCTCCAAGTTGATATAAACCAAATTAGAATTTGCTCTAGAGACAGAAATTCCTGCCTTTCCAATTATTTCTGGTAATCCTTTATTTAGTTTTACCCAGTGATCCCCAGCGTCAGTTGATTTATAAATTCCCGATTTAGATCCTCCAGACTGCATTTGCCACGGAGAACGCGAGTGTTCCCAAAGAGCAGCATATAAAATTCGAGGATTATTCATATCCATACTCAATGAAGCTGCTCCTACTGTTTCATCTACATAAAGCACCTTTTTCCATGTTTTACCCCCATCTTGTGTTCGGTAAATTCCACGTTCATCACTAGGTCCATATTGAGCTCCTTGAACAGCAATATAAATAAGATCAGGATTTGTAGGGTGAATTTGAATGTTTGCGATATGTCTTGAATTATCTAAGCCAATATGTTTCCAGGTAGCCCCTGCATCTTCTGATTTATAGACACCATCACCCATGGAAGACATCACACCTCGAGCAGCGTGTTCTCCCATTCCAACCACAACAATATTGGGGTCACTTTCTGAAACAGCAATGGCTCCTACCGTTCCTGTTTTAAAGAAACCATCTGAAATGTTTTTCCAATGCATCCCATTATCCTCTGTCTTCCAAACACCTCCTCCTGTACTTCCCATATAAAAAGTAGAGGCTGCATTAACAACCCCTGTTGAAGCGACACTTCTTCCACCTCTGAAAGGTCCAATGTTTCTCCATTTCAAATCATTATATACAATTGACGAAGTATCTGAATTTTTAGTAGCCTTCTTTTTTTTCTGACCAAAAGAAAGAGAGGAACTGAATACTAAAAGGATTAAAAAATTTATTAGTGTTTTCATATTCTTTAAATAATAGGTTCGGATAATTTATTTAACCAAATTAAGGAAAATAATGAACTCGTTTGTTAAGGATCTCAGCAGCTAATTTTCAAGGGTTAAATGGATCAATCGAGCGGGTTCATTTTTCACTTTTTCTGAGGTAAGCATAAAATCTTGAGCACTCATAATTTTAACAGCTTCAATTTGAGCTCGTCCTACAGGAATTTTATGCTTTGAAAGAGTAAAGGAATCCCATCCGTTTTTCTTAAAATCTGTAACTGTATAAAAAAACTGTTCCCATTTAAAATTATAACCTGTCAATGCCAAAAGGTCTAACTCTTGATTATAATCTGCTGCTGTTATCAAGGATCCTACATCCAAAACCGCAATTGGACTTAGAGTATAGTCGCCAGCTGTTTTAGGAAAGGAATAAATTTCAGATTGTTGTGTTTTTCTATTTTTAGAAAACAATAAAAGAGAGTCTCCATAAACAGTTAGAGCCTCAGCATCATAGGGATGAATATTTCTGTCGGCAAAGTTCTCTTGAGCTTTATAGTTGACATGAATTGTCCCCTCTGGATCTAGAGCACTACTAAGGATGTAAATTTTAAGCGCTTTTCGATTTCCAAGATTATTTCCTGTATCAGCAATATAATAATGGGTAGCGTCGGCTGCGATATCCTCCCAGTCCTTACTTTTTAAATCATAAAATCGAACGCTTCGGATCATCTCCCCCTTCGAATTGAAAATATAAACCTTTGCCTTATCTCCAGAGTCATTATGAGTAATGAAATCATTTCCATAAATCTCCAGTCCAGAAGTCTCTTCAATTTCCTTGGTTAAATTTAATGATGCTATTGTTAGCTGAGAAAAGCACATTATTGGGGCTAAAAAAAGTATAATAAATCGCATAAGTGTATTTGAAAGCACAAGGTAAAAATTCGTTTTAAATCTTCAACATCTATTCATAGACATATTGATCTTGCTTTTTTAAATTTTTAATACCTTCGTTTGTCTCATCTCTTTGGTTGTAATTAATCGTTTAGTTTTAATTAAAAATAATATGAAAACGCTTCATCCTTTAGGGATCTTTATTTTAGTGCTTCTATTTTTTGGTTGTCAAGAAAAAACCCCGCCATTGCGTTTACTCGCACTCGGAGACAGCTACACCATAGGTGAAAGCGTATCAGAAAATGAGCGTTGGCCAATTCAATTGGCATCAGAACTAAGTAAAAAAAATATTGCTTTGGCACCCCCTACAATTATAGCAAAAACAGGGTGGACTACTGATGAACTTCAAGAAGGAATCAATGATGCTCCGCTTGACTATCCCTATGACTGGGTTTCACTTTTGATTGGAGTTAACAATCAATATAGAGGGGGAGATATTGAAAAGTTTAAAGCAGAATTTGAAAATTTACTTAATCAAGCTGTCATTTTTAGTGGTAATAATAAAGAGCATGTTATTGTTATTTCCATCCCTGACTGGGGAGTTATGCCGTATGCAGCAGACCGTAATCAAGAAGAAATTGCTTTTGAAATTGATAATTTCAATCAAGCTATTTATGAAATTTGTGTCAACTACAACATCCGCTTTGTAGATATTACACCACTATCAAGGCAAGTATCAAAACATCCTGAATGGATTGCTTCTGATGGATTACACCCCAGCGGGATACAGTATTCCAAATGGGTTGAAGAACTCCTTCCTCTTTTTAAAACCAATCAATAAGATGGATTTAAATTTAGCCAAAGAATTAGATCAAAAGGATCCTTTAGTACAATTTAGAGCCCGTTTTTTCAATCCAAAAAATGAACTTTATTTTGATGGTAATTCACTTGGAAAACTTCCTCTTGAAGCTCAAAAAACACTGGATCAAATAATTCAAAAACAATGGGGTGAACGTCTAATCAGAAGTTGGAATGAACAATGGCTTGAGTTGCCAAAAAGAATTGCATCAAAATATGCTAGCTTATTAGGGGCAGATCCTAATGAAGTCTGTATTGGTGAATCAACCTCAGTTCGTTTGTACCAAATTTTACATGCCTTATTGAGTTCAAATTTGTTTCCCAAACATTTGACAACGGACAGCCTTAATTTTCCTACCGATCTCTACATTATGGATGGGCTTAAAAAAGCATTCAATATCCCTTCTCTAAATGTGGTTTCTTATCCTAGTGAAATAAACGCTGACCTTAATTCTTTAAAAGAATCTATTGTTCAAAACCCAGGAATTATATGCTTGAGTTTGGTCAGTTACAAAAGTGCCTTTTTATATCCTATGCAACTTTTGAATCGATGGGCAGAAAAACATCATAGCGTGATCGTTTGGGATTTGAGTCATGCAGTTGGGGCAGTGTCTATAGATTTCAGGAAAACAGAAACTAAGATTGCTTTAGGATGTACATACAAGTATATGAATGGAGGTCCTGGAGCTCCTGCTTTCTTGTACGTTGATAAAGCCCTACAAGAGAGACTTTCTAATCCGATACAAGGATGGTTTGGACACCAACGCCCTTTTGATTTTGACACAAACTATATCGCTGCTGACGGAATAGATCGTTTTGCTTCTGGAACCCCTTCCATACTTTCTATGGCGGCTATGGAAGCAGGAATTGATTTAGTTTTGGAAGCCGGAATTGAAGCCATTGCTAAAAAAAGCAAAAAACAAACTGAGCTTTTTATAAATAGTGTTCAAAAAACACTTACTCCGCTTGGTTATTCTATAGAAAGTCCAATAAATAGTGACCAAAGAGGATCTCATGTGACGCTCTCCCACCCAGCATCATGGCAAATTTGTCAAGCACTATTAGCAGGAGATAACTCAAAACCCAAAATAATTCCAGATTTTAGACCTCCACATTTTATTCGTTTTGGATTCACTCCCCTCTACACTCAATACGAAGAAATCTTCATTTTGGTTAATACTCTTAAATCAATTGTTTTATCAGAATCTTATTTGAATTTTTCTAAGAAAAAAACTACAGTAACTTAACAGTAGTTATAAAATAAAAAAGCCTTCAGGAATTATTCCTAAAGGCTATAACCATAAACCAATTCATCATTGAAGAATTGATACAACAAAAGTAATGAAATCTTAAACAAAATCAATCACTACAATCTTAAATAATTATTAATACTTTAATAAAAACTGTTTCAAAGTAAATGTTTCTAGGAATAAACTAGCTCAAACTACCAGATAAATAAAAATAAGGTGAAAGCAATTAATTTATTTGAGAGATATTATTGAGTTATCTCGTACTCTTTCTCCCAGTTGGGATTTTCCAATTTATTGATCACATACTTCACCGTAATTTCTGTTCCAGCAGGAATTTCTTTGTTTGTTACAATTCGTATGTGTTTTAGTGAACCAATTACAGGATCTTTTTCAGCAAAAACAGCGCTACAATTTGGAATTTCATGATGATTAATGAAAGCTCCTAGCGGAAGTCTAATATAACCATCTTGAAAACGTTGATCATAGACATGGGTCATTCCAAGATCGGTTCCAGCAGGAAGATCTTTTGTGGTGATGAGCCCTAATCCCTCTATTGAACTTTTAGAAATGGTTAAAAAATCTGGAAGGGGACGCCAATTACTATCTTGAATCATAAAGTTTATTTTCTCAAATTTCTCATTGCATAAAATTAATTGTTTTTTTGACTATTCTAAAACAAATGTGAGCTCAAGATATTTCTTTGGTCCAATTACACCATTTAAAACCTTGAATGGAAGTTTAATCTCTTCTTTCTTATTTACTGTTTTAAGTTCAAGCAAAATTGAACTTTGGGCTGGGATTGAAAATACAGTGGCGCGTTTGTGGAAACTAAATTCACCTAAATATTCTAAATGTAGGGCTGTAGCAGCATGATTAATTACCTCTATTCTAGCAATGGTTTTATCTTCTGGATAAACGATTGGACCAAAACTCAAGTTTTCTCGAATAAGTTGCTGAAGGTGCTCTTTTTTTCCAATTAAAAGCTCATTATACCAAACTACTGTTTTTCCTTCAAATAAGGCTTTTTTAAGTGCTTCAGGAGTTTTGTCTTTCACCCTCACAAAGGTCATGGGTCGATGACCTCCATCAGAAATTTCATGCGCCCAATCAGTTAATCCATGAATATCTGAAGTTCCCAAAATAGTGAGATTATTTTCTAAAGCAATCTGTAATGCCTCATCAGAATAGGTTGTTTCATTTACAACCTCGAGACCATGCAAAAGTTTATTCTTGATTAAATATTCATGAAAAGGATCCAGACGAGCAATTCCATCTTTACGATGTGCATCCCAATTGGGATGATTCCAAAAGACAAAAGCTCCCTGCTTATTTGCAGCTTGAATTCCCGTTAATGAATCCGAATGTAAAAGTGCATTTGCATCCTTAATAAACACTGCATTGATGTGTCCTGGAGCCATTTCTCTGGTAATTTCAGAACCATTAATTACTTGTAATTTTTCATCAGATTTTAGGGCACCGCTTGCAATATGATATGATCTATTTCGATCTGGATGAGGAATATCATCTGCATGAGGCTGATATTCCAAATGCTCTGTCATAGCAATCAAATCGAGTCCCTCTCTTCTCGCCTCTTCGACTCTAATACTTGGCCACACCGCACCATCAGAAAATACAGTGTGAATATGTAAGTCTGTACTTATCCAATATGAACCAGGTTGTGCTCTAAAAAAAGAACTTTGTGCAGAAAGAGCGCTGAAAGAAAGTAAAAAAAGAATGCTAGTAAGAAGGAACCGCTTAACCATGATTGTGATTTTAGAGTTAAACTACAAAATTTTCTTCCATTCGCGCTAAAACTTCACTTTACTACAGTTTATAAATTAGCGTATTACTCCAAAGTCGGAATCTTAAGTATTGATCGTCCGTGACCTTGAAGGTGTTTATTTGAAATGCTGAGTTTAAAACCATTTTCTTATTCAACTGGAATTTTAATCCAAAAGAAGTCCAGTTTTGATTAAATCGAAAAGGTGTTCCATTAGAGTTCATGAATAAAAATGCCTCATCAAAAACAACAAAATTTATGGGAACTTTTGCCTCTTCAGGAGTTAACAAATGTTGATAGGTGAGACGATAACGAATACGACTTCCAAAATCAAAACTTCTCAAAGAACGATCTTCCTGCAAGGGGAAACGCTCAAAAAAACGATGTTCCAATCGAAGACGTGAACTAATCAAACCCTTTTTAGTAGGAGTATTATAGACCAACTGTTCCCAAAAATTATGTTCTAATTGAATCCGAGGACTTACGTTTACATCTCGATCAAAATTTTTGATAAAACTATATCCAACCGTCCACTTAAGGTTCTTTGAAGCATTGTAAGTGACTGAGGGTCGAATAATCTGTTGATTCCACACACTTAAAAAAGAAACTGTTCGCAAATGAAATTCACTTCTAAGGGTAAACTTATCGGATAAACTATGATCCAAAAAAAAAGCATTCCATACGCCGTCAATCTTTTCATATTCTTGCGCCGCCATAGAAAAACTAACTAAAAAAATAAGTACAGTTAGTCTTAAAAATTTAAAAATCATATTAATGGTATTTACGTATTAGTCCTTCTTGTGAAACAGAGGCGATCATTGTTCCAGTTTGATCAAATATACTCCCTCTCGCATAGCCTCTTGCATTAGAAGCACTTGGACTTTCTATAGCATACAATAACCAATCATCAATTTTAAAATCCCTATGAAACCATAGCGCATGATCAAGACTTGCATAGTACATTCTGGCATGATCTAATTCTTTTCGATGAGGTAACGTTGCTGATAAAAGCAAACTATAATCTGATGCAAAAGCAAGAAGTTGGTGTTGAAGTGGAAGGTCGGCTTGAATTTTTTCTTTGGTTTTAAACCAAATATGAGAGTGTGGAGGGCTATTTCTATTTTCTAAATAAATGGCCTTTCCAACCGGTCTAAATTCAAAAATCTGAGGATGCGCTTTCATCAAACGTTCATAACGCTCTGGATCCAGTTTTTGCAAGGAATCAGCTTGTTGAATATCGGTCAGTAATAATTCAGGAGTTAAAACATTGGGCATCGTAATTTGATGGTCAACTCCTTCTTCCTCTAAATGAAAAGAAGCTGCCATATTGAAGATTGCTCTTCCTTCTTGAAACGCTACTACACGTCTGGTTGTAAAACTTTTTCCATCTCGAATTGCATCCACATGATAGTCGATGGGGATATTTATATCTCCCCCTAAAATAAAATACCCATGCATAGAATGCGCCTTACGATCCTTAGGGACTGTTTGATAGGCAGCATGTAAGGACTGCCCTAAAACTTGTCCTCCAAAAACACGGCCCCAAGCAGTTTTGTAATTTTGACCAACAAAATGATGCGTATCTTTTTGTTCTAGCGTTAATAGTGAGATTAAGGAATTGAGATCAATCATTAATGCATTTTAAATTTATACTTATTATTTCTCAAACTAAAAGTACCTTATTGTTTGAGGTTTCTTTTTGACCAAATTTCATGCATTGGATCACCTTTACTACTAAACCCTTCATGGTGCCAGTCAGAACCTGAAATCGAATATTCGAAGGGCAATACTCTTCCTACACTCGTGTTATTTCTGGAAAAATATTCAATGTGCTCTGTATACACGCCCTCTGTTGCTGTGTAATATCCTCCTCCAGAACCAAAAAACTGAAAGGTTTCTGTATTGAAAGCAATCCATTGAAAATACCCATGATTTAAAAATTTCATGGTTTTTCTTGGTCGAGAAGTATCCCTACGTTGTTCTTTACTATCACGAACTCTTCCTGCCATAAGCCATTTGCCATTGAGATCAATAGGTTCTTTAGAAATATTTTTCCAATTGGTATCAGAAATAAGTTTAAGAGTAGTAAGGCTGTCTTTAGCATGACTTGAATTGAATTCCAAATCTACCAAAAACGTATTTCCTTCTTTAGAATAAAATCCCCCTCTAGTGGAAATAAATTGTGGTGGATCATTCACAAACTGGGTTTCTATCAAATAGTCTGTATCCATCAAAATTCGATGCGTAACAGTGAGCTCATCTAGTTGTGAAGTAAACTGAAACACCTGAGCAAATCCAAAATTTACTACAAAGAATAAGGCTAAAAAAAATCTCTTCATGGAATTAATTTCTATAGTTTAAAGCAGGTTTACGATCTCCTAACATGGGAACATATTTAAAATCAGCCCCTCTTTTCTGAAGAAACTCTTTTTTTGCTTCAGAAATAATTTTAGGATTATCAATGAGTTGCATTGCAGTAAGTGCCAAAGTTTTTGCAGCAACCATCATTCCTTTATTCCCAATATCTGTTCCTCCGGCGGCTACCGCTTGCCAGCTATGGGCTGGAGTACCTGGCACCCAAGTAGCTGCTCGTAAGCCTACCGTAGGCACTGCAAAGCTAACATCTCCCACATCTGTAGAACCTCCTGCTTTGCCTCCGTTATCATAGGGTTCAACACCTTCTACATATTGGGTATTCAAAGAAACTCCAAGGCTTTCAGAAATCTTTTCTGCAAAAACTTTTTCCTCTGAAGTGTAAGCATACCCTCCTATTTTTTCTAAATTTTTGTGAACCAATTGCTGAAGAATTTCATTGTGCAGAAGTTCGTGAGTTCCTCCTATCATTTCATATTCCATTGTTGTTCCAGTTCCAAGAGCGGCCCCTTTAGCAGCATTTACAATACGATCAAATACGTTAACCACTTCATCACGAGTGGAGTGGCGTGCATAATAATACACTTCTGCAAAATCAGGTACAACATTTGGAGCTTTCCCTCCTTGTGTAATTACATAATGAATTCGAGTACTCTCAGTGGTATGTTCACGCATCATGTTGACCATATTATTCATTGCTTCAACTGCGTCTAGAGATGAGCGTCCTTTTTCAGGAGCTCCAGCTGCATGAGCAGATACGCCATAAAATCTGAATTTAGCCGATTTATTAGCAAGTGCTGGGCGAATACTTGCAGAATTTTTACTGTCAGCATGCCAGTGCAACGCCACATCAACATCATCAAACAATCCCGCTCGAGTCATGTAAACTTTTCCAGAGCCTCCCTCCTCTGCAGGACAACCATAGTATTTCACTATACCTGGTTTGTTTTCGGCAATTAAATAATTTTTTAAGGCAATCGCCGCCGCCGCCGAAGCAGTTCCGAACAAATGATGACCACAAGCATGTCCTGCTTTTCCATTATTTGAAACTTTATAAGGAAGTGCTTTTTGAGATAATCCTGGCAAAGCATCAAACTCACCTAAGATGGCTATTACCGGTCCTGAAGACCCAAAAGTAGCCACAAAAGCCGTTGGAATTTCTGCTACTCCTTTTTCAATTTTAAAACCTTCATCCTTTAATGTTTTTTGAAGTAAAGCACTACTTTCAGCTTCCTGATATCCCATTTCTGCATAAGACCAAATCTGTTGTGCTATTTCAGAATAATTGTTTTTATTTTCATCTATTGAATTTAATATTCGATTATATTTCGCTTGACCAAAACTTAAAAAAAGATTGAACAAGAAAAGTAAAGTGAAAACATTTCGCATAAGATTTATTTTATATTCACCTCAAATGTATTAAATTAGACTTGTCTATCCTAGGTATTTAACTACCTAGAAGCCTCATTTATTCTTTAACTCAAATCCCACTTTATGAAAAGTACCCTAACTTTATTATTACTGATTATCGCTTCCCCTTTTTTTGGGCAGGAGGTTGATTTTGTGGAATATGATCTTGAAAATGGTTTACATGTGATCCTCCATCAAGATAACAAAGCTCCGGTTGTTGTAACTTCTGTTTTATACCATGTAGGTTCAAAAGATGAGCAGGAAGACCGTACCGGTTTTGCACACTTTTTTGAACACCTATTATTCGAGGGCACTCAAAATATTGAGCGCGGTAAATGGTTCACCATAGTAACCGCAAATGGTGGTAAAAACAATGCTTATACTACCGATGATTTTACTTATTATTACGAGGTCTTTCCTTCCAATAATTTAGAACTCGGTCTGTGGCTAGAATCAGAACGTATGCTACATCCTGTCATAAATAAAATTGGAGTGGAGACTCAAAATGAAGTAGTCAAAGAGGAAAAACGCTTGCGTTATGACAATAGCCCTTATGGAAATTGGCTAAAATATGTCAGAGAAAATCTCTTTAAAAATCATCCTTATAGTAGAATGCCTATTGGAAAAATGGAGCATCTGGATGCTGCAACTTTAGAGGAATTCAAAGCCTTTAATAAAAAATACTATTCTCCCAATAATGCGGTTTTAGTGGTTGCCGGTGATTTCGATCTAGAAAATACTAAAAAAATGGTTTCAGACTATTTCGGTACCATTCCAAGAGGAGAAACCGTTGCACGAAATTACCCTAAAGAAGCAGAAGTTTCTGAAGCAATAGAAACTGAAGCTTTTGATGAAAATATTCAAGTCCCTGCTTTGTTTACTGCTTATAAAATTCCGGATAGAACAACCCGTGAATCAAAAATTTTGGACATGGTTTCTACCTATTTAAGTGATGGGAATAGCTCTGTTTTATACAGGAAGTTAGTTGACGAACAAAAAATGTCTCTTCAAGTTGCAGCCTTTAACATAAGCTTGGAAGATCATGGAATGTATGTCATCCTAACCTTACCTCAAGGAGAAAACTCCTTGGCGAACTTACGAGACGAAATAGATGAAGAAATTGAAAAAATTCAAACTCACTTAATTTCTGAAAAAGACTACGAAAAACTATTAAATAAATTTGAATCAAGTTTTGTGAGTGCTAATGCTTCAGTAGAAGGAATTGCCAATTCTCTTGCGGAGTATTATACTTTTCATGGTGACACTAATCTGATCAATTCTGAGATTGATATCTATCGTTCTATTACAAGAGAAGAAATTAGAAGTGTTGCACAAAAATATTTGAAGCCTAATCAACGTCTTACCCTGAACTATTTACCTGGATCTAAAAAATAATATCATGAGAAAGTATATATCACTTACCCTTGTTCTTTTGCTAAGTATGCACATGACTGCACAAATTGATCGAACGCAACAACCCAAACCTGGTCCTGCACCAGTGATTCAATTGGATAGTCCAGAAGAATTTCAACTGGAGAATGGACTTACCGTTTTATTGGTTGAAAACCATAAACTCCCTCAAGTCTCTTTAAGTCTTTCTATAGACCATCCTTTACTAGTAGAGGGAAATAAAGCAGGAACCAATTCATTATTAAGTGCAATGATGGGCAAAGGTTCCAAAACAATCCCAAAAAATGATTTTGAAGAAGAAATTGATTTCATGGGTACTCATTTTCATTTTAATACCAACGGAGCGCATGCGAGTTCCTTAACACGCTATTTTCCTAGAGTACTTGAACTGCTAGCAGATGCCACTTTAAATCCCAATTTTTTAGCAGAAGAGTTTGAAAAAGAAAGAGAAAAAACACTAACGGGGATCAAAGCCGGTGAAAAGGATGTGAAAACAGCCGCAAGAAGGGTTGAAAATCTTGTTTCCTATGGCAAAAAACATCCCTTTGGAGAATATGTTTCAAAAGAAACTGTGGAAGAAATCACCTTAACAGATATTAAAAATACTTATTCTTATGTCTACAATCCGGCAAATGCTTATGTGGTAGTAGTGGGTGACTTTAATACCGATGAGATAAAAAAGCAACTCAAAAAACATTTTGGAAAATGGAAGGCTGGTGACACCAAAAAAATTGAATTTCCAGAACCTGTTAATAGCAAAGAAACAGAAATCATATTTGTAGATATGCCCAATGCGGTACAATCAGAAATTGCAGTTTTAAATACCGCTACTTTAAATAAAAAACATCCTGATTATTTTGCTGCAATTTTAGCCAATGAAATTCTTGGTGGTGGAGGTGAAGCTCGTTTATTTTTAAATCTTAGAGAAGACAAAGGATATACTTACGGCGCCTACTCTCAGCTAAGAGATTCTCACAAAACCAAAGCGCGATTTAGAGCGTCAACAAGTGTCCGAAATAGAGTAACCGACTCTGCCGTTGTTGAAATGATCAATGAGGTAAAACGAATGAACTCCGAAATGGTGACAGATGAAGAACTTGAAATTGTAAAAGCAAAATACACAGGCAACTTTGTAATTTCTTTAGAGGATCCTGAAACCATAGCAAACTATGCGCTCAATATTAAAACTCAAAATTTAGACTCCAACTTCTATAGAGACTATCTTAAAAACCTCAATGCAGTTACTAAAGAAGACATCTTCCGAGTTGCAAAAAAGTATTTTAAAAGTGATCAAGCAAAAATTGTAGTCACTGGTAAAGGAAGTGATATTTTGGATGCTTTAGAGAAAATTACGTTTAATGAAAAAACACTCAAGGTTTCCTATCATGATCAATATGGAAATTCAATAGATCGTCCCAATTATTCCATAAACACCCCAGCAGGCATTACCGCTAGCAGTATAATAGATTCCTATATTGAAGCTATTGGAGGGAGAGAAAAACTCAGCATGGTGAAGTCCATTATTGAACGTTCAGAAGCGTCAATGCAAGGGGCAACTATTGAGGTAATTAGCCAAAAAAACAATAAACGGCAAGCAATTACAGAGTTAAAAATGATGGGAAATGTGATGCAAAAACAAGTCGTCAATAAAGACAAAGCCTTTATGGAAATGCAGGGTCAAAAAATTGATTTTGAAGGGCAAACTTTAAAAGATATGATCCAAATTGCTGCGTTGTTTCCAGAATTAAATTTTGATCTTAATTCTGTAGAATTCAAGGGTATTGTTGATGTAGATGATAAGAAAGCTTACGAAATAAAGATATCGGAAACCAAAAGTAACTTTTATGACACCTCAACCTTCTATAAAATTCAAACGATACAGACACAAGAAATAATGGGTAATTCTCAAACCTCAACGGTCAAGTTTGGAGATTTTAAACAAGTAAATGGCATCTATTTCCCCCATACAACGACTCTTTCTATGGGACCTCAAGCAATCGATTTTAAATCTACAGGGATCGAATTAAATACCACTATTGATGCCTCGCTCTTTGAATAAAATAAATCCTACTTTTTTAAAAGCGTCTCATTTTTTGAGGCGCTTTTTTTCTGTAACCAAATACACCCCCACCAAAATAAAAGCACAACCCACCCATTGAATTAAACTAAAAGTTTCCCCATCTAAAATTCCCCAACCTATGGCTACAATTGGCAGTAGATAAGTAATTGAAATTGAAAAAACTGGAGTGGAAATTGAAACTAATTCATTGAACATCACCTTGGCTAGAGCAGTACCAAAAAAGGCCAATACGAAAATATAGCCCAAAGACGTGGATACAGTTGAATCAGTAATCACTGAAGTCCACGAAAAATTAGAAATGAAAAGCACAACAAGTGAAGGGATTAGAATCGCTAAAAAATTACCTAAAGCAATTCCCAAAGCAGAAACCCCTTGAAGTTTATATTTGATAACATTTACGTTGATAGAATAACAAAATGCAGCAATAACTACCAGTAAAGCATACCAACTATCAGAACCACTCTTGATGGAGAATTCATTGGAGACTAAAATTAAAGTTCCTCCAAAACCTATTAACACTCCAAGTGTTTTTGACCACTTTAACTCTGATTTAAAAACAATAATCCCAAGAATTAAAGTAAACAATGGAGTCATTCCATTTAATACTGCAGCAACCGAACTGTCAATCACGGTCTCAGCAAAAGCAAAAAGATAACTTGGAAAAAAAGTGCCAAAAAAGCCCGTAAAAACGATCCATTTCCATGAAGAAAGTGGAATTTTTTTAAGCTGTTTCCACCCAAAAATTGCTAGTATCACAGTGGTCATTAATATTCGAACTGAACCCAACTGTAAGGGGGTTAGTCCTACAAGTCCTTTCTTGATTAGGATGTAGGAACTTCCCCAAATCAAGGAAAGAACAATAAGATAAAACCATTTCTTAAATGTAGCGGTCATAAGCAGTACAAAAATGAGCAATTTTAACCACTACTCATGTGGTAAAATTGTATTTTTGAAAAATAAAGCCTTTCAAATGAAAAATACTCTAGCTTTCATTCTACTATCAACAAGCCTGTCTATTATGGCTTGTAATAACTCAACTTCACCTAAAGTAGTGACAGTTGAAACAACTCAAAATATGAATGCTGACCCTTTGCCAATGGCAGAAGAAGCATTTGGTAAATTAACAATTGAGGGAATGACCTGTGCAATTGGATGTGCGGCTACAATTGAAAAAAATCTCCAGAAAACAACTGGCGTTGCCTCAGCTACCGTGGACTTTGAAACCAAAACAGCTTGGGTAGTATACGATGCAAAACACTTAAACATGGAAGCCATAAGTGCGGTCGTCAAAGCTACAGGTGAAGCGTACAGCGTGACTGAAATGGAGCGTTTAAATTCAATTAAATAGCACTTTACTTCCACTTTAATGTTTCCATTAAACGAACGATATCCTTCTGGATGTGAACAGCTGCTGGATAAATGGAATCAAAATTAGGTCGAGCATAAAAATATAGCGACCCAACCAAAAAGTGATCTACACTGTCTGTTAAGAAAAATTGGTATTGAGAAGCTGCGTTTCCTACAACCGAAAACAGAGTGCCATACACTTTATTTTGATCATTAATAAAGACTTTTTCTGGGATTGATTCTGCCTTTGAAATATGCTTAAAAGGTAACTTATAAGCATCATTCAGCAGTGAGTCCAAATTATTTTCAACAGGAACGTAATTGAGATATAAGGTTGCCCTCATATTGGGATAAACCAATCTGGGCGTGACTTGACTTCTTACTTTTACTAATGCATTGGTATTGTATTCAAAAGAAAAATCTGATAGCTTATCAAAGCTAGTGTAGGCTGCTGCAGGATATTCCAGTCTGAGATACCCTGTAGGTTTGGGTTGAACATCTGAAGTACATCCTAAAACAAAAAACAAAGACATGAAAACCAAAACTCCTCTCATTTTCTATTTTTAAATTTTAGGTAAGGTTACTTTAACTTGTGTAATTCGCATTTGATCCAACTCTTCTACCCTAAAAGCATAGCCTTGGTATTTAATAATTTGTTTCTTTTTGGGGAATTTTTGAGCAATTTCAAGTAATAATCCTGCAAGGGTTTCTGCATCTCCTTTAACCGATTCAAAGGCTTCGGTTTCTTCCCGACGTATCACTTTAAAAAAATCTTTTAAACTTATTTTAGCTTCAAAAAGATAGTTGAACTCATCCAATTTAGAATAACTTGAATCTACTTCATCAAATTCATCACTGATATCCCCAACGATTTCTTCCATGATATCCTCAAGGGTGATTAATCCTGAGGTACCCCCATACTCATCTACAACAATTGCCAAGTGATTTTTCTTTAACTGAAACTCTTTTAACAAATCATCTAGTTTTTTGTTTTCTGGAACATACAAAGGTTGTTTCAAAAGTTGTTGCCATTGAAAGTTTTTTTTGTGAATGTTGGGTAATAAGTCTTTCACATAAAGAATCCCTTTAATCGTATCTTTCTTTTCTGTGTACACAGGAATTCTGGAAAAACCTTGCTCCAAAATAATGGGTATAATTTCTTCCATTGTCAAAGTATCCGATAAGGCAAACATATCCATTCTAGGACACATCACTTCACGCGTATCTGTATTTCCAAAATTCACTATCCCTTCCAGAATACGTTGTTCGTCAGAAGTTGTTTCATCATCGTCAGTGAGTTCAAGGGCTTGTGAAAGTTTATCTATAGAAAATTGATTGCCTTTATCCCCAAGTCTTTTTTCAATAAAGCTCGTCGTTTTACTCATGGGGTAGGTAAGCCAAAACAATATATAGTCATCTAACACTTTTATGATGGGAGCGATCACTTTTGAAAACGCAAGCGCGTTACGATTTGCATACACTTTAGGTAGAATCTCACCAAAAACTAAAATAATAAATGTAATGACTCCAACCTCTATAACCAGTAGAACAACTGGGTTTTCAATCCCATAAAAAAATGCTTTACTGAGTAATGAAAAAAGGAGGACAATAGCAATGTTTATAAAGTTATTAGCGACTAGTATCGTTGCCAATAAACGTTTTGGCTTTCGCAATAACTGAATCACTCTATTTAATTCAGATTCATTAGTATTGTCGTGCAACTCTTCTAGGGATTTCAACTGAAGTGAAAAAAAAGCAACCTCAGCTCCAGAAATTATTGCTGAGCATAAAAGTAATAATAACGCAATCCCAAGTTGAATCCAAACAACATTAGCAATTAAAAAAAAGGTACTCAAAAAAGGTAAAGGGTCAGGATCCAAATATGTTGTTTTTAAAAGGGTAAATCTTCAGCATCTGGAGGTGTCTCCTCAACACTTGACGGTCCAGATGCGGGTGGAGCTGATGCTTGACCTGCTTCTTTTTTTGTCGAAAGAAAGGTAAATTCATTGACATTGATTTCGGTAGAATATCGATCATTTCCATCTTCACCTGTCCATTTTCTTGTTTTAATTCGACCTTCAATGTAAATTTTATCTCCTTTACTTAAATATTTCTCACACACTTCTGCAGCCTTATTTCGTACCACAATATTGTGCCATTCAGTGTTGGTTACTTTCTCGCCAGATGTTTTATTGACGTAAGATTCATTCGTTGCTAATGGAAATCTTCCGATTGATCCGCCACCCTCGAAATAATGCATTTTGACATCATCCCCTAAGTGACCTATTAGCATTACTTTGTTTAATGTACCGCTCATAGTTTAAATGATTTAGGTTAGTTGTAAAGGTAAATTTATGAAATCAGTTTGCATTTGAAAAAAAATTTGCCATAAACTTTTGAATCACAACAGGTACAGCTAGCTTTTGAAGTTGCTGTTTGGTGTGTCCGTGGGGAAGTAAATCTTCGTATTCGATACTCCAAAAATGCACAAAAAGAGTTTGGTGACTTAATTTGTGTATGATTGGTTCCTGGTTCCATAGGGTAACTCGCCTTATTTTATTTGGCTTGCGAAGTGGCAGCTTTTCTATGTTTGATAACTCACTAAGAGTGAATATTTGGCTTTCACTCTCCACTAATGGAAATTGATATAATTGCTTCCAAATTCCTTTTTCAGTTCGTTGCTCCATAAGATAACGCTCTTGTGGATCCTTAATAACGAGATAATTAAAATGCCTTTTTACAACCTTAGTCTTCTTTGTCTTGACGGGAAGCAATTGGATTTTGTTTTGATTAAAAGCAACACAGTCCTTTGCAAAAGGACAACTACTACAATTTGGTGATCTAGGTACGCATTGGATCGCACCAAATTCCATAAGGGCTTGATTAAATTCTCCTGGTTGTGAAACGTCCATTAACTCGGTTGCTTTCCTCTTAAACACTTTATGGGCAGTGGAAGAATTTATAGAAATATCAATTCCAAAAAAGCGAGAAAGGAAACGATACACATTGCCATCTACTACTGCTTCTGGGAGATCAAAACAAATGGAAGCAATCGCGCTAGCAGTATAGTCCCCCACCCCTTTTAGCTCCATAAGTTCTTTAAATGTAGTAGGGAAAACACCCTTAAGTTCAAAATGAATATACTTTGCGGTAGCATGAAGATTTCTTGCTCTTGAATAATAGCCTAAGCCTTGCCAAAGCTTGAGAACCTCATCTTCTTTTGCCAAAGCTAAATCTGAAATTGCTGGGAAATTTGCAATAAAATTATTGTAATACGGAAGTCCTTGAGCAGTTCTTGTTTGTTGTAAAATGATTTCGGAAAGCCAAATCCTATAGGGTTCTTTAGTGGAACGCCACACAAAGGATCTCTTGTTTTCCGAATACCAAGAAAGAAGTTTTGTTGTCCAATTCAATTATGAAATACTTTATAAGGTGTATTTTAAATAAAGTCAGGCAAGTATAATATAAAAACTTTACACAGAGCATTTTATAATTTAAATTTATATATTTGCACGCCTTAAAATTTTAGTTTTAAATATTAAAATTATGACAAAAGCAGACATTGTATCCAATATATCAGACCAGTTAGGCATTGACCGAGCTGATGTACAAGCTACTGTTGAAAAATTTATGAAAGAAGTAAAAGGTTCTTTGGAAAAAGGAGAAAATGTTTACTTAAGAGGATTTGGGAGTTTTATCATAAAAACTCGTGCTGAAAAAACAGGACGTAATATTTCAAAAAATATTGCTCTTAAGATTCCAGCTCACAATATCCCCTCTTTCAAGCCCGCTAAAATATTTGTTAAGGGAGTGAAATCCAAAGTACCAGTATCAAAATAATTAATAACACTTAAATACACATTAGCATATGCCAAGTGGTAAAAAACGTAAAAGACACAAGGTAGCGACGCACAAACGTAAGAAAAGACGTAGAGCGAATCGTCACAAGAAAAAATAGTGTTAGGCTAAACACTTAAAAAATTACCTAATAAGTTCATTGAAATGCAGTGCTCTATATTTTAGAGGTGCTGCTACAGGAAAATCCTGAAAATATTGTTTAATCCGTTATTTCAAGCTTTGCTTGTGATAACACAAAATAATTCAGAGTGAATAAAGAATTAATTATACGTTCGCATTCCTCTGCTGTTGATTTTGCACTGCTCAAGGATGGAAAGTTAATTGAGCTAAATAAAGAAGTGGAAGACAATAAATTTTC
>Ga0209138_1000782_pt1 | contig 29262 bp, 45 predicted proteins | sample SaaInl3SG_22_DNA_FD_184645 | JGI IMG/M metagenome (GOLD analysis project Ga0209138, IMG submission 184645) | Marine microbial communities from expanding oxygen minimum zones in the Saanich Inlet - ESP_153SG_22_DNA (SPAdes) (version 2) | ecosystem: Environmental > Aquatic > Marine > Intertidal...
GCTGAATCATCACCGTTAATATTAATTTGTAATGGAGTTGTTAAATATCCTGCTTGACTGTGATCGCCCCATCCGTATGCTGTGTTCCAATTGTTAACTTCTGTTCCTTGTAGATTAGCACTAGGAATTTTTCCATCTACAGCGTCAACAAGTAACGTACTATCGTCAGCAAACACTGAACCGTTAATATCTTTAACTATTGAACTAAGCGTTGCGTCTAAGATAATTTGATCTGTGTTTGAGTCAACTGTTACTGTAATATTGTTGTGTCTATTATGATTAAATGCCGGACCTGTTATATCAGTCACGTTGCCTGAAGCAGAACCAACCAGCGTATATAATTCTTCAAAGTTTGCGTTTACTTTGGTAAATGCGGTGCGTAACGGATCACCGTTATTTGAATTAGCACCTGTTCCTAAATTAATTACTTGTTTTGTCATTATTGTTCATCCAGCGGCTGTGTTTCCTGTAAATAGCTCAGTATAAGTATATTTAGCGTAACGGACTATGATTGAAAAAGAACCTTTTAGAAAATTAATTACAGATCTTAAAGAATCTGGAAAATATAGAGTATTCAACGATATTCTTCGTGAAGCAGGAGACTATCCAAATGCTATTTGGTATGGTCCTTACAACATTAAGAAAATTATCAATTGGTGTAGCAATGACTATTTAGGTATGGGACAGCACAAAGTTGTACTTGATGCTATGCGAACAGCTCTAGATCAAACAGGAGCAGGTTCCGGAGGTACTAGAAACATTGCTGGTACAAGTCATTATCATGTAGCACTCGAACACGAGCTTGCTGGCCTACATAATAAACAGCGCAGTTTATTATTTTCATCTGCGTATGTAGCAAATGAATGGACACTAATTGCTCTTTCACAAATAATCAAAGACATTGAGTTTGTCAGTGATTCTAAAAATCATGCTAGTTTAATACAGGGTATGCGTCATAGTCGTAGACCTAAGCATATCTTTGAACATAACGATATGGAATCACTAGAACACGCTCTATCACAAGTAGAAGGAACTCCTTGTATTGTTTTTGAAAGTGTCTACAGCATGGACGGAAGTGTTAGTAAGATAAAAGAAATTATTAAACTAGCCAAAAAATATCGTGCTATCACATACATTGATGAAGTACATGCTGTAGGACTATATGGAGATAAAGGCGGCGGCTGGACTGAAGCATTGGGTGTTCAAGATGATATTGATATTATCAACGGAACACTAGGAAAAGCGTTTGGAGTACAAGGCGGGTACATTGCGGCTGATTCTGAAATAGTAGATGCTATTCGCAGTATTGCTAGTGGATTTATTTTTACAACTTCAATGAGCCCTGTTACTTGTGCTGGCGCATTGGCTGCCGTAAAATATCTAAAACAACATAACGAACTTAGAGAAGCACATCAAGAACGTGCTAAAAAATTAAAGTTAATGTTAAGTGACGTTAATATTGAAGTCCACACAGACAGTCAAACACACATTGTACCTGTTATGGTGCGTGACCCTAAACTGTGTAAACGTATGAGCGACATGTTACTAGAAGATTATAACATTTATGTACAGAGTATAAACTATCCTACAGTAGACGAAGGTACAGAGAGGTTACGTATTGCTCCTACTCCGTTACATACAGATTCTATGATGGGAGATTTAGTTGATTCTCTAAGAAAAGTTTTCAAAAGGTGTAATGAAAATGTTTGATTTAAAAAGTGTTGTAAACGAACCTCCTATTATTGGGTTTGATTATAATACACAAGAGTTGGAATCTGTATATTCAAGAGAGATGATTTCAGATCCTTCTGAGCAAGGACTCGGCCATCCGTATCAAAATTTAAGAAGACTGTTCTATGGCGAGTCTGATGGATTTAGAAATTTCTATAAAACTGTACAGGATTCTGTTCCTAGTATAGTTAAAAAATTTGTAAGTATGGATCAACAGCAAACCAAAATGCCAAAACGTTGGGCATCGCATGATGTTGAAAAAATTGCTCGTAGTATAAAACTACAAGTACTGCCGGTAATTGATATGCCGGGATTTCAATTAGGAAGTCATTTAGATCAAAGAACTTGGTTCGCCACAGGTTTATTAAACATAAGCGACAACGTATCTGTAACACATTTTACAAAGAAGAAAAAATCAACGTTTACTAGATCTTATTATAAAGCAGAAGGAGCATCTGGAAAGGGCATACTTTGGCTTAATACTGAATCAACATGGCATCATATGACGCCAGTGCCACACGAAAGAAAAATCATACAAATAAATTTAGTACTTCTTTAATGACCCGTGCTTTGTTATTACAGAACCAGATTGTGTAACACGACTAATAGCTGAAAGCATATCAGAACATTCTTGATCTTCTTTGGTAGAGTCTAACCATATAGGATCCATTCCAAAGAAAATTCCTTTGTGTTCAAATTCTGTAAACATTTTCATAATACTTTGATTAGTATATTTTGCGGCACCATACAATGCGTGTTTGTATTGTTCAGGTTGGTCTTGATGTATCATGCCTGTTAACATCCAACCTATTTTTGTTTCGTTGCCGATGCTAGGTTGTATCATTTTAATTAATAGTAACGGAAGTTGACAGTGTGTAAAGTATGCTTGATTCCATTTATTAATATTTGGTAATTGATTATTGTTTTTAAAAACTGTTTGATCTACACCGGTATAAGAGTTTTGATTAAAAAGTATAATATCATAAACTTTAGAATTACTGTTAATCTTATTAGCAATCTTTTCGATATCTTTTTGTTGTACAGTATTCCAATTTACTCTATAAGAAGTTACACCAATTATAGGCAACATTTTACTAGTAATAATATCAACAGTGTATTCTTTTGATTTTAAAAACTTTGTAAAAGATAAACCAAACTTTGATCCTCCTCCTACTAACAATACATTCATACTTTATCTCCAAACTTTAATAAAAACACTGTGTAATCTTCTTCAGTGATTTCACCAGTAATTACTACTCTGTGTCCTAGATAATTATGATCTGGTTTTAGGTGCCAGGTCAAGTCGTGAGCATGTTTATGACACCATTTTCCTTGTTCAGTTGCTTCCCATTTACAAAGTGGCTCAGCAACCATTAACACCGGATCTTCAACATCCCCCATGAGGAATTCATGTAGGACACGAGTTTTCACATTAAATTTTCTCGCCTGCTTTGAATCCACGGAAACGTAAAAAGCGTGGGAAACGCAAACTATACGTACCGTCTTGATTCTGTGTAATGGCGTCTGCTCTTACTTCTACAATTTGCCCAGGGATACTATCTTTACTATCCCAAAACTCAGACCTATTAGCATCAGTAAAACCACTACCGACATTAACATTAATTTGCTTTCCGTCATCAAGTCCTTCACAAACGAAAGCACCAAGTTTGTTTTCGTTCCGTCCTGTTCCTTCTTCGACATGTTTTACCTCCAGAGAAACTTCAATAAATGGCTTTTGTTTTAACCATGCCACGCTTCTCTTACATTGATATTTGGCATTAGGATCTTTTATCATAATACCTTCAAAGCCTGCTTCAACCATTTGTTTATTGAAGTCTTTGAATTCTATCTCGTCTGTCATTACATCTAGATCAAACAGTTTCTGATCTACGATACCAACACAGCCCATTTGTTCAAACAGTTTAGTAAATGTTTTAAGTAGCTCTGTTCTACGCTTTTGACCTAAAACACTTTCACCTGCTTGGAATTCGCTTAGAGGCAAAATATCAAATAGCATAAGTTTAGCATCTTGTGCCTGAACATTATCTTTACGATGAACTTGTTTCATAAGGCTCTGGAAGTCTTCACTAACAACTTCTCCATCAAGTACATACGAACGCCCAATGTTATCAATTTCTTCTGTGATAGCATCTGTAATATGCGTAAAGTTTTCTAGTACTTTGCCGTTACGTGTAAACTGTGTTACAGTTTTTTTCAAGTGATCAATTACTGTGATACAACGAACGCCGTCAAGTTTAGGCTCTACCAGTTTCTTGCCTGTAATCTTGCTTTCATGATTAGCACCATCATGTGCTAGCATACATTCAAACACAGGAACTTTATAGTTGTCCTTCTTAAGTTTCTTAGCAACTTTGTTTACAGTCTTTTCACTTACACCACAACGCAAGTCTTTAATAAGGATACGTCTATAGAAACTATTCCACTGTTCTACAGTTGCGATGCTCATCGTAAGTTCAATCGCATCACGTGCCGCGTGGCCTGTTAACTGTCTTGTTTGTAACTTATCAGCAAGATCCGCAAACACTGGCCACGCAAGTCCTTGTCCGTCTACTGTTGCTACAGGAACTTGTTGAACTCCAAATGTGTAAAGTTTGTCTAATGCCATACGCACACCTTCAAAGAACTCATCAAGTCCTTCTTCCATAGCCGCTTCAAGAATTGCTTCTTTGTCTAAGCGACTGTTGTGCGTTTCTAATGCGTGGATAATATAGGTAGGTTGTGTACGCAACATATCACCTGCTGTTGTAAACTTCATATCGCCCATTGTGTCGTTCATAATGCCTCTGCTTTCTATACAATTTATAACACAATTATACTAGAGAATTGTAACATTGTCAAGCTCTTTTTCTAGTTCTTTGCTTTAATCATTTGTTACTTTCGGTTGAAAGTAATACCCCCATGCTTCAGCAACAGTATCCCAATATCCTACGATTTGTTGTTTATTCCTAGCAAGTTGTTCTTGTCCTTCTGCCCAACTATTCTTCTGATACTCTTTTGTCTCAGACCATTCTTGTTTTACAAAGTCAGTAACTTTATTGTTCACTGCTCCGAATTTGATATTTTCAATAGTATTAATAATTGGATTAGTTTGTTCGTTTGCCTTTGCTTCGTAGTTGTGTACAAGTGTTACTAATGTTACTGCCACTGCTATTACTGCTATGTTTTTCATATTAGCCTCTTTCTGTTGTTAGTTTGTTTCTGAGTTTTCTACGTGACTCAATTTGCTTCCAATATCTAAATGGATGATAGGTTTGATAGTAACCTTTAGGTTCTAATAGTTTACTAGCATCATCTAGTTTTCTTATGTCTTGGATGAGTACCATTGTAAATCCTCCGGTGTTCCCTTCTAATAACCACAAGCCCTTGTTACGAACATTTAGAGAACTATTTAGGCTATCAACTCCGCCCTGTAGTTGTCCTTCATTTATTTGTTCGATGTTTGAATTCATAGCGACTACAACCATTTCATAGGTGCCGTCAAATTTTTCACATTGCTCGCTTACTGCTGACCAAAAGTCCCATAGGTCAGCGTCTTTTACTTTAACTACATCAATTTTGTTTGTTTCAAGAGTATTCTTTGCGTAAGGGCAAATTTTTTGTACATGGATAGCATTGATCCATTCTACTAAGAATCTATCTAAATTTGTATCTAAAGGATCGTAATTCATTTTATTCCTTTTTGGCGCACCCGAAAGGATTCGAACCTCTGGCCCCAACTTCCGCAAAGTTGTGCTCTATCCAGCTGAGCTACGGGTGCGTAATTATTACAGTACAATCTTATTTTGGTTTTGTCAAGTTTAACATTTCCAAACATATATCTTATCCTGTTTCTTTTTACCTTTTTGTTGCCCTAATTGTTGTTTTAAATCTTCTTCTTCATCACAAGGTTTAAGTCCGTGAGCAAGAGCATCTTCATACATCTTAGGACTAATGTTAAATGCTACGTTGCCACCTTTCTTGATGTGTGTTACACATTTAGACCAAAGAGGAATAAAGAAGTTCTCATAGAAAGCCTTGTCGCTTTGCCACGGCTCCATGTGTTCATATATTTCTAAATTAACATAAGGTGGACTTGTTAATACGAAGTCATAATCTAATTTAGAAAAGTCTACATCTAACGCACTTTGCCACAGCATGTTTAGTTTGAATGTTTTTTCTTCTTCAAACAATCCGTTGCCAAAGTTGCGCTCTGCGTCTAAGAACTTAATCATCTTGTCATAGGCAGACTTCATTTCGATATTAGTATCAATGCCTGTATAATCTATTCCTAAACTCCAAGCACCAAGCATACGTCCGCCCCAGCCTGCTGTAGGATCTAGTACACTTTTAGCATTGTATTTTTTATACAAGTATTTGGCAGTTGTACTCTTAAACATTACAATACTGCCTAGGTTAATTCTAAAACACTCATACACATTGCCAGCGGCTGTTCTTCCGCCCCTGTTACGAATCTTAGTTTGCTCTATCAGTTTATTCCATTGGTCTTTATCGTTCCAAATGTCATAGATAGTTTTGCCTTTCTCTCGTTTACAGTTTAGCAAGTTCTTAAACTGAAAGTGATAGAGGAAAGGATTGCCAGCAAAGTTGTTTTCGTTAGAGTCTGCGGCAAACTTGTTTAGATTATCCAAGTCACGCTGAAGCTCTTCAGTAGTAATCAATTTATGATTTTCAAGATCTTCGATTACTACACTATCAAGATGTAAGTTTACAGGTTTTAAATCGTCTGCCATATATTTTCTTTGTATTTCAATCCTTGGATCATATTCTGTGGTGGGCCAGCAAATGTTCCTGTGTGATAACGTATGTGCCATTCTACTGTTGTAGGGTTACTTTCTGGCTTGGTTTTAATTTTACACAGCAAGTCAAGTCCTGCGCCAAAGGTGCCTGCTTTATCAGCAATGTCAACTTGTATATTTTCTTTAACATCATTAATACTAGGTACATAATACACTGAATTCTTGCCAAAGTCAACATAAAAGTATGCCCGTTCTGTGAAGCCTCCTAGTTGGCTAAGTTTGACAGGATCAGTTGTTACAGTATCAATAAAAACCTCAATTAACTTGGGCTTAATTACACGATAAAGATCGTTGCGTTCTTGTAAAAATTGTTCTTTGTTATGTTGATAAAAATCACCAAAAACTCTGTTTGCTCGTTTGGCTACCTTCTTTATTATACCTTTCTGTGTCATAAAGATGTTGTGAAACAGATTGGATTCTGTCATCCTAACACTGCCTTTGTTATAACGTAATTCAAACTCATCTTCTGCTACACGTTCAATAGCATACTTGCCTAAGTCATGTTGCTTACGTGAAGGATCGGTCCACACATCGCCGACATTAGGAATAGAATTAACTACGCACTTTTTAACTGCTTTCATCAAGTTAGCAAATTCAACTGGTGCCAAGTGTTCAAATAAATCACTGCCGTGAGCATTGCCTAAGTTTAGATCTTTAGTACCAAAGTTAAACAGATTAGGTGCTCCTGCTTTAACACTTACACCACCTAGAGGATGTCCAACAAATAAAATATCTGCCGGACTATCATTGTCATTGTTGTTATCATCTGCCTGCCAATCAAACACAGATGGAATGGCATAACCGTTGTCTACACAATAGTCTTTAATCTTTTCTACGTATTCTTTTGCTTTATTAAAGTTAGCAATAAAATCCCGTGTACCTGTTTCACACGCAATAGGAACAGCCTTGCGAATATCTACAATAGTTTTCTCAGGGTTAACCAACTTGGTTAGGTCAAGATAATTCTCTGGAGGACGTTGGTTAAAGTCTGAACCAATATCACTCTTTGCTATACAAGCAAACAGTACAGGCAACTCTGTTACATATTTTGTTTGATTGCTTTTACCGCCCATTGTTTCTCTCCAATACTTCTACTATGGCTTTGTAACGATTAATATCTTCTGCTGTTGAATTATTCTTTAGTGTGTTACAACGATAACATATAATCCACAGGTTGTCAAGTGAATTGGTTAAGTTTTCGTTGATACTTCGTGGAATAATATGATCGGTACTAGGAGTATTAACGTCTAATTTATCTACATTGTTTTTGCCAAGGCCGTAATCTAATTCACTGCCGCAACAGGAACAGTTAGTTCCACATTTATCTAAGAACAAGTCAGGATCAACATTCCACTTCTGTGCGTTTTTGTGTGCCCACACCGGGCGAAGGTCGCCGGTCTTACATACTAAACGATAAAGTTCACGAGTATGATATGTTGCTGGATCAAATTTTGAATACATGTCTACACCTTGTAAGTCCAGTAGTTTATCATTAAGGCCCTGCGCACTTTTGTAAAAGTAGTACGTGGATAGTGATGCCATGTATCGTTAGAAGGAACAAAGAACATACAACGATTGTCCTTTGCTTCTACTTGATAGTCATCACCTAACACTGTTCCAGGATATAATTCTTCGTGGTCAGTGTATATCATAGCACTTAGTTTCTTTTCTAAGTGATCGTGATGTGGAAGTAATTCAAAGTCACCGTAGTCACTTATAATTTCTATCCTCGGAAACGTTCCTTCGAATGACTCTCCGGTTACATGCTCAAAGAACAAACGATATGGACCGTCAGCAATGCTTCGTTGTAGTTCCCAGAGATTAGGCATTGCCGCTTCTGGAACATCACTTACAAACAGTCTATAACTGTTTACTCTACGCCCACGTTCGAACTGTTCAGATTGGTGTTCAATTGCTTTTAGTTCTTTCAAACACTCTGGTGTTAGGAAGTTGTCTACAGTCCAATGTTTAAAAGGCTCAGTATATTCTTTAAACAGCGTATTGGACATTAACTGCTCCATTCATCATAGGCATATCAATAGTAAAGGGCATAGTAACTAATGACTCGCAAGTACGCTTTTCATAAGCATTGATAATGCCGCTAGCAACTTTCTCTCGTACACCCATACCTCGATAGTTTGTTGGATACTCTTGAACGAATTCATCTTTAATATCTAAATGTAATCTATCAGCACTTTCAAAGAACTGCGAACATTCATAAAAGACATCTTCAAATGTTTCGTCATCGTAACTGTCGGCTTCTTCCATTAGCTCTTTAACTTTTAGGAAACCCATCATTGTTGCTGTTGGAATCTTTTCAGTAGGCCAGTATGTACGTATCTTAGATAATACCTGTTCTACATTTTCTACACCAAAGTGTTCTTCAGCAAGATACAAGTCTGTCATGTGTGTAATTACACCTGCTACACGTTTCTTATATCCTGTTGTACACCCTGCGTTGTTTACTGCGTTCTCAATATTAACAGCACGATCATCACCGAGCAAGATGTTTTGCTTATGAATAAAGTATTTGGCCATTGGTTCATTGTCGTTATTCAATGCCATCAGCATCCAGCTTTCAACATTAGGGTCTGTGCTTTCTACATAGCATACAGGAATATCCATGTCTTCGCCGTACTCAAGCACCATTTCAATGCCGTGATGAGCACCGTCTGCTCCATAGTAAAGATCCTCGTCCGGATCGTAACGACAAGTTAGTGGCGTGATAACAATTGGGTTCCACTTGTTGCGAAGTTTTAAAATATGTGCTGGTTCTGGCCAGCGTTGACGTTCATAGTTTACAACAATTTTACTTGCTGGTACCCATGCTAATTTTAGAATATCTTTTAGATTGTTTTCTCGTTTAGGAGGCTTGCCTACTCTTTGGCCAACCATACGTGCCACTTGGTTTAGTGGTACAACTTTACTTTTACGACCATGCGAAGGGTCGAAGGGTTCTTTGCGAAGTTTTTCTTTAACACTCATTTGTCTTTCCTTTATTTGACTCTAAGGGATATAGACTTTCACTCGTCTATTTTATAAGTGTAGTATCTTTTAAAGGAAATGTCAAGTGTTTTTGGAAAGAAAAGTATGCCAGGATGGATGTCTACAGTCAAAGCCTTGAAGCCGCCGTTTCTCTGATAGCTCATAGTAGTCAGGTCGATAAGGTGCTCGGGACGGTTTCATTATGGTCTTATCTCCCTTAGCACCATTACATTTCCTACAAGCAGTTACAAGGTTAAGCCAATTACTCTTGCCACCTTTGCTTAAAGGTACTACATGATCAACAGTTCTGTTTTTGGTTTCGCAATGTGTTCCGCAGTATTGGCATGTGAACTGGTCACGTATATAAACATTACGCTTGCTCATTCTTACGTATGTTTTTTTCTTATGGTATTCTTTTAATATAAGAACAGCCGGAACTTGTGTTTGCCAATTTGCTGAATGTACAATCCAATCTTCGTGCCAAGCAAGCACCCTTGCTCTATCAAGTACAAGATATCGTATAGATTCCTGCCAAGATACAACACTAAGTGGTAAAAAGCTCAAGGGCTGTGCGTCTGCGTTTAGCAACAATGTGTCTGACAAAGGTAAGTTCCTCTACAAAACTATTTAATGGATGGACCAGATATAAAGTATGAACACTTTAATTTAGTTAATTATAGATATGCAAGACACAATATTGATTACAGGTTCAAAAGGATTTTTTGGAAAGCAGTTAGTGGACAGACTGAAACCTACCGGATTCAAAATTCGCGAGATAGATATTGACGGTGGCAAGAATTATAACAGCCTAACCGAAAAAGATCTAAAAGGTGTACGGTATGTAGTTCACTTAGCTAATTCTGCTAGGATAATGCCTAGCTGGAAAGAGCCTGCTCATTATTATACAAACAACCTAAGTGACACAACAAACTTTTTTATTACTTGTCAAAAAGCAGGAGTTGAAAAGTTCTTATACTTTAGTAGCAGTAGCGTCTATGGTAACAATGGCGAGGAATATCAAAGTGAGGATCATAGATTGTGTCCTACAAATCCGTATGCTGTTAGTAAAATGGCCGCAGAACATAGTCTTAAGTTGTTTGCTGATTCTACCAAATTGATTATTGTTAGACCGTTTACTATGTTTGGCGAAACTATGCCACTTGTACACAACGCACTAGTGATAGGAAAATTTGTAAATGCTTGGAAAAACAACAAGCCTTTAACAATCGACGGCAATGGCCAACAGAAACGGGATTTTATATCGGTTGACGACTCGGTGGATGCTGTGTTATTATTATTAGAACTTGCTAACAATGGTACCTATAATATTGGAACAGGTAAAAGCATAAGCATATTAGATCTAGCAGAACTTTTTGATTGTCCAACAGTGTTTGGACCAAATAGAAGAGGTCCTGAATACGATACATGTGCTGACGTTAGTAAGTTGAAGGCGCTAGGGTTTACACCTAGTATAGACGTAATGAATTGGATACTTGAACACAAGAAGAATAATTTTGAGGAGTTAAAATGCCACTAGTACCTATGGTAATTGAAAGTTCATCTAACGGTGAACGTGCTTTCGACATTTACAGTCGATTGTTAAAAGAAAGAATTGTTATGCTTAACGGACCTGTTGAGGATAATATGGCTAACCTAATTGTAGCCCAACTATTATTTTTAGAAAGTGAAAACCCAGAAAAAGATATTTCACTGTTTATTAATTCACCTGGAGGTTCTGTAACGTCAGGACTATCTATTTACGATACCATGCAGTTTATTAAACCTGATGTAAAAACTTACGTTATGGGTCAAGCGGCTAGCATGGGTTCATTCTTAGCTATGGCTGGTACAGCAGGTAAACGTTACGTGTTACCAGAAAGTCGCACAATGATTCACCGTGTAAGCTCAGGGACACGTGGAACAGGAGGCAGTGTACATATTCAAGAGATGGAGATGGAAGATAATATTCGTCACTTGGAAGAGTCTAAGCGTATCAATAAACGCCTAACTGAATTGTATGTTAAACATAACACCGCAGGCAAAGACTATGATGAGATGTTTGAAACTATGAAGTTTGATACATTCCTCAGTGCTGAAGAAGCAGTAGAATGGGGTTTGGCTGATAAGGTTATTGATAAGAGATAATTAAATCCAGCTTTCAATAGTCTGTTGACTACAAGCTAGTACAGCATTATCCCACTGGTTCTCAGTAGGTGTATTGAAAATCCAATCTAAAGATGGTGATTTAAGAATTAACCAACTATGGGCGGGGGTCCAAGGCCCTTGCCCTTTTAGTTCGCCTTCCAACTGTCCTGGTCCCCAACTAGAATGTCCAAAGAACACTCTCCATTCGCTAGGCTGATTCTCTCCTAGCTCTTGAAACATATTAGGGTCAGATGTAATACCCATATTCATATTAATAACATTCGATCTAGGCTGTCTAAAATCAATTGAATGGGTCATGAATACTAAGTTTGTGTGTACTGGGCCGCCCCAATACATTGTGTGTTGTCCAATATGATCAGGACAATAAGGTCCGTTTACTAATTCTTTTATTTGATGATTTGTTGGCCTGTTGATAACAACGCCTGCGGAACCAGCTTCGCTATGTTCCCAAAGATAAATTACGCTTTTTTTAAAACGCTGATCTGTACACTGTGGTGGAGCAACTAAACAATCGCCTGCTTTAAGATCGTACATGTTATCCTGCCCTGGTTGGACTTACCCATCCGCCGTACTTTTCGCTTTTGGCTTTGATGTTATCTAGGCTTACACGGCTGTCACCTTTCTTTTGTGTTTTATCAGTATCTCTAGCTCTTAACCCTTGTGCTTTACAACTGGCAAGATTACTTGCTCCAAGTTTGCTGTCAGGCTTAGAACTTCGACATAACGCAACACTGGCCTTGCCACGTTTTCTACGTGCGGACCTTGCTTTCTTACTTGCTTCTTCTTGTACAATATCTCTAATACGCATAATATTATTTAACCATTTTCTTCTATCATATCACACAGTGTGACAATGTGCTCTTTTGTATCGTATTCGTCTGGAATTAGGTTATTAACATCTCCAACTTTTATTTGTTCTAGCTTTGCCGACAGCTCATCGCCTGTATAGTTTGATTCAGCATCGCGAATCATGTTAGCAATAGTCATTCCTCTGTCATTAATAGTTTCTATAGCAGTATAAAGTTCTTCTTTTGTCATTTATGTTTGCCTTCTAATTCTTTAATGCGAGCTTCTAGTTCGTCAATTTTGCTTGTTATTTTAGGATACTTTACACGCCAAGCATTGGGATCGTTCTGTAACCAAGTCCATCCCCAACGTAGTGCTAGATACTCAAGTGTAGCATCAAACTTCTTTACTGCCCAGGTTGCCATTCTTGTGTCTTTAAACCAAAACAAGAAAGCGGCACCAAAGAGTGAACCTGCGATTGCTGTGTAAATCCACAGTCTATCGGATGCCATCTGTTGTATCATTTCCCACATGTTATTCTCCTATATGTTTACTTATCTTAAATATACTAAATGAACAGAGAAAAAACATGAAAATTCAAGTGGTCACTACCTGGAATAATAGGTTATATAAAAATTATGCTTATAGATTCGATCAAACATATAATTGGCCGTTTGATTTAACTGTTTATAATGAAGACGAAGACATGTATGATAAGATACCTGATCTTAAAAAATTCATAGAAAGAACTAAAGATAGAGAAAATACAAGATTTTCTTACAAAGTTTACGCATACGTACATGCCATACTTAATTGCGCAAGTGACGTAGATGGTTTAATAGGTATAGATGCTGACAGCGTATTCTATAAGTCAATAGATGTTGATTGGATTAAAGAACATATTCATAAAGACGATTGTATGATGAGTTACTTAGGGCGTGGTAGTAATTATAGTGAATGTGGATTTTTATATTTTAATATGCGCCATGATCAAACTAAAGATTATGCTCTTTACATGAAAAAGATGTATGATAACCGTTGGATATATACCTTACCAGAATCTCATGACAGTTATGTTTGGGACCATGTTAGAGAAAGATTTGAAGGAACTAAGAACGTAAAAAATAAAAAAGATGTATGATAACCGTTGGATATATACCCTACCAGAATCTCATGACAGTTATGTTTGGGACCATGTTAGAGAAAGATTTGAAGGAACTAAGAACGTAAAAAATAATAATATCGGAGACGGAATGGGCGGGCACGTACAGGCTAGATCGATATTAGGAACAGTTTATGATCATACAAAAGGCTTAAGAAAAATATCAGGCAAAAGCCCAGAGATAGATTTATAATGGATAAAGAAACACACCAATGGTTACGTAGAGCCAATATTGCCAGACCGTGGAACGGATATGTATATATTAATGAGCTCGGTTGGAGAAGCAATAATCAGCCTATGTGGCCAGAGCCTATTGAAGAAAGCATCGTGTTGATAGGGTGTAGTCAAACATTCGGTGGTAGCTTGCCCTATGAAGATACTATAGCACATCAATTAGAAAAACTGTCCGGGAGACAGGTATTAAATCTAGGGTGGCCTGGTTCAAACAATCATTGGATATGGAAAATGATTGTGGATATTCAAACACATTCAACTCCTTGGGCTATTGTTGTTAACTGGACTAGTCCTGTTAGATACTACGAATGGCATACAGATAGAATGGCCATGATCACAATGCCAAATGATACTAATGATAAATTGTTGTTCAAATTTATGGAACGTAATCCTGATTATCTAGAGAGTTTGAACACATATATAATACAAAGTTCTAGACTGTTATGCCGCAGTAATCACTATGTTGATTTTACTTGGAATACTGGACTTCAAAACATTAACGATCTTTATTATATTAAAGGTGTTGATCAAGTATCTAAAGAAGATTATCACTGGGGTCCAAGAACTAATAAGATTGCCAGCCATTATGTTAACAATCAACTAAAAGATCAGCTCTAGAACATCTTAACCAGAATGCTTTCCATTCTGAAAAACTTGCCTCAAACACAGGAAACAATCTAGTCTGTTTGCTCTCCCTGTGCCACACACTTACAACATCTGGGTTGAATGGTCTTGCCCAATCCCATAACATAGTAAACCACTCGTCCCAAAACATATTAGGGAACTGTGTATGTTTTTGATCTTTATAAGTGCTCCACCCTTCATGTAGTGTCCAACAGTCGATAAAGTGCGGGCCTTCAATAAACTTTCTTTTAAGCAATATCGCTCTGCTATTTTTAGGATACACTTTGTCTAGGTCTGCCATATCTGTTATTGTTTGATACTTAAACTTGTTTAGTTCTTCAGGAAAGTCTTGTTCAGTCATTGCCGCTACTAGCGGACATGGTTCATTCAGCAACCAACTAGCCCATGCCAGTTTAGCACCTTTGTTTATGCTTGGTATAACATTCATTCTAAGATTACATCTAGCTAATGGGCCATGCTTCATTAAACTTATCATAACTTTAATGGTGCTGTCTAATGTCCATTGATCATCTTCTTTTACCTTATCGTATAATCCAAACCACAACGGGCTTCGATGTCTTAGATCATAACCTGTTACATCGTGCTTGAGAGATTCGTGTTTGGCCACAGTCCAATCTATCATAATATCTGAATCTTGTATTGTGTACAGTCTAAATTGTACACTGTCAAACCATGCTGAAAATTCTTCGAAACTAGGATAAACTGCTTCTGAAGTTTCAAAGTCTTGCCAGCGATGGTGACCTTCCCATTGATCAAAAAGTCTGTGCCATTGATAGAGTTTTAAGTTTTGCATTCCATAAATACTTATATGAAAGACGGGGTAAGAGAAATATTCCGAGAACATGTCCACACTGTTGAGTCCCGCACAGGACTCACACTGCCCCCTTTAGTCAAATTATACGTGGCCGAATTACTTGCTTATTACACAGACAAACCAGAAGAGATAAATCCACAACTGAGTTACACAATTCGAGTTAGTGAGATTACAAGCTCTATTTCAGCAAAACATTTAGGAGACGAACTATTATGGGTTACTGGAGTACTTGGTGCCCATAAACAAAAATACGGAATCAATATCGATTACTTTCATAACCTAGGAGCTTCGGCTTATAGACAGACACACAGTGAAGTACTACACACCATAGCAGACGAATTTCCTGTTGTGAGCACCTTTGTTACAAAGGCCACTAGAGAATGTCCACCGGACTTAGATATTTAAAAGGATAATATATCATGAAAGATCAGCAACTACCAGAACCAGTAACCATCACTATCGAACAACTGTTCCAAGAGGAAGCATCTGCTCTGACAGTTTTGATAGAAGAGTTGGAACGCGAACTAATCAGTGCTGATTGGACTGATACAAAGTACTACGAACTCCAAGAAGAGATTTTAAGACTAAGTCATACTATTGAATACTTTGCCCTTAGACTTGAAGGGTACTATGAAATAAAACGGAATGACGATCAAGACGATGAATAAAACTGTTTATTATCTAGAGCATAAAGATTCAGGTCGAAGGTTAAAATGGTATAACACTCGTACTGGTGCTAGAATAGCACAGAAACTGCGTAACAGAAAGCTAGGGTTTGGTGACGAACTAGAGCGGAAAATAATTAACGACAAGGAAGTTTGTTGGTACAGCACACCCAGAGACGGACATGCTAAAGGAACATGGATTGTTGTTGAAGATGTTATTGATAGTGTAGATTTATTAGAATAAGGGTGCTCGTCGAAGCACCCTTGTTTTTTACATTCCTATTTGATTAGGAACAATCACATAGTGTATAGCAAGTACCACTCCAACTGATGCGCCTAAGCCAATCATCATCTTAAAGAAGTCTTTGCCTATAAGTGGAAATACTGTACGGAACTTTTCCTTGCCTGTTATCGTTGCCATAGCAAGTTCACGTCCACATAGTAGACCCACAAACACCCAAGTTGTACTCATCGGTATGTCATTCAGTTCTTTGAAGAACCAAAGGATAATCCAATACACAGCATCAATAATAGTTGCTGACCTTACGTATCTTGTGTTGTGTTTTTCCAATACAATCTTTTGTATCTTACCACCACCTTCGCGGAACATGAACCCTAAGCCAACAACAAAAACTATGCTGACAAGGATCATTAGGTCCCAGGGTATCTGTCTTGGTAGGAACACAGCGATGTTGGCCATGTCATGACTCAACCAAGTGAACCATAGGAAGCCTGTGGTTACCCACTGTCCTATTCGCCACCAACGTTTGTGTTCTTCCTTGACAGGTTTTGCTTCATCAAGTATCTTGCTTACCACAATCCAAATAGCATAAGCCGCCACTGCCGCGACAGCATATCCCATCATACTTTTCATAAGCATTTTTTCTAATACGAATGTACTAGCAAAGGCACTTAATACTAAAAAAGACGTACTAACTGGTACGCCTATCCTTGTAAGTATTAGTAGCAAGGCCGGAGCCATTGCGTGATACCATTGTATTTCTTGGAATGGAATTTTGTTAAGTCTGCCGTAACTGATGTCTCCACCATTCACATACCAGCCATACCAAAGCGTATATAACAAAACGGCCGAAGCCGCTCCCCACATAACTTTCCAATTGAATCTCTCATTGTTTGATGCTATCCATGTACCGAGAGTTTGTACACTATCATTTGCGATAACTGCGTATCCTGCGAAAAGGAAGCCAACAGCCATCCATAGGGTGAGTGCGTCCATTATTGTTTCTCCTCTGCTTGCCGTCTTTACCACGGCGCTCACTTACTAAGACAGGACTCGACGTTGTCCTGCTGGAACACGATTGTTCGAAATTATTTAGTGAATAGAAGATTACAGTTTTGTTACAGTGACAAAAAAAGCACCCGAAGGTGCTTTTTGTTTACAACTCGCAGTTTACTTTGCTTCTGCTGGAAACTCGTAATTGTGTGGATAGTAGTATGGACGATACTCTGTGCCGTTACCACTCATTGAAGTGTTGTTGTAGCCCGTGCCTTTAAAGTCACCTGCGGTGCGACCTTTACCTGAGAACGACATAGTGAATGTTGCTTCACCCTCTGCGTTGCCATTGCCCGTTACTTCACCACGGCCGTCATTTACAAATGCTCCGTTGGTTGCGCCATCATTAAAGAAAGCGAATGCTGTTGTTGCGTTTAACGCTAATGCTAATGCGATAATTTTTTTCATTTTAAATCTCCTCGTTTTGCTTAAATTGAATTTTCATATCAGTTAGATATGGATCACAACCTGGTCCTTCAAGACGGTTTGCGAGCCACATTTCAAAGTCATCCTTGTCTGTAAAAGTGCGAGTAAACTCTACACTCTTGTTAGGCAATTCCCTGTTGAATGTTACTACAACTTCGCCTGCCATCACTGGCTGTACTGCTCCTAAAAATAAAACTACTGCTAATATCTTTTTCATTGGATTCTCCAAATTTTAGTCATAAAAAAAGGCGACCTGCTGTAGCCTTTAGCATCGCTACATGGTTCGCCTACCGATTGTGTATTACTGTCTATTAGTAAACAATAATATTATTATACAATTATTTATGAATTTGTCAACACTGATTTTCCAAACAAGAGCAGTTTTATCACAGAAAGTTTTTATGGGTATATAAAATTATTTTATTAGGGTGTTGTAGTGATGCAGTCTCTGTTGTAATAGTTCGCGAGCCACGGGGTCACGCTCACGCTTCAACTGTTCAATTATCTGCTTTTGGATCTCACGAGGAGTTTGCTTACGCTTTTTGTTATGTTTATGTTTCATTATGTTGTGTAGGGGAATTGCACCCCTACAGTATTACGTGCTACCAGTTATTGGTAGATTTAGTACTCAGATGGCCTAAGATTTTATCTTTGTTAGGACCATGTTTTACTACATACCCAGAAGTACCATTGGCATTCGCTTCAACCTCTTGACGAGCTCTCCACAATTCCATTTCCTTCTTTTTACGGGTTTGTTGCTCACTGTACTGCTTGAGCATAAATGAGTGTCTATCCATGTCACCCTCCTAGTTAAAGTTAGGTGCGTTCCTTCGGTATTACCTACTTCCGGCCCTTATGGCTGAACGATACAGTTACTTATACAAAGAACACAGCAAACACAATAATGCCCACGGCACAGCCTATGCCAAGCCATGAAAGCCATATGCGAGGTTGTTCTAGATCCTCATTTGGGTCTAGTCCCATGTCTTCTAGGTCTTTTGGATCAAGTTCCATCTGCTTCTCCGTACAAGTTAACAATAATATTTAATACAGCCACACACACCACAAGCCAAAATAGAGCGAAGCGACTGCGCTAGAAAAAAAGCGCGAAGCGCCAGCGGTAGCGATAGATTGTGTGATCAATCCTTGGCCGAGTCGTTATCTGATCGTATTACTCGTTCTTCTCTATTCCATGCTACTAACAGTAGTACTATAAACCCGTATATTGCGCCAAGCCATAGGAACGCTAGCAGTAAGTGTCCGAGTGGGGTATCAAACATATAAGCATAATATACAGTCACAACACATAAGTAGCAACTAAAAAATTAACCAAAATAACAAAGAGAGTATAGGATGGCAGGATATAACAGTAATCAAAAGCAACGTAGCAAACAGCAGAAACGTGTGTGGAATGGCAGAGCAGTCGTGCCCACACGCTATTACAGTAGTGAACACAAAGGTACTATGTGTGGTAGTGTAGATGGGGAGTTGGTTAGAGACAGTCGAGGAACTGTGCTACCATGGAGCAGTATACCCTACGGTACTGTAGAGTAAAAGCACTATATAGGGCATGACCCCGCTGTGCGTATAGGGGAGATAGAGTGAAAAGTATTTTTGGCATGTCGGATAAACCATGCGATTTTGAATCGTTTGGCCCTTAGTATGCTGTATCAAACTCGGCTCATATGACTCAAATTAGGAGTTTTTTCCACTCAAGAAACTCCTAAAATGAATCAAAAAACTCCTTTTTTTGGGTCAAAAAAGTCAATTATTTGAATCGTTTGGCACAGTATTCACTATACACACTGTGACCCCGCTGTAAGGGGCGTGTTCTACACTTGACAACTACAGTCTTATAGTGTATAGTGTATGCATACTGTAAGGGAGAATCAACTATGCGTATACTACTAGTGCTAACACTACTGAGTACACTAACAGCATGTGGTCATCACAGTGTGGATCGATCATATCTACTAGAGCAACAACCAGCACAGTGCCCCTATGATGACGTAACAAATACCTATCATTGCTACTAGACCCCGCTGTAAGGGGTGGGCTGTATGATCTATGCATGCATAATATACGGGTCATACACTATATAGGGGTTGACATAGCAATCAAATGGGTCTATACTGTATAAACAATCAGAGAACAGGCATAAAGGCACTTAAATGGCATCAAGTTTAGATCAACGAATCGTAAAGGCTTTCAATCGGATTAAGAGTGGTTCAAGTACCAATCAAGACATCAAAGACCTACTAACAGGTCATTTCATACAGGAGCAACAGAGGGTGACTCTACCATATGAGAGAATGCGTGCACTGAGGAGTGCCGAACAGTTACTATGTGATCTATTGGATCCCAAGGTCACACCCAGGGTGCCACGGGCAGTTAGACAGCGAGCTAGAAGTGTGCTCCGACATTGGCCCATGGGATCACAACTGGATCTAATAGCAGAAAGGGTGCCAGAGCTCTACAATACTTGTGAGGATCCTCTGTATACCGCTGTCAAGGGATACAGAAAAGACTAAGGTTTTCAAACGGTTAGCCCGCATGGTGGAATAGGTAGACACAAGGGACTTAAAATCCCTCGCTATGTGCGTCCCAGTTCGAGTCTGGGTGCGGGCACCATAACACTCAAGTACTACAGCGGAGTGCCACGCTGTCAGCACCAGATCCTTCACGCCAAATCTTTTTCCAAAAAATCTCCAAAAAGTGGTTGACATTTTGGATACTGATGCTATTATATGCATACAGTAAACAAAAGGAGCGAGCATATGAAGCGTAAATTTAGAACAGCATATAACGCACTTAAGAAGATTGGGTGCCCCGTATACGAAGGTGGTTACAACGGTGAGGACACTTTCCGTATTTCAGGTGAGGATAACTTGGATCATGTGTGGGCAGACTACTACCGGATGAGTGAAGAGGGTGGTTACGTGTTTGGGGTAAGCCCGCGTATTAATAAAGTGCTGGACAAGCACGGCCTGTTCGCAGAATGGTGTAATCCAGGCGTACTCAATGTTTGGGAGGTGTAGCATGTACGTAATCTACGAAAAGAGCACTACCTACATCATGGGCGGCAAGGGCCGTCCTGATCATCGTGCTGTATACAAGACCATGGGTGCCGCGAAGGCCGCAATCACACGTTGGAGCAAGGCATGGTTTAAGACGGGTGATCAGTGTCGCGACAACGATCCTGTGTTCCGTTACGCTATTGCTGAATCAGCATATTTTAGCAAGAACATCGAGAAACAGCGTAGGGTAAAGAACATGATGACGGGTGCTGAGTTTTCAGAGCCCGTGAACACCCCTGCTTATATGAGCCCCAGCAGAGAGAGCTATTGGAGCATGTAATTAGGGGTTGACACACCTGCTGTAGATGCTATAATGCATATATTAATTAAGAGGAGCGACACATGAAAACTTACGGAATGTTCAGCACACAGGGCGACGATTTGGTACACACTATTGTGGAGAGTGCCGTCAAATTGAAGCGCACATTTGGTGACTCAGATGCTCAGGTATGGCAGTGGGCCTACACAGCATTGGTCAAGCTCAGCTATGGCGAGGGCTTTGGTGAAGCAACTGACACAGCGGTACGTGAAGCTGTATACGGTGCTCTAGAGGACAGCATTGAAGGCTGGAGCATTTCGGATGAAGAATATTGGTTTTATGTTGATTCAGGGGTTGACACACACGCATAAAGATCATATACTGCATATAATAAACAAATAGGAGCGAACATGATTGAGATTAAAAACGGAGTGTACAAGATCAGAGGCAACGATACTAGTATGGCAGGATATCGTTTTGAACTTGTAAAAGCATTCACCACAGACAAGCATGGCCAAGGCTATGTTACTGTAGCAGGTGGATCAGTATACCCACCCAACGCAAATATTCCAGATCGCCCAATACGCATCCGTTGCGAAAGCACAGATGACTATGAGGTGTCTGAACAGAACGTGGAGGCGGCGGCAGTGCCTGTCACTAAGGCTAGTAAAACCAAAGCAGTTGAAGAGACAGACGAAGAAGTGATTGAACGTCTTCGGGGTCGTTTTAACGTGCTGCATGATATGACTCAAGCAGTAAAGGAAGGCAACGTGCGAGCAATGATCGTAACAGGACCTCCAGGCGTTGGTAAGTCTTTTGGCGTAGAAGAGGTGCTAGGCCGTAATGACATCTTTGACCAGATGGCAGAACGACCTCCCAAGTATGAAGTTGTCAAAGGCGCAATGAGTGCCGTTGGCCTGTATGCTAAACTGTATCAGTATGCAGACAAAGGCAACGTTGTGGTGTTTGATGACTGTGACAGTGTACTACTAGATGACCTCTCGCTGAACATCCTTAAGGGTGCGCTGGACACCAGCAAGCGTAGACGCATTGCGTGGAACACCGATTCAAGTAAACTACGTTCAGAGGGTATTCCAGACAGCTTTGAATTCAATGCTGGTGCTATCTTTATCACCAACATCAAGTTTGAGAACATTCGAAGTAAGAAGCTTCAGGATCACTTGATGGCGCTAGAGTCACGTTGCCATTACATTGATCTACAAATGGATACAGAACGTGAAAAAGTACTACGTATCAAGCAGATCACACAGGATGGCATGCTGGAACACTACAACTTCCAGAACAACGAGCAAGAAGAGATCATCGACTTTATCATGACCAACGTTAAACGACTGCGTGAGCTGAGTTTACGTACAGTGTTGAAGATTGCTGATCTGCGCAAGAGCTTCCCGGGCAACTGGGCTAGCATGGCTGAAGTCACTGTGATGAAACGGGGCTAGGCAAATTGGACAACCACAGGGTTGACATTAACTGTAGATGTGTTATACTAAACACTCATAACTAAGGAGAAGACTGATATGAAATATACATTTTCAAAAGACACTAAGACTTTCAAAGTATTCAAAGCTCTGAAAGATGGCGCAACAATTACACCAGCACAGGCTAAGAAGCAGTTCGGTATTGGTAACATGAGTGCCGAAGCATCACGCATCCGTCAAAACGGATATGCTGTTTATTCAAATACACGCAAGGCATCAAATGGTGTTGTGGTACGTGAATACACTATGGGCAACCCTTCACGTGAAGTGGTAGCACTAGGTAATGCTGCAAAAGCAAAAGGTTTGACACTAGAAACTATCTAGTTCAGCGAGCTACAAAACCCAAACCCGATTCGCTCCCGGTAAGCGGTTTTGGATACCCAGGCATAAGACCTGGGTATTTTTTTGGCTCTAGGGCCGGCACTCCTAGGCACTCTGGTTCGCCTTGATACATGCTAAAGGCGAATCTTTTTTCCAAAAAGGGGTTGACACACAGAGCTATGAGTGTATACTGCATATATAAGTTAACAAAAGGAGCGAATATGTCATACACCGTACAAGAACCCACCCTTCGCGATATTGCTTTCGAAGGCAAAGGTAGCATCAAAATACTGATCCACGGCCTAGAACAATGGCGTGACATGGCTGAACTGAGACTCGACATCAAGCGTCAGAATGGCGATGAAGGCCCAGAATGGATATACACCCTTGAAACTCCCACGTATAGCGTGAAGCAGGTCAATCCTGGTGGTTGGTTGAATTTAGGCTTTGCCCTCAAAGAAGCAGGCCGCAAGATCCAGCAATATGTTGAGCTTGAAGACAAGATGGAACTGATCTTCCAAGAAGGCGAAACTTTCCGTAGAGCAGAGGCGATTGCTGAGATGAAGCGCCAGCAAGAAGCTCGTGATGCTGACCCGGCGGTTGGTATGAAGTTGGCCAAGCGTATTGTGAATGAGATGCGTCGAATCTCAAGTGAGGAATTGACTAGGCATGACTCTAGTGGCATCGTCAAGGTTTACAAGCGTGGCACAGACAATCATCGTGATATTTCAGTCACCAAGTCATGGCGTGGACTGATACTGTTCCAAGAGCGTTATAGCCGATTGAGCCGTAAGACTGTTGAAGAGCTTATTGCGGACTCTAGCATGGAGAAATTGGATATCAGCGGTATTGGTATGCCGGATCCAAGGCTTATGAACTTTATGCTTACCAAGAGCAAAAAATAGGTTGACATTTTGGACATAGTATCATATACTATGCACATAGTTAGGAATTAGGAGCGACACATGAACTTTACCGCAGACCACGTTTGGGCATTGGCAGTTATCGCAGACCGTATGAACGGGGGCTATAACAAGAACCCTGTCGGACATTGGGACAACGAAACCGACAAGTGGGTTGAAGACAAGCCTGCGAACAAGGCCATGGTCAAGCAGTGGTTGCGTGAAGAAAGTGTAACTCCTACTGAAGAAGATATCAAGCAAGGCCAGGAGTGCCGGGCATACTTCAAGGGCTTCGTAATGAAAGAGCTCAGCGGTAAGATCAACGACTTTGAGCGTACCGCATTGAAGGTAAGTGCCAAGGATCACTTCGGCAGTAAAGATATGTTGGAGTTCGCTATCATATCATGCTTACCACAAGCCATGCGTAAGGACAAGGATCGTGCTGATATGTCACGAGAGATCTTTAGTTCAACACAGTTGGCTGGACAGGTAGGCGATAAGGTACAGGGCGAAGTAACCATTATGAAGTGCCACTATTCACAGAACTACGAAAAGTTCCGGATCACGGCGCAACTAGGCGACAGTTTCATTGACTTCTGGTACAGCAAGGAGTGCCAGGTCGGTGACACGATGTCTATCAAGGGTAAGATCAAAACCCAGAGAGCAGATAAAACCACTCAGTTAAATTATGTCAAAAAAAGTTAATTTAGGGGTTGACATTATTCTATAAGAGTGTATAGTATGCATATAGTTAGGAATTAAACAAAGAGAGGTCAAAAATGAGCGATATAGCAATCCGTCAAGTAGGTCCTAAAGCGGCCATCAAAGCAGTTACCAAAGCGATCCTGAAGAGACGCCCATTGTTTTTGTGGGGTGCCCCAGGCATTGGTAAGTCTGAAATTATGCAGTTTATCGGTAATACTACCGACCGTGAGGTAATTGACATTCGTCTTCCATTGTGGGAGCCGACTGATGTCAAAGGTATGCCTTATTACAATCCACAGAGCGGTAAGATGGAGTGGGCTCCACCAGTTGAACTTCCAACTGACCCAGAGTCGACAGCAATCATCTTCTTAGATGAATTGAATGCGGCTCCTCCGGCTGTTCAGGCCGCGGCTTATCAACTTGTTCTTAACCGTAGGGTTGGAACATATAAACTGCCAGCAGGCGTGGACATTGTGGCCGCTGGTAACCGTGACAGCGACAGAGGCGTGACTTATCGTATGCCTAAGCCGTTGGCTAACCGTTTCCTACACTTGGAAATGAAGCCAGACTTTGATGACTGGTTTGATTGGGCTACCCTTAACAAGGTTCATGAAGATGTCGTAGGTTACTTAGGCTTTGCCAAGCAGGACCTGTTTGACTTTGATCCTAAGAGCTCAAGCCATGCTTTTGCTACACCGCGTTCTTGGAGTTTCGTGAGCGACTTGCTCGACGATGACGACCTTGACAGCGAAACATTGATGGACCTAGTGTCCGGCGCTGTCGGCGATGGCTTGGCTGTGAAGTTTATGGCGCATCGTAAGATTGCTGGTAAACTGCCTAAGGCAGATGACATCCTTGATGGTAAGGTTAAGGACCTTGAGATTAAGGAAGTGAGTGCCATGTATTCACTGACTGTTTCACTATGCTACGAGTTGAAAGACCGTGCTGAGAAGAAGGCTAAAGAGTGGGACAAGCAGGCGGATCGTTTCTTCCGTTATATGATGGATAACTTCCCAACTGAATTGGTTGTAATGGGTGCCAAGACTGCCCTTACAAACTACAACTTGCCGCTAGATGCTAACAAGATGGAATCCTTTGACGAGTTCCATCAGCGTTTTGGCAAATATGTTGTGAACGCGATGGAAAATTCCTAACTGACCTCTTCCGTCGCACAACAGGGAGAGTGCCGATTTGACCCGGCATTCTCCCACCCTTTAGGGGTTGACAAACAGATCATTTGAACATATAATATATAATATAAACAGTTAGGAGAGCGATATGGACCCAATTTTAGAAAAACTTACAACGGCGCGGATCGGCCTGCTTCTTAAGACTCCATTCTTTGGCAACATGGCTACACGAATGAAGATCATAGACGCAACTGATTGGTGCCCGACAGCGGCAACTAATGGCCGTGACTTTTATTATAACCGTGACTTTGTTGAAAAGCTCTCCACAAAGAAATTAGAATTCCTGTTCGCACACGAAATTGGGCATTGTGTTTTTGATCACTTTGGCAGAGCAGGTAGCCGTAACCGTCAACTGTGCAACATCGCACAGGACTATGCCATCAACCAAATCCTTGTAGACGAACGCATTGGTGAGAAGATTACCGAAGTTGACATCTGCTTAGATTCCAAGTATCGTGGATTGGCATGGGAAGAGATTTATGATCAACTGTTCAGCGAAGCAGAAAAGAACTCAATGTCACTTGACGAGCTCATGGATAAACTAGGCGATGTGTTAGACGAGCATATCAACGAAGACTCTACCGGTCCTGGCAAGGATGGCGATAAAGACGGTAAAGGTCCAGGTCCTATGAGCAAAGAAGAGCGTCAGAAGATTAAGGACGAGATCAAAGAAGCAATGATCCAGTCAGCCGCGGCGGCAGGTGCTGGCAAAGTGCCTGGTGCTATTCAGCGATTGATTAAAGACTTAACAGAGCCTAAGATGGACTGGCGTGAAGTGCTACAGATGAACATCCAAAGCATCATCAAGAACGATTACAGTTTTCAGCGTCCTAATCGTAAGAGCCAACACAGTGGCGCATACCTTCCTGGTATGAAGAACGATGAGACTATTGATGTCGCTATTGCTATTGACATGAGTGGCTCAATTGGATTAGAGGATGCTGGTATCTTCCTTAGCGAAGTAAAAGGTATTATGGATCAGTATGTTGACTTCAACATTAAGATTTGGAGTTTCGATACAGATGTCTACAACTATGCTGAGTTCAGTGCTGATGGCAACGATGACATTACAACCTACGAACCCAAAGGCGGTGGCGGCACAGACTTTATGTGCAACTGGAACTTTATGAAAGAAGAAGGCATTGAGCCTAAGAAGTTCATCATGTTCACAGACGGCTACCCATGGGATAGTTGGGGTGACGAAGACTATTGCGATACATTGTTTATCGTAAAAGGTTCCAATAACAAATCGCCGTTTGGAGAGACAGTAGGATACGATGAAAAGTTTTCTAAAGCGGCTTAGAGATTCAGTTGACGTTCTGCGGGGGAGGAGTGCCTCTGTCAACCTAGATTGCTTTGCTTCGAGTCAGACATTATCGAAGCAATGGTTGATAGAGAAGTTGGAGGAGTGCCTAGACGGCATGACAACTCCCCCGCAGGGTTGGAGGATATGGATACTGGGAGGTTGGTATAGTCTTACCAACTTTATCCTAAGAACAAGAGCAGTCATCGATGTTGAGCAAGTAAGAAGTTTCGATTGTGATCCTAACTGTGAGCCTATCGCAGATAAGATCAACAAACTATGGGAATGGCAGGAGTGGCAGTTCAAAGCAGACACCTGCGATGTTAACAAACTAAAATATGAGAACGGAGTGCCTCATGTGGTTATTAATACCTCCGTTGAGCACATCGAAGGCGACCAATGGTACAAGAATATCCCTAATGGTACCGTGGTAGTGCTACAAGCTAACGATCAAATACACGATGATCATATTTGGCTATGCTCGAGTCCAAAAGACCTACTAGAACGTTTTGGTGTGACAGAGTGCCTATATGAGGGCAGTCTAGAGTTCAATTATCCAGATAATGTTTGGAGTAGGCATATGATCATTGCTATCAAGTAGTGACCCCGCTGTACGTGTAGGGGGATCTTTCTGGTTGACACAATCTATCTTTGAATGTATATTATGCATACAATGAAAACTAAGGAGCGAATGATGAACAACGTACAACAGGCTATTACAGCAATCCACTCTATCCAAACTAACGATGAGCTTAATCAGATCATTGAAGCGGTCAAGCTCAAGCGTCAGTATCTGTCTAAGCAGGCAGTTAAGAGCTTTAGGGTTGGAGACAAGATCCAATTCACTAACAAAGGTGGTATCCCAGTAGGCGGCACAGTCAAGAAAGTCAATATCAAATATGTGGTATGTGACACGGCCATTGGAACCTACAGGGTGCCGGCAACTATGTTGGAGAAGGTATAATGGAATTTGGATTCATTGAACTGGCTCTCCTAGTATGGAGTGCCTTTGAGGCCGGTAAGTGGTGGGCGAATTACAACACCAAAAAGAATATGAAGGAGCTCCTGGATGACCTAGGAGTGCCCCGGGATGAGCAACTGAACTTACAGCAAAAGACTCGAGATATGATCATGGGTCCTAAAGTAATCATCTTAACAAAGATGGGAGACATGTACTTCGCACACGACGAAGACGAAGTGTTTTTAGGGCAGGACAAAGACAGAGAAGAGCTGTTCAAATACATCGCTAAAACATGTGGCGAAGGTAGATACGAAGTGGTTGACAAGACTTGAGTTTGAATGTATACTGTAGGTAACAATTAGGCAAACGGAAAGGCAACTATGTTTAAATTCTTATTCGGTATATTGGTTATGATCGCATTGGTCGGCTATGGCGTGATCGATACAGGTCAAGTCCAGAGCTGGGGTGATACCGTGGTATCCTGGATCAATAGCGGCGCTGAGTATGTGAAACAAGCAACAGACAAGACAGCCACTGAGCAGGCTGTGGATGCGGTGCGAGACAAATTAAATTAATGGTTGACAACGGCACAGGGACGTGCTATTGTGTAGACATAATAACAAGGAGCGAACATGAGTAAAACTAAAAACTGGCTAATGGACATGGAAGAAGAGTTCTACAGCATTGCTAATGACAAGATTGGCGGCTGTGAATGCTTTGACGAATTTGCTACGGCTATGGCAGAGCACAAGGAACTGATGATTGGCCTTTACAGCGAACAAGAAATATTTGAACTGTTGGCGGAAGCGTGGACAGAGAAATGGAGTGAATATGCTTAGACATTTTAAATTTGTGATGGACAACGGAACTGAATACGACATCCTGGCCAAGACGTTTGAGAACGCTTGTAAGCAGTTTGATGCGTTTGGTGAAGATGCCCGTGATATTTTGTGTATGGAAGAAAAGGAAATTACCTTACATTAGGGGTTGACAGTTTGGACAACTGAATGTATAGTATGCATATAATGTTAAACAAAGGAGCGAAAATGTTTGAATTGATTGATACAAATGCTAGTATAACTGGAACACACTTGCAAGGACACATTGAAGCAAGTTATGATGAACTGGTGAAAGCATTTGGCAAACCTGCATATGACAGCACTGTAGACGGCGAAAGCGACAAAGTTCACACACAGTGGGAACTAGAGTTTGAAAACGAAGATGGCGACTTGGTCATTGCTACAATTTACGACTGGAAAGAGGACTCAGCGTTCAACAGTCGTGTAGGCAAATACAACTGGCATATTGGCGGCAACAGTT
>Ga0209138_1000785_pt1 | contig 29245 bp, 26 predicted proteins | sample SaaInl3SG_22_DNA_FD_184645 | JGI IMG/M metagenome (GOLD analysis project Ga0209138, IMG submission 184645) | Marine microbial communities from expanding oxygen minimum zones in the Saanich Inlet - ESP_153SG_22_DNA (SPAdes) (version 2) | ecosystem: Environmental > Aquatic > Marine > Intertidal...
CATGTATTGCCCTTACTGGAGCTGCAATTTTGAGTTATTTTTTCCCTGAAGAAGCTGCAAGCATAACCTATGAAAATAAAAAAAAACACTCCAATATATCCTCATAACCATCACATCCATTGTACTATGTATTGGAATCTTTGTGTGGCTTGCATTACCCAACAAAGACAAAGAGACGCGTAGTGTTAAAACTAATTTTAGCTTTAAGCAAGCTTTCGTATTGTTAAGAAAACCAAAGATAATCTTTCACTCGTTACTAATTCTTTCTGCATACAGCGGTTATAAACTTACCGGTGTATTTGGGATTTATGCAAAGGATGTGTGGGGATTCAGTATTGAAAACGCTACTTATTTTGCTGTTTTAATCCAATTCACACGCCCAATCACTGTTGTGCTTATTGGTTGGATTGCAGATCAATTTTTACCCTCGAAAGTTATTTTACCCTGCTTTGTTTGTATGGCTATTGCTTCTTTTTCAATTGGAATGGGAGATTTTGAAAACAGCTATTTTGCACTTTCTTTTTGCATTTTTATCCTAATGGCATTAGCAACATATTCGATGAGAGGTCTTTATTTTGCTTTATTAGAAGAAATTAAAACACCGCTACAACTTACTGGAACCTTGGTGGGAATTATTTCTGTCATTGGTTTTACACCTGATATTTTTATGTCGCTTTTTACAGGACATATTTTAGGTGAAAATCCAGGTGTAAGTGAATACAAGCAATTATTTTCTTTGTTTACCCTTTTTCCAATTATCGGGCTAATTGCAACCCTATTGTTCAGAAAAAAAACACTTGAGTGGAAATGATACTAAAAACTTAGTAGACTTAGTCTCGAGTCAATTTTCGATATTGAATTCGCTTTGGCATCAAATCTTGACCTAATCGTTTCTTTTTATTTTCTTCGTAATCAGAATAAGAACCTTCAAAAAAGTAAACCTGTGAATCCCCTTCAAAAGCTAATATATGGGTGCATATTCGGTCTAAAAACCAACGATCGTGAGAGATAACAACAGCACAACCTGCAAAGTTCTCAAGTCCTTCTTCTAAGGCGCGGAGAGTATTTACATCCAAATCGTTGGTAGGCTCATCTAAAAGAAGAACATTCCCCTCTTCTTTTAGGGTCATTGCTAAATGCAAACGATTTCGTTCTCCCCCAGAAAGTGAAGCTACTTTCTTGTTTTGCTCGCTTCCGCTAAAGTTAAATCGACTTAAAAAAGCTCTAGAATTTACTTGTCTTCCTCCCAACATAATGAGTTCTTGTTCATCACTAAAGTTTTGCCAAATACTCTTCTCAGGATCAATGTTAGAATGTGATTGATCTACATAAGCTAGTTTCACGGTCTCCCCTACTTTAAAACTTCCGCCATCAGGAGATTGTTCTCCCATGATCATCCTAAAAACCGTAGATTTTCCAGCTCCATTGGGACCTATTACACCAACTATACCTGCTTGAGGTAACATGAAATTGAGGTCATCATAAAGTAATTTGTCTCCAAAAGACTTTGCAACATGAGAAGCTTCAATAACATTAGTACCTAAACGAGGTCCGTTAGGAATAAATATTTCTAATTTTTCATCGACTTGCTTTTGATCTTGACTCATTAGCTTGTCGTAATTAGACAAACGTGCTTTTTGTTTTGATTGGCGTCCCTTTGGAGCCATTCGAACCCAATCTAACTCACGCTCCAATGTTTTCTGTCTCTTGGAAGCTTGCTTTTGTTCTTGTGCTAAACGCTTTGACTTTTGATCCAACCAGGATGAATAATTCCCTTTCCATGGGATTCCTTCTCCCCTGTCTAATTCTAAAATCCAACCTGCTACATTATCTAAAAAATAACGATCATGCGTCACCGCAATAACAGTTCCTTGATACTGTGCTAAATGGTGCTCTAACCAATGAACCGATTCTGCATCCAAGTGGTTGGTAGGCTCATCCAACAATAAGACATCTGGTTTTTGTAATAACAATCTACACAAAGCTACACGTCTTCGCTCTCCCCCAGAAAGAATACTAATCTTTTGATCTCCAGGAGGTGTTCGCAATGCATCCATTGCAATTTCCAACTGCGTGTCCAACTCCCAGGCATTAGAGGCATCAATTTGATCTTGTAAAACAGCCTGACGATCCATAAGTTTTTGCATCTTATCCGCATCTTCATAGACTTCTGGCAAACCAAATTGATCATTGATACTGTTGTATTCATCTAGAATTGCTACAGTTGCAGCAGCGCCTTCTCTTACGATTTCTAAAACAGTTTTATCTTCATCCATTTGGGGTTCTTGCTCCAAATAACCAACACTATAATCTTGAGAGAAAACCACATCTCCTTGGAAACTCTTATCAATCCCTGCAATAATCTTTAGCAAGGTTGATTTCCCAGAACCATTAAGTCCAAGTATTCCAATTTTTGCTCCGTAAAAAAAACTGAGATAAATATTTTTTAAAACAGGTTGATTGGCGTTGGTGTAAGTTTTACTCACTCCCGACATTGAGAAAATTACTTTCTTATCGTCTGACATAACTAAATGCGTCCTCTTAAAGCGTTAAAAGCCCATGCAAGTGCATAAAATCCTACTCCTGCTATTGAAAACCCTATGGCATACTCAGGGTACTTCAATACTCCTACCAAGATAAGTGCACTACCTAGAACGGCCATTATCAATGCAACATATCCCATTATCTTATTCTTGTTTAAGCTCATTTGATTATTTGTGAGCAACAAATATCGAATAAAATTTTAAAAAGTTACCTATAGAATTTTAGTACTTTCGTAACTCATTGAGAAAATATGAATCTGGAAGAAGAAATTAATAAAGATGCTTTGAAAATGGCCTGGGCCGAACTTCAACAGCGAATACGTAAAATAAAGTTGGGTGGAGGAAAAGCACGCCTAAAAAAGTTGAATGAACAAGGAAAACTCTCTGCACGTGAACGCGTTAATCAATTAGTAGATAATCCAGACGAAGTTTTTGAAGTAGGTATTTTAGCTGGAGAAAAAATGTATGAAGAACACGGAGGTTGTCCTGCCGCCGGAGTAGTTGTAGTGATTGCTCATGTCTCTAAAAAACAATGTGTTATTGTTGCTAATGATCCAACAGTCAAAGCTGGCGCCTGGTTTCCTATGACCGCAAAAAAGAACTTACGTGCACAAGAAATTGCAATGGAGAACAAAATTCCAATAATTTATTTGGTAGACAGCGCCGGGATTTATCTTCCTCTTCAAGATCAGATTTTTGCAGATAAAGATGACTTTGGCCGTATTTTCAGAAATAACGCCAAAATGAGTAGTATGGGTATTGTTCAAATTGCTGCCATCATGGGAAGTTGTGTAGCTGGAGGAGCCTATTTACCCATTATGTCTGATGAAGCCATTATCGTAGAAAAAACAGGAAGTATATTTCTTGCTGGAAGTTATTTAGTGAAAGCTGCCATTGGAGAAGATGTGGAAAATGAATTTCTTGGAGGAGCCGATACACATAGTGGAATCAGTGGTGTCACAGACTATAAAGTTAAAGATGATCCAGCAGCCTTAAAAAAGATTAGAAGCTTAATAGAAAAAATAGGTGATCGACCTAAAGCAGGTTTTCAACGCACACCTACCAAAGCACCTAAATTTGATTCACTCTCTCTTTACAATGTGCTCCCTAAGTCCAGAGCACAACCCTATAACACCTATGAGGTTCTTGATCGAATTACTGATGAGAACTCTATGGATGAATACAAAAAAGAGTACGGTCAAACCTTAATTACAACCTATGCAAAAATTGAGGGTTGGTCTGTAGGAATTATTGCAAACCAACGTAAAGTTGTAAAAAGCAAAACAGGGGAAATGCAATTTGGAGGGGTTATTTATGGGGATGCAGCAGACAAAGCCACCCGATTCATAGCCAATTGTAACCAAAAAAACATCCCTTTAGTTTTTCTTCAAGATGTCACTGGATTCATGGTAGGAAGTAAAGCAGAACATGGTGGAATTATAAAAGACGGAGCCAAAATGGTCAATGCCGTTGCAAACTCTGTCGTACCAAAATTTACCATTATCATTGGAAATTCCTTTGGTGCTGGAAACTACGCCATGTGCGGAAAAGCCTATGACCCACGATTTATGTTGGCTTGGCCCACAGCAAAACTGGCAGTGATGGGAGGATCCCAAGCGGCTAATGTTTTATTACAAATCGAAAAAGCTTCTGCTAAAAAATCTGGAACTCCTATTGATGATAAGAAAGAAACCCTACTTAAAGAAAAAATTCAAAAGCGTTATGATGAAAAAACAGACATTCTTCATGCGGCTTCACAACTCTGGGTTGATGCGGTAATTCAACCTGAAGAAACTCGCGCCTGGATAAGTATGGGAATAGAAATTGCCAATAACGCTCCCAGTCAAGAAAAGTTCAACATGGGGGTTTTACAGGTCTAAAATCCGAGTTGGCTTTTGATCCAATGTTTTTTCTCGTTTAATTTTACCACTATGGGTTCGCACAAAATCTTGATGAAAGATAATTGTTTTTGGTATTTCATAAGGAGACAAATTGTCGGCTTCCTTGAGCTGATTAATTAAACCATTGGTATCCAAATCTTCATTTTCTACCAAAACCAAAACTACTTTCTGACCTAAAATTGCATCGGGTAAACTCGTTATAAAATAATGCAATGAAAGTAGTTCAGATAATTTACGTTCAATTTGTTCAGGATGTAGCTTCACTCCGCCAGAGTTTATCACATAATCAACTCTCCCAATTAATCGAAAGCGATTTTCATCAAGAAATTCAACCTCGTCATTAGTGATTAGATTTTCAACATCCAATTGTGGAGAATCAATTATCAAACACTTTCTCGCATCTTGTGAAATTGAAACATGGGAAAGACAGGTGAATTCAGAAGGTGGATCTTGCATGGAACGAACTGCGATATGGGAAAGTGTCTCGGTCATTCCGTAAGTTTCAAATGCATTAACATTTCGTTTAATCAACTCCTTTTGTAGGGCCACGGAAACATAGGCACCTCCTATTATTAATGTTTTAACTTGATTTAAATTAGGTAAAGAATGGAACGCTTGCATAGGTGTCATAGCCACAAAATCATATACTTTTTCATTCTTGTGAAAAGGGTTTTTTGAGGGAGAAACCAGGTCTAAAGAAAACCCTAAAATCATAGCGCGAATCAGCATCATTTTTCCAGCAATAAAATTGGCCGGAAGACAATGTAAGGACTTATCACCCACACTTACATTAAAAAAATCGCCTGTTGCAATCGCACTATTAACTAAGGCTTGTTTCTTGTAAAGCATTCGCTTTGGGGTAGTTGTGGTGCCTGAAGTCTCTAAATAGATTGTTTCAGATTGATCTAACCAATCCATTAAAAAATCTCCCATATACCGCTCAAACAAGTCCCCTTCTTTAATGAAACTATAAGCAACCTCTTTTAATCCCTGGTAATCGTAAAAAAATCCGTTAAGTAAAAATCGATTATGAATTTTTGTATAATGCGGTGTATGCATGTTTATATTTTAGAAGTTAATTTAGTTTTCCATTGTGTCCAACCGTATTTTTTACTCAAGATAAATAAGAGAATAGGATAAAGTACCACCAATGACAATACTAATTCTATCCCTAAAGAGGGTTCAGAAATATCAATTAATATAGATTCTGTTTGAAAAGCGGTCCAAGAGGAAGTAACCAATAAAGCTGTAAATAAATTATTGGCTGCATGAAACCCTAGCGCTAATTCAATCCCCTCATCCATCAGGGTAAGAATTCCTAAAAAGAGGCCAGTACCGATGTAGTAAACCATAATGCCATAACCTAGTTTTTCAACCTCAGGATTAAATAAGTGTAGGCAACCAAAGATAATGGAAGTCATTACTAAAGGACCCCATCTATTTTTGAATATGCCTGCAAAACCCTGCATTAAATATCCCCTAAATATGTATTCCTCAAGACTGGTCTGAATTGGAATTAATGCAACAGCGATGACTAAAAGAATTGCAAAAGATTTAGCATTAAAATTCCACTCATAAGAATCTGGAGCAATAAAATAATCCCCTACTATCAATACAATACTGAACATTCCCCATATTGCAAATGCATAAAAAACGCGAGACCAATCAATTTTTGAACGGCTAGTGGTAACACTTAATAATGAACGCTCATTTAATTTTTTAATTACTAGCCAAAACCCCAGAAGTCCAACAACAAAGGGAATCAAAAGTAAAAATAGCTGTAAATTCTTATCTAAATTGCGAAGCATATCCATGGGATCAGTGCCAGGACTTACTGGTCCAGACTCGATAAGGACATAAGTAAGAGGTAACTGACCAATTACACTAAAAATGATAATTACAAATGAACCCAGTATATACTTCCAGAAGGGATTTTTGCTTAGATCAACTTGTTCCAAAAACATAAATCAAAAAATTTCTTTCCAAGGTATTGATTTATCATTCCACAAGCAACCTTTTTTAATCACTAGAGAAGAATCAATATTATTTAAAAATAAAGAACCTGTTCCAAGTCCCTGAGGTAAGCTTACCTTTTTTGAATAAGTCCATTGTGCAATCGCATTCAAGCCAATATTGCTTTCCAATGCACTAGTGACCCACCACTTTATCGAATACGTGTCAGCCAAATCAATCCAGTTTTGAGTATTTGAAAAACCTCCCAATAAACTAGGTTTAAATATGAGGTATTGTGGTTGTATTTGGCTAAGCATGCTTGATTGTGTTTCTGCATCAAAAACACCAATCAACTCCTCATCTAATGCAATAGGAATTGAACTTTTTTGACATAAAGTAGACATGAGCTCCCACTGATTTACTGCAATTGGTTGCTCGATGGAATGAATTTGATACTTACTTAATTGATCCAATTTCTTGAGTGCCTCCTGAGGTTTGAAAGCTCCATTTGCATCAACTCGTATCGTGATAGTATTGGCATCATATCGGTTCCTAAGTTGTGCTAACAAACGCAATTCCTCTTCAAAATCTATTGCTCCAATTTTTATTTTAATACAGTTAAATTCTCTCTCTAAGAGGCTGTCAATTTGCGCTTTCATAAAGTCAAAAGTACCCATCCACACCAAGCCATTGATCGGAATACTCTCTTTTGTATCTGTAAAAAGTGATGGAAACAAAGAATAGGGATCAGAACTTTTCAATGACAAAAGTGCAGTTTCATACCCCATTTTAATCGCAGGCCAGGGAGTTAAATCAAGTAAGGGTTCACCTCTATTGATCTGGTTACAAAGAGTTTTCAAGCTAGCTTCAAAGTCTGGATGATCATCATAACTTAATCCTTCTAAAATGCTGCATTCCCCAATACCCTTCTTGTCTTGATCTGTCAGAATTAAAAACCAACTGTCCTTGGAGGTTAAGATTCCTCTTGAAGTACCACTTGGGCGTTTAAAATTTAAGGTATGCTTGACAAATTTAGCTTGCATTATCCTATCAAAAGTGTAATGAATATCAAAACAGACAGAAAGAAAGTAGATAAAGCAACCTTCTTTAATTCAGGATCAAATTGTTTAGGATCAGAAATTTTAATGACCTTAATTAAATGCATGATTAACGGAATTAAAGCAATGAATGGGATCCAAAAAAAAGTGTAAGATGCTATTAAAAAAACGATAGTTATTAAAAGCATAGCGCAACCGATCAATATAAAATGATAACGTTTTGCTGCTTTAGCTCCTAAAAGTACAGCCAGTGTTTTCTTACCCACTACCCCATCATTTATTCGATCCCGCATATTATTTAAATTCAAAACAGCAACTGAAAAAAGTCCAATGGCCAATCCCAAAAGCAAAACGGGCCAAGAAAATGTTTTCAATTGAACGAAATAAGATCCAAGAACACCTACACCTCCAAAAAACAATAACACAAAAAGATCACCTAGACCTCTATAACCATAGGCTTTGTCTCCAACTGTATAGGATATTGCAGCCCAAACACTCAAAAGAGCAAGTCCAAAAAACACAGCTCCATAAACCAAAGATTGCGCCCCAAATGCTATGAAAATTAAAATACATGCCAAGAGTAAAGCCACAAGGGACATAACAATAATCCCATTTTTCAAAACTTGTTTACTTAGAAGTCCCTGCTGTAATACCCGCTTGGGTCCAATCCGATTTTCATTATCTGTTCCTTTAACTCCATCGCCATAATCATTTGCAAAATTGGAAATGATTTGGAATGAAATAGCGGTCAACAACATTAACACAAATAAAGACCAAGAAAAGTCAGGCTGGTTTAGTGAAAGTGCATTCCCTACCAATATCCCAGAAATGGACAAGGGAAGAGTTCGTAAACGGGCTGCACTCAGCCAAACTTTAATTTGTTGCATATTGTGGGTTATGGAAATTTAGGATATTTTTTAAAGTTGGGCGCGCGTTTCTCTAAAAAGGCTTTCTTCCCTTCTTGAGCTTCTTCCATTAAATAGTACATTAAAGTTGCATCTCCTGCCAATTGCATCAATCCATGTTGTCCATCTAATTCAGCGTTTAAAGAACGCTTGATCATACGAAGTGCTAAAGGACTTCTTTGCTGCATTATGCTACACCATTCCATAACCGTATCTTCCAATTGATCCAAAGGAACTACTTTATTTACCATTCCCATGTCATGGGCTTCTTTTGCAGAATACTGTTGGCATAAAAACCAAATCTCACGGGCTTTCTTCTGTCCAACATGACGCGCTAAATAGGAGGACCCAAATCCTCCATCAAAACTTCCTACTTTAGGACCTGTTTGGCCAAATATTGCATTTTCACTTGCAATGGTAAGGTCACAAACAACATGCAAAACATGACCTCCACCTATAGCGTAGCCATTAACCATAGCGATTACTGGTTTAGGCAATTCTCTTATCCGTTTGTGAAGATCCAAAACATTTAGTCTAGGGACGCCGTCTTCTCCAACGTAGCCGCCCACACCTTTAACATTTTGATCTCCTCCACTACAAAAAGCTTTGTCGCCTATACCTGTAAAAACCACAACATCTATGTCATTGTTTTCTCGGCACACCTCCATAGCTTCAAGCATTTGGATGTTTGTTTCTGGACGAAAAGCATTATATACTTCGGGTCTATTAATTGTAATTTTCGCAACTCCATCGCAAAATTCAAAAAGAATATCGCTATACGTTGCTAAAGATTTCCATGTTCTCATTTCTATTTTTATTTGGTATTTATACTATTTGATGCCATGGCTTTAAAGTAATTCAATAAAACCTCATCATTCACTTTTCTAGGGGTTTGTATTTCTAATATTCTTGGGCGATCATTTGATTTAAACAAAGATGCTAATTTTCGTTTTAGTTGCCACTTAGATGTTGCTTTTTGATAACCAAACCCGAAAGTCTTGGCTACATACTTAGCGTTACGATTGTGTATAGTCTCAAAATAGCGATCATAAGTGGGACTGTCTTTTGCACCGGGCAATATCCTAAAAATACCTCCACCTTGATTATTAATTAAAATGATTTTAAAGTTTTTTGGAATATAGTTATTCCACAAACCATTGATATCATAGAAAAAACTAAGATCACCCGTAAGCAAGACGGTTGGCCTGCTATTGATTTGAGAAGCACCCACTGCTGTTGCCGTGCTCCCATCTATTCCACTTGTACCTCGATTACAGAAAAAAGTAGTGTTTTGTGGCCAATCCATTAATTGTGCGTAGCGAATCGAAGAACTATTTGCTATTTGTAATTGTATCCCTTCAGGCAATTGTTTCGCAAGCTGTGTAAAGACATTGAAATCCGAAAAAGGAAGCTGGTCTAAATAGGGTTTACCTTTATTCTTAAATTTTTGAAACAATGAAAAAACCGAAATATGAAAGTCACTTTTTTGATTTTCACTGGAGTTGACATACAAATCTTTGAGAAAGGAATTTGGACTTTGAACAAAATGTTGGTCCAAATGATAGTAGGTATTGTATGCCTTCTTTTCGTCAACATGCCAATGATGAGACGGTGAATGGGTTCTTAAAAACGATTTGATTTTTTTTGAGACGACCATCCCCCCAAAGGTTAGTAATACCTCAGGACGTAGGGACTCTTTCTCTTGATTTTCTGTTAATTCTAATGAAGCCATAAGCGTGTCTATAGAATGGATCGCCTTTGGATGATTAATATTAGAAGTTGTTTCAGTGAAAACGACTACCGAAGGGTCTTCACAAAGCGCATCCACACACTCCTTATGAATTGAATTAGGAGCTAAAACCCCTATAACAACCCATTTCTTCTTGGACTGATTCCAGATCTTTCTAATATCATCAAGATTCTTCTTTTCTTGTAATTGATTGGTCTTTTTTGAGTCAATACCTTCAAGCGGAAGTGCAATTGAAGTCATCCCATACAAAGGTTCTTCTAATGGAATGTTTAAATGAACAGGACCTTTACGCTGAATTGAAAGATCCAATACTCGAGCAATCTCTTTAGTATTATAGGATTGAATTGAAGTTTGTAATTCTGTAATCTCAGATTGAGTTGCATCAAAGGGAACCAGCTTTTGCATGGGGTTTTGCAAGAGTGTTTTTGTAGCGTGACTTACGTCAGGTTTTAAAACGGCAGTCCCCTCAAGATGGGGTTCAAAAACGCCCACCTGTTGGATAGTCTGACCATCTCCTATATCTATTCGATGTGGCATTCTATCAGCGGATAAAATGACAAGAGGAATATCGCTGTAGTACGCTTCTGCTACTGCTGGATAAAAATTTAATAATGCGGACCCTGAAGTGCATAGTAGTGCTACAGGTTCATTCAATTGTTGTGCCATTCCCAATGCAAAAAAGGCAGCAGCTCGTTCGTCTACTACACTATAGGTTTTGAAATAAGAATCGGAAACAAAGCCGTTAGTTAAAGGGGCATTTCTAGAACCTGCACAAATGACGATTCGCTCAATTTTAGTGCGCGCACAAAGGCGGACTACTGTTTGGGCTAGGGGAATCGATGGGTACTTATTCATTCGTCAGAGTCTACTTCATTTGTAACAAAAGTACAAAACCGAAGGCACTTCAGAAAGCGTAAAAACGAGTTTATAAGATACGTGCTAAAGTTTCTGACTTACGTTGGGTCTCCAGCCATTCACTCTCTGGATCACTAGACGAAGTGATTCCAGCACCCACAAACAATCGCACCCTTTCTGCTGTCCATTCTGCGCATCTTAAATTTACAAAAAGGCTTGTTTTCTCATTTCCTATCGGTCCTAAAAAACCAGTATAAAATGTCCGATCATAGTCCTCATTATTAATTATAAAATCCACCGCTTCCTTCTTTGGAACACCCCCAACAGCGGGAGTTGGATGCAAAGCTGTTATTAACTTTTTTAGACTTGTGGTCAATTGAGGTAAGGTAAAATGCGTACAAAGATGCACTAGATTTCCCGCTCGCTTATTTTGGGGTTTCCCATATTTAATTTCTTCTTCTTTAAAAAGAGTTTTTAAATCGGAAAGTACTTGTTGGGTCACCAAAGCCTGTTCTTCTTTTTCTTTATGTGACCAATGGGGATTTTTATTGGGTGTGTAAATTTGTGTCCCTGCCAGTGCCATGGTAAGTGTGCTTTTTGAAGAAGCCTCAATAAATTGTTCTGGGGTTGCACCCAGCCAAGTCCCAACAAGAGGATGATGCCATAAATAAGTCAATGCATCTTGATACTTGTTTTCTAGGGCTAAAAAAAGAGTGCTTGGATTCTCTTCCGTTTTCAAATCAATCGATCTGGAGAGCACTACCTTTTGTATATGGCCTTGAGCAATTTCACTTTGTGCTTTTTTTACAAGCTCAATAAATCTTGATTTACGAGTCTCGTCTTCTGGAAAAACAACAGGATCTGATTTAAAATCTTGTACTTCTGGTTTAGGAAACCGTTCTGACTTTGAATTTGGAATGAAAGGATAGGATGCTAAACTTTCAAAAGAAGTCATCACAAAACCCGATTCAGAAAAGTCATCCGTCTTATGAAGTTGATTCTCTTCTTGAAAAAAAATATGAATTTCTTTAGATTTAGGGAGCCGATAGACAACAAAGGGATTTTGGTTTTTCCATAAGACCTCTAATCGCTTTTCAAGTTTGGTCATATATTATCTCTTGCGTGAATAGGTCGTTAACTTGCACAAGGAAATCAATTGATCCTTTTCATCGGTAACTTTTATTTCCCACAGCTGGATGGTTTTTCCTTTGTGGATTACTTTTGCTTTAGCGAACACATATCCAGAGGAAATACTTTTAACATGGTTAGCAGTAATTTCAATTCCTCGTACTAGGATACTTGGATCTTGATTAAGAACAAAAACTGCAGCGCTTCCTACGCTCTCAGCAAGAGCAGCAGTAGCTCCTCCATGGAGGACGCCATCGGGTTGGTGTACTTTTTTGGTTACTGGCATTCTTGCTGTCAAAAAATCTTCTCCAACATCCACATATTCAATTTCAAGGGTTTCCATGAGCGTGTTCTTGCATATCGCATTGCTCATCGCCAAAATTTGTTTCTTATCCATTTTCCCTTTTTGCTAAAATAAGAAAACCTCCTGTGTTAATCCACAGAAGGTTTTCATTTACATTTAAAGTCTAATTTTATTTAACTTCTTCAAAATCTACATCTTGGACATCGTCACCACCAGAGGCAGCATCGGGTCCGGGAGCTTCGCCTTGAGGTTGTGCTGCATCCCCTCCTGCTTCCGCTTGAGCTTTGTACATTTCTTCAGAGGCATTCTTCCAAGCTTCATTGATGGTTTCTAACGCCTTGTCAATTGCTTCCAAATCTTTTGCAGCATAGGCTGTTTTCAATTCTTCAAAAGCGGCTTCAATAGGCGCTTTTTTATCATCAGAAAGCTTATCTCCAAATTCCTTCAATTGTTTTTCCGTTTGGAAAATCATTTGATCAGCACTGTTTAGTTTATCAACTTCTTCTTTTGCTTTTTTATCGGCATCAGCATTGGCTTCAGCCTCTTTACGCATTTTCTCGATTTCCTCCTCTGTAAGTCCTGAGGAAGCTTCAATACGAATGTCTTGTAACTTTCCAGTAGCTTTATCTTGTGCGCTTACTTTGATGATACCATTGGCATCGATATCAAAGGTTACCTCAATTTGAGGTGTTCCTCTTTGAGCAGGTGGAAGTCCATCTAAATGAAAACGTCCAATCGTATTATTGTCTGACGCCATAGAGCGCTCTCCTTGTAGTACGTGAATTTCAACAGAGGGCTGATTATCGGCTGCCGTAGAGAAAACTTGTGATTTTTTTGTAGGAATGGTAGTATTCGACTCAATTAACTTAGTCATTACCCCTCCCATTGTTTCAATCCCAAGTGAAAGCGGTGTAACATCTAGCAAGAGAACATCTTTAACATCTCCTGTCAATACTCCTCCTTGAATGGCAGCTCCAACGGCTACAACCTCATCAGGATTCACCCCTTTGGATGGCTTTTTACCAAAAAACTTTTCTACTTCTTCTTGTATAATAGGAATACGCGTTGATCCACCTACTAATATGATTTCATCTACATCTGAGGTTGAAAGTCCAGCATCATCCAACGCCTTTTTAACAGGAGTCATGGAGCGCTTTACTAGTTCATCAGCCAATTGTTCAAAGTTTGCACGTGTTAGTGATGTAACCAAGTGCTTTGGTCCACTCTCGGTTGCAGTAACATAAGGTAGATTAATTTCCGTTTGAGCAGAAGAAGATAATTCAATCTTCGCTTTTTCTGCTGCTTCTTTAAGACGTTGTAATGCCATTGGATCTTTACGTAAATCAATTGACTCATCTTTTAGGAATTTCTCTGCTAAAAAATCAATGATTACTTGGTCAAAGTCATCTCCTCCTAAATGGGTATCTCCATTGGTAGAAAGTACCTCAAAAACACCATCTCCTAATTCGAGTATTGAGATATCAAATGTTCCACCACCAAGGTCATAAACAGCAATCTTTTTATCAGATCCACCTTTGTCCATACCGTAAGCGAGAGCGGCAGCTGTTGGCTCGTTAATAATTCGTTGAACTTTAAGTCCTGAAATTTCGCCTGCTTCTTTAGTTGCTTGACGCTGAGCATCATTAAAATAAGCAGGAACTGTAATTACAGCTTCAGTAACATCATGACCCAAATAATCTTCAGCTGTTTTCTTCATTTTCTGAAGTGTCATTGCTGATAATTCTTGTGGGGTATATAATCTGCCATCAATGTCAACACGAGGAGTATCGTTATCTCCTTTAACAACTTTGTAGGCTACATTTTTTAATTCTTTGCTTGATTCGGAAAATTTATTTCCCATAAAGCGCTTGATCGAAGCAATCGTTTTAGTAGGATTGGTAACTGCTTGTCTTTTGGCTGGGTCTCCCACTTTAATTTCGCCTCCTTCTACAAAAGCGATTACAGACGGAGTAGTTCTTTTACCCTCAGCGTTGGGGATTACAACAGGCTCATTTCCTTCCATTACAGAAACACAAGAGTTGGTGGTTCCTAAATCAATTCCAATTATTTTACTCATGATAGTTTATTAATATTTCAACCCAACCATTTCAAGCATTATGCCATAACGCAATAACTGACAGCTTGACAGTTCACTGAAATTAGATCTAATCCGCTTGATGTAAATCATTTTCCCTTGAGCTTTCAAATTTCTTTCATATAGATTAGGAAAGTTCTGAGGTAGACTATTTCACAAACTTCAGAGCGGGTATAAAAAGAAATACTATTTTTGAAAAAAAAGTAAACATGTCAGTAGCTAAGAAAAGTTATACACGAATCACCACAAAGAGTCTTTCAGAAATGAAGGCAAATGGTGAGAAAATAGCAATGCTTACTGCTTATGACTTCACGCTTGCTGGTATTGTAGATCATGCAGGAATTGATATCATTTTGGTGGGAGACTCTGCCTCAAATGTCATGGCGGGTCATGAAACAACACTTCCTATTACATTAGATCAGATGATTTATCACGCAAGCAGTGTTGTTCGGGCCGTAGATCGTGCCCTTGTGGTAGTGGACTTACCCTTTGGAACCTATCAAGCTGATTCCAAAGAAGCCCTTCGTTCAGCCATTCGAATTATGAAAGAATCTGGCGCACATGCTGTGAAACTTGAAGGTGGAAAGGAAGTAAAAGAATCCATAGAGCGGATTCTTAAAGCAGGAATCCCTGTCATGGGACATTTAGGTTTGACGCCTCAGTCAATCTATAAATTTGGAACGTACACCGTTCGTGCTAAAGAAGAAGAAGAGGCAAAACAGTTAATTACCGATGCAAAAATGCTTCAACAAATAGGTTGCTTTGGAATTGTTTTAGAAAAAATTCCCGCTGCTTTGGCTGGAAAAGTAGCTCAAGAAATTTCCATTCCTGTAATCGGAATTGGAGCAGGAAATCAAGTAGATGGACAGGTATTAGTGCTTCACGACATGCTGGGAATGAGTAAAGAGTTCAGTCCTCGTTTTCTTCGACGTTATTTGGACTTAAATACCAGTATCAGTCAAGCGGTTCAATCCTATACTAAAGATGTGAAAAAAGGTGATTTTCCTAATGAAAAAGAACAATACTAAGTTCAATGGACGTAAAAAATCGCATCCTTTTTGAGGACAATCACTTACTTATTGTAAACAAGGAAGCCAAAGAGCTTGTTCAAGGTGACAAGACAGGAGACCCTACCCTAGCCGACCATTTGAAGGAATACATCAAAGTTAAATACAACAAGCCAGGAGAGGTCTATTTAGGAATCGTGCATCGCATTGATCGCCCCACTAGTGGGGTTGTTGTTTTTACAAAAACATCTAAAGCCTTAACACGCCTCAATGCTCAATTTGAAAAACGAATTCCAAAAAAAACCTATTGGGCGGTAGTAGATAAAACTTTTCCAAACACAGAAGGAAAACTTACACATTGGATGACTCGTAATCAAAAACAAAATAAATCTAAAGCGCATATAAACGAGGTTCCCAACAGTAAAATTGCAAAATTAAGTTACAAACGCATTCAAGAATTTGAACATTATTGCTTGCTAGAAATAAGCTTAGAAACGGGAAGGCATCATCAAATTAGAGCGCAGTTGAGTACCTTAGGATTTCCTATCCAAGGAGATTTAAAATACGGTGCAAACAGGAGCAACAAAGATGGAAGTATTAGTCTTCATGCGCGCAAGCTAGAAATTGAACATCCCGTAACAACAGAAAAAATTAGTTTTGTAGCTAACCCGCAGAAAACGGGGATATGGAAGGCCGTTCTTTCCGATTGAGTTGTGTTGCTTTTTGTTGAATTATTTGTGCAATCGGTACGTTGTCTATTTTACTTTCTAACCAAGAAAGAATATCCAAATACAAAAACGAGCGTCGTTCATAAGGATCGTTTTCATACTGCTTCAATTCGCTGTATAATTCCTTAAACGCAGATTTGATCTCATGAGGATAGATATCTCCTAAATTTCTGACAAAACGAATCATGGCTTTTTGGACAGCATGCAAATCATTCATCTTGATTAAAAATTTGTAGGTCTCACGCAAATGGGTTTCCAAATGGTAATCAAAGCCTGCTTCGTAATGCGCAAAAATATTAAGCACACGAGAAAAACAAAGTAAATCTTCTCGCATTTTCAATCTTTTGTTACTGATAATTTTATCCAAAAAGACAATACAATTTTCATAATCTGCGGCTCCAAAATACACACAGGCGATCTTGTAATAGAACATCATGATGTGATGGGGATCAATTTGGTTACTAAACTCTTGAATTCCCTTTTTAATTTCTGGGATCACAGTCACCCCATCTTCAAAACTTCCTTCTAAAAAATGTAAATTTAATTTATTGCTGTAGTAAAAAAGAAAATTAAGTGCTTTAAGGTTATCATTCACAGGAAAATCTTCATGTGAAGTTCCTTTGATCATTTGTTGAAGTGTGCCTTTGAACTTAGAAGGGTATTTGATCAATGCTAAACTTTCCATCAAATAGTTGTTCCCTTTTAAATAGAATACCGGATGGATTGAAATCATAGCAGGGTTCTCTTCAAACATCTCTACCCATTTAGCTGCATATCGATAGGTTGACAAAAAATCATGGGTCAAAAAACTATACCAAACGTGCGCTTTATAATACCAAAGTTTTTCTCTAAAGCCCAAAGTGTCATAATCTAGCTTAGGTAGGTTCTCGTAAAAAAACTGAGTGATTTCACGAAATTCTTGATCGCTTTTGGCATATCCTGCTTTTATTAAACGCTCGTAAAGCTGGAGAGATAAATTGGACAACTTGGTCGCTAAATCATTTTGAGTTCGCAACAAATTAGACTCGGCGATAAGCGTTTCTGTTCGATTACTTAAACTCCTAGTAATGTACTGGGATTCAATCACTTTTTCTAATTCTACTATATCATAAGCACTGTACTTTTCTTCATTTTTCAATGCCAATAATTTTGCCTTTTCAAGCACTTTTAGACTTTGTTTGTACAACCCTTTTTGGTACAAAATAGTGGCAAAATCTAGCTGTTCTCTAATTGAGATTCGAATGTTTTTATGCACGGGATTCATGCGCAAACTGATTAAAATCTGTTTGTATAAATGTGCTTTTAAATTCGACAATTGTTGTTTGGTGACAATTCCTTTACTTAAAATCACCTTTTCATCATAACGACTCATGCGATCCAATTGCTGAAAAAGATTAAGAAATTTAGAGTCTTGATTGGAACCCATTCGTCCCACATACAATCTAAATTGTCTTTTTTCTGACTTAGTAAGTGATTTTACAAGTACAAATAAATTATCTTTCTGCTCATTTGTCATTGTAAAGTTTTTTGATGCAAAGTGTTAATTATTAGCATTTTAAGATGTTGTTTCACTCGTAGGATGTTGTAATACAAAAATAGGGATTTTATCTTACTTATCACCTAAAATGTACTTTAGTAGAGTAATTAAATCTTTATCTGTTTTCCATATGGAATTTGTAGAAATTTTTGACACTACTTTACGAGACGGGGAACAAGTTCCTGGATGTAAATTAGACTCCAAAACAAAGTTAATCATTGCTGAGCAACTAGACTTGCTTGGAGTGGATGTTTTAGAGGCTGGATTCCCTATTTCAAGTCCTGGTGACTTCAAAGCAGTTGAAGATATTTCCAAACTAGTTAAAAACGCACGTGTGTGTGGGTTGACCCGTGCTGTGCAAAAAGATATTGATGTAGCTGCCGAAGCTTTAAAGCATGCGAAGCGTTCACGTATTCATACTGGTATAGGTACTTCAGAAAGCCACATGCGCTACAAATTTAATGCTACCCCTGATCAGATTATTGAGCGAGCTGTGGCTGCAGTAGCCCATGCCAAAACTTATGTTGAAGATGTTGAGTTTTATGCAGAAGATGCAGGACGAACTGATAATGAATTTTTAGCAAGAGTTTGCGAGGCTGTGATCAAGGCAGGTGCAACGGTTCTAAATATTCCTGATACCACTGGATATTGTTTGCCAGAGGAGTATGGTGCCAAGATGAAATATTTGATGGAAAACGTAAGTGGTATTCACAAAGCGCGTCTTTCATGTCATTGTCACAATGACTTAGGTTTGGCAACAGCAAATTCCATTGCAGGGGTTCAATATGGAGCACGTCAAATTGAATGTACCATCAATGGTATAGGCGAACGTGCCGGAAACACCTCTTTGGAAGAAGTAGTAATGATCCTTAGACAACATCCCGGGCTCAATTTAGATACCCGCATTAAATCACAAATGCTCAATGGATTAAGCCAATTGGTTTCAGAAAGCATGGCTATGCCTGTCCAACCCAATAAAGCAATTGTGGGTGCAAATGCATTTGCTCACTCTTCTGGAATTCACCAAGACGGTGTGATCAAAAAACGTGAGACTTACGAAATCATAGACCCTAAAGATGTTGGGGTAACGGAATCGTCTATCATCCTTACCGCACGTAGCGGAAGAGCTGCATTGGCCTACCGTGCAAAAAACATTGGGTATGAATTAGATAAACTGTCACTTGATAAAGTGTACAGTCAATTTTTGATTGAAGCCGATAAAAAGAAAGAGATTAATGATGATGATTTACCAAAAATCATTGAAGCCAGTAATATATAATTTGAATTTCTAATTAAATGAAACAAACCCTATTTGATAAAGTTTGGGATTCCCATGTTGTTCGTAGCATCAACAATGGTCCAGATGTACTTTTCATTGACCGTCACATGATTCATGAAGTGACAAGTCCTGTTGCTTTTCTTGGATTAAAAAACAGAGAATTACCTGTATTGTATCCAGAGCGTACTTTTGCTACTGCAGACCACAATACACCAACTTTAAATCAGCATCTTCCTGTAGCCGATCCATTATCACGAAATCAATTAAAGGCATTGGAAGAAAATGCCAATGAGCACGGGATTTCTTATTGGGGATTAGGACATAAAAAAAATGGAATTGTTCATGTAGTGGGGCCGGAGTATGGAATCACCCAACCTGGAGCTACTATAGTATGTGGTGACTCCCACACTTCAACTCATGGAGCCTTTGGAGCCATTGCTTTCGGAATAGGAACTTCAGAGGTTGAAATGGTTTTGGCAACGCAATGTATCATGCAACCCAAGCCAAAGAAAATGCGTATTACGATTAATGGATCCCTCAATTTTGGCGTAACTCCAAAAGATGTTGCTTTATTTATCATCGCTAAACTTACTACCTCAGGAGCCACAGGATATTTTGTTGAATATGCTGGAGAAGTTTTTGAGCAACTGAGTATGGAAGGTCGTATGACGGTTTGTAATTTGAGTATTGAGATGGGAGCCCGTGGGGGAATGATCGCTCCAGACCAAAAAACATTTGACTACATCAAAGGAAGAGAATTTACTCCTCAAGGTGCTGATTGGGATAAAGCCATGAAATACTGGGAAACTTTACACACTGACGAAGGAGCTATTTTCGATAAAGAACTAGTTTTTGATGGTTCAGAAATCGATCCAATGATCACCTTTGGTACAAACCCTGGTATGGGAATGAGTATCACCAAAGCCATCCCTACAGCAGCTAGCGTAGAAGGTGGTGCAGCCACTTACAAAAAGTCTTTGGACTATATGGGGTATTCAGAAGGGGAAAGCATGATTGGAAAACCAATTGATTTTGTCTTTATCGGAAGTTGTACTAATGGGAGAATTGAAGACTTTAGAGCTTTTGCTAGTATTGTTAAAGGAAAAGAACGTGCAGAAAATGTTACAGCATGGTTAGTGCCTGGATCCCATAAAGTTTTGGCCTCTATAAAAGAAGAAGGATTATTAGACATTTTTAAAGCTGCAAAATTTGAGCTTCGAGAGCCTGGATGTTCCGCGTGTTTGGCTATGAACGATGACAAAATTCCAGCAGGAAAATATGCTGTAAGTACTTCCAACAGAAACTTTGAAGGCCGTCAAGGACCGGGTTCTAGAACCTTACTTGCAAGTCCCCTTGTTGCCGCAGCAGCAGCAATTACAGGGAAGATAACTGATCCAAGAACTTTAATACAATAAACATGGCATACGATTCATTTAGTATTTTAACCAGTACAGCGGTACCTCTACCTATAGAAAATGTAGATACCGATCAAATCATTCCTGCCCGTTTTTTGAAAGCAACGGAACGCGTAGGTTTTGGAGACAATTTATTTCGTGATTGGCGTTACAACCAGGATGATAGTCCCAAGGCAGATTTTGTTTTAAACGATACAACCTACAGCGGAAAAATCCTCGTAGGTGGACATAATTTTGGTTCTGGATCATCGCGTGAACATGCAGCTTGGGCAGTTTATGATTATGGTTTTCGCTGTGTTGTTTCTAGCTTTTTTGCTGATATTTTTAGAAATAATTGCTTAAACATTGGAGTCCTTCCTGTTCAAGTTTCTGCTGAATTTTTAGCCGAAATTTTTGAAGCCCTACAAAAAGATCCCGCTGCGGAATTGACTGTGGATTTACATCAACAAAGCATTACGCTTTCCTCCTCAGGAAAGTCCGAGTCTTTTGAAATCAATGAATATAAAAAAGACAATATGCTTAATGGCTATGATGATATTGACTATTTAAGTAATATCAAATCAGAAATTGAGGAATTTGCTGAAAACACTCCGCTTTAGATCCACTATTACAGATGAAAAGAAGAACGCTTGAAATAATGGATACGACACTACGAGATGGTGAACAAACCTCTGGTGTCTCCTTTTCAGCTTCTGAAAAACTATCGCTTGCCAAACTCTTGTTGCAAGAGCTTAAAGTAGATCGCATTGAAATCGCTTCTGCTCGAGTTTCCGATGGGGAATTCAAAGCTGTGAAAGAGATTACTTCTTGGGCACAAAACAATGGTCTGATTGAAAAAGTTGAAGTCCTCACCTTTGTAGATGGAGGAACCTCTATCAAGTGGATGGAGGATGCTGGGGCAGTGGTTCAAAATCTGTTGACCAAAGGGTCATTAAACCATTTGAAATACCAACTCAAACAAAAACCTGAGGAACACTTTAATAATATTGAACACGCAATCAAACAAGCGGTAGATCATGGATTCAAGACCAATGTTTACCTAGAAGATTGGAGTAATGGGATGCGAAATTCGGAAGCCTATGTGTTTGATTATTTAGATTTTCTTTCCGCACAACCTATAGAGCGTGTTTTACTTCCCGATACCTTAGGAGTATTAACGCCTCAACACACCAAGAAGTATCTCACTGCCATAGTAGAACGCTATCCCTCACTGCACTTTGATTTCCATGGTCACAATGATTATGATTTGAGTGTAGCCAATACCATGGAAGCGGTAATGGCAGGTGTAAGCGGTTTACACCTTACCGTCAATGGGATGGGAGAACGCGCAGGAAATGCACCTTTAGCAAGTGTGGTTGCGGTTATCAATGATTTCTTGCCTGAAATAAAAATTAATATCAATGAAGACTCCCTGTTTAAAGTGAGTCAGTTGGTAGCCACTCTTACTGGATTTAGAATTCCAGCCAATAAGCCTATAGTAGGTGAAAATGTATTTACACAAACAGCTGGAATACACGCCGATGGAGACTCAAAAAAGAATTTATACTTTAATGATCTTCTCCCCGAGCGTTTTGGACGAAAAAGAAAATATGCCTTAGGCAAAACTTCAGGAAAAGCCAATATCCAAAAGAATTTACAAGAACTCGGTTTAACCCTCAATGATGATGAACTTAAAAAAGTGACTCAACGAATCATTGAACTAGGAGATAAGAAAGAACGAATGACCGCAGAGGACCTACCCTTCATCATTTCAGATGTGTTAGGTAATAATGTGTCAAGTCGAGTGAAAATAAAATCCTACGTGCTAACACACTCTAAGGGATTAAATCCTACCACCAGTGTCTCTGTAGAAATTGATGGAAAAAGCTATGAGCAAAATGCTCCAGGAGATGGACAATACGACGCCTTTTGGAATGCACTTCAAAAAATATATCACCCACAGCACATTAATCTACCTAAATTGATTGATTATGCCGTCCGTATTCCTCCAGGTAGCAACTCGGATGCCTTGTGTGAAACCACCATTACTTGGAAAAGTGATGCTAAAGAGTTTACTACCCGTGGTTTGGACTCCGACCAAACGGTTGCTGCCATTAAAGCCACAGAAAAAATGTTGAATATTATTCAAAACTAAAGCTATATGCATTTAAAAATTGCCCTTTTAGCCGGAGACGGTATTGGACCCGAAGTAATTGATCAAGCCGTAAAGGTTTCTGACGCCATTGCACAAAAATACAACCACAGCATTGAGTGGACTCCAGCCCTAACAGGAGCCGCAGCCATTGATGCCGTTGGCGATCCCTATCCAGAAGAAACCCACCAAGTGTGTTTGGATGCCGATGCTATTTTATTTGGTGCAATTGGACACCCTCGATTTGACAATGATCCTTCTGCAAAAGTTCGTCCTGAACAAGGTTTATTAAAAATGCGTCAAAAACTAGGCTTATTTGCCAATGTACGTCCCACCTTTACTTTTCCTTCGTTATTGGATAAATCTCCTTTAAAAAGAGAACGTATTGAAGGAACTGACTTGGTTTTCCTACGTGAATTGACTGGAGGGATTTATTTTGGGGAACGCGGACGAAAAAACAATGGCGATACCGCCTTTGATACCTGTACCTACCATCGTGAAGAAATTCAACGCTTGGCAAAAAAAGGATTTGAATTGGCCATGACCCGTTCAAAAAAATTGTGTTGTGTGGACAAAGCCAATGTCTTGGAAAGCTCTCGTTTATGGAGAGAAACTGTACAAGCCATGGAAAAAGACTATCCAGAAGTAGAAGTGGCTTACGAATTTGTAGATGCCGTAGCCATGCGATTGGTACAATGGCCTAACAGCTATGATGTATTGATCACAGAAAACCTCTTTGGAGATATCCTTACCGATGAAGCTTCCGTTATTTCTGGATCTATGGGCTTGATGCCCTCGGCTTCTGTAGGGACTGATAATGCGCTTTACGAACCCATACACGGATCTTTCCCTCAAGCTACTGGTTTAGGGATCGCAAACCCATTAGCAACCATACTCTCTGCTGCTATGCTTTTTGAAATGAGTTTTGGCCTCACAGAAGAAGGTGCTGAAATACGCCGTGTTGTAGATCAATCTCTAGCAGATGGCGTGGTCACCGAAGATTTGAAAGAAGGAGGTGCCAAGGGAAATTCCACTACAGAGGTAGGCGATTATTTGGTAAAACAAATTTTGGGTTAACAGGTTCAACTCTTTATATTTTAAGCCCTCTTTGTGAGGGCTTTTCTTTTTTTATTACTTTTGAGTAAACAGCACCCAAATCTGTTATTCAACCATGACCTACTTAAACGCTATTCACAGCAAGTGGCCGCATCATAAAACTTTTTTCTATAAGGAGCACAATCCCCTACCCTCTTTTTTGGTTTGGGAACAAGTTTGTGCCCTCCGTTTAGCCAACCACCTTTTAGCGCAAGAAATTGGGAAAATAAAAAATCCTTTGGATGATTTTTACAAATCAAAAAATTCAACAATATATGCCGATTTGGGAAGTATTGTGGAACAAAATAAAAATATAACGGAAATAAACACACCTAAAGGTGTGCATATACAATAGTTGGGGGTAATTAAAAAAGATGGGATCATACTGTGAATTATATATTTCAAAATTTCCAATAGCAACTACAAAAAATGAAGTTGACCCATTCCTCCTATCTGTATTTCAACCAGAAGACTTGGTTGTATTTGACCGAAAAGTTGGTGATCGCTTTAAGTTACTTTACGGAAGGGATGACGAGGCTGATGAAAACGAAAGAGCTATTCAATATGTAAGTACAGCTAAAAATCTCAAGGATAGATTGAATATTATTGGATTTACAATGAATAGAGTTGAAGAAGCTTTTGAGAACTCAAAAGAAGAATCAGTAGAAAGACTCAAGGAATGGTTGGCTGACCCGAACTTCAATAGCAGTGAATCAATGACCGACAGGTTAAATAAAGAATTAGAACTTCTGAACAATTCTAGATTGACAGATTTTTTAGAGGCTTCAAAGGAAATCATTGAAAATGAATATGGTTTTGCAATTGATGAAAAAACTCCTATTTCCAAGAATCCTGTTGTTAATTATCTACTTGAAGAACGATATGGACTTGATAAATTCCCATACGATTATGACCAAAGAACATTATTGAGAGCAGTACTAGAACTCGCCAAACCTGAGGAGAGAATTACATACGATATAACTGAATTAGTTGAGGCAGGATATTATGAGGACGATCCTGAATCCGTTTATGACGAAGTTATTGAGAGCGTTACTTATGATTATGAAATAGGAGATAAATTTCTAATCCTAACAGAAGGGTCTTCCGACATTCAAATTCTTAAAAACTCCATTGAATTGCTTTATCCTCACTTAGCAGGATATTATTCCTTTATGGATTTTGGTATTTCGAATGCCTCTGGAAGTGCAAGTTCGCTGGTTGCTAGCGTAAAATCCTTTGTTGGTGCTGATATACGGAATAAAATTATTGCACTATTTGACAATGATACCGCTGCAGAATCTGCGATTCGAGGACTCTCAAAAACAAGAATGCCAGAGAACATTAGAATCATACAATACCCACCTTTTAAATTTCTAGAAGATTATCCAACAATTGGTCCTACTGGAATAACGACAATGAATATAAATGGACTTGCTGGAAGTATTGAGATGTATTTAGGAAAGGATACTTTAACCGATAAGCAGGGACTAATTCCAATCCAATGGAAAGGCTTTGATTCCACATTAAAAAAATATCAAGGTGAAATTGTAGATAAAGCTATAGTTCAAAAAAGGTTTGATAAGAGAATTAAAACTTGCAAAACAAACCCTGAATTAATTCGGAATTATGACTGGACTGGAATTGATGAAATTTTGAAGATGATTTTTGAAGCTTTTAATAAATAACTACCCCCAACAACACCTATACGCAATGCCCTTCGGGACACTGCACATAGCCAAAACGTTGTGCAAAATTAGACAAACGAACTAAATGATTGACTTTTACAAAAAAAAGCAGATTATTGAACTTTTATCTGAAATTAAGTTAAAAGCCAAACAAAAAAAGTCAATATCTTATTCAGATTCTGAAAAATATACTTTGCAGATTTTTGAAAAAATTGGAATTCCAATTCAAAATGATTCCGCTAAACTTTTTGGAAAACCAGGAATACTAAAAGAATTAATTTTAGACATTCATAGTTCTGCTTACTTTACAATTGATGAACGGAAATTATTCAATGAAGACTTTAATAAATTTTTAAAATTATTTCCCAAACCAAAATCTAAAGAAGAACTTAAATTCAGAATTTTGGGAAATAATGGATTATACCCAAATGTAGATATAAAAAGAGGAAAAGTATGGTATAAGAATTTCAATTCAAGACCAAGTATTGTTACTATAAATAAAATAAATACCGAGAAGGAATACTCAAATGAATCTTCTATTTACTGGATAACGAGAACTGAATTAAAATTTGCAACGTCACTAATATTATCTGATTCTGGAACTCGATTATTCCCATATTTTAATCCTTACGACACTATTACATTAAATTATGAATATGTAAAAGACATTCCGAATGAAGAAATCTTCTATTTCCTAAATAGATGGATGGATATTAAAAATGTATTCATTCAACCTGACGGCAATATGTTTAATCGGAATCCAAGACCTGATATTTCAACTTATGATTACTCTAGATTTGACCCAAAGAAATCAGGTTTCAATAAAATATTTGATTCTTTTAGTATTAGAGACCATTTATTGATGCGAACAAGTAATTATCTATTGAAAGCACTTATGAATAGAAGAAATCTTTTATTTCAAGAAGAAGCAATTTTAAACGCATTTTTCGCACTTGAAGGAAGTTTACACCTATTACAGAGAAAATATGGTGACGACTCTACGAAATTAAACAGAGTACTCTTGAGAGACATTTTTAAGAATAAACTAACATTTTTACCTCAAGGAGAAGGAACTTATGAATTTATAGAAGAAGGTTATTTTACAAGAATTTCTTTAGTTCATCCACAACCGAGATGGGGAGCAGAATGGAATCCGTATGTCGACCACGAGGACTTTAGAGATTATTTCGGAATTAGCAAGATGATTCTCGCTTGGGTTTTAGGAGAAAATAAAATTGATTTCTGGTAAAAATAACTTTGCACAACACCGTATAAAATTAATTGCTGGTACTCGCCTACTTACGAAAATCCTCGCGGATTTTCTATTCGGTTTGTATTTGCTAAATTTGGTGCTAAAACAACGCAACTAATCTTATACAAACACGTTAACTGTAATTTAAGCAATCCAATACAAAAATGACCGAAAAGGATAAATTAAGAATTGAAGCGTTAAGATTACTTCGCTGTGAAACCCAAAATGATTGTTTAGATATCATTAAAATTTATTTGGATTTCCTTTTTATGGTTATACGTGACCATCAAATGGATAGAGTTGATTCACTTGCTTTAGCAGAAGCAAGAATAATAAAACAAATGATTTTCACAAAACTCGCTCAATTAAGAGAAGCTACTAATGGAATTGAATATGAATTTGAGGACTCACACCTGAATAATATAATCGACCCAACAATTATTGCTTCAAACACAAGGAATATCTATGAAACTATTGCTCTTTTCAATTTGATTTTTGTGAATACAAAGTCCCAAGACGAACAAAAGATTTTATATAACCTTTGGGTACATTCAGGCTTAAAGTATAGACAGCGATTTGAGAATTTAGCACGTTCAGAAGAAAACAGGGAAAAATTAGAAAACGAAAGAGAACAAATTGAACAGTTAGTACAGGAAATAAAAGACACAAATTTATATACATCACTTGATGAGAGAAATCAAGGTAAGATTGATACTAAAATTCGAGATAAAGATTATAAAATCAGTTTTGATGGAACAACAGTTAATTTTTTGTCTTGGCAAGAATTAATTAAATCTTTAGGGCTGAAAGTGAACATTTTGGATAACATTTACAACTATTTTTCTCTATATACTCATCCTACCAATGTAGCAGTTTTTCAGTTTAGCGCAATGTTTAAAAATGAGGATAGAGCTTGGATTGAATTATCAACTTTCAATCTGAAAATTGCAATTATGCTTACAAGTATTTTTATAGCGGACTATATTACTGTTTTCCCACAAGTCAAAACAAGCTTTGAGAAATTGGGAATAAGGGAACAAATTGCAATAAATTGGCAGAATGTTTTTGCACGAGGACAAGAATATAGGATTAACGATTGTTTAGATAAAATTGAATAAAAACTACAGGTAACAATGGCTATAAGTAATTGCTTGTTCTCGCCTACTTATGAAAATCCTCACGAATTTTCAGTTTGGTGTGTACTTGCAAAAGTTAGTACTAAACCACGCAACTACTCATAGCCTAGACCGTTGTGGCTAATTTGAAAAATGATACTGAATTTTAAATACATACAAGGTTTGGCTATTTCTAAAACTAGATACAAAAGCGAAGACTAAACGGAAAAATGATAAAAAATAAAAAAGTCAAATGGATTGTAAGGGTGTTGTTGCTTTTTGGAACAATAGTTTCAATGTTTTTTGTGCCCTGGATTTTAGTTAAAGCCTGGATTTTACCTTTACCAGATACCATTCAAGAACAAGTAGATGAGGCAATTGGACATGGATTTGATGGTATGATTGTTTATGTAGACCAGTCAGGTAAAGCACCAGAATATTATACCGGAGGTTGGAAAGATAGAGAGAATAAAATACCGGCCGATCCAAAATCATTATTCAAAATTGCAAGTATAAGCAAGTTATATACCGCGGTGGCTGCTACTAAATTGGTCAAAGAAAAGCGTTTGTCATTTGATAAAACACTCGCTGATTATCTTCCAGAACTTAGAAGTAGGATTGAAAATGCTGAAGAAATTACCTTGAGGATGATGATTCAGCACCGTTCCGGTATTCCAAATTTCACAGATAATCCAGCGTATTGGGAAAATGAACAAAAAAATGGAGATCATGCGCTAGATTTTGCTCTAGACCTTCCCGCCCAGTTTGAACCTGATGAAGATTATGCCTATTCGAACACTAATTACTTATTGCTGCGAAAGATCATGGATGGTATTTTAGGGTATAGCCACAATCGGTATATCAAAGAGAAAATATTAATTCCTCTGGAGTTGAAAAACACTTTTTTTTCAATTACTGAAGTGAATTTAGAGGATGTGATGAGTGGATATTATGTTGGATATGAAGAAGATTATAAAGCTCGTGAATACGGGATGTTGGCTACAGCAGAAGATGTGGGTGTTTTTTTGCGCGCCCTAAATGACGGCTCAATCTTTAACGAAGGTGAAAAGGAAATCTATCCTTATGAATATAATCATGGAGGTTTGGTAGTGGGCTATCAGAGTCTTGCAGAATACCATAAAGATATAGACGCTGTTGTGGTTCAATTCATTAATACCACAGATTTTAACGGGTATGAATGGAATTTATCGGAAATTACAATTAACCGAATTCTGAAAATAATTAGAAAGAAAAACTAGCCACAACAACGTGTATAATTCATGAAAAGTTCTAGCCTACTTACGAAAATCCTCGCGGATTTTCTATTCGGTTTGTATTTGCTAATTTAGTTACTGAAACACGCAACGAAATCATACACGAACACGTTATGAACAACAATATCCACCTGTGAACAACACAGCCTCAGCCGCGTGTAAGTAAAACGTAAACAAGTAAACCAAACTTTCCAGCAAATATTTCACCTCCTTTAAAAACTATAACTTTAATTTG